>ERZ1066136.237-NODE-237-length-53729-cov-19.156687_pt1 | contig 53729 bp, 46 predicted proteins | sample MGYA00382783_ERZ1066136 | MGnify/ENA primary metagenome ERZ1066136 (study PRJEB33369, sample SAMEA5778366) | biofilm metagenome | biome: Industrial cooling water; feature: Water cooling tower basin; material: Biofilm | place: United Arab Emirates | collected... | reverse complement strand
AGGGGTAGACTGCTCTCCCAGCCTAATTTCTCTCTCAATAAGGTGACACGCACCCTACGCTGAAGGCTGTTTTTGACCGAGATAAGATTGCACCTGAGTTTGTGGAGTGGGTCAAGAACGGCAATTTGATTGCTAAGTCTGCCAGTTTTTACGAACCCAATTCCCCCAATAACCCCACCCCTGGAAAGTGGCACCTGCGCCATATCGCTGCCCTGGGGGAAGAGCCACCAGCAGTTAAGGGACTGAAGCCACTGCAGGAAGAGTTTGATTTCAGTGAAGCCGAGGGCGTAGTCAGCTTTTCAATGCCCGTCGGCAAAGAAGATTTTGTTGATTTCAGTTGGGTTGACCGACAACTCCCTACTCTATTTCAGCGCCTGCGGGAATACCTGATCGAAACGGCGGGAAGTGAAGTTGCCGATCGGGTCATCCCCCCAGATGCTCTACAGATGCTGGTAGATGGGGTGGCTTTTGCTGATGAGCCGTGGGAAGCCATTGCCCAGCTTCGATCCGAGGTGGAAATGCTGAAAGAGAAGCTGTGTGAGCCTTCTTTCACAGAGGTGATGAAGCGCAGATTTGAAGAGCTTTTGAACAAACCAGAATACTCAGAGGGAAGCATGAACCCAGCATTTCGGAAATTGATTGCCGCCCACATGAAAGCCACCGGGAAAGATGCTGCAACCCTGGCAACTGAAGTGGGAATTGATCTGAAAGATTTGCAGCCACGACTGGCAGGAACGACCGAGTTCTCTGAGTCGGAAGCTGCAGCGGTTGTCCAGGCGTTAATCACCACTCCCAAAAAGTCAGCACGGGAGCTGGAACTGGAGCAAAGGTTAGCTGATGCCCAGAAGCGGGAAATTGTCGATTTTGTGGAAGGGCTGGCATCTGAAGAGCAGGCTAAGCTCCTCCCCGGCGAGGTAGATGGTCAGGTGGCTATCCTTCAGGCTCTGCTGGATTCTGCTGATGTGGTGGAGTTCGGGGAAGGCGATAGCAAACAGTCTCTATCTGCCTTTGAAGCCCACAAAAAATTCCTCACTGGGCTGGAAAAGCGGATTGAGTACAGCGAACTGACCAGGGGAACGGGTGAGGAACCGGGGGATGCCGTGGAGTTCAATGAGGCCCCCGGTTATCAGGTTTCTGGTGAGAAGCAGGTGCTTTATAAGAAAGCGGTTGCCTACATGAAAGCCAATCCTCAATGCACTGATATTACTCAAGCCTACAAAGCGGTCGGAGGTCGCTAATGCAAAGCAATGCTATTTACTCTGTGACGGCCAAAGCGCCTTCAAATGCAACTGTAACGGCGCGCCGTGCGGTGGGGTTTAACGGGGCACAGGCAACAACTCAGGGTCAACGATGCCTGGGGATTGCCCAGTATGGTGCTGCTGCCAATGGTGATTATGCCGTAGATGTCCTGGGAACTGCCGAATGGGACACGGGTGGGCAAATTGCTCTTGGCGACCCGCTCATGACCGATAACCAGGGTCGATGCGTTGTGGCTACCGCTCTTGCGGCAACTGTTGCGGCGGGGGCAACGGCAGTGACCTCTGGGGCGGCAAACGGGGCGGGTATCGTGACCCTGGCAGGCGCAGTGCCCCCAGTTCACATTGTTGGCTATGCCATGCAAGCGGCTTCTGGGGCTGGTGGTTTTATTGAAGTTTTGCTAGGGAGATAAGCTGTGACACCTCAACAAAGTCCGTCCCAGGTTCGCGTTCAAGATCCAATTCTTACTACCCATGCCCACGGCTACCGCCACATGGAGCGGGTGGCCCCTCTGTTGTTCCCGCTTGTTCGGGTATTTGTCAGCGGTGGGCAGGTGCTTGAGTTTGATAAGTCTAGCTTTCGTAAATACAATTCCCGCCGTGCTCCGGGTGCTGGGACGAAGCGCATTAATTTTGGCTATTTAGGTAAGCCGTTTGCGCTGATTCAGGATGCGCTGGAATCGCCTCTGCCCCGTGAATTTATGCGGGATGCGGCTGTGACGCCAGGGATTGATCTGGGCAAGCAACGCACCAATGGTCTGATGTCGCACGCTACGCTGCAGCATGAAATTGAGTCTGCAGATATCGCGACCAGCACGAGCAGCTATGCAAGTAACAACCGGCTGGCCCTTTCTGGTTCAACTCAGTTCAGTCATGCCGACTCAGACCCAGTTTCGATTATTGAGGAAGGCAGGGAGGCCGTCAGAAGTCAGGTCGGTGCTTATCCAAATGTTTGCATTGCCGGGCCTAAGCCGCACAAAGCCTTTAAGAACAATGCCAGGGTGATCGATCGGTTTAAGTACACCACCCCTGAGAGTATCACGCCGGCCATGCTGGCCCAGTTGATTGAGGTGGAGCGCTACGCCGTTGGCACCAGTGTCTGGGTTAATGACGCTGATGAAAATGTTGATGTCTGGGGTAACAACATCATTTTGGCCTACGTTCCCCCTGAGATCATCAATCTCGAAGCTCGTTATGCCCCCAACGACATGCTCACGTTCGAGACCCCCAGCTATGGCTACACCTACGTGATGGACGGTCATCCGGTGATGGAAGAGCCGTATTACGAGAAGAACGCCAAAAGCTGGATTTATGGCTACACCTTCGAGCGGGCCGCAGTGCTGACGGGCATGGGGGCTGGCTACTTGTTGTCTAATGTGGCTGCCTGATGAACACGTATCCAGTGCTGTCGGAACTCCTGCATGACGGGGTTTTTTACCCTGCTGGGCCTGAATCTGTGGTGGAAATGTCCGCAGAGGCGGCCGCCCCTCTGATTGCGATCGATGTTCTGGGGGAAGCAATTCCTGAGCCTGAGCAACCTGCTGAAAAGATTCCTTCCACCGAGGAGGGAGGTGAGTCGGAGGGTTTACCCCTTGATCCTCCGCCTACCAATTCTGAGCCGGGGGAGACTGAGCCAGTTGCCGTTCCTGAAGAAGTCACACAGGTAAATGTGAACACGGCAACTCAGGCGGAATTGGAGGCACTCCCCCATATCGGCAAAACGGCTGCACAGCGGTTGATTACGGGCCGGCCCTATGCAGATTTAGAGCAGGTGCGAAAGGTGCTTTCATCGCTCAAAAAAGAGCAGTGGCAACAAGTTTCTGAACTTATAGCAATTTAGTTTCTCGCCAATTGGCAAGAGGAGGGCAGGTTGAATAGAGGCGAATTGATTGCAACGGTTGCTCAGGAAACGGGCTACACCCAGAAGCAGGTGGGCGAGGTGCTGAGTTCAGCCCTGGGAACGATCGTCAATGCTGTGGCAGGCGGTCAGAAAGTTCTGCTGGTTGGGTTTGGTTCGTTTGAACCGCGCGATCGTCAGGCTAAGAACGGACGCAATCCCAAAACTGGCGAATCGATCAAAATTGCGGCAACTCGTGTGCCTGGATTCAGTGCTGGCAGTGAGTTTAAGAAGAAGGTGAAAAATGGCTGATTCGCATACAGTTCCCCCAGTTAAGCGTGGAGACTTAGTTAACTTTGTTACTGCTGGAAATGAGGCCAAGTTGACCAGGTTGGCGATCGTTACCAGGGTCTGGAATCAAGATAGCGGCTGCTGTGATCTCTTTGTTTTTCCTTTGGCTGGAGACCAGGGATATCTACAAACTTCAGTTTGCTACTCCCCTCCCTATACCAGCGGAGTACACGGGAATACCTGGCATGAACTTGAAGGCCAGCAGCCTGAACCCCTGGAATTCGTGACGGGTGAACTGATCAATCCTCCACAGCCCACCAGTATCTATTTCTCTCCCGTTTTTAATATTGCTGGCTCCAGTGATTTGAGCGATGCAGTGAATGCTGCAACTCAGATGTTTCAATCTGTTCTGGAGAAAATCCGTAAGCCATGACCCACACCTACGTCACGGTTGATCAGTTTGTTGAAATTGTTCAGCAGCAGGAGGCGATCGAGCTTTCTGATCTGTTTGATGGTGGCAATACAGAGATCAACACGGCACGGGTGCTGGCAGCTCTGGTGGATGCTTCGCGGGAGGCGGATAGCTATTTCAGGCAGCGGTACACTACTCCGGTAACTCCTACCCCTCCCGAATTGAAACGGCCAATTGTGGCGATCGCCCGGTATCGGCTGAGCAATCTGGCGGATAAGGAGTCCAGGATCAGGGTTGATTACGACGATTCGATCCGCTGGCTGCAGCAGATTGCCAAGGGTCTGGCCAACCTGGATCTGGTGGCTGGGGATAGCCCAGTAGCTCCCGAAACTCAGGTGTTTGTTAGCCCTGGATACCGCATGGATCTGGAGGGCTTCCATGTTTGATAGTCACCATCTGGACGTGATTGCCAATGCCCTGGCTGCGATTAGGGAAAGGCTGGAGGCTTTGAAAGAGCTGGAAGTGCGGGTGTTTAGCAAGGATGCTCCCACCACCACCACGGGATCAATGGCGTATGTGGCGTATACCGGGAGTCCCAGGTTCACCCAGCCCTCCAATCCAGAGGTGGATATTGAGCAGAAGCGGTTGCTGCAGTTCCAGGTCAGCCTTGCCCACAGGTCTCAGCGAACCGATACAGACATTGTGCGGATTGAGCAGGCGGTGCTGGCCTTATTAACAGGTTTTTTGCCTTCTCCCTGCCACGATGGGCGGCTCTTTCCCATTGCGACTAAACCAGAGCCGCGCGATAAAGAGGCGTTTTATTGGACTGACATGGTTTTTGGCTGGATTATTGACCACCAGGAAGGAGGGTTGCTGAGTGAATCAGATGCGTAAAGTCAGGCTGCTTGTCCCATTTGTGATTAGCGATAAACCCCACAAAAAGGGGGCAATTGTACCCATGACTGAAGAAGAAATTGCCTTTCGGTTGAGCACTGGAGAAGTTGAGTTGGTAGACAAGGAGACCCAAGAAAATGCCAATTAGTATTGCCGGAATGACCCGTGCGAAGCGGGATCAGGTTGTATCCCTGCCTGTGGATGTGGAGGGCAAAGACCCGGTTCATGAGGATGGCTCCGACCGTATCTTGCAGCGGTTTGTCCTCAAAAACGTGACTCCAGATCCGATCGCGTTGACGGGTGCCACCTGGACTACTAATGACGGGGTGGTGAACCTGGCCCAGGCGAATAACAATTTACGGCTGGGGGATGCGGTGACCGGCACTGGGATTGCTGCCAACAGCTTCATCCAGTCAATCCAGAGCCCTACGCAATTCACGCTCAACAATACGCCCAGCCAGGCGGGGAGCAATTCTAGCCTGACGGTTACCCCTCCAACGTTTGACGCAACTCTGATGATTGTGGCGACTAGGTTTGCTGGGACTTCCAGCCAGTTGGTGTCCAGTCAGGAGTATTACACGTTTGATGGGGCTCAGGCGTTTGATGCAAACAGGAATGGTGATGACGAAGCGACGATCAACGTTGCCACGGCAGGCCCGCTCACCAGCCCCCCCAGCAGCATCGATCTCGATGCCTTTCTGGTTAAGGCCCGTAAAGCAAAAACTAATAGCTAGGAGGTAATTCACCTTGAGTACAGCAATCACGTTTGCCGCCCTAAGAACCCTGAATGAATCCCCGGCACGGGTTTTGGCCCTGCCCTCTCCTGACTCGGTGGTGTGGAACCAGGGTGTGGAAGAGCAGATTATTAACCTGACCAATGACCTGGGGGAGCTGCAGTTTGATGAGGCGATCGTCACCAACCGTCAGCCAGTGATCACGCTCAACTATGGCAAGATGACCCCTGAGATTATGGCGCTAAAGCTGGGCTACCGACTTCAGTCGCAAAACATCACGGATGCGCTGATGGCGGGGAGCTTCCGGGCTGAAAAGGCAGAATATGCCGGGGCTGCAAGTGCCAATCAGGAAGGGCATGGCATGACGGCGGATCAGTCCACGTCTGAGATGTATGCCCTGATTAATGGTCTGAGTGTGCCACTCACTCGCCAGCCCTTTAGCACGTTCGATGCCGCGGTAAATAATAGCTTTGCCCAGGGCGCGCATGGGGCTACGAAGTTATCAACAAACCTGGTTGCCACCCGCACAATGGTGACGCGGTTCTTCTTCTACCCCATTAACGGCGCTTACTACCTCAGTCACGATCCGTTCAGTGACTTTGCCTGCACGTTGATTGGGGTGCTGACTGAAAACTCTCGTAAGCGGGTGTTTGAGCTGAAATTCAGCACCATGCAGTTGAACAAAACAGATAACAACGAAGTGGATTTCCGAGCAGCCCCGATCCCGGTGGCATTTCGTATTACTGATACCGCCTGCGTGGCCCGGCTGCGCTTCTTTAACCGTGAGCGCCTCTGTGCTGCGTAATGTGTGGAGATCGAGTGGGTTGATTGCGAGGGCCGGGCGATTTGCTTGGCTCCTGTGGCTCTGGGCTGGCTCCCGAATCTGGAAATACTCCTGAGTGGGCTGCAGGCCATCTGTGAACGACACGGAGGATTTGAAGCTCTATGGGAATCGCCCGATCGCCCCCTTGCGCTTGATTTAGCACAGAAAATCCTGAACCTGCACCCACGGCTAGATAAGCCCGGTGCCTATGGAATCCCCCTTTTTCTGGTAAGTGAAACTGAAATCTGCCGTTTATTTTTTCAGGGTGGTGGTTCGCTATGTAAGCTCAATCAGCTTAAGCCATTAGAAAGCTCAGGGACGGCAGAGATTGATGAATTTCCGCCCTTCGAGTGCGAAAACCTCGTTGACGGCTATCTGGCAGATCTGACCGCCTCCCTGAGTGATTACAAGGCAGCAAGAGAGATTGTTTTTAATCACAGCATTAATTCTGTAGCCCAGATCTCCCGCAGATTAAGTGACATCTGGGCAGGCCCCGAAGCAAGGGCGCAGAGGGGTCTAAAACGATGGTTCTGGCAGGAATTTTGGAATGACCCAGAGAACCAGGATCTGATTGATGAATCAATTTTTGGAGATTAGGGTATGTCTAATGGATTTGCAAAAAAGCTTGAAGCCGTTACCACGAAGTACGATACGGTTGAAGTTCGTGGACAAAAGTACCGAGTTTTTGAATTTACAGATAACCATTTGACCCTGCTGGGTAAAATGCTGGTTCAACGGGGGTCTGATTGGGTTCCAGCTGGCTTCAGTGCTCAGTGTGATGCCGGGGAAATCATCCGCGAGTTTATTTGCCCAGATCTTCCTGATGATGTGATTCGAGTGACTGCCAAAGGTAAGTATGTGTGGCTGCTGAGTACGGCTGAAATTTCTGTATTTCTGCTCAAATTGCTGCGCCTCTACTACATCTGGCAATTGCGAGATCTGCGGAAAAAACCTGGGAATGAGCAGGTGATTGCCAAAATTGAAGCGATGGTTTTTGAGTATGACGAGTGGCTTTCGGTTGCGAGTGTGCTTGAGCCTGTGCAATTACAGGAAGTCCAGGATGAGCCTGAGTTGATGGCTGAAGAAGAGTCGCAATCAACGGCCAGTCTGGAAGCTGAAACCGAAGTTGAGTTTGCCCCTGCCACTGAAGCGACGGAATCTGTTTCTACTGAAACCACTGAAGAAGAAAGGGTGGTTACTCGCGGCACAAAAAACAAATAGTTTCTTGCCAATTGGCGAGACGGGGGTAAGCAGTGGATCGGCGGCTGAAGCTTACAGTCGAACTGAATTTCGACACAGAAGCCACGAAACGGCAATTTCAGGCTTTTGGTAGAGAGCTGCGATCGCAAAAGATCCCAGTCACGATCGATGCTGCCTCCGTCCGATCGCAAAAAGTTCAGGTTGATACCTCCAAAATTAAATCCCTAAGGGTTCCGGTCTCGGTCACCCCTGGGGATTCTGCCAGTTTGGGGGCGGCGGTTCGGGCGGGTCTGGTGAATGCGGCCCCAGAAACCGGACGGGTGATTTCCGAAAAGATTGCTCAACTTGTGCCTGATGCCATCGAAAAAGCGATGCGTGGCAAGGGGGGCAAGGGCGGCGGTGGCATTGGGGGCGCGATCGGTAATTTGCTCTCCATGCCCTTCAAGATTGCGGGTGGGGCCCTGGGGGGAGTTGCTGAGGGTCTGATTTTTGGGATCACTCAGGAAATTACAAAGGATCTGGGCAAGGGTTTATCCCAGGGCATTGAAGCCCGTGTCCAGAAGTTTGTGGGCAGTAATCAGCTAGCCGGGGAGACACTGGCGAATGTGTCGGCTGATGCGATTGGGGAGCTGATCGATCGGGGATTAGGTCGTCTGCCCAAAAAGCTGCGAGAGTCAATCAAAAAACGAACTCAGACGGTTGCTAGGGGCATTCAGGAGGCAGTTGGAGAGGAGGAGATTGCTACCACTGTCCTCAGTCGTCGTCAGCAGCGCAGTACAGCCGAGAATCGGCGTAGACGGCAGGCACGGCAACAGGCGAATGTAGACCGTCAAGAGATATTGCGGGAGGAGCTGCGGCAGCGTCCCGAAATCGAAGCCAATATTGCCGAAATTGACCGAAAGCAGGCTGAGTTGCTGGAGAAAAGCCAGGCAGAAATTGATCGGCTCCAACAGCGTATTAAGGATCTGAAGGGCCGCCGATCGCCAGAGTCAGAGAAGGGAATTCGGGAGCTGGATCAATCCATTCAAGCTGCTGAGAAGCAACTGGCTAAAGCTCCTGAGCAGGAACGGGAAAAGCTTCAGGAACAAGTTAAGGGGCTTCGGTCGCAGCGATCGCAGCAGATTGGAGCGGTCCTGGCAACTGCCGAGCAACAACTGGCTAAGCTCCAGGCTGATGCATTGGCAGCAATCCAGCCTCAGCAGGATCAGATTAAGCAGCGGATTCAGCAGCTTCAAGCTCAGCGATCGCCAGAGTTGGAGCAAAAGATCCAGCAGACGCAGGCAAGGTTGGATAAGGTTCTGGCTGATGAATTAGCTAAATCTCAGCCCCAACGACAGCAGCTTGAGAGTCAGATAAAGCAGCTTCAGGAACAACGATCGAAGGCAGCGCCTGGGGATAGGGCTGGCATAGATGCCCAGATCAGTCGGTCTCAGGCCCAGTTAGACCAAATTCAGTCCGATGCCCGGGTCGTAACTCGTAAAGAGCAGGAGCCAATTAAGGCAGAGCTTGAAAAACTTAAATCCCAGCGATCGCCGGAGACGGAGAAGCAAATTGCCCTGGCTCTACGGCAGTTAAAGCAAGTTGAAGCCCAGGCGCTGGCCAGTATCCAGGATCAACAGTCTTTTCTGCAAGGACAGATCAAGCGGCTGCAGTTGGATCGGTCGATCGCTGTTGCAGAGGAGCAGCTGGGAAAGCTCGAATACGATCCAAAAAAGGTTTTAGAAAAAGGGAAACAGCTTCAGGGGCAGATTAAGGGGCTAAGAACTCAGGAAGAGCAGGCTGCCCCGGAAGACAAGACCGCGATCGGTGAATCTATTGCCAAGTCTGAGGCGGAGTTGGCCCAGCTTCAGGCTGATGTCCAGGGAGTGAATCGTAGACGGGCCCAGCTTGAGACCCAAATTGAAAAACTTAAGGCTGAGCGTTCCTCGACTACGGCAACCGATAGCCTGAAATTAGAAGAAATTATTGCTCTGACCGAAGGGCGATTGGCTCAGATACTGCTGCCCATTCTGGAACTGGGTCAAATTCGGGATGCACTGCAGGCCAGACTGGCTGAGTTTGAGCGCAAGAGCCTGGAAGTGTTGCAAACGGGCGAGTCGATCGGTGCTCCCCAGCAACAAAGAAAGGCTCTGGCCCGAAACTATCAGGCGATTGAGGGAGAGCTGAATCCTCTTCAGGAGCGAATTGCTGAGATTCAAGGAGTTCGCCGTAAGGGGGAGCGGCGGTTGGTGGAGCTGCAAGGGCAGCTTGAGCAATCAAGAGGGACTGACAAAGAAGCTCAGATTGTCTTTGAGGTTGAGGATCTGGCTAAAGATCTGCAGATCATCGATCGGGAACTGGAACGCCTGCAGGCACAGGAAGCAACCCTCAAGGGGCGATTGGAGCAAGTCCAGAGCCAGTTTATAAAGGCAATGGAAGTGCCCGATCAGCTGATTCAGGTGTTTGATGATCTGGGTATTGCCCTCACCGAGAATCTGCCTCGTGTTATTGCCGATCCGGCCAACTTGAAGCGCAAGGGCAGGGAGGTTGCCTATGACCTGGAAGCCAATGCCTTGCTGGTTACCGAGGAGTTTTTTGATGCAATTCAGAAGGCAGAGTTAACTCCGGATCAGATTCAGAATTTGCGTCAGGTGGTTGCCCGTGCTGCAGCGGTGGAGTTTGGCTCTGTTCGGGCAATGGAAGAGATGGAGCGAGGTAAATTCCCCCGTGGAATTCCTGTCGTTGAGCAGCCTCCTCAGTCAGTTAGCGTTCAGCCTCCTCCTCGTCCGGCCACTGCTCAGGCCGCCCCTCCTAAAACCAGTCCGTTTGGACAAGTTGCTGATCCCTGGAATAGTGCCGCTGAGTACGATGATTCCGGTTTAATTGCAGAGCTAGAAGATTTGCAAAAACGGCGCGATCGGCTGGCTCTGTTGGTGCGGGAATACCTTGAGCAACAGGACGATGCAGCAGCCCGCAAAGCTATTCTCATACAGAAGCAGACTGAGGCCAGAATAGCCGAAGTTGAAAAGCTGATAGGAACTTCTGCCCAAACGGACTTTGTTTCAGAGGAGCTGCCGCCGCTATACCGGCAAATGTTCGACCTGGTTGCCCAGGCTTCTGGCCAGCAGGTTGACGAAAGCCAAATCCCCTCATTAAAGCTTGATGGCTCTTTATCGGGAGATGTAGCCAGATATAATCCCCAGGAAAATTTTGTCCGTGTGTCGGGGCAGGCATTTCAGAGGCTGCGGGAAGGGGATATTAACAACTTCGACCCCAACTTTTTGCATGAGTTTCGTCACGCCTTTCAACATGCTTTCGGCCGGGATGCTAGTGGCGGTTCAGTGCAGTTGCTCTCTGCCACTCAGGATGAGCTGGATAAGGGGCTGAAACAGCTAATTGATTTTTCGGTCAATGCCTATTCTGGGAGTCGTCCCAAGGAACAGATTCAGGCTGTAGAGGAAGATGCCTACGTCTTTACCCAGCGGATGTTTGATGCGCTAGCTCAGGGCATTCAGAAAGCCGAAGATATTGCTCGGTATGTTCAGTCTCCTGAGGCTTATGCAGAGAATGTGCGCCGTCAACAGCAGGAGTCCAGGACTGACGTTGTAACTGCCACCGAGCAGGCCCAGAAACGCAGGGCGGACTCTCCCCCTGAAGAGCGGGGTGGGGGGCTGGTTGTTCGGGAAACGACGGCAATCACGAAAGAAGGAAATGCGGTCAGTAGTGCCCTGGGGTTCGTTGCTGGTGGAATTAAGCAGGCTGGGCAACTGATTTGGAAGGGATTAACAGGGCTTGAGTCTTTAGCGTTTGATATTGTTCCTTTCGGCTCTACGTTGGGGCCGGTCGCAAAGAAAGGAATTCAGGATGTAACCCGATATGTGGCGTTGCCTGCTGCTGGGATGTTTGCGGCTTCAGGAACGCCAATCGGCGAGTTTGCTTTAAATGCTTTTTCGGGGTTGGCCCACCTGGGGTTTGATCCGCTGGCAATGACGGCTCACCGGGAGTTGAACTGGATAGCTCACCAGGTTATTGAGGCGATCGTGCCATCGATCCTCAGGGGGCAAGAGGTCAATCTGCTGCAATTGCCCCAATTTCTGGGAGGTGGCTCACTCAGTTTCACAACCCCAGATGTTGCCAAAGAGCTGGCCATTCAGGCTTCCCACGCCATCACAGAATTTACAACTGGCGCGTCTAATCTGGCTTCCACCACAACTGGCGCGATTGTTGGGGGGAATGTTGCGCTTGGAGTGGCGGGGGCGGCAGGCAAGGCGGGGATCGGCCAGGCTCAGAAGGCTCTTTCTGGAGAGTACCAGTTGGCTCTACCTTCTGGGCAGAAAGGAGTACTGGATACTGCGGGGGAAAATCTGAATCAGGCTATCACTGCTGTTGTGCAGCGGACCCAGCAGGATTTAGCTCAGGTTCGAGATGCGATTGTTGAGCGCTTCCCTGGGGTTGAGCAAGCCTGGCAGAAGGTTGAGGAAGTTACCACTGCCGTTGTCCAACGGGCCCAACAAGATCTGGCTCAAGTTCAAGGGGAAATTGCAGAACGCTTCCCTCAATTGCAGGGAGCTGCCGAAAAAGTCCAGCAGACAATCACCCCAATCCTGGAGGAAGGAAAAGTCAGGCTGGAGAAGGCAGCGGCCGACCTGGCCAATGTGGACTGGACTGAGCAACAAGAGAAGTTGCAGCAGGTTGGCAGGCAAATCCAGGAGGAAATTCAGCAAAGAACCCAGCAAGTCCTGGCGGATCATCCTGAGTTAATTGAGGCGTTTGAGCAACTCCAGCAGCGCACCAATGATTTAGCCCAGAAAGCCCAGGCGGAAATTGAGCAACTTACCCAGCAGGTTAGGGAGCAATATCCCCAACTGGATCAGGCAACGGCTGAGTTGCAGGAAAAGTCACAGTCGATCGCTCAAAAGCTGGAAGCCGATCTACGCCAAACAGTCACGAACCTGGCCCAGGGAGTGCAGGGCAAAGTCCAGGAAATTGGCGAGGCGATCGCTGATAACAGCACCGGCGCTGTGCGGGAAGTTGCCCAAAAAACCCTCAATGTTGTGGGTAAAGCGGCTGAGCAGGTCAGGACAGAAGCCAATACTTTTACCGTCAAGGCTGAGGCGGTTGTAGACGATGATCCCTGGACAGGTCAGGAGCCGCTCCAGTTGCCCTTTGCCCCCGCTGCAATGCCAGAGCGGGAACTGGTTGAGGTGCAACAACAGCCTCCCCCTCGACAACAGCCCAGGCAAGCGGCGAAAGAGGCAGGGCCGGCGATTGAGACTCCGATCCAGTCGGCGATCGTAGAGCCAAAAATGCCTGAGCCTGAAGCAGTTGTTTCAGTGCCAGATGAAGAAAAAAGGCAGGCAGATTGGCGGTCAGCCTCTAAGCGGATTGATGACAGTCAGAGCAGGCTTAAGGAGCTTAAGCAGAAAAAACAACGAATTTTCGAGCTAATTGATGCGGGTTGGCAGGAGTTAGCTAAGCAGGTTGCTGAGGAATATGTTGCTGAATCGCAGCAAACCTATCAGGAATTATCCGACCTCCTGGCTGAGCTGAAGCGGCTAGGGGTTGATACCAGCTTTGGGGGAATTACTTCCAGCACGATCGGGCGGCAGAAAAGCCAACTCAATCGGGAGGCTTCAGCAGTCCGCAAAAATGTTTTACAGAGAGACAAGACTCCAGAAGAGCTGTTTTCGTTTGCGGCAGATGCCCCTTCCAATCCCCTAGCCAGTCGGGTGGGACAGGCATTTTCTGAGGCTGTGAGCAATCCCAAAATTCAGGGGATGGTCACCGACCTTGCGATCAACGCCGTAGGGTTTGCGCTCAGCAAGGTAGGGCAACAGTATGGGCTGGTTCCTGAGCTATCTGGCGATTTAATTGGAGCACTGGTAGCCCGTCAGACCGTAAATACTGGCCGAGTGGCCTATGAGGCTCATCAAGACTTACTGGCAGATGAAAGCTATCGAGCGGCAACAGCCCTGGAGAAGTTGGGGCGTGTCCTGGAAGAAACGGTTCGTCGGCTGCAGTCTGGACGTGGAGCTGGGCAGCTTGGGAATGAGTTGACTGGCGATTTAGCCGGGTGGGTGGTCGGTAATGCTTTCGCCAAGGGGATGGAGGCCCTGGTTCCTTCCACTGCCCTAATCCCCGCAAAAGGGGCAGCGGCTGCATTTGCTGTAGTCCCCAAGCTTCAGAAGGCACGGCAGCAATTTAGTGGGGATAGCGAGGAGCTGTTTGGGTTCACCGACCAGGCTCTGCCCAACCTGCTGGGCCGGGTTAACGCGGTTACGGGCAATATCCTTAAAGTCTTTTCCCAGGGGTCAGCTTCAAGAGAAGATTCGCCACTGCCACTGCCCAATGCTGCGTCAGAGCGAGATCTTGCCCTAGAAGAAGTTCAAAAAGCAGAAGCGCATTTTTACAAATTAATAAATGATGGGCTGAAAATCTCTCAACAGCAGATTCTTGAGGAAGAGCAAGAATTTCTTAATCGAAGAATTGCAATTTACCAGAAGTATCTTGAGGTAATAGAAAAACTTTCGGGCCGCGAAAAAGAAATAAAGACTGAAGGTGTTCTACCTGATGAAGAACGGACAATTGCCCAGGATAGGACTGTTATTCAGCCTGATGAAGAACGGACAATTGCCCAGGATAGGACTGTTATTCAGTCATCCACGCAGGATGAAACAGTTGTTGCACCGCTAAGCGATCAGGATCTCCGCGATGCAATGGTACGTAGGCAGGCGCGTTCTCCTGATGAAGCCCGCCTTGAGCAACTGGAGCGGCAAAGAGATGCTCTGGAAACTCCCAAGCCACCAGAGAGTTTATCGCTTGAGGAATTAAGAAAAGAGCTTGAACAAACCGAAAGCCAGGCGGAGGAAACTCAGAAAGCTCTGGATGACTTCCTGAACCGGGCCGCCATTGCGGTGGTTGAAGCCCAGGACAAAATCGACCAGGCCCAGTTGGAGCAGGCCAGAAAAGTTCAGGAGAACATTCAGAAGCGGATTGCTGAAGCTAATCTTGCAATTGATAAAGCGGATGAGCGCCTGGCTGAGTTGGGTGGTCCGCCGATTGATCCAGAGCAGCGGCTGAGGCGGGATGTCCGAGAGCAGGAATTACTCATGCCAGTGGGTACGGCACAGATGCCGGATACTACCCAACTGCTCAACAAAGTTCAGGCAGATATTCAGCAGGCCAATGAGGCGATCAAGCTGGCAGAGCAAGAGATGGCGCTGCTGGATGCTGGGTTGCCTCGTCCTGAGTCAGAAATTACAACCAAAATTTTTGAGGAAGTAGGCAAAACCGCTGAATCAGCCAGGATTGGTCTCGGTAAATTTGCCCAGGGTGCAGAGCAGGCAACGAAGTCCCTGGGTGGCATGGAGAAGGTTCTTGGCCTGGCAAAGAAGGGCTTTGATTTCCTGTTGCGTAATGCAAAAGAGGCGCTGCTTGCTTTTGTTGCATTCCAGCTACTTGATATTGGCCAGATCATTTATCAAGTAGCCGAATTCGGTAAACAGACTTTTGAAACTGCTAAGCGGCTAGAAGCCCTGCAAACTGCTCTAAATAATGCCGTAGGAGGGGCAAGGGCTGGAGCGGAGGAAATGGCCTTCATTCGGGCGGAGGTCGATCGCCTAAATATCCCGCTTGAGGGTGCTATTTCTGGGTATACCCGGCTGGCAGCATCGACTAAGGGAACTGTCCTGGAGGGTAAGCGGACTCAGGAGATGTTTGCGGCATTGGCCCAGGCGGCCCGTGTCTACAACCTCAGCCAGGATGAATTTAATAGGTTACTCACTGCCAGCGGACAGGTGCTTTCCAAGGGGACGGTGGCCAGTGAAGAGCTGCGGGGTCAGATTGGGGAGGTCTTGCCCGGCGCTTTTAATATCTTTGCCAGGTCTGCTGGGGTCAGCACCGAGAAACTGAGCAAGATTTTGGAGCAGGGGAAGGCTGGCCCCGAAGATTTTTTCAAATTCACTCAACAGCTTGCTAAAGACACGGCAGCGGGAGTTGAGGCGGCAAATCAGACCTCAGCCTCAGCCCTGCAGCAATTAGCCAATGAGTTCACCCAGTTCCAGGCGGTTATTGGCCAGGCCATCACTCCAGCCGCGATCGCTGCGTTTGATGCCCTGGGTTCGGCAATGGCGGCGATTACCCCAGTCTTTGAGGCGGTTGCCAATGTTGTTGGTGCCGTTGCGACTGCGACCGGAAATCTGGGCAGTCTATTGGGCAGCGTTTCCGGCCCGATCCTGGGAACATTAGGAGCGGTACTGAAGACGATCCTGATTGACTGGAAAGGGCTAGAAGCCGTCCTCAGTGCTGTTGCCGTAGTGGTCGCTTTCAAGTTCGGCCCGGCATTGATCGGATTAGCTCTCAATGCAATTCCGTTAGTGGTCACTGGCATTCAGAGCATGGTGGCTGCATCCCTGGCATTTCTGGCCACGCCACTGGGGGCAGCGATCGCTGCACTGACTGTTGGCTTCATGGCCATGCGCCCTGCCCTGGATGAAATCGGCACCCTCATGGGGGGCATGACCGGAGAGCAGCTCGCGGCGGCTGAGGCGGCGAACCAATTTGGTGATGATTATAATAAGGCTCTCGACAAATTAAATCGCGGCATTCCCCTCACAGAAGAGGAAGTTAAAAAGCTCAAGCAGGGCTTGCAGGATAACGTTAAGGCGGGGATTGACTCAGCTCATACCGCCGATGTTCTCAGTGCCAACCTGGATAAACTTCAGGCTAGGGCGAAAGTAGCGGCCGAAATCCAGGCGCGGCTCAACAAAACCATCGCCGAGTCTGAGGAAACCTTTAAAAAAGCCAGCGAGGAGCTAGAAACTGGGCTACTCAAGCGCCAGGCAGAGTTAGCTGAAGCCCAATTAAAAGGGGAGAAGAACGCCGACCAGGCCCGCCAGGAAGATCTGCAGTCTGAGCAGGAGTACTCCCGTGGATTTTTGCAAGTTTTACAAAAACGGATTGCCGATCAGAGGTCGATCCTGGCAGACTTCCAGCAGTTGCGAGAAACGGGTGTGGTTCTCTCCGATGACCAGCTAAAGGCGGAGAAGAAGGCCCACGAAGAGCTAACCAAGGCCGAGCAGGCATTCTACAAAAACCGCACAGTAATTGCCAGGCGCGAAGTCGAAATCGCTAACAACGCCATCCTTCAGGCGGCCAAAGACCGGGAAATCGCAACTCAAAAGCTGGTCAATCAGGGCGTTTACACTGAAAAATTAGCCGCTGTTCAGAAGCTTGAATCTGAGCGCAAGCGTATTGTTGAACAGATGCAGCTCCAGGGCGCAACTGCAGAGCTGACACTGGAATTACTCAACAATGAACGCCAGCAACAGCAAGCCCTCAGTGAAGTCATTAAGCAGGAGTACGATCGCCGGGCCGATGCCATTAAGCGTGGCTATAAAGACCAGGAACTCGCCCTAGAAAGGGTCAAAAATGCCGAGCAAGAACGACTGGATTTGCTCGAACTCCAGGAAAAATCCCTGCAGAACCAGGAGCGCCTATTTAGGGCTCAGTCCGACCTGATCAAGGCCCAAAATGATCTGCGAGTCGCTGATCTTGAGCTTGAGAAAGTGAAAGCAGAAAGCCGTAACGATGAGCGGCAACTGGCTCAACTGGCTATCCAGACTGCTCAGATTAAACGTCAAGCCGTGCTTCAGGAGCAGGAAGCAGCTAAACAGGCGCTAGAGTTAGAAATTCAACGGACTGCCTGGGCCCGGCAACGGGAGTTGATTACCAACAATATTGCTCAGATAGAAAATGAGTCTGCCCTGGCTCAAAAGCAGGCTGATATTGTCCAGGCTCAGGCCGATATTTTGACCATTCAGGGTAGAACGGACCTTACCCCCGACGAGAAAAATGCCCAGTTGCAGGCAGCGCAACAAAATTTGATCTCTCAATACTTGCAGCTTGAAGCATTACTTTCTAAGGGCAATAATTTAGAGCGGTCGCGCCAACTCATTGAACGCCAGGGCATAGACGATCAGGAGATTGCTAATCTACAGCGCAAGACACTGGGACTGCAGCAACAGGCTCAACTTCGCCAGGCCGATGCGGAGCTGCTCAGGGCAACCAATGCCGCTGCTGACAAGATTGGTGGATTTGCTCAGGCTCTATCCTTTAGTTCCAGTAGTTCCGGTGGGGCGGGCGGCTCTGGTGGAGGCTCTCTCAATTTTGGTGGTGGGTTTACCGCTTCCTCCAATCCGACCGTTGCTCCGAAAACGAGTGGGCAGTCGTCTCTGCCTGTGGGTGGAGGGGGTGCGCTGGCTGGCTCAAGTTCCTCTCAGGTGACACGCAATCTGCTGCAGAACGCTCCCAGGGTCGATCTGTCGGGGCGGGGGCAGGGCCAGGCTCCAACTGTGCAAGTTCCTTTGAACGCTGACCTGAAAAACTTCCAGTCCGCCGTCGTTGAACCACTTAACGATATTTTGCAAATTATGGGAAGTCTTAGCGGACAGCTCCTGGGAATGGCCAACCGGCCGCCCCAATATATTGACAATCGCACCTATAACACCACCTCCGAGCCAAGTAACCGGGGGCAGGGCTACAGGAGGAACGGCTTATGATACCCCGTTACCCCCGTTTCCCCTTTGGTGGAGAGCAACGATTTCTCTATCCTGAAAGCGATCCTGAGATCCAGGTCGATATCAATCAGCGCAAGTACTGGGCACCAAATAAAGCAGATCAGGGATATTTGCCATTAATAGGCTATGACCGTCGGCTCAACCCTGAATGCCTGATTAGTCAGGAGGTCAGCGCTCTGGGAGTATCGATCTGGAAAGGGCCGGCCTACAGGCAATATCTGTTTGAGTGGAGACTGCAGAATCTTCCTCCAGAAATCTATTTCGCTCTCTGGGGAATGTACTTCCGGCAGCAGTCTGAGAAAGAGGCCGTTCTTTTGCTAGATCGTGGTCTGGCCGTTTCCGAGCCAACTCCAAGGACCAGAGCCAAGGTTGGTAATTTGACTGGCGCGACAGCCGTGCCAGGAATGACTTTTTACTGGGGTATCTTCCGCCTATTTTTGCAATTCGACGAGGCTGAATATTTAGCAATTCCCCAGAACGGAACCTTTGATTTGAGTTTTAAGGCACAAGAACAACTGCCTGCACCAACAACTGAGCAAGATATGGGGTGGCCATAGGTATGAAAACTTTGAAGGATTTAAGGGAAAGCCAACAGCAGCGCGTCTTAGAGGTTGCAGAGAGCCAACGGCTTATTTCCTGTCGCTACGAACTGTACAGCAGTAGCAGCGGGGTGGAATTCACGGGATCTGCTGCAGTGGCAGAAGGCGATCCTATCATCGTGTTCAGGGGGAGCTAATGCCATCACTAGGACTAGGAAGAGAAAGCAGTTTTTCCAGCCCCCAACAGCCCTTCGTAAAACGGCGATACGACGATTATGTGGTCAAAGTCCTGTTTAGTAAGGTCGAAGGGGGGCTGAGGCGGTTTTATATTGGTGGAGATCGTCCTGTTCCCTTAGAAATTTTTGCTGATGCCGATGCTGGGCCTGCCGATCTGTTTGGAGAGGGGGAGCCAGAGGCAAGCAGTAGTGGTTTTCCAGGTGCTTTTTTGGCCTCAACCGGGCAAAGGCTAGGGGATTGGATCGCTTTTATTGTCAGGGGAGCGGATTTTTTCCGTGATCCAGCCCCTTTCACTGTTTATGAATTTCGGGGGGAGGGCAATAGCTTTACTGCTGTAAACTCTTTCTTTGTCCCGCAATACGATCCAGGCAGTGAAGCGGTATTCCCCAGCTACATCTGGAATAGGCTCTATTTTGTAGAGTCCTACTCCCCTGAAGACGGTTCATTTTTGGCTACGATCGCCGCTAACCCTAACCTTGTCCCCCCGTCTGCCGACAGAGATTTCAGACAAACTTTTGGATTGGAAGGGGCTTCTTCTGCTGGTGGGAATTTTTGGAAACGACGAATTTATATCTACGGATCAGATCTAGGGCTTGAAATCTTGGGACTGGGAGGTATTTCACCCACTATTGGATGGCTAAATAATGCTGCCAACCCTTACTGGCCCTATTCGGAATGGGAAAACTCATTTTTGAAGCTCAATTCAACCTTGATATGCAGGGCAATCGGCGTAAAGGCTAACAACACGCTTGAAGATAATGGCGAACTTTTCAAAGCTCCGGTTTATGCGCTAGGCATTGAGCCAGAACAGTTCGGGATCATTCACAACATTTGCCCTCATCCACCTTATTAAAGGACTGGGAATATGTTTGTTTTATCAAAGCTCAGAGAAAACGAACGCGATCGGCAATTAGAGGGACAATTGCACAGCCGCTATTCGCCCCTAAAATTGGGAAAAATCACTGCGCCTGGCCCTATTTTTACAGTGGCAACCCAGGGGGGAACTGTTCAGGCTGAATCCTGGGGAGGATCGTTTGGCTTGGGAGAAACAGTAAAAGTGATCGTCCCTGACCTCGGCCTGGCGGTGATTAAAAGACTGGAGGCCCGGTAGATGGTGCTCGATCATACTGCTAGGCTGTTTAGCGTAGAACTTTGGAGAGACTCAAGTTCCGGCCCTACTGATCCCTGGGATGTAAGCCAGTGGGTAACAAGAGGATTTCAGCTTAAAAGAGAAATGGTTTCCTTTGAGGGGGCTACAATTTCGTCAACCGAAATCGAAATCTCTGGAGACGATCTGGAAGAAAGCCTTGATCCAACCCTTAATTTTGGGCGATTCGGTGCAGGGAATCTAGTCAAAATCAAACTGGCAAATTCATCGGGAACCTTGCAAGAGCCTCCATTTGGAGGGTGGCTGAGAATTAGAGATTTTGATGCCAGCAGCGGCGGAAATGGATTGGGGCAGCCTCGCACTGTTCGCAAAATCAAATTATTCCTGGTCTGTGAGTTGGGGTATGCCCGCCAGCTCTCCCCCCCAGCCCCTCCCAACGGCATCTTGGGACTGGGAAGCCCCCGCACTGGACAAAGCTCCATTACAAATCAGCTTGATACTGTAGGACTGGAGCTTACAACAGTTCCCGGCGATCCTGAACTCAGCTTCGTCTTGCTAACCGATTACCGCAGAGAGGGATACAGTACAGTTGTTGATGAAGCTCACAAGGTATGTATATGGAACTCTCAGGAGGCAGATACTATTTACGGCTTGTGGGCAGACAGTTTGGGTCAGGTCAGAATTTATCGAGTGAAGTTTAATCCAGGCGTTGACGATTTGTTGCTGAATTGCACCCCTGAAGAACTGGCTCACTACGATTATTTTGATGACGAAAAACAATCCCTGCCTGAAGTTTTAAGAATCACCGCAGAGGGATCTAGTGTTGTTGCAAACCCCCCTCCAGTACCGACTCTTACGGTTCTCCCCGAAAACGATGGACAGGGATTGGCGCGAATAACCTCAATTTCCGCCGATGGAGAGGGAAATACAAATAAAACGGTTCGAGCCAGGTTTGAACTTGTGTTTCCCCCCAGAGAACAGTTGCGGGCTGGAGGGGCGGTATCAACTGGCGGACTAATTGATGCCGAAGCCGAAACCGTGCGTACCTCCTGGGACGGGCAGGGCAGGATTAGCCAGCAAGTAACCAAAAAGTCTTTACCCCTTGGGAAAATAGATACCTTGTTGTCAGGGCAGCCAGATGGAGCAGTGCCGACACCTGCAGAGGAAACAGTCAAAACCTGGACTTATTATCCCAATAGCAAAATTGCTTCGATAACGGAGATCACAAAACGAGCGGCGGGATTGCTTCAGCTTGAAAACCCTGAAGAAGAAACCGTAAGCGGGGGTCAGGCTACAAATCCCTCCGCAACTCAATTAGTAGTCGCGGCTTCCAAAATTGAAGAGTGGTTAGGCGAGGGCACTAAAAAGGCCAAGTATGTGACCACCTCGGACGTATTCGGAAACAGCAAAACCGAGCCTTTTTTTGGAGGGTCTGAAGCCGAGCCACCAGCAACCCAGTACCGGGGAACGGGATTCACGGAAAAGTCGGGTCAATCACAGTATGATTTTCGTCCCACTTATCCGATGGGGCGGCGGGGGAGGGGGGTTAGGACGATCGAGCGGGCTAAGGCGATCGCGCCTGGCGCGTTGAGCAATGTTGGCAAATGCTATTGCAGGCTGCTGTTTGGAACCTGGCTGGCAAAAGAGATTCTTTTCCCGTTGAGCCAAGCGGTTCATGATAACTGGACTCCAGGCGCGGCGATCGCTGTTCTGCGGACTGGAACCTCTACCAGCGACCTGTTTATTGGCAGTGGGGATGTGATCTTTGTTGAGCCAAAGCAGATTTACTGTGGCACAACTGGGATTTGGGTAGGAACGATGGAGTCTGGGACGGTAACGAGCGGGATAGATTTCCAGGGAACCCCGCTAACTTTTGATGGCGATCCTGCCACAGCAAATGGACAACCTATTTATTTATCAGGAGTAGAATGACCGAAATCAATCAAATCTCAACCGAGGCATTAGCCCTGCTGAATGGTACTTTTTTCCCGATTGATGAACCGCAAGGGCTTGGGGTTTTCCAGACAAAAAAAATTAAGACTGAGACTCTTTTAGCTGCTTTTACGAGTGGTTTAACCCAGAATGTAATTGCCAGGGTTGGGGCCAGAATTGTTACGTCTAACCCCCTAATTGCTGAAACAGTTCCGGTTTTTCAGGGGGAGATTGTGGCGCAGTTGTCCACAGACAGGAGCATTCTCTGGGTTGCAAACGGCCTGGCTGATACGGACTGGAAGGCCATTAATGGAACCCCAATTATCGGAGCCAGCAGTCCAGTCGGGGTTGTTACCCCCGATTTTGTAGGACAAAACTATCTGTCTACCACCCCACCCCAGAAATACTATGTTGCTGCCGGATTGCTATCAAGTTCCTGGTTTGAATTGGGTGCTGGTGGTGGCGGTGCAAGCGACCCTGAATTCGCTAACGTGCTTCTCCTCTGCGGGTTCGAGGGGACGAACAATGGGACAACCTTTACTGATGAAAGCTCTTACGCTCGTACACTAACAGCAGTTGGCAATGCGATCACAAGTACAGACGTAGCGGCTGTGTCCAGCAACTCGTCTTTATATACGGAACAAAATTCTCCGGTTGCTGCCCCCTGGTCTGACGATTTCAATTTTGGATCGAGTGATTTTACGATCGAACTATTTTTACATCCTTGGTCTGACCCACTAAGCTTGAGAACGGTACTCAGTTTTGTAGATAATATTGCCTCCCCCACTGCTGGATGGCGGCTCAGGATTTCCAACAACGAAGATCCAACTTTCCAGTTTGAGTGGTACGATGCCGGGGGGCTGAAAACCATAACCGAGTCATCTGCTTTTGATTATTATGATTTTGGGACTTTTACCTATATTGCGATCGTGTGTTCTTCTGGCACAATCAGCCTGAAACTAAATAATGTTGAGGTTGGCACAGGCACGGTTGACACAGGAATTATTACTGTGCCGGACACTGGGGGAGTGCTGAATATTGGCTTAGCTGAAGATCAGCCCAACTCTGGCAACTTTTATATTGATGAACTGAGGATAACTGCACTGGCCCGCACGATTTCAGCAACGCCAACAGAGGCATTTCCCAGGAGCTAACCTATGATTAATCAAGAGGTGAAAAATGACACTATCTGAAAAACTGCAGCAAGGTAAAACTGATACTGAGGCGGCTTTGCTAGCCTCCGATCTCGAAACCTGGCGATTGGAGCGATTGGCTTTATTGAATCAATTGTTGGGTGTTGGTGGTCAACGAGCATCCGCTTTCTCTACGGCTTCGGCGCAAACCGCAGCAACAGGCACAAACTGGGTAGCTCTACCCTCTGGAGCCTGCACCGCCATCACTGCCAGGAATCGATCTGGAGTGTCGGTGCATATTCGGCCTATTAATGAGGCTGTGTCCTTAACCCTGGCAGACGGGGATGACCTGCCCCTACCCTGTTTAGCCAATTCCAATGAATGGGAGATCAGGAGAGTGGATACTAGCAACACTCAGGTCGCAATTCAATTCTTGAGGGTTACACAATGACAAGCTTCGGAGTAACTTCAAGAAGAACTGATCGATCGGGTGTAATCTGGATCTCGCCCAATACGATCCAATGGACTCACGTCGAAGCATCGAATCCAACCGTAAGACCGAGCGGGTTGGGTGCTTTGGTCGTAGGAGACAGAATAATCGACTCCAATCAGGAATTATTTTTCTGGGGCGGTACTCACTGGGCATCCGTTAACCGATTCATGCACCGGATGCTGGATCGTCCCGCAAGTGGAAGGACATCCGCGATAACCAGTGGGCTATTCTTCGAGAACGAATCTGGTTCAGTCCGTTTCGCTGCCTTGCCCGCCTACGGAAGTGTTTTACTTGTCCGTGCTGCGGCGGCGTGTAACGGAACGCACAATCTATCCGTATCTGATAGTTTCAATCTGGAGTTATTAGACGGATCTGCTGTTATTGCACAAATAGGGCGATTGGATTCCGGTAGTAAGTTGTTTAGCCTTAATAATGTAATCACAAGTGAAGATCGCCTTCAGCGACTTCGTGCTGCAAGCATCACTGGAAGTCCCAGCTTTACCGCTGTTCGTATGGCATTCACGCTGGAATATAGATTAATAAGGAGCTAATAGATGAGGCGTAACTCAACTGCTTTGTACTTGGAGTCCCTCAACGCAACAACACCTGTCCCCTGGAATAACGGCAACCCTATTCTTGATGGTTTTTCTGAGCCTACAAGGTCCGCCTTGGAAGGAGCCTGGAATGGTTTCGTTGCCTCTGGGCAACAATTAGAGGTTATTCCCGATCCAGAACCCGTCACCCCTGAAGTAAATCCCAATTGGCAGGGATTTCTTAATCGGCTCGACCTACCCTATCCCGGCAACGAAGGCGGAACAGGATTATTTCAGTATTATTTACTCCAGATTGATCGGGCCTCAGCATGGCAAGCCTACAACATGGTCAGGGAATTTATTAAGGGGCAGGGGGGAATTGAAGAGATTCGTACTCTTGGCTTTCTTTACAGTGGGTTTGCTGCTGTACTACCCCAGGAGCAGAGAGGGATATTGCAGCAAGCGATCGATGATTTCAACATTCCAGTTGAGCTATCCCCTGCGTGACCCAATCTTGCCAATTGGCGACAACTCTCATTAATAAGTTTTGCTTATTCCAAAGTCTGTCAAATAATTCGATCTGAGGCTGTCAAAAAATTAGATCCAACATTTGACATTAGATCTAAAAACGAGTGACGGGCTACACAGAGAAACATTTTGGGGTCTGGTGCAGCTTCATACAGTTTTTGACCATGCTGGATCGGAATGATTTCATCCGCCTCACCATGCATCACCAGCACAGGGGAGCGCACTTTAGGCAATTTTTCCAGATTGGCAAACTTATCGAAGGGAAGAAGAGGAAAGGGAACCACCACTCGAAAGGCCGATGTGAACGTGCTCTCCAGAATTAAGCCTGCCACCGAATGCCGCATTGCCAGTTCAGTTGCCGATCCTCCTCCCACGGAGCGACCATAAACGATAACTTTTGCAGCGGGAATCTTCAGCGTTGTAGTCAGATAATTGTAAGCGGCCTCCGCCTCTTGATAAGCATTCTGTTCGCCGGGATGACCCTCACTCAGACCGTAACCCCGATAGTCATAGGCAAAAACGCTGAATCCCCAACTGTGGAGGCGATCGAGAAAAGGACGAATATCCCCCAAATCTTCAGCATTGCCGTGAATATAAAGCACCGTATAGGCAGCGGCAGGATTGGGCAAATAGAGGGCTGCAATACGCTCAGTTGGGGTGACAGCTACTTTCAGCACATCTTTACTATTTTGATAGCTGGCGGTCGGGGGCAAAAAGATCATCCGATCGGACTGCAAGAAGACATACAGAGCAAAGGCAGCATAGATAAACAGCAGCGATCGTCCCAGCCGGGCCCAACTCAGCTCCCCAATCAGCAGGTTCTTGAAGGTCAACCGAGACATGATTTTAATGATTTCTTAAGAAACTTGTTCTACCATAATCTTGTTATCGGTTAGGTTTCATTGATTAATCTTAATGGATGCCATAGCTAGCAAACCCCGCAAGACAACCGCCTTCAAGCAACTCATGTCTATCCACTGGTGGATGGCGGGATGCTACTTGATCTTGTTTCCTACAGGAACGTTCATGTCCCAACTGCCCAGAGGCTTCTGGCTGCGTAATCCGCTCTACGACTTCCATAAATCCATGGGTGCTCTGGTGATCGGGTTACTGACCTGGAGAATTCTAGTGTTATTAAGAGTATGGCAGCGCAAATACAGCAAATATCCCCCCAAATTTACCCCAGCCTGGCTGAAAACCGTTGCCCTCCACACCAGCCTGTACCTCTTCATGTGGGCGGTGCCCGTCAGTGGGTTCTTTTTCTCCAACTCTTTCAAGAGCAATAATGTTAAGTTCTTTGGCATTCCGCTGCCTGACCTCTTCCCCCCAAATTCCGCCCTGGTTGAACTGGGACGAAGCTTACATTTCTGGTTGGCCTATACTTTCCTGGCCTTTATTTTCCTCCATCTGCTGGCTCAGGGCAAAGTGGTCAAAGCCAACTGGCGGCGCTTACGTGGATTCATTAATCGCTTCAGCCATGTTTGAAACCAGGATACAGTGCAAAATTGGCCAAGAACAGGACTGAAGAAAAAAGTGAGTGTGAATAAAACAAACTATCCTCCTGATCAACCCCTGCCCAGCCGTGGAACCCCTCAACTGGCTCTAGGGTTAGGGGATGCCGTGGGCCTGATTGTCGGCGTGGTGATTGGGGCAGGCATTTTTGAAACCCCGGCCCTGGTAGCAGCCAATGTCGGTAATGAGTTCATGCTGATCGGTGTATGGATTGCGGGCGGGATCATTTCCCTGATCGGTGGGCTTTGTTATGCCGAACTGGCCACAGCCTATCCTCACCCCGGTGGCAATTATTACTATCTCAAACGTGGCTTTGGGGAAGCGATCGCCTTTTTATTTGCCTGGGCCCGCATGACGGTAATTCAACCGGGGTCGATCGTGCTGCTCGCCTTTGTGTTCGGTGACTATGCCAGTCAAATCTTGAATTTGGGAGACAACTCCGCCGCTCTCTATGCCGCTGCCACCATTATCTTCTTAACAGTTTTAAACCTGCGGGGTGTGCGCCAGGGCAAATTAACGCAGAACTGGTTGAGTGCGATCAAGGTGCTGGGTTTGGCGATCGTCATTCTGGTCGGACTGTGGGGCCTAGCCACCGTTCCCCTGCCTGCAAATCCAACCCCAGTAACTCCCAATCTCGGTTTATCGATGATCTTCGTTTTACTTTCGTACGGCGGGTGGAATGAAGCAGCCTATATCTCAGCAGAATTACGGGATGTGCGTCGCAATATGATCCGCTCTCTAGTCTGGAGCATTGGTCTGATCAGTGGCATCTATATTCTGATCAACCTGGCCTACCTGCATGGTTTGGGACTGGTGGGTATGGTCGATTCCCAGGCGATCGCCGCGGACTTAATGGCCCAAATCCTCGGTGAACCCGGCAACTTTTTGATCAGCCTGCTCGTCGCGATTTCTGCCCTTGGAGCTGCCAATGCCACCATTTTTACCGGAGCTAGAACCAACTATGCCCTGGGCCAGGACTTTCCTCTCTTTAATGCCCTTGGGCGGTGGCATACCCGCGCCAGTACCCCCACCACCGCTTTACTTGTCCAGGGGGGGATCTCCTTAGCCCTGGTGCTGCTGGGTAGCCTTAAACGCAAGGGGTTTGAAACCATGGTTTACTATACTGCCCCGGTCTTCTGGTTTTTCTTCCTCCTTTCTGGGGTGGCATTGTTCATCTTACGGTTAAAGGAACCGCAGCATCCCCGCCCCTTTAGCGTTCCCTTGTACCCCCTCACCCCACTGCTCTTTTGCCTCACCTGCGGCTATTTACTCTACTCCAGCCTCACCTATGCGGCCTCCCAACCCACCGGCATTGCCGTTTATATTGGCGTAGCGGTGCTGCTGGCCGGTGTACCCGTGCTGCTGTGGATGAACCTGCGTCAAGCTGCTCCCAAACCCTAGCTGATTTTTACAGCTGCCTGGTCTTTAATTTTGCAAGGAACGGGCAACTGGATCACCCAACTAACTTCGTACAGGAGATCTCAGAAATGTCAATGCGCTTGTTTATTCGCTCTCAACTGCCCTGGCTAGCCACCGGACTAGGGGTTATGAGCCTGCTAATGCCGGGATGCACCTCCCCCTCCAGCACAGGGGTTCAGGCCCAACAGCCCAGTCTTAACTCTTCCTCCCCAGCCGTTGAATCGTCCCCGTTGGAAGTGGCCCAAAAACCCGAACGGGACCTCGATGTCCCCTATGTTCCAACGCCTCCTGAGGTGGTTGAGGCCATGCTAGAGGTTGCTAAGGTGGGCAAAGATGATATTCTCTACGATCTTGGCAGTGGGGATGGCCGAATTGTGATCACTGCGGCTCAAAAGTTTGGCACCCGCGGCGTGGGCATTGATATTGACCCGGAACGGGTGGAGGAAGCCAACCAAAATGCCAAGGAAGCTGGCGTGACGGACAGGGTGAAATTTATTCAGCAGGACATTTTTAAGGCCAATTTTCGCGACGCTACCGTAGTCACCCTTTATCTGCTGCCTTCGATTAACTTAAAGCTGCGTCCCATGCTGTTTGAACAACTTAAACCCGGTACCCGGATTGTTTCTCACGCTTTTGACATGGGCGACTGGAAACCGGAAAAGCAACTGGAAGTGGATGGCCGTCAGGTTTACTTCTGGATTGTTCCAGACAAGGTGCCAGAGAATTTACGTAAGTTTCCTTGAAGCAACTCTACTGAAGAACACAATTAGATCCCCTGAGCAGTGGTGGAAAGCGACTCCGTTGACCTTTTTGACCACTGAAAAGTCCTTTTTGACCACAGGGAAGCCCTTTTTGACCACAGGGAAGCCCTTTTCGACCACTGCGATCGCCTTTTCGACCACTGGGAAGCCCTTTTCGACCACTGCGATCGCCTCTGAGAGGATACCCTACCAGACTTTTAAACCATAGGTTTGACTATTCCAGGCGACGGCTGTAGTGGGAGAGGGTAAAGCAAAAAAACCAGTAAATCAAGCCGATGAACAGGTAAACCTCTGTGTAGCGGCCTAGAAATTGGGGTTGGGCCAGAATAGAACGGGCAATTCCTGTTAATTCCAGCAGGGCAAACAGAGACAGTAAAGACGTGTCTTTGATTAAAGAAATGAACTGACCGACGATCGCTGGAATCACAGTTCGTAAAGCCTGGGGTAGAACGATCAGCAATAGGGTCAGGGGGATATTAAACCCCAGGGCTTGAGCCGCTTCGGTCTGCCCTCTGGGAACGGACTGCAACCCCCCCCGCACATTTTCAGCCAGGTAAGCGGCATTGAACAGAACCAAGCCAGCGATCGCCCGCAGCAGCCGATCCAGACGCAGGTCCGCGGGTAAGACGAGGGGCAGCATCACCTGGGCCATGAACAGCACCCCAATCAGAGGTAGTCCCCGCAAAATTTCAATATAGGTGGTCGAAAATCCGCGCAGCAGGGGCAGAGCACTTTGCCGTCCTAAGGCCAGCAGTACCCCCAGGGGAAAAGCCAGAATAATACTGACAGCGGAGAGCAAGAGGGTTAACAGCAGCCCATTCCAGAGGTTGGTTTTCACCGGGGTTAAGCCCAATCCCCCCCCAATCAACCACAACATGACCAGAAACAACACAGCGGGCAGGGCCAGATTGACCAGGTTGAGTTTGGTCTGAGGCTGTTTCCTGGCGATCCAGATGCCCAGCCCCACCACCAGGGCCAGGACTAACCACAACCGCCAGTAGAGCGCCGGGGGATAGCGGCCGACCAGAAATCGGGGTAAGTTTTGCTGCACCACTGCCCATTCCGCCTGGGTAATCGCCCAATGCAGCGTAAACCAGAGGATCGCAGCGATCGTCCCCCCACAGATTAGGGTTAACAGGCTGTTGTACCAGGTATTGAATAGATTGCGCTGCAGCCACTGGTAGGGGGGTAAGCGAGAGTCAGGGGGGAGCAACTCAGTAGGGGGATGGTCAGGCATATCAAAAACTAACGTCCCAAAAGCTAACGTTCCGGTAGTTGGACACGGCGGTTATAGAGATTTAACAGCAGGGAAATGCTGAGACTGAGGCTGAGGTAGGTGAGCAGAATCAGCAACATCATCTCCACCGCCCGTCCCGTCTGGTTATAGGTTGTGGAAGCCACCGCATAGAGATCGGGATAGCCCACCGCCAACGCCAGACTGGAGTTTTTGGCCAGATTGAGGTACTGGTTACCCAGGGGAGGGACGATCGCCCGGAGGGCCTGGGGAAAGATCACAAGCCAGAGGGTTTGAGCCGGTTTTAACCCCAGCGATCGGGCCGCTTCCCACTGTCCCCGCGCAACAGATTGAATACCCCCCCGCACAATTTCAGCAATAAAGGTGCCTGTATAGAAGGTTAGCCCCAGCAGTAGGGCGCAGAATTCTGGTGATAAATTTAATTCTCCCAGGCTGATGCCCGTCTGACCGAGACTCAAACCGAGGAACGAAATTCCCTGAGGCAGACTGAGAAAAACAACAAAGTACCAGAACAGTAACTGCAACAGCAGAGGGGCATTGCGGAGAATTTCGACATAGAGGGTCGCTAACTGTCGTAGCAGCCAGTTTTCCGACAACCGGGCAATCCCAGCTAGCATCCCCACGATCGTTGCCAGCACGATGCCAGAGACCATCACCCGGAGTGAATTGACCAGTCCCACCAGCAGGGCGCGCCAGTAACTATAGGTGGGCTTATAGTCCAGGGGCGTTTCTCCGATACTAAAGCCAGCTTGAAAATTAAGAAAGCCAAAATCCGGTTGCAATCCCAGCCGTTGTAAATTTTGTCTGAGATTATTTCCCAGGAATAGCAGCAGCAAAACTACCACCAGCAGGGCAATTGCCTGGCCAGCGATCTGCCAGAAGCGGCTATCCCTCCACGGTGGTTGAGACACAGTTTATCATCACAAAAAAATGTTTGACTTTGCTACATTAGGATTTTAGCAACCAATCTGGCTGCTCTGTCGCCCTAACCAATCCTGTTCCACCTGCTTTCCAGCGATCCCAATTGTTGCAATATTGAGAGCTTGCCTCTAACTGTCCTTTCGATTCATCAGCTTTAGTGTCGTGGCTTCAATTCGTCTGCTTATTCCCCTGTTATTTTCGGCTCAAGTCACCGTAGCGGTCGGCACCATGGTATTCCTGGGCTATACGAATTGGCAGAAGGACTTAGAAAATCAGTCCGCAACCATTTCCCTTAATAAAATCAGGCGCGTTGACAGGATGGTTCTGAATAACCTGACGATGCCCGAACAGGTGCTGGGGAGTATGACCAATCCCTTCGATCGTAGTCCTGCTGTTATGGATGATTTGCTCAAGATCAACCAGATTAAGCAGCTTGTAACCTCATCCCAGTCCTTCTGGATGGCGGCAATACCCAACAAGACGAATTTGATGCAGGAAGTACTGTTTGGTAGCCAGCAGGGAGAATATCTCGCCATCAGCCACAAGCAGAATCTACGGTATTTGGAGAGAATCCTGTCCGGGCAACCTCGCCTTAAAGAAATCTACAGGGTTGAGCCTGACGGTAATCTGGTTCTGCTTCAGCGTTCCCCCACTGGTTTTGATCCCCGCCAACGCCCCTGGTACCGGTTGGCCCTGAAGACTAAGCGGTCAAGCTGGAGTTCGGTCACCCCAAACTTCGAGAATCCCCAGCAGCTTGGTATTATCGCGGCACGGCCTGTTTTTGCTAAGGGAGGGACAAGGGTGATCGGCGTGATCGGGGGACTGATTGCGTTAAGTAAGCTGAGTGAATTGCTCAATATAATTGTGGATCAGCCATCCGTCAGCTTTATCGTCGAACCGGGGGGAGAGTTAATCGCCACCTCCACAAATGAACCATTGCAAAGTCAGGAAAGTAAAAGCAGTTATCGGCGACTTCGGGCCAGTGAAAGTCAAAACTCTCTGATCAGGTCAGCCTATCTTGCAGTTCAGCCCCAACTCAGGTCCTTAGCGAAGGAGGAGAGTTTAAGCTTACAGGTTTGGATTAACCAGGACAATTGTTATGTGCAGGTACGTCGCTACCGTTTAATGGGCGTGGACTGGTTTGCATTTGTCGTAACACCGGCGGCGGGTTTCAAGCCTGATCTCAAAGTGGATGTACCGCTGATTCTGCTCCTGTGCAGTGTGCTGATAGTTTTTGCCCTGATCCTGGGCTATTTTATTGCCCGCTGGCTCACTCGTCCCCTTGAACAGCTTACAGCTATGGCCAGAATCATTGAAGCTGAGACTGAAGCCAGCAACGAAATTACCTCCGGGGTGCAGAAGTGCAGTCAACGTCAGGATGAATTTGGTCAATTTGCCCGTTTATTTATCATTATGGAAGGCAACAACAGGGCAAAGCAGGCACGGCTTAAGGCCCAAATTCAGCAGTTAGAGATCCAGATTGACCAGCAAAAACGCCAGAAACAGGTCAAAGAAATTACGGAGTCAGAGTTTTTTCAATCTCTCAAAGGCCGGGCACAGCAACTCCGCACTAAGGCTCATAGTCGTCAGCCAGGCTCGGCTATCTCCGGCTCCTCAATTTCTGCCGATGGGGAAGTGGCACAGTGAAGTCTGGTCTGCCAACAATACATTTTCTCTATGGCAGCTTGAATAGCCGCAACTCCGGTATCATTAGTTTTTAGCCTTCATCAGGTCGATTGCGGTGGCTTCAGTTCGTCTGCTCATTCCTCTTTTATTTGCTGCCCAAATTACTGCAGCAGTCGGCTTGACTGGATGGTTAGCGTTTACCAATGGACAGCGGGGAGCAGAGCAACTGGCAGAATCCCTGGCGATCCAGCGGACCGATCGCATTGTCCGGCACATTAATACTTATGTGGACATTCCAGACCAAATTCTGGGAATGATTGTTCACCCCTTCGATCGTGATCCCCCGCTCTTACAAGATTTACTGCCTATTAATCGTCTAGTTCCTCAACAGACCTCTTTCTGGGACCCTACCGATCCTCGTCGCTATATCCAGGCATTCGTTTTTACTAACCAACAAGGAGACTATGTAGAGGTAGCACTTGAAGGTAAAGATCAGCGGGTGGTAACACGAATTGATGCCGCGAACCCCAACACCCTTAAACGCTACCGTGTGAATGCCTCCGGCACCTTAGCCTTGATCGAGCACACTTCCACCACCTTTAAGCCCCACCAGCGGCCCTGGTATCAGGCAGTCCAGCAAGCCGGGAAACTCACCTGGAGTCCCATTTTTCGTGACCTCATTAATTCCAGCGAACTTGAGGTGATGGCAGTTCATCCCATTTATAGCCCGAGATCTGATGGCAGGAGATTGGTGGGGGCGGTGGGGGCAATCCTGAAGCTACAACACATCAGTGATCTGCTCCAGACATCCATGTCTAATGCTGGTGTCGCTTTTGTGATTGAACCGGATGGCAACCTGGTAGCCACCTCTACAGGAGAACCGTTGCAAATCAAGAACCAGCAAGGAGTCTACCAACGGGTGCTGGCCAGTGAGAGTCAGGATCCTCTGATCAAACTCTCCTTTGCCGCAATTCAGCCCCAGGTGCAGAATCTAGACAGCATCAAGCATTTAGGCTTTCACATCAATCTGGCGGGGGAGCTTTGTTATATGCAGGTGCGCTCAGAACAGCGAGATGGCTTGAATTTACTCATCATTGTGGTGTCTCCCGTGTCCCACTTTATGGATCAGGTCAACTTAAATAACCAGCTCACCCTGGTGCTGTGTGGAATTCTCCTGGTCATTGCCCTCTGGATTGGCTATCGAACTGCCCGCTGGCTCACCCATCCGATTGATAAACTCACAACCATGGCTAAATTAATTGAAGCGGAAACGGAGGCAACTGCAGAGGTAAAAGCCGCTGTGCAGGAATGCAGTCAACGCCGGGATGAGTTTGGCCAGTTTGCCCGTCTCTTTATCGTCATGGAGGAGCAAGTCAGAGTGCGGCAGGCAAAACTCAAGGCTCAGATTCAGCGGTTGGAAATCCAGATTGACCAGCACAAACGCCAACAGCAGGTGCAAGAAATTACGGAATCAGAGTTTTTCCAATCCCTCAAACACAGGGCCGCAGAACTGCGCTGCAAACATGATGCCCACCGACAGCCCTCTGAATTAAATGCTCACAAAACTAAGTCGGAAAGGATGTTAAGTTAGTACGGTATCTGAAGACAGTTTTGATGGAACAATGATTTGTTGATTAGGTTAATAATGTGGCTTCAGTTCGTCTCTTAATTCCGTTTCTGTTTGCCGCCCAAATTACCGCAGCGGTTGGCTTGACTGGATGGTTAGCATTTACCAATGGACAACGGGGAGCAGAGCAACTGGCAGAATCCCTGGCAATCCAGCGGAGCAATCGCATTATCAGGTTTATCAATACTTATGTAGACATTCCTGACCAACTGCTGGGGATGATTGCCCACCCCTTCGACCGTGAGCGGCATGAAGTCCATGAGCTATTGAGCATCAAGCGCCTAGCACCTCTACAGAATTCATTCTGGGATCCCGAAGATCCCAATCGCTCGATCCAGGCTTTCGTGTTCGCAAACCAGCAGGGAGACTATGTAGAAGTATCACATCAAGATCAAGATCAGCGGGAGGTAGTAAGGATTTTAGCAGCGGAGCCTAAGATCCTGAGACGCTACCAGGCTGATGCCTCAGGCACCTTGGCCCTGATCGAGCGCACTCCCACTCGCTATAATCCACGCCAGCGGCCCTGGTATCAGGCGGCCCAGAAAGCCGGGAAACACACCTGGAGCCCTATTTACAGCTACTACAGAAATCCCAGCCAACTTGAGGTGACGGCAGTTCATCCCATTTATAGCCGAAAGGCTGATGGCAGGAAATTCGTGGGGGTGCTGGGGGCAGTTGTGGGGCTATCCGACATCAGTGATGCACTCCTTTTGATCGTCTCTAATGCTGGTGTCGCTTTTGTGATCGAGCCGGAGGGCAACCTGGTGGCCACCTCTACAGGAGAACCGTTACAGATTCAGAATCAACAGGGAGTCTACCAACGGGTTCGGGCCAGTGAGAGTCAGCATCCCCTGATTAAACTCTCATTTGCTGCAATTCAATCACGGGTGCAGAATCTAGACAGCATCAAGCATTTAGGCTTTCATTTTAACCTGGCAGGGGAACCCTGTTATGTGCAGGTGCGCTCAGAGCGACGGAGGGGATTGCATTGGCTCACGATCGTGGTGTTTCCCGTGTCCCACTTCATGGATCGGGTCAACTTAAATAACCAGCTCACCCTGGTGCTGTGTGGAATTCTCCTGATCATTGCCCTCTGGATTGGCTATCGAACTGCTCGCTGGCTCACCCGTCCGATTGATAAACTGACTGCTATGGCCCAATTGATTGAAGCGGAAACGGAGGCAACCGCAGAGGTGAAAGCCGCTGTACAGGAATGCAGTCAACGCCGGGATGAATTTGGCCAGTTTGCCCGCCTCTTTATCGTTATGGAAGAGGAGGTGAGAATGCGGCAGGAAAAACTTAAAGCTCAGATTCAGCAGTTAGAAATCCAGATTGACCAGCACAAACGCCAACGGCAGGTGCAAGAAATTACTGAGTCAGAGTTTTTTCAATCCCTCAAGCACAGGGCAGGAGAGCTGCGCCGCCAGCATGATGCCCACCGGTCAAATTCCCCTGGCTCTGAACCTTAAACTAACCGGCAAATCAACTTGAAAACTTCACGCCCAGTCCTACCAGCGATCGCCGCCCCCAAACTTCACCTCCAGACCACCCTGGCAGTCTCGTTTATCCTGCAAGTTCTGGTCACCGTTGGTCTGGTAGGCTATCTCTCCTTCCGCAACGGTCTGGATGTGATCAGAGACCTATCCAAGCGGGTACAACTTGAAGTAGCTGAACGGGCAAACCAAGTCCTTTACAACTATTTTCATACCTCCCCTCAGGTGATTGAAACTAACATTAATGCCCTAAAACTTAACCAGATTAATCTCAATGACAAGACAGCTTTAGAGCAATATTTTATTCGTCAGATGCAAGTTTTTCCAAGCATGGATGGACTGTTCGTAGGTACCCCAAATGGAACTGTTATCTACGCTGGTAAACAAGCTGATGGTCAATTTTTTTCTGCCACAACGGTACACGGTGACCAACGGACATTATATCGGCTTGATCCCCAGGGCAGACGGCTGCGACGCGTTGGTTCAGATCGGTTTGATGTCAGTGCACAGCCCTGGTACCAGCTTGCTGTAACTAGTAAGCAGCTTTCCTGGACCAGTATTTACCAATCCCGCACTGTTCACAGTCTAGGCATAGCAGCTACAGCTCCCTACTATGATCGGGAGGGTAGACTGGTTGCGGTTTTTGGTAGCTTTATTTCTTTGCATCAAGTCTCCACATTCTTGCAGGCTTTACATGTCAGTCCAAATGGGCAAGTGTTTATCCTTGATCCCCAGGGCTTACTTATGGCAACCTCAACAGGGGAAAAGTCTTTTCGTGTGTCCCCTGGAGAAAACGAACTCAAAGCCATCTATGCTGTGAATAGTCAGAACCTGCTCACCAGTCGTACAGCCCAATATCTCCACACAAGATTTCGTGATCTCAACCAGATTAATCAAGTTTATGAGTTTTCGTTCAACCTGGACGGTAATCGCCAGAATGTGCTAATTCAAACCTATCAGACTAGAAGTGACCAGAAATACCTGGTGGTAGTGGTAGTACCAGAATTAGATTTCACCTATGCAATTGTTGAGAATGTCAGGACAACTATTCTGTTATGTATTGTTGGGGTGGTCGTTGCTCTGCTGGCTGGAGTGTTTATCACCCGCTGGATCAGTTCTCCCCTGTTAAGTGTTGCTCGGGCAGCAGAAGCAATTTCCCAGGGAGATATACAGTCTAATTTACCCTCCAGCCCGTTAGTTGAAATTGATCAGTTAGCTCGTTCTTTTAATCGGATGTCTGGGCAGTTACAGGCATCCTTTACAGTTCTAGAGGACAAGAATGAGGCCCTACGATTGGCTGAAGAAAATTATCGCAGTATCTTTGAAAATGCCCTGGAAGGAATTTTTCAAGCTTCCCCTACCGGGCAGTTTGTCAGCGTGAATCCGGCAATGGCCCAAATCTTTGGCTATGATTCTGCCGCTGAGATGATCCAAAGTATTACCTGTATGGAAAAACAAATTCATGTTGAACCGGAGCAGTGGCACAAATTCCAGCAATCTATCCTCAGTCAGCAGGAAACCAGAAACTTCGAGTGCCGTGTTTATCGTAAAGATGGCAGCATTATCTGGGTTCAGGTGGATGCCCATGTTGTCCTGGACAAAACAGGTCAGGTGCTTTATTACGAAGGATTGCTGCAGGACATCACTGAGCAGAAACGACGGGAAGAAACTTTAAAACGCCAGGTTGAAGCCTTACGGATCGAAATTGATCAGAAGAAACGAAAACAGCAAGTACAGGAAATCACGGAAAGCGATTTTTTTCAATCCCTCAAGTCCCGTGCCCATGAGATGCGGCAGAAACGCCAGGATAAAGTTTCTTAGCGAAAGGGAGGGGAATAGAGCAAGCCACCTTTTGACCACTGCTGATTTAAACCGCGTTCAAGATTCAGTGGCGTGTTTGGACCGAGGTTACGATCGTAAATTTCACCATAATTTCCCACCCCCTTGATGATCTGCACTGCAAAATCATTCGATAGTCCCAGTCCATGGCCCAGGTTCCCTTCTCGCCCCAAAAAACGCCGCAGGGTCGGGTCAGCACTCTGGAGTTTGCTCTCAATATTCTGGGTCGTAATCCCCAATTCTTCCGCTTCAATCAGGCTATAAATGATCCACTCCACCACCGTTGACCAGGTTGGATCACCCTTCGCAACCGCTGGAGCCAGAGGTTCTTTAGACAACACGTCAGGCAGAATTTCGTTGCCGTTGGGATTGGGTAAGGTAGTGCGACGGGAAATTAATCCCGAGCGATCAGCAGAAACTGCCTGACATCGGCCCTGGGCATAGGTGGCAAACATGGTATTGATATCTTCAAAAATGACCGGTTTGTAGTCAATACCTAGCTTGCGGGTTTGGTCTGTCAAATTCTGTTCATGGGTCGTACCCGTTTGCAGACAAATAGATTTTCCTTGCAAATCTTTTAAGGATTGAATGCCATCTTGTTTGCGTACCATAATGCCCTGACCATCGTAGAAAACGATCGGCGCAAATTGGATTCCGATCGCCGTATCCCGGCTCATGGTTAGAGTAGTATTACGACTGAGGATATCAATTTCTCCAGTTTGTAAGGCTGTAAACCGCTCCTTGGCATTCAAGTTACGAAATTCCACGGCTTCCGGATCGTCAAAGAGAGCTGCTGCGATCGCCCGACACACATCCACATCTAAACCAGCATAATTGCCCTGCTGATCGACAAAGCTAAAACCGGGCAATTCACCACCCACCCCACAGATCAATTGCCCTCGGTTGAGGATTGTGGCCAGCCGCCCGGTTCCCTGCAAGTCTGCCGTCGTTTGTTGCCCAGTCAGGGGGGCCCCTTTAGGTGGAGGTGGAGCATCCCCAGCACAGGCAGTGAGGGCCAGCAGGCCAAGTACAACCGCTAAAAACTTTATTGGCTTTTCCACACGATTGATCATGATTCTGAAACTATCTATCAGTTTTAGCTCACAAACACTTTATCGGAAATTTTGGTTTAAAACCCCCCATGGAAAATTTGGGCCTAAAAACCCGTCCTTCAGAATCTGATTAAAAAAGGTCAGCTATGACGTAGAGAGATAGCCCATATCTCCGTGAACCAACCAGCTATACTCTGGATAGTTTTAGTCTAGGTTATTTTGCGGAGAATTACTTGATGGCCTATATCCAGGATCATTATTTGCGATCGTACTTCCTGTAAAAATTGATCAATTGCAGCTTTAGGGCGTTCTTCAGGGGGTTGATCCTGCCCCCAGGTGTAGTCATCGAAAATCATCATTCCACCCTGTTTCAGTAGCTTCCAACTGAGACGAGCATCAATCAAAATATCAGTGGCGGTATGGCTGCCATCAACATAAATTAGGTCATAAGTTAAGGTTTGTAAAAAATTTAACGCCTGTTGGGATTTTGCCTTAATGGTAATAACTTTGTCTTTAAAACCTGAAGTTTTTATATTATGTTCAAAACAAATCTCTACTTTTTTGTAGTAAAAATGATCCAGGCAGATCAGAGTAGAACTGGGATGAATAAGAATATGGGTAAGAAACCAGATCGCTGAACGACCTTCGTGGCTACCAATTTCTAGAAAACAAAGATTTTCTCGCCCTTTGAACTCAACCAAATACTTCTCCCAAGTAGGAACATTGATCGAGACCCAGTCAGACGAGAAGTAGCAGCTTGAGATGCGGTAACGCAGGCTTGAGCAAAGGCTTTCCAGGTGTATAAAATTGTTTAGAACTGCTTGTTTAAGCCTCTGCGGAAGGGGCATGGTGCGACTAGGTAATCCCTTAAAAAAGGTTGGCTGCAGTTAATTCGTTTTCAAGTGCTTCGGGCGAGTTCAGGGATTGCAACATGGGCAAGTCTTCCTGACAAATATGGTCCAGAATTAGCTGGCTGAAGGTTGCCAAACTCTTCTGGTTTAAGTTGTCCGGGTTTGTTGCAAAGGCTGCCATAAATTTTGCTACCTCGCGTTCTACGTTACAGTGGGCTGCCCTATGGCAGAGATAACCAGGATAGTTACTGGCCCCCATCAATTTCTCTTCATCCCGGAAGTGATTCAGGGTTTCCAGTTCCAATTCGTTCAGGATGAGTTGCAACATATCGGTTTCGGCTCGATCGCTGATCGCCTGACTTAAATGGTTGAGTAACTGCAGCAGATTTTGATGTTGCTGGTCAATGGAAGCAAAACCAGACTCATAGTTAGTAGTCCAAACAAATAGATTCATTTTTTAAAGGCCCCATTCTATCATTGACGGGTTATACCTTTAGTTTTCCCCTTTACAATGGTGAACTCAACATCCCCTGTATCCCTGTTTGAACGACTGAGGACGTGCCAAGACGAATAGTAAAACCAGCCCCCAGGATCAATAGACATGGGGAACAAAAAACTGCTCATTTTTAGGGGGACGAACATAATCTGGATTCTCTCGCCGTGGAGGCAGTTCCAGGGGGGGAGGGGTCATATCAACGTAGGGGATTTTGCTGAGAAAATGGTTGATACAGTTGAGCCTGGCCCGTTTTTTGTCATCCGCTTCAACTGTAAACCAGGGAGCTTCCGGGATATTGGTATGGGCAAACATACTATCTTTCGCCTGGGAGTATTCTACCCATCGCTCCCGTGATTCCAGATCCATTGGACTCAGTTTCCACCGCCGGGCTGGATCAATGGTGCGGGACTGAAAGCGGCGTTCCTGCTCCTCATCGCTGACGGAAAACCAGTACTTTAATAAAATAATGCCCGATCGCACCAGCATGCGTTCAAATTCTGGACAGGTCTGCAGAAACTCTTGATATTGGGCTTCCGTGCAAAACCCCATCACATGTTCAACTCCTGCCCGGTTATACCAACTGCGGTCAAAACAAACAATTTCCCCTGCCGCCGGCAAATGAGCAACATAGCGCTGAAAATACCACTCAGTTTTTTCGCGATCGCTGGGAGTTCCCAGAGCTACTACTCGGCAGCCACGGGGATTAAGAGGTTCAGTAATCCGTTTGATAGTTCCACCTTTTCCGGCTGCATCGCGCCCTTCAAACAAAATCACAATTCGGCTGCCCATATGCTTAACCCAGTACTGCATTTTCACCAGTTCTACCTGCAGGCGGGCTAACTCCTTTTCATACTTTTTAGTCGATAGTTTAGAGACGCTTTCCCGCTCAGAGGTCTCCATGTAAAGAATGCGTCTGGAGGCTTTGCTGCTCAGCTTGCCTTTTTTGTTTTTCTTCTTCTTTTTGGTCGCTGGCCCTTCTGGCTCACTTGCGGGGACAGTTACCGGAGTGGGCAAATGGTTATCGAGATCTTGGTTCCCGTTGCTGTGATCGGTTTCCATAGTGGCTCTTTGTTTAACTTAACGGCTGATTAGAACTGGACAGGGGGGCAAACATTAAAAACGTCTTGAAACCCTATTTTTAAAACCCAGTGATAGGAATAGCCTGGTTCAGTATTTAGATACTAGAACACAAAGTAGGATGACCACAAAAAAGTTTATTTAGATTAAAGGTGTTTTAGCATCGTAAATCCAAGAAGGAAAACTGCCAAGATCCTCATTGAGGATAAAGCCTTACACATTCCTTAAGCCTAACTATAGCAACCCTAAATGGGTTGAGAAAAAAGGGGGTTTGGGGTTCCCCCCCCTTTACCCCGTTTGGGTCTCACATAGGATTGCTATATGGTTTGAGCGGGCATAAAAAATCCCCCGCCAGAAGACAGGGGACATTTAGTTATTCAACAACTAGCTGAAGCTAGGGTTCGTTTGACTGTGGTTAGCCGTACTTCGCTGCAGTCGAGGCGATCAAGAAGGCAGCGTAGGTAACGATGTAGCCAACCGTAAAGTGAGCTAAACCAACCAGGCGAGCCTGCACGATGGACAGAGCAACGGGCTTATCTTTCCAGCGGACTAGATTTGCCAGAGGAGTACGCTCATGGGCCCAGACCAGAGTTTCGATCAACTCTTGCCAGTAACCTCTCCAGGAGATCAGGAACATGAATCCAGTTGCCCAAACCAGGTGTCCAAAGAGGAACATCCAGGACCAGACGGCCAGATTGTTCATGCCGAAGGGGTTATAGCCGTTGATTAACGGACCGGAATAGAGCCAGAGATAATCCCGCAACCAACCCATCAGGTAGGTGGAAGACTCGTTAAATTGAGCAACGTTGCCTTCCCAAATACCCAGATGCTTCCAGTGCCAGTAGAAAGTTACCCAGCCGATGGTGTTGAGCATCCAGAACATGGACAGGTAGAAGGCATCCCAACCAGAGATGTCGCAGGTACCGCCACGGCCGGGGCCATCGCAGGGGAAGGCATAGCCGAAGTCTTTCTTGTCGGGCATCAGCTTAGACCCACGGGCATCCAGAGCACCTTTGACCAGAATCAGGGTGGTGGTGTGCAGACCGAGGGCGATCGCATGGTGAACCAGGAAGTCGCCAGGGCCGATGGTCAGGAACAGGGAGTTGGTTCCACTGTTAATTGCATCTAACCAACCGGGTAGCCAGACGTTACCGTAGTTGGGCCAGGCAGTGGTGGCAATACTGTCTGGGTTGGAGAGTAGCGTATCAAACCCGTAGAGCACCTTACCGTGGGCAGCCTGAATGAACTGGGCAAACACCGGCTCAATCAAGATTTGCTTCTCGGGGGTACCAAAGGCAACCACCACATCGTTGTGAACGTAAAGTCCGAGAGTGTGGAAGCCCAGGAAGAGAGACACCCAGCTCAAGTGAGAGATGATGGCTTCTTTGTGCTCCAGCACCCGAGCCAATACGTTGTTCTTGTTAGCAGCAGGATCGTAGTCCCGCACTAAGAAGATGGCACCGTGAGCAAATGCACCCACCATGAGGAAGCCAGCAATGTACTGATGGTGCGTGTAAAGGGCAGCCATCGTGGTGTGATCCTGCGCAATAAAAGCGTAGGGAGGCAAAGAGTACATGTGCTGAGCGACCAGGGAAGTAATCACCCCTAAACAAGCCAGGTGCCAACCGAGTTGGAAGTGCAGAGAGTTGTTGTAGGTATCGTACATACCCTGGTGACCGGCACCCAACATTCCACCAAAGGGAGTTCCCTGAGGAGGATTATGGGCATTCATGATCTCCTTCATGCTGTGACCAATACCAAAGTTGGTACGGTACATATGGCCAGCAATGATGAAGATCACGGCAATTGCCAAATGGTGATGGGCAATGTCTGTCAACCAGAGGGATTCGGTCTGAGGATGGAAACCACCCAGGAAGGTGAGAATAGCTGTCCCAGCACCTTCAGACGTACCAAACACATGGCCAGCCGTATCGGGATTCTGGGCATAAACACCCCAGTTACCGGTAAAGAAGGGGGCCAGTCCCGCCGGGTGAGGCATGGTGCTAAGGAAGTTATCCCAGCCCACATGCTGTCCACGGGCTTCAGGAATAGCAACGTGAATCAGGTGGCCAGCCCAGGCCAGAGAGCTCACCCCAAACAGACCAGCCAGGTGGTGGTTCAAACGGGATTCAGCATTCTTGAACCAGGCCAGGCTGGGGCGGAATTTGGGTTGTAAGTGCAGCCAACCAGCAAACAGAAACACAGCTGCAAACAGGAGCAGGGTGATAGCTCCCATGTACAGGTCACTGTTGGTCCGCATGCCAATGGTGTACCACCAGTGGTAGACGCCAGAGTAGGCAATATCTACCGGGCTGGAAGCACCCGCTTGGGTGAAGGCATCAACGGCGGGTTTGCCAAATTGGGGATCCCAAATCGCGTGGGCGATCGGGCGGATATTGAGCGGATCTTTGATCCACTGTTCAAAGTTTCCTTGCCAGGCGACGTGGAAGAGACTGCCGGAGGTCCACAGGAAGATGATTGCCAGATGACCGAAGTGAGAGGCAAAAATCTTTTGATAAAGATTTTCCTCGGTCATGCCATCGTGGCTTTCAAAGTCGTGGGCCGTGGCAATCGCATACCAGATCCGACGAGTGGTCGGGTCCTGCGCTAGATCCTGGCTAAATTTAGGGAATCTAGTTGCCATAGTCGTGTTGAGTCCTCTTCAGGCCTTATCCTACTGCAATGATGCGTGCTAAGAAGAACGCCCAGGTGGTCGCAATTCCTCCCAGCAGGTAGTGAGCAACGCCCACAGCCCGGCCTTGAATAATGCTCAGAGCACGGGGCTGGATGGATGGAGCAACTTTCAGCTTGTTGTGGGCCCACACAATGGATTCAATCAGTTCTTGCCAGTAGCCGCGACCACTGAACAGGAACATGAGGCTGAAGGCCCAGACAAAGTGAGCACCCAGGAAGAGTAAGCCATAGGCAGACAGGGCAGAGCCATAGGAACCAATCACCTGAGCCGCTTGAGCCCAGAGGAAGTCCCGCAGCCAGCCGTTAATCGTGAGTGCGCTTTGAGCAAAGTTGCCACCAGTAATGTGGGTCACCGTACCATCGGGTGCAACGGTACCCCAGACATCGGATTGCATCTTCCAACTGAAGTGGAAAATCACGATGGAGAGGGAGTTGTACATCCAGAACAGACCCAGGAAGACGTGATCCCAACCAGAAACCTGGCAGGTGCCACCCCGACCGGGACCATCGCAGGGGAAACGGAAACCGAGATTCGCTTTATCAGGAATCAACCGGGAGCTACGGGCAAACAGTACTCCCTTCAGCAGAATCAGAACGGTGACGTGAATGGTGAAGGCATGGATATGGTGGACCAGGAAGTCAGCGGTACCCAGGGCAATGGGCATCATGGCAACCTTGCCACCCACAGCGACAACACCACCACCAAAGGCGTAGCTAACGGGTTCCAAAGCGTTGGGAGCTGTACCTCCAGGGGCCAGGGTATGCAGGTTCTGCACCCATTGGGCAAACACCGGCTGTAACTGAATTGCGGTGTCGGAGAACATATCCTGGGGACGACCAAACGCCCGCATGGTGTCGTTGTGGATATACAGACCAAAGCTGTGGAAGCCGAGGAAGATACAAACCCAGTTCAGGTGGGAAATAATCGCATCCCGGTGACGGATCACCCGATCGAGCAGATTATTTTGATTCACCACCGGATCGTAGTCCCGCACCATATAGATGGCACCGTGAGCAGCACCCCCGACAATCAGGAAGCCGCCGATCCACATATGGTGGGTAAACAGCGAAAGCTGGGTGGGATAATCCGTGGCCAGGTAGGGGTAGGGAGGCATGGAGTACATGTGGTGAGCCACAATGATGCTCAGCGATCCCATCATGGCCAGGTTAATAGCCAGTTGAGCATGCCAGGAGGTGGTCAGGGTTTCATAGAGACCTTTGTGACCTTCTCCGGTAAACGGCCCTTTGTGGGCTTCCAGGATTTCCTTCATGCTGTGACCAATGCCCCAGTTGGTGCGGTACATGTGGCCAGCAATGATGAAGAGCACAGCGATCGCCAGGTGGTGGTGAGCCGTATCAGACAGCCAGAGACCACCGGTTACGGGGTTCAAACCGCCCTTAAAGGTAAGGAAGTCAGAGTAGGCTCCCCAGTTGAGGGTGAAGAAAGGAATTACACCCTTCATCACACCCCATTCCACCTTGGGATACAACTCCGTCATTAAAGTGGGATTGAGAATGAATTCATGGGGCAGGGGAATGTCCTTAGCGGCAACCCCAGCATCCAACAGTTTATTAATCGGCAGAGAAACGTGGATCTGGTGACCGGCCCAGCCAAGGGAACCTAAGCCCAGCAAGCCTGCCAGGTGGTGGTTCATCATCGACTCCACATTCTGGAACCATTCCAGTTTGGGAGCGCGCTTGTGGTAGTGGAACCAACCGGCAAACAGCATCAGACCAGCCATAACCAGACCACCAATGGCGGTGACGTAGAGCTGGAACTCGTTGGTAATCCCGGAGGCACGCCACAGTTGGAACAGACCAGAGGTGATCTGAATCCCGTGGAAGCCGCCGCCGACATCACCGTTGAGGATGCCCTGACCAACGATCGGCCAGACAACCTGGGCACTGGGTTTAACCCCGGTGGGGTTGGCTAACCAGGCCGAGTAGTTAGAGAATTTAGCACCGTGGAAGTACATCCCGCTCAGCCAAACAAAGATCACTGCCAGGTGACCAAAGTGAGCACTGAAGATTTTACGGGAGACATCTTCTAGGCTGCTATCGGTATGGGTATCGAAATCGTGGGCAAGAGCGTGGAGGTTCCAAATCCAGGTAGTGGTTTGGGGCCCTCTAGCTAGGGTTCGATCAAAGTGACCCGGTTTGGCCCATCTCTCAAAGGAGGTAGGTACCGGATCATTATCGACGACCACCCTAACTTTTTTTTCTCGCTCTGGTGGGCTGATTGTCATCGAGACTCTCCTCTCTTTAGACAAGGAAGAAGGCAACTCCTCCCCGGAGCTTTATTGATCTTAAAACTACCAACCCTTTCAGGCGGGTAGCCACCATTCAAGATATGGAGACAACAATGAGGACTTCTAGGGGGGAGTTCTCATTAATGAATTATAGGAGTCCGCCATTGCGTTTGCAGGTAATTAACAATAATTAAGACATCTTAATTGCTGAGCGGCTGTCACCGGGGATACCAGCTTGTAGCGCACGATATGGATACTTGCTATTGAAGAATTAATAAAAATTCATAGAAAGAGGAGAGTCAATCGTTGATATAGGTAAAGTTATTGTTGACATAGGTAAATCTTTTGGTTTGATGGCTGAACTGATTCGATCAATGGTTGTGCAAGACACCATCGCTTAAACGGATGGGGTTTAGGGCAGAGAATAAAGGGGGAAGGGGGGAACTGAATATCCAACCTCAACCCTTCGGTTGTGAATTGCCCTTCAGTTGTAAATTGAAGTAGATGCTACAGGAGTTTTCCCACGTGTTTGCAGTCTATTGGCGGCGGGCAATGTCCCTACTGCTTAGTGGTTTGATTGCCTTCAGTCTCACCCTGGGTTTGACTAGTTGCGGTTCAGATTCTCAGCCCCCAACCAGAACCGGGCAGAATCAATCCTCAGCCAAGGTTAGCCCAGAGAATCGGTCAGAGGTGGTTCAGCGGGTGACCTCAACCATCACTGAGGTATCTCCTCCAGCCACTCTGCAGGAATTAAAGTTAAGTCTGGACCGATACCAGCCCCAGGTGCAGATTCTCAGCCCCCAACCAGACACGATTCTCCAAGATAATACTGTAGCGGTTCAGATTCAGGTCAGAGATCTGCCCCTGTTCAAGGATGCCCGGCTGGAGATGGGCCCTCACCTCCACGTGATTCTGGACAATCAGCCCTATCGTTCGGTCTACGATGTCAGCCAGCCGATCGTTTTTACTGATCTGGCAGCAGGAACCCATACGCTGCGGGTTTTTCCTGTCTTTCCCTGGCATGAGAGCTTTAAGAATGCGGGAGCCTATGACCAGGTGACGTTTCATGTTTTTACCAAGACTGACGAAAATAACCCCAGCGCCAAGTTGCCCTTACTGACTTACAGCCGTCCCAAGGATACCTACGGAGCCGAGCCCATTCTGTTGGACTTTTATCTGACTAATGCTCCCCTGCATCAGGTAGCCCAGGAGAATCCAAACGATGAGATTAGGGATTGGCGAATTCGGGTCACGATCAATGGCAGCAGCTTTGAGGTCGATCGCTGGCAACCCCTCTATCTGAAAGGATTTCAGCCAGGTAAGAACTGGATTCAACTGGAGTTTCTGGATCAGGATGGTAAACCGGTTCCCAATGTCTTTAATCGGACGACCCGGATTATCACCTACGAACCCGGTGGTCAGGATACTTTATCTAAACTGGTGCGGGGAGATCTAAAAGCCAGAGAGGTCAGGGCGATCGTTGATCCCAACCTAAAGGGCGCTGCACCTTTCATTACATCCGTTCCCAGCCCTACTCAACCTGAGCCAGTCCCCAGTCCCTCCCCCAGTCTCTCCCCCAGTCCTGTACCGATTGCCAAACCCTCACTGGCACCGACTCCCTCCCCCACTCCTTTCGTAGAAGAACCCGCTGTTGCTCAACCTGAAGAAATACCTTTGCCAGAGCCAAAGCCTTCCCCTGAGAAACCAGGCTTTTTTAATCGGTTTCGGCTGAATTCCTCTAAAACTGCAACGCCTGCTCCCAGTGCAGTTGAACCAGAGTTAGAGCCTACCCCCACACCAGAACCCAGCCCATCTACCAGTGCCACCCCTGCCGCAGAAAAACCATTGGTCGAAGCACCTTTAGTAGAGGAGCTAGCTCCTGCCCAACCCACACAACCCGTCCCAGAAACGACAGCTAAAGGACCAGGCTTTTTTAATCGGTTCCGTCTGAATTCCTCTAAAACTGCAACAACTCCATCTACACCCAGTCCCGCCGCACCAGAGGTAGAGCCTGCACCGGAACCCAGTCCCTCTGCCAGTGCTGAACCAACCCCCGTTGAAGAGCCGCCAGTTCCTTCCCAACCTGCAGTTCCATCAGAGGCAGTCACAGAGACTCCAAGTAAACAGCCGGGCTTTTTTAATCGCTTTCTCCGTGTCTCTCCTGCTGAAACGACTGCTCCCAGTTCAGAACTCCCCGCAGCTTCTCCTCTACCCTCCCCCGCAAGCTCCCTAGAACCCAGCCCTGCAGCCTTACCGACTGAGGAGCCAGGAGTAGAGCCAACAGAGGAGCCAGCCATCGCCCCCTCGGATAGTCCAGAGGTTGAATCCCCAACCCAGGCAGTTAAATCCAAGTTAGAGGGTTTCTTTAATCGTTTTCGGCGATCGGCAGCTGTTGAAGACGGAGTTTCGCCTACTCTGCTGGAAGAAGAGAGAATTCCTGCACCAACCGCACCAGGGGAGACTGATAGTGCTCAATCAGTAGACAACAAATCCCTTGAACAATCCTCTGGGGTGACTCAACCCGCCAGTGCTCCAAAACCTGTAATAACTCTGCCAACTGCGCCTTCCATCTCCCCCATTGAAGCCAAGCCCGAACGGATTCCGGAGGAACTTAATTCTCCTAAGACTCCAATACAGGTGATGCCCCTGTCTGCAGGCAGTCCCACTACCCCTAAACCCGTTCCTGCTCCTGCCGAGTCGATCGCTCAACCCGATCCCAAAGCAAAAACGTCTGAGCGTGACACTGCGGAGAATCAAGCTACCGTTCCTCTAATTACACCTTCTCCCGCCGCGGAGTTACCTGCCCGTTACTTGAAGTCAGCCACACCGCAAGCTTCAGGTGCAGACTCATCAGCAGAAGTGAAATCTGCCCCAACCGTGGAGGCCGTGGAGGAGGAAAGTTAATCAGGTGTAAAGCGATGGCTGCAATTATTCTTGATCTCACTCCTTTTATTGAGTTCAATGACGATCAGTTTTATCAACTGTGTCAAAATCATCGTGACCTGAAATTTGAGCGTACTGCCCAAGGAGAGCTGGTTATTGTGCCCCCTGTAGGCGGAGAAGGAGGAAGCCGAGAAGCAGACTTAATTGGTGATTTAGTGTACTGGAATCGCCAGTCCAAACTCGGTAAGGTTTTCAGTTCTTCAACCTGCTTTAAGCTTCCCAATGGAGCCGATCGCTCTCCTGATGCTGCCTGGGTAAGCCTGGAACGCTGGAATCATCTCACTCCAGAACAGAAAAAGAAGTTTCCCCCCCTTTGCCCAGACTTTGTGATTGAACTACGCTCTGAGAGCGATGCCCTTGAACCTTTGCAACAGAAAATGCAGGAATATCTTAACCAGGGAATGCGCTTGGGTTGGCTAATCAATCCGCAAAACCGCCAGGTGGAAATTTACAGAACTGATCAAGTTAAACAGGTTTTGGAAAATCCAGCCCAACTGAGTGGGGAAAGCGTTTTACCTGGTTTTCAGTTTAATCTCTCATTTTTTTGGGATCAGCAATGATGGATGCGATCGGTGCAGTGGAATGGCAAACAGCCCAGACTTATACAGACATTCTTTATCACAAAGCTGAAGGCATCGCCCGCATTACCATTAATCGTCCCCATAAACGTAATGCCTTTCGCCCTCAAACCGTTTTTGAGCTTTACGATGCCTTTACCAATGCCCGAGAAGATCAGCGGATTGGGGTGATTCTGCTGACTGGGGCTGGCCCACATACAGATGGCAAATATGCCTTTTGTTCAGGAGGCGATCAAAGTATCCGGGGAGAGGCTGGCTATGTCGATGATCGGGGCATCCCCCGCCTGAATGTACTGGATCTACAGCGGTTAATTCGCTCCATTCCCAAGGTGGTGATTGCGCTGGTGGCGGGTTATGCGATCGGCGGCGGCCACGTTTTACACCTGGTTTGTGATTTAACCATTGCCGCTGAAAATGCCATTTTTGGTCAGACTGGCCCGAAAGTAGGCAGTTTTGATGCGGGGTTTGGGGCCAGTTATTTGGCCAGGATTGTGGGCCAAAAAAAAGCGCGGGAAATCTGGTATCTCTGTCGGCAGTACAGTGCTAGTCAAGCCCTGGACATGGGACTGGTTAACTGTGTAGTGCCGGTGGAGCAATTAGAAGCGGAAGGGGTGCAATGGGCCAGGGAAATTTTGACCAAAAGTCCTCTGTCCATCCGCTGCCTCAAAGCGGCCTTTAATGCGGACTGTGACGGCCAGGCAGGCTTACAGGAATTAGCAGGCAATGCCACCCTCCTCTATTACATGAGTGAAGAAGCTCAGGAGGGGAAAAATGCTTTTCTGGAAAAGAGAGCGCCCAACTTTAAAGATTATCCCTGGCTACCTTAAACCCGGTTGAAGACCATAAAAAGCGTTTACAATCTCAATCCGCATTTCTTTAATTCTGGCAGGAAAATCAGCCCCCCCAAATCTGCCTGATCCTGAGCAGGAAGACGATCGATAATGTCACTTATGGCCTGGTAATCATTAGCACTGTAACGAGCTTCGATCGCCTGGGTTAAACACTGACAATTGACAGATTTTATCGCTTCTACAGTTTGTTTGGATTGCTCGCAACTATTAATAATTTGATCGCGCATGGCCTGGGGGTAGGGTTCACCCTGAGCCAGAACTTTAGCAGTGAAGGTGGGCAGCGTGAAGCAAGCCAGGCAAAGGACAGTGGCAAAAACTCGTTGGTTCATTTATTATTCTCCGTACGCTATGATACAAGCAGCATTGAGTAACTGTTGAGCAGGATAAGAGGCTGGACGCTGGCGGGGGGAATTGGGCGGAGATGACCAGCGAAAGTCTTCACAGTCAGCTGTTGCAGATTGAACTGTCCCCGCAATCCGATATTGGAAGACAACATCATTAATTCCCCTGGCAGAAACTGAACTGAAGATCAATCCAAAGTCTGTGTCTGGAATTAAAACGTACTCCCGGCGATCGTCCAGGGCATCGGAAACCAGATCCACAATTGCAGCCGTTCCCAATAGGGTAATTCCAGTCAGAATGGGGGCACGATACCAACGTTTCACATTAACGTTGATCCAGGGACGATAGATTGGCCACCAGCCACCAGGGCCTGGTCGCCATCCCGGTCGCCATGCAGGTCTCACCCAGGGGGGATTATAGCCAGGACGATTGTTGGGAGGTCTCCAGTTAGGGGGACGGTTCGCAGGAGGTTTCCAGTTGGGAGGGCGATTTTCCGGAGGTCGCCAATCTGGAGGACGGGTTCCAGGTGGGCCCCAGGGAGGTAAAGGTTTTCCTCCAGGTTTTGACCCGGCGGGCGGTACCCAGGGTTTAAAGTCAGGGCGGTTAGAGTTAGGAGGAGCCCAGGGCTTTAAGTTAGGGCGATTGCCTGGTTGAGCAGGAGGATTGGGTCGCTTGCCAGGTTTAGCCCAGGGCTTGACGGTCGGACGATTATTTGTACTTCTTTGAGCAATCAGGGGAGTAGCCGAGTCGCCCCCAACTCCAGTCAAACTAGATTTAATTTCGATTGCCTGAGCAGATAACAAGAGATCGATCGAGACTAGGGGAACTAAGCCCACAGGCATCAATACAAAAACGGATCTGATCTTATTGGTTAACATTAAGCAAGGTTTGCTGATTTAGGCGCTTTGCACACACTAAAATTAAACTTTCTAATTATACTTTATCCCTAGAGTCAGACATATATTACTCTGGTTTCTCCTTAATTTTTCCTGTGCATATAAAGCTCTAAACTAGGTGACATCCGGGTTCATAGGAACCTTTGTCTAGAGTGACCGAAGAGAGATATTCTTAATACGCGCTTCAGCAAAAAAACAAAAGAGCTATCTAGCCAATAGACTCCATGTAATTAGCTCAGTGATTTAAGGCTCTGGTCTCCTAAAGTTCATTCTGGTCAAGGTCACCAGAACCATTGCTGTTAGAAACATCAGGGTTGCCAACAGTGAACCCATGCCAGGAGAAAGCGTCTTAATTGGGTTAATGAACATGCCAAATAAGCTATTGGCAAGGGCTGCACCACTGAAATACAATCCTGTTCCTAAACCCTCTCGGCCCACTGGCGCAAGGGATAGGGCAAGGGGAACTGTGCCATTATTCACCAGACTCAAAATCGCCCCAATTGCGATCGCTAACCCAATTGCTAGGGGAGTACTGGTCGAAAGAGGCAAGAACAGACAGCTCACCCCCAACCCTGCCAAACCAAGGGTCATGGCTAAACGATTTCCCAACTGAGTAGCGAGGGTCCCTGCGGGAAAAGCGGTGAGGGCGAGGGACAAAAAAATAGCACCTAAGATTGCTCCTTTGTTGTTCTCTAAACCATAAAGACTCAGCATCTTGGGAAACTGATCCATCAACAGGCGAAACCCTAACGTGGCACAACAGCCAATACCAAGAATGAGACCGAGGTTCCGCCAGGAGATGAACCGGGATGGGGATGAACGGGGTTGGATTGTTTTTGCTGGCAAATCTTCGATGCTCCGGTTGGGATTGACGCTACGGAGAAAAGCAGCAGCCACCAACAAAATCAAAGATCCGATTGTAAAGGTAACCAGTGGCCCTAAGCCGAGGAGAAACTGACTGGCCAAGGGGGCCATCCCGCCGGCTAAGCCTCCCATTAAGGTTAGAATGCTAGCAGCTTGGGGAAGATCGCGGCTGAGAGCATAGCGTCCCAGTAAGGACAGGGCTGGACTGCGAAACACCGTCATGGCTAAAGCCCAGCTGACCAGCACAAAGGGCAGGAGCCAGTTCAATCCGTGTGGCAGGGAACCGAATAAGGCGATCGTCGGAATGGTCACAAAGCAAGCTGCTGCTAGAATGGTCCCCCCAGCGATGAAGGGAAAGCGGCTCGCGATCGTTTGTTGGGTTCGATCCGATAAGCTACCCATCAAAGGCTCCATGATCACCGCCAGCAAGTTCTCCAGAATGAGGAGCATCGTGGCGAGAGCCAGCGGGAAGCCAAACTGCTGCAAAAGCTGAGGCAGATAGAGGTTATAGATCACCCAGGTTAAGGCAATAGCGGACTGGAGGCTGCCCAATCCCCAAACCTGGGGCCAAAGAATTGAGGTGGGGCGAGAATAGGGGTGGTCACTGGGTTTCATCAGTTTGATTCAAACACCCGTTTAGCTCATCTGATTGCGGAATTTGTTTGCACTAATGCCTAGAAGCAAAAAAGCAAAAATGGCCAGGGCGAGGGCATGGGGCCAGAGCACATCCAGTCCTACCCCTTTGAGCAGGATACCGCGAATAATTGCAATGTAATGCCGCAGGGGGTTCAACCAGGAAGCGTATTGTAAAAATACAGGCATACTTTCGACTGGAGCGATCGCCCCCGAAAGTTGAATCATGGGCAAATTAATAAAGAAGGACGTTAGCACAACCTGCTGTTGGGTTCGACAAATCGTTGCCAGCATGATTCCTACCCCAATTCCGACGAAGAGGTATAAGCCTGAAAGCAGGAGAAAGAGGAGAAAGTTACCCCGAAACGGCAGATTAAAAATAAAACGCCCCACGGCTAGAGCCAGAAAAACATCGCCAATTAATAATATAAATAGCGGTAAAATTTTAGATATTAAAATTTCGGGTGCATTGGCGGGGGTCATCAGCAGTTGTTCCAGCGTACCCGTATCTTTTTCCCGCACAACGGTGATAGAAGAAACCAGAGACCCAATCAGGGTTAAGACTAAACCCATCACTCCCGGTACAAAAAACCAGCTACTAATTAATCCAGGATTATAGAGAAAGGTAACCTGCGTATTAATCGGTGGAGGGTTCTGAGGGGCAAATTCCTTCAGATTAAACTGCTGAATCATCTGGCTAATATAGCCATTGGCAATTCCGGCGGTATTTGCATCTACTCCATCAATAAAAACCTGAATTTCGGCTGGCTCATCTCTATTTAGGTTTCGGCTAAATTGAGGGGGAATAACCATGCCAACATTTAACTGACCCGTTTCTACCTGTTCCGCCAGCTGTTGTTCGTTCAAAAGCACACTATTGACCGTAAAGACTCGATTTTCCGTCAACGCTGAAACAAGTTCCCGGCTGGTTAGCGTCTGGGCATAATCGACCACTCCCAGTTTTAGATAGTGTACATCCGGATTAAGGGCAAAACCATAGAGGAGGAGTTGTAGGGTAGGAGGAAAGATGAGCAGAAACAAGAGTTGCTTATTTCTCAGAATCTGACGAATTTCTTTCTGTGCCAAAGCCCAGAAGCGGCTACCCAAAACTCGATTAAACAGGGAAAAGAACAGTTTGAGCATTGCTAATCTGCCAGTTGCATCCGGCTGAGAACTCGACGGGCAATATGGGTGCGTGTCACCTTATTGAGAGAGAAATTAGGCTGAGAGAGCAGTCTACCCCT
>ERZ1066136.235-NODE-235-length-54152-cov-18.526647_pt1 | contig 54152 bp, 45 predicted proteins | sample MGYA00382783_ERZ1066136 | MGnify/ENA primary metagenome ERZ1066136 (study PRJEB33369, sample SAMEA5778366) | biofilm metagenome | biome: Industrial cooling water; feature: Water cooling tower basin; material: Biofilm | place: United Arab Emirates | collected... | reverse complement strand
TGCGGTCGGGCGGGGAGTTAAAACCTGCGTCCTGTCCCACGTAATAAAGTAACTAAAAAGTACAGCCCTTTCAAAACGCACAATGCCCCCGCCTGACGCAAACACACTGTTGCCGGCTGGCCATTTCGTCCATCGTGATAAAATGGTCTGTCCCTTGTTGGATTTTGCTTTCTAAACTCTGTCCGCGTACACAATTTTATGTCATCACACAGAAAACTGTCCGCTTCCTGTTTTCTCTAGTATTTGCCGTCCGCCAAATTATCCACGGAAAGAAAGTTTCGCCAATTGGTCAAAATTCTCCGCGAAGCACATATAAAAAATTACCCGTCTCTCCGCGCTTACCTGTCCGGCAGGCGGGTGCCAGAATCTTTAATCAATTACCAAAAATTGTCTGCGCCTTTCTGTCCCGTATGCAGGTAAAAACCTGTCGACCGAATTGTCTGCGGAAATGAGTCTTTAAGTCATCGACTAAACTCTCCGCTGGAACATTGGATTGGCTGGCCGGCAACGTTTGGCTATGCGCACTGGTGCGCATATTTCCCTTTTCTAAATCCCGCACCGGGTTCGCATATCCGCCCGTTTTGGGCGGATATGCGAACCTTATACATCCAAATGATCCAGCGGACTCGTAATCTTGTCCATCCCCCGCTTCGTAACATGTGCATAAATCTCCGTTGTTTTCGAACTTCTGTGCCCCAACAGGGCTTGAATATACCGCAAATCCGTGCCCCTTTCCAATAAATGCGTGGCAAAACTGTGCCGAAGCGTGTGAACACTTACCCGCTTTTTCACCCCCGCCCTTCGCACGGCTTCCTTCAAAATCTTTTGTATGCTTCGTGTGCTGTAAGCCGCTCCGCCAGCGCCCTCAAAAAGGAACCCCCGTGGCCGGTACGTTCTATAATAGCTTCTTAAGACCGACAGAAGTTTTTCCGAAAGTAGCGTCACCCGATCGGCATTTCCCTTGCTCGCCCGGATCATGAGCAACTTCCGCTTCGAGTCCACATCCTGCACCTGAAGCCGGCACACTTCACTCACGCGCAGCCCGGCCGAGTAGATCGTGAACAAAATCGCCCGGTGCTTCAGATTGACCACTTGCCGAAGTATCGCCTCTACCTCGCTTTCATCCAATACCGAGGGTAGTTTGAATTCTCTCAATGGCCGATCGGGCCAATACACTTCCCGAGGCCCTCCCAAAATCAGCTCATAAAAAAATTTGATGGCATTGACGGCCTGATTCTGCGTGGAGCGACTCACCTTTTTGTTCTCGACCAAGTGACGCTGGTACTGCTCTATCTCTACGCGCCCAAGCGTTTCTGGCCCTCTGCCCTGAAAAAATCTGAAAAACAATTTCAGTTGCTCAATGTACGTCTTCTGCGTACTCGCGGCATATCCCTTGATGGTAAGTTTTTTCCTTACGCGTTCTAACGCATGCTCATGGTCAGCCTCCGAGGCGGGCAGCGCATTTTGGTCTATGGGCAGGGTGGATACTTCCGCCAGTCCGTTCAGTGTTTGGTGTACCCTCTCCCACTGTCCAGGGCCATCATCTACGTACCACGCCTTGTGGGTTTTGCTGTACAACGCCCCCATCTCGGTCTTTAAGCGAGCGGATAGGTCAGGAGCATACGGAAACGTAAGTAGCAGTCTTGACTGCCCCCGATGAAACACGCGCTCTACCCGGATTTTCTCCATAGACAGCCGAAAATAAGCACATCGAGCACATGGTGCAATACCCCCGCCCGAATAGTTGGTACGCTGGTCGTGTGCGCGCCCGCGCCCTACAGCACGTTGTTCAACTGCTCTTTGATTTTCTCCAACTCCTCCTTCATCGCCACTACGTGCTTCTGGATGTCCGCATCGTTGGCCTTGCTGCCGATGGTGTTGATCTCGCGGCCGATCTCTTGCGCCAAAAAGCCCAGCTTCTTGCCGTTGGATTGCTTCTCGCCCAGCGTCTTTTCAAAATGATCGAGGTGGGCACGCAGGCGCACGCGCTCTTCGTGGATGTCCAGCTTTTCGATGTAGTAGATGATCTCCTGCTCTAAGCGGTTCAGGTCATAGCCCTCGGGGCCAAAAAAGTCGGTCACGCTGCCTTTGATCTTGCTGCGCACCCGCTCGATGCGCTTGGGGTCCAGCACCTCCGCTTCGGCCAGTGCCTGCCGTATGGTGGCCACATACTGCCGCAGCTTGGCGCTCAGTACCGCGCCCTCGTCTTCGCGAAAGCGGTCGCATTGCCGCAGGGCTTCTTTGATGCACTGCCCTACCCACTCCCATTCCTGCGGGGGCAGTTCCTCTTTGCCTTGGTTTTTGACCACCTCGGGGGCCGCCAACGCCAACTGGAACAGGGGGGCCTGTGTGTCGCCTACCGAAGCGGCCAACTTCTCCAACTGCCGGTAATAGGCCTTGAACAACTCTTCGTTGTAGGTTTGCTGGACTTCCGTTTTGCCGGCTTGCTCCCACTCGATGGCAAACGATACCTTGCCGCGCTCCAGCGTGTCGGTGATCCACGTGCGGATCTCCAATTCTTTGTCGTTCAGCGGGCGCGGCAGGCGCAACGTCACATCCAGAAATTTGGAGTTCAGGGTCTTCACCTCCACGGTAAGGGTAACGTGGTCGTTGCTTTGCTGGGCACGGCCAAAGCCGGTCATGGACTTGATCATAGTGCTCTAAAAGCCGACAAGATACGGGATCGTGCCGTCCTGACAGCTATGGAACCAATGGTTGGGGTGTTTTTCAACTTGATGGGGCTCCGTTACCTCGCCCCGGCCCAACGCTTCAATCCCTGCACCCGCTCCATGCAAAAGGGGAACGATGAGCACCGAAAAACCACGTTGCTTGAATGACGAAGAAAACTGTGCTGGCAGCGGAATCAAAAATCAAACCCCAGCGTGGCATAGAAACGCACGCTCTGCACTTCGTAGTTTACCACCGGCCACGCCACATCAAATTTGAGATAATAGCCCAGCATAACGGAGCGGAAGCCGGCCCCATAGCTGTACAACCACGGGTTGATGTACTCGTTCAGTTCCACGCGGAAGGGCGAGCCGGACTCGTTTTGCGGCACCACGCGCTGCCGCACGCTGCTGCCTTCGCGGAAGGGTATCTCGCCCGTCCAACTGCTGCCGATGTCATAGAAGGCCGTGAGTTGCATGTTGCGGAAGAAGTTGGAGGTGATGGGCCCACTGGAGAGCGCACGCACCAACGGCACCCGCAGTTCTACATTGGCCACGGCCGCGCTGCGCCCATACAACGTGGCGTAGTCAAAGCCCCGCAGGCTGGTGGCAAACTCGTGAAACAACAACCCCTGGTTGTACGTGTTTTGCCGGTTGGTGAGGGGGTTGTTCAGGCCTTCGTAGTTGGTGCGGTTGGCAATCCAGTTGTCCATGCCGCCCAACATGTAGTTTTTGGGCGAGTTGCCAAAGAAGGAGCCGGCAAAACCGCGCATGGCCAACACGATCTCTTTATAGATTTTTTGATAATGCCGCACATCGGCCGCCACCTGCGAAAAACTCTTGGATGCGTCACCGCTGGCTTCGTAGTGCACAAAGCTCAGTTTGGCGCGCGTGCCTTCAATGATGTTCATGCCGGTGGTGAGGGAGTTGTCATACACCACCTCGGCCCGCGCGCCCGTGTACCACTGCTCTTGCGAGGGGCGGAAGGTGAGGCCCACGCTCTCGCGCAAGCCGCGGTCCACAAACCGCGTATAGCCCACAAAAGGTTTTAACGAAACACGCGTGCGCACGCTCAGCGGCAGCGAAGCGCCCAACTCCAATTTTTGCCAGGTGTACTTGTGCAACTCCACGTCCACGGCCGACTCCTGGGGTGTTTCCCAGAAGATCACCTTACGGTCGATGCGCGCGCTCAAATCTACCCGCATCGGCAAAAACTGGAATTCGCCATACACATCTCCGCTGCGGAAATCAAACGAAGACTGGAGGCCGCCCAAAAAGCGGTAGTTCTCCAGCATGTCATTCATTTGCACCTCCGCACGAAAGCTAAAGCCGCGCAGCGGGTCCACCACAAAACTGGTGACGAGGTTTTCATAGGCAAACTTGGGTTCGTAGCGGAACGGCCCCGACACGCGCCCGGCCTCGCGCGCCTTCATATAGCGCGTCAAAAACGTTTCGGTAGGCTGCTTGGCTTTGACCAATTCATCTTCAAACACATAGTCATCCGTGTTCACGGTTGGCTTCTCGGCCGGCTTGGGTTTAAGCGTATCGGCCGGGGCCACGGCTGGCTTTTCGTCCTCAAACGTGTACTCGTCCGTGTCAATATCGGTCGGCTTGGACGTCTTCACCGAATCGCGGGGTGTGTTTTGTGTCGTGTCTTGCGGTGATGGCTTTTGCGCCACGGTATCTTTCCGTTCGCGCAGGCGGTTGTTGATCAAGTCTTTGATGGACACCGTGCGTTCGGGCGGGCGGTTGGCAATCCGCTCCACGATGGTTTTGGCCTGCTGGATTTCTTTTCTGCGGGTGGCGGGCGTAAAAATCTGGCGTTGCCACGAGAAGTTGTTGTCGATAAAAATGTCTTCGCGCAAGCGGTTGACCATTACCAGGGCGAGCTTGCGGTCATAAAAATTAACATCGTATTCTTTGATGCTGGCATTGTAGTTGGTGACTTGCGTGTAGGTGCCGCTTTCGGTGTTGTAGCGAAACAAGTTCACGATGCCGCGCTGGTCGCTCAGGTAAAAGATGTTTTGCGCATCCATGGGCCGCGGGTTGTAATCGCGGCTGAGGGTATTGGTCAGGCGCTTGACGCGCGTGCGCGTAGTGTCCAGGTCGTAGGCAAAAAGATTGTAGTGCGTGGCCAGCTTTTGGTAAGGCTCGCTTTTGTTGCTGAGGGTGTCCGAAGTTCGGTTGGAGCTGAAGATAAGCGTGTTGGTGTTGGGGATAAAGGCCGGATCGAGATCGTCATACACATCGTTGGTCAACCTGCGGGTGCGGTCGCGCCTGCTGCTGATGAGATAGAGATCGTTTTGTCCGTTCTGGTCGGCACTGAGCACAGCCAGCCGGCCATTGCCCGAAAAATCAAAACTGCGGATGTTGCTATACTGATCCAGTTCGCGCGGCAGTTTGCTCTTGGTGGTGAAGTCATACAGCCAAAAAACATAACTGCCTTTGTTGATGGTGATAACGCCCAGCGTGTTGGCATCGGCCCAGTTGAGCAGGGGCACACGGTTGTCCACCCGCTGGCGGAAGGCTTTGTTGCCCCCTTGCAAAACAGTGGTTTCGCGCCCGTTCTCCAGCGACTTGACGATTACGCGAAAGCGGCCGCGGTCGTTTTCGGCATAGGCAATTTTGTTGCCATCGGGGCTGATCTTCACCGTGGTGTAGGCCACGGTGCCGCGGTGGCGTGGGCTAAAGCGCAAACTATCGGCCGGTTCTTGATAGTTTTCGCGCACGCGCTTGGCTTGCGTGCCGTAGTAGGTCTGCCACTCCGTCATCAACTGCTTGAAAGGGATGCCCAGCGTGACAAGCAGGCTGCGCTGCTCGTTGCGCATGATGCGCGTGTAGTTGAGGATGTTGGACACGCTGCCCTTGCCGTACTTTTCTACGATGTAATTCCAGATCGACTGGCCCACAAAAGCGGCTTCCGGGCCGGTCAGTTTCAGCACGCGGTTTACTTTCTTGCTCACCACCAGTTGGCGCACGTAGTCGTCCATGTCCGAACTCCAGCCGCGCGCCACATAGTGCGCAGCCCCGTCAATAAACCAATCGGGCAGGTTCAGCAACACAGAGTTTTGAAACACATCGCGCAGGTTGCCGCCAAACATCATCTCATTCAAAATCAACTCGGACATGCGCAGCAGCAGCTCTTCTTTAAACTGCTCCAACGTGCCGGGGTGGGCGATTTCCACGTACGGTTTTACAAACTCGGTTTCGCCCCCGCTGGTAAACGGGTTGTGGTTAAGGCCCACATTGCTTTGCTGCTGGTCGGTGATGGAACTGTAGAGAAAGACTTTGGTTTTGAGGTAGGGCGCATAGCCCAGCAAGTCCGTCATCCGGTCAAACTCACCCTCCAAAAACTGAAGTGCGTCCTGCGCTACTTTTTTGCGCTCGTCATAATAGTACACGTCAAAGTTTTCGGAGCTCAGATACTTCCATTGGAAAATCTTGTACTGAATCCGGTTCTTGCCAAACGTTTCCAGGGCTTGTTGCCCGTGCGCCACGGTACACGTCACCACCAACACCACCCAAGCCCCCAATTTTCCCAAACGACTCATACCTGTTTTTGCGACTTCGAATATAACGGATAAAAGCGACTTATATTGACCGCGGGGTTCCCTTCCGAGTTTCCCATGAGCATATCGGCCAGTTGTCCTGCAAAATAAGGACTCAGGCTTACACCTTTTGTACCGAGGCCATTAAAAAGGTAAACTCTTTTTTCCTGTGGATGGGGCCCCAGCACGGGCCTGCGGTCCGGTATGGTGGGGCGCAACCCCCATTGTTGATCGGTTATTTCAAACAAAAGGGGCGTTAGTGCACGCAGGCCCTCGCTCAACTCGGTGCGTGCCGCGGGTGTGGTGGCAGGCGAGGGCGAACGCCAATTGTAGGTGGCGCCCACCGTGTGCAGGCCGGGCACCGTGCTGGGTACGGCATAAACGCCCCGGTTGAGAATCGCCTCCGGAGCCGAGGCCAACCGAACGGTGAGCGTTTCGCCTTTCAATGGTTGGATGGGCACCCATGAAAACCAGCGTGACGACAACGAAGCCACACCCTGGCAAAAGACGATGGCCTTGGCGGATATGCCTTTTGCCCGCACGCCATGCGCTGTCCATTCCAATGCTCCGTCATCCCAGTTTTCCGACCGATAGATATGATGGTGGCGAAGCCAGTTTTGCACCGCATCGCGAAAGATCGGGGTGTGCACATAGCCCGCCTGGCCAATGAGCAAGCCGCCCAGCGGATCGTGCACGTGGCCCGGAAAAGCCGGGCGGGTAAAAACCGCCTGTACATACGGTGCCATGTGCGGCTCGGTGCTGTGCGCCATCCATTCATTCTGTTCTTCCACGGTCAAAAACGGACGGTACACGTGGGCGGGATAAAAGAACCGCTGCTGCGTGAGCGCCTCGGCCCGAAGGTAAAATTGACGCAGGTATGGAAAGAGTTGATCGGCCAACCATGTTTTGGCGAGCCCTTTGCCGGTAATGGGGTTGCAAAGCCCGGCCGCCACGGTGGTACATTGGTTTCGTTCGGGCTCGTCAAACACGGCCACACGCGCCCCGCGCTGCGCCAGTTCCAATGCCAACGCAGAACCGGCCAAGCCCTGACCAACGATGATATAATCAACGGATGTTTCGATACCCCACGAGCCCGCATCAAAGGTAGGGCTTTTGCCCAAAGGCCCACGGGGCCGTGCGATACGGTTGCGGGGTTTTGCCTATTTTTACCCGTCTATATTTTTTCAACTTTCCATGATTGCTTACCTCAAGGGCAAACTCGTACACAAAGAGCCAACGCTGGTGATCATAGACGTAAACGGCATCGGTTATCACGTAACCATCTCCCTTCATACGTTCGCGGCCATCAAAGATCAGGAGGCCATTCAATTGGCCACCCACTTACAAGTGCGCGAAGATGCGCATATACTGTATGGCTTTGCCACGGCTGCCGAAAAAAGTATGTTTCAAAATCTGGTTTCTGTGAATGGCGTGGGGCCCTCTACGGCCATGATGGTGTTGAGCTACATGCCCCCGGCCGAGGTGCGCGATGCCATTTTGCGTGATGATGTGGCCGCCCTGCAATCCGTAAAGGGCATTGGTGGCAAAACGGCCCAACGGCTGGTACTGGAACTCAAGGACAAACTGCGCAAAGACGGGGCCGATCTGAACGTGCCCCCTTCGGCACACAATACCCTGCGCTCCGAAGCGTTAAGTGCTTTGATGACGCTGGGCATTGCCAAGGCCGCAGCCGAAAAGAGCCTCGATGCCCTCCTGAAAAAGTCAGGAAACAACATAAGCCTGGAAGAGCTGGTAAAGCAAGCATTGAAAAACGCCTAAACTACGATTGAGCCTGAACCTGTTGAAGTTTCCGATCATCACCGGAGGGTGCCTGCTGTTACTGGCGGGCAGCAGCTTCACTACAGCCCAGGCCCAACAGCGCGACACCACCACCCGCCCGGCCGATTCGGTCCGTTTTGTCAACCCGTTTCGCCCTTCCTTTCGTCTGCGCGACCGCTATGGCGACCCGTTTAGCAACTACACCACCCACTCGCCTCTGTTTTTGAAAAACCCGTCTTCGTTGCAACTCGATTTGCAACTGGACACGGGCCGCAGGTACAACATTTACGAGCGGCTGGGGCCCCTGAACTACCGGCCCGCGTCTTCGATGACGTTTGAAGAATTTCAGCAGCAGCAAAGCCGCGAGATGATGCGCTCGTACTGGCAGGGGCGCAGCCGGGCGCTCGATGGCGAGAGCGCGGTGAGCAGCCGCAACCTGATACCCAAAATCTATGTGAGCCCTGTGTTGGACCGCATCTTTGGTGGCAGTTATGTCGAGCTGATCCCCCGCGGGTTTGTGACGTTGGATTTTGGGGGCCAATGGCAAAAGATCGAAAACCCGTCCATCCCCATCCGCCAGCAACGCAACGGGGGTTTTGAGTTTGACCAACAGATCAGTTTGAACGTGACGGGCAAGGTGGGCGAAAAGCTGGCGATCACCACCAACTTTGACAACAACAATTCCTTCGACTTTCAGAACAACATGAAAGTGGAGTACACCGGGTTCAAAGAAGACATCTTGAAAAAGCTGGAGATCGGCAACGTGAGCTTGCCGCTGAACAACAGCCTGATCACGGGGGCACAAAACCTGTTTGGCATCAAGGCGCAGATGCAATTTGGCAAACTGTTTGTCACCACGCTGGCCACCACCCAGCGCGGCAAGCAATCGTCCATCAATATACCGGGCAGCACCAACGGCACCGCGCAAGGAAGGCCGTTTGAAATTGTGGGCAGCGCCTACGATGAAAACCGGCACTTCTTTTTGGCGCAATTCTTCCGCGACAACTTTGAAGACTGGCTGCGCACCTTGCCGCAGGTAAACTCCAGCGTGAACATTACGCGCGTGGAAGTATACGTGCTCAACCGCCAAAACGACACGCGCACGCTGCGCAACGTAGTAGCCTTTCAAGACATGGGCGAGGCCAGGCGCATCTTCAACACGAATGTGGCGGCCGCAGACGTGCCCCGCTCGCCCGCGCGCAACGGGGCCAACAACTTGTTCTCGCTCATCGCGGGCGTAAGCACCAATGCCACCGAAGTCAGTCAGCAACTGGGCTCGGCCGGCTTTCGCGATGGTACTGACTTTGAACTGATCACCAGCGCGCGCAAGCTGGAAACCACGGAGTACACCGTGAACCGCCAACTGGGCTACATCACGCTGCAGCGAAAACTGCAAAACGATGAAGCCCTGGCCGTGGCCTTTGAATACACCTACAACGGCCGCGCCTACAAAGTGGGTGAAATGACCGAGGATTATGCCAACAAAACCGAAGAGGAAGTCATCTTTCTGAAGATGCTGCGGCCGCGCAAGATCGCAGTGCGCGACCGCGCCACCAACCAAATACTGCCCACGTGGGATCTGATGATGAAAAACATCTACAACCTGAACGTGAACCAGGTCACGCAAGAGGGATTTCAATTGCGCGTCATCTACCGCGATGACCGCACGGGCATCGACAATCCACAACTGCAAGAGGGCGAAGTGGCCCGCACACGCCAGCTCATTGAAGTATTCGGGCTGGATCGGCTCAACCCCTATAACGATCCACAACCGGATGGCAACTTTGACTTTGTGCGCGATGTGACTGTGGGCGTAGAAACGGGCGTCATCATTTTCCCGTTTTTGGAACCGTTTAATAAGCCGCTGCGCGATCTGTTTGCGCTGGAGCCCAACCCTTCGCTGGGCGCTACCCTCGTTCAGCGATACGTGTATGACACGCTCTACCGCACCACGCGGGCCGAAGCCGAGTTGGTTGCTACCAAAAACAAATTCTTTTTGGTCGGTTCGTTCCGGTCGGGCTCGGGGAAGGAGATCGTCATTCAGGGGTTCAACATTTCGCCCGGCTCGGTAAAAGTGTATGCCGGTGGCACCCCGTTGCGCGAAGGAGTTGACTATGCCGTGGACTATACGTTTGGCAAAGTGACGCTGCTGAACGAAGGTATTCTCAGTTCGGGCAAAGACATCAACATCACATACGAGCAGCAAGACCCGTTTGCCTTTCAAACGCGCACGTTGCTGGGCACGCGCCTGGACTATAAACTCAATGACGACATCAACATCGGTTCCACGCTGCTCTATTACAACGAGCGTGCGTTGGTAAGCCGCAACGCCATTGGCCAAGAGCCTGCGCGAAACTTGCAATATGGCCTGGACGTAAACCTGCGCAAAAACTCGCGGCTACTCACCAAGTTGGTGGATGCGCTTCCTTTTCTCGAAACCAAAGAGCAATCCACCGTAACACTCAATGCCGAGTTTGCCCAACTCGTGCCCGGTACGTACCGAGTTATCTCAGGCGATGGCGCCTCGTTTATTGACGACTTCGAAAATACGGCCACCCCGTTTAGCCTCCTTAACCCGTTTGCCTGGCGGCTGGCCTCGGTGCCGCGCGAAGCTGCGTTTGACCCCACGTTGGGCGCGCAGGATGACTTGCGCATCAACGACAGACGTTCCAAACTGGCCTGGTACCAAATCGACAACAACTTTTACCGCGCCAACACCAATCAATTCAAACCACCCAACATCAACGATGACGACCTGCGCAACCACTACGTGCGGGCCATCTCGCCACAGGAAATTTTTCCGGGCTTTGATTTGCAGCAGGGCAACTTCTTTGAGCCGGTGCTCGACCTGGCCTACTACCCCACCGAGCGCGGGCCGTACAACTTCAATACAGCGCTAAACGCGCAGGGTCAGTTTTCGCCCTTCACTGCGCGCAACCATTGGGCGGGCGTCACCACCGCGTTTCGCTTTGAGGTAGATTTTGACAAAGCCAATATCGAGTATTTGGAGTTTTGGTTGTTGGACCCCTTCATCCAAACCCCGCTCGGTGTGGTAAAGCACGACAGTGGCCCGGGCGCCAACAACAATGACACAAACGGGGAGTTGATTTTCCACCTGGGCAGCGTGAGCGAAGATTTTTTGCGCGATGGCCGACATGCGTTTGAAAATGGGTTGCCCACCGATGGCAGTGGCAACGGCACCACGCCCAATGCGTGGGGCGCAGTCACCAACCAGCAATACCTCAACAATGCCTTCACCAACGACCCGGCCGCACGCCCCAATCAGGATGTGGGCATAGACGGCATCAACAACGCCAACGAGGTGATCAAACACCAGGACTTCCTAAACACGCTGAACAGCACGGTGACCAATGCCGAAGCGTTGGCGCTCATCCGCAACGACCCAGCCGGTGACAATTTTCAATATTTTCTCGGGGGCGAACTGGATGCGCGCAATGCCAAAATCCTGGAACGTTACAAAAACTTTAACGGGCTCGAAAACAACTCGCCCGTGCTCACCGGGGCCGATCCCATCGCCCGCTCCGGATCGGTGATACCGGACAATGAAGACCTGAACCAAGACAACACCATCAGCAGCACCGAAGAATACTATGTGTACCGGATGCGCCTGAACCGAAACGACCTGCGCGTGGGCAGCAAGTTTGTGGTGGACGAAATCACCACGAATCCCGAACTGAGTGGGGAGCCGGTCAAATGGTATTTGGTGCGTATCCCCGTGCGCCAGTTTGACGAAGCCGTAGGCGACATCAACGGGTTCAAGTCCATCCGCTATGCACGCATGATCGTGCGCGGCTTCGAAAACCCCGTGGTGCTGCGCATGGCGAAGTTCCGCGCGGTGGGCAACCGCTGGCGCAGGTACGAAGCCAGTCTGTTGGACGCAGGCTTTGGCAAACCGGCCGACCCCAACCTAGACAACTTCTCGGTGTCGGTGGTAAACGTGGAAGAAAATTCGCAACCGAACGAAAACAAACCGGGCTATGTGGAGCCGCTGCAACGCGACCGTGACAACACGTCCGTGGTGCAACGCAGGCTGAACGAGCAGGCCGTGCAACTGTGTGTAAACGACCTGGTGGATGGCGATGCGCGGGCCATCTACAAAAATGTATCGATGGACTTTTTCAACTACGGCCGCATTAAAATGTTCATGAGCGCGCACGTGCCCAGCGACCAAACCATTGCCGACAACGAACTCACGGGTTTTCTGCGCATCGGCACCGACTTTGATCAAAACTATTACGAAATCGAACTGCCGCTGCAAATCACGCCCAACAACACGCGCGATGTCAACGTGGTATGGCCCGACCAAAATCAAATCGACCTGGAGTTGAACGAACTGTACGCACTTAAGGCCGAGCGCGACCGCGAGAGCTTCCCGCTGGGCCAACTCTTTCCGCGGGAAGGAGTACGTACGGTGGGCAAGCATGGCATACGTATTTTGGGCCGCCCCGACCTGAGCCAAACCCGGTTGATCATGATTGGGGTGCGCAACCCGCGCAGCGGTGACACGCGTGCCATGAACGTGTGCCTGTGGGCGAATGAACTCCGGTTGACCGACTTCGACCTGAGCTCGGGCTGGGCCACCAATGTGGTACTCAACACCAAACTGGCCGACCTGGGTACCATCACGGGCTCCATGCGCTACACCACGTTTGGCTATGGCGGTGTTCAATCGCGTATTTCCGAGCGCAGCCGCAACCAAACATTGAGCTATGACATCTCCGGCAATATCAATGTGGACAAACTGCTGCCGCAAAACACCGGATTAAAAATCCCCATGTTCTTCAGTTATGAGAGCACGGTGGCCAACCCCAACTATGACCCCGCCAATGCCGACCTGCGCATTGATGCTGCCCTGAAGTCGTTCAATACCGACACGGAGCGCGATGCGTACTTGCGACTGATTCAGGACCGATCGGTGAGGCGAAGTTTGAATTTTACCAACGTGCGAAAAACCAAAGTGCGGCAAAACGCGCCCACGCACATTTATGACATCGAGAACTTTGCGTTTACCTATGCCTACAGCGAGGCTACACAAACCAATTTCAATCTTCAGGAAAATACCCGCAGAAGTATACGCGGGGCAGTGCAATGGCAATACGCGCCCACGTTTACCGGCTTCGAGCCGTTTAAGGAATCCAAGGGTCTGAAGTCTCCCTATCTCAAATGGATAAAAGATTTCAACTTCAATCCGATGCCCAGCAACCTGTCGGTGCGGGGCGAGTTGGACCGTTCGTTTTCCAAGCTGGTGTACCGCAACGACAACAGCGATGCGCAAAGTTCGTTGCCCAACTTTCAAAAGTATTTGGTCTTCAATCGGTTTTACACCGTGCGGTGGAGTTTGACCAAGGCGCTGACGCTGGACTACAACACCCGCGCCAACGCCATCATTGATGAACCCGACACCGACCCGGAAGGTGGCTTCTCGCGCATCCTCAACCGCCCCATCACCGCGCAGCAGTATCGCGACTCGGTATTGACCAACCTGAAAAACTTTGGCCGCATGAAAAACTTTGAGCAGGCGGTAACGGCCAACTACACCCTGCCTTTTGAAAAGTTTCCCGTCACCAATTGGTTGCAGTCCGACTACCGCTACAATGTCACGTACTCCTGGCGGGCCGGGCCGGTGGAACGCACGGACTCCCTGCGGCTGGGCAACATCATCCAAAATGCGCGCGAGCAAGGGTTGAGCGGCCGCATTGACATGATCAAACTGTACAACAAGATCGGCTTTTTGAAGAACATCAATTCGCCCCCCCGCAAGCCTACGGTGTCCATCAACAAAAAACCCGAACCCGACACGGTAAAACGACCGCCCGAACTGGGCGCGCTGAAAGGCATCTTGCGTGTGCTCATGTCCATCCGTAACATTAGCGGCACGTACTCGCTCACCGAGGGCACCATCCTGCCGGGATTTACGCCTTCGCCTTATCTACTGGGGCTCTCGCGTGGGTGGGCTGCGCCCGGCTGGGGGTTTGTGTTGGGCGATCAGGACCCGGGCATCCGTTTCAAGGCGCGAGACAACAATTGGTTGACCACCAGTTCCATCCTCACCACCCCGTTTACGCAATCGCAAACGCGCGATCTGGGACTGCGCGCCAGCGTAGAGCCGACCAACGACTTGAAGATTCAGTTGGATGTAAAGAAAACCGCCAACACTACCTTTCAGGAAATCTTTCGGTTCGATGCCGACTCGGGGCGGTTCCGCTCGCTCAGCCCGAGCCAAAGCGGGGCGTACCGCATTTCCATTTTGTCCATCAACACCGCGTTCAAAAACAACGGCAGCATAAACTCGGATGTGTTCAACACCTTCGCCCAAAACATCGGCATCGTACAGCAACGGTTCAACGCCATTCAAGGAGGTGGCTATGAGGGGCGGTCGCAAGACGTGTTGATCCCCGCCTTTTTGGCCGCCTACACGGGGCAGTCAGCCAGTACGGTGGGGCTTTCACCGTTCCCGCGCATTCCGGTGCCCAACTGGCGCGTGGACTACAACGGATTAAACAAGCTCAAAGCCTTCAAAGATATGTTCCAGTCGGTCACCATCAGCCATGCCTATACCTCATCCTACTCGGTGATGAACTACAGCAACTCGCTCCAGTATGAAGGCGTGGGCGTCAACATTCCGGTGGAGGACTACAACCGCAATGCCTTTGCGTCCATCCCCAACGAGCAAGGTCAGTTGATCCCCATTTACGTGATCAGCCAAGTGATGATCAGCGAGACGTTTGCCCCGCTGGTAGGCATCAACATCCGCACCAAAAGCCGCATGAACCTACGCTTCGATTATAAAACAAAGCGCGATGTGGCGCTCAACACCTCCAATGCACAGATCACCGAATTGAACGCCAAAGACTGGTCGGTAGAGTTTGGCTATACCAAAACCAACATGAAGCTGCCGTTCAAAGAACAAGGCCGCACGATCACGCTCAAAAACGATGTCACCTTCCGGGTAAATGTGAGCTTGACCAACAGCCGCACCATCCAGCGAAAAATTGACGAGGTAAACACCATCACCAACGGCAACATCAACGTGCAGGTACGGCCCAACGTCAGCTATGTGGTCAATCAAAAACTGACCATCCAAATGTATGTGGACCGGAACGTGAACGAGCCCCTGGTCACCAACTCGTATCGCAGGTCCACCACGCGCGTAGGGGCCAAGGTGGTGTTTAACCTGGCGCAGTAGCGGGTAGAATTCAAAATTCAGGATTCAAAATTCAAGATTGGGTGGAGGTTGGGGTTCAAGGTTTTAAAGTTTAAAGGTTCAAACGTCCAAGGTTCGCTCACCCCTAAATTTTGAATGGTGAATTTTGAATAGTGAGTTTTGTATCTTGAAACAGGAGAGCGTACCTTTCGCCCGCTAACCAACCCCCTTGTATGAACATCCCCGCTACGCTACAGTACACCAAAGACCACGAGTGGATAAAAATTGAAGGCACCCAGGCCACCATCGGCATCACTGATTTTGCCCAGGGGGAGTTGGGCGATATCGTTTACGTGGACATCAGCACCGTGGGCCAGCAGTTGGACGAGCACGCGGTATTTGGCACTGTGGAAGCTGTGAAAACCGTGTCGGACTTGTTTATGCCCGTCAAAGGCAAAGTAACAGAAGTCAATAAAGGGTTGGATTCGGCCCCGGAAAAAGTGAACCAGGATCCCTACGGTGACGGCTGGATGATCAAAGTAGAACTGAGCGGCACGCCCGCCAACCTGCTGTCGGCCGACCAATACAAAGAATTGATTGGCAAGTAGAGGAGAGGCTGGCAAGGCCCGGTGAAGAGACGTTTGGAACTTTGACTTCAGAATGTTGTTTTTTCTGAGATGATTGAGCTGCCTGTCATAGCCCCCGAAAAACGCACGCGCAAGCCCGATTGGCTGCGCGTGAAGCTGCCCATTGGCCCGGAATACGCCAAGGTGCGCCAGTTGGTGGATGACAATAAGCTGCACACGATCTGCGAAAGCGGCAATTGCCCCAACATGGGCGAGTGCTGGGGGGCTGGCACAGCTACGTTTATGATTTTGGGCAACGTGTGTACCCGCAGTTGCTCTTTTTGTGCTGTGGCCACGGGCCGCCCGACTGAATATGATACGGATGAGCCCAGACGCGTGGCCGAGGCCATCAAGACCATGGGCGTAAAACACGCAGTCATCACCTCGGTAAACCGCGATGAACTCAAAGACCGCGGGGCCGAAATCTGGTACCAAACCGTAGTACAGACCAAACAAATCAGCCCGGCCACCACCATCGAAACACTAATCCCCGATACAAAAGGAAACTGGGATGCCCTCTACCGCATGATTGAAGGCGGCCAGGAAGTGGTGAGCCACAACATGGAAACGGTGGGCCGCTTGTACCGCATGGTGCGGCCCCAAGCCAAATACGAACGCAGCCTGGAGCAAATCAAACGCACGCGCGAGGCCGGCAAACGCACCAAATCGGGCATCATGCTGGGCGTGGGCGAAACCCAAGACGAAGTGTTCAAAGCGATGGACCACCTGGTGGAACATGGCTTGATGATATTAACACTCGGTCAGTATTTGCAGCCCACCAAAATGCATTTGGAAGTGGCCGAGTTTATTCATCCCGACATCTTTGAGATGTACCGCGAGGAAGGTCTCAGACGTGGACTGAAATATGTCGAGTCGGGCCCGCTGGTGCGCTCCAGCTACCATGCCGAGCGGCATGTAAACGTGCCGCTGGATTAACGCGCGCGTTCCAAGTAATCTATCAACAACGGAAAAAAGCGATCCATTACTTTGTATTGGATTAGCGCAGGCGGCACCGTCTTCAAAAATGAAAGCATGATCTTTTGACGCTCGATCGGTTCATGCCCCAACGGATTCTGAAACGTGTGGATGGTGAACAGCACGTATCCGCCCGGCAGCCGCGTGAGCGTTTGATGTTCGATCCTTACCCACAACCGGGTTCCGATTTCCTCTAGCCCAAGTGTTTTCATCTGCTCTTCCACATGGGCCCGATACCAAGCCGTATGGCGGGTAGACAGGTCGAGTTGGTTGGTCAGCCGAAAACCCCAGTTGGTGCGTTCCATCGGTTTGCCCAGTGCCAACCGTTGCATAAAGGTGTTGGCGGCTTTTAGCATCGGGTTCATGACCGAGGGCAAGGGCTCGTGAATGGACAAAAACGGTTTGTTCATTTTCTCCGCAAGGCTCCAGCCGCTGGGGAAACAAAGCTGCCCCGCCCGCAAAATGCCTTCGTCATCCAACAACAAAAAGTCTTCCTGAAAAAAACGGCCTACCCAATCCAACGGGGCCAGCGCATGGTCGGGGTACCACGTGCTTGTCCCTTCCGGGGATTGAAACACAAGGGTTTCCCCCTCTTGCTGATAACCGAACATTGCGGGGTAAAGACGAGCGGCCTCGCGCACAATGAGGGTCAGCGCTTCGTGCTGCGCCACGCGTGAGCCGGCATTTTCGGAGAAGTAGTACGAAGGGTGAACAGAAAGGGCCTGTTGCTTCAACGCCCATTCAGCAGCGCGGTGCGCATCCACCTCAACCACCCCGCGCATGGGCGGCAGAGGCGAAGTGCCCATGGATAGGTCAAAACTCGACCGAAAAGGAAAGTACGGAAGCATAGCCGAAGGTAGGGAAACACGTCATCGATTCAAACAACGACCCTTGTTCAAAAAAAAAGGCCGTCTTTGCAGACAGCCTCCTTTTTCTTTTTTCTATCGCTTACAGCTATCACAAATGGATCACCTCGCCATAGGCAGCCGCTGCGGCTTCCATCACCGCTTCGCTCATGGTTGGGTGCGGGTGCACGGACTTGATGATTTCGTGGCCGGTAGTTTCGAGCTTTCGCGCGGCCACCACTTCCGCAATCATCTCTGTCACGTTGGCCCCGATCATGTGTGCGCCCAGAAACTCGCCATACTTGGCATCAAAAATCACTTTTACAAATCCATCGGGTGCGCCCGCTGCTTTGGCTTTGCCCGAAGCGGTGAACGGAAACTTGCCGACCTTCACTTCATAGCCTGCTTTTTTGGCGGCATCCTCCGTGTAACCGACCGAGGCAATCTCGGGTGAGCAATACGTGCAGCCGGGTATGTTGTTATAGTTCAACGGCTCGGGGTTGTGGCCCGCAATCTTCTCCACGCAAATGATGCCTTCAGCCGAGGCCACGTGCGCCAACGCGGGGCCGTTGGTGATGTCGCCAATGGCATACACACCGGGCACGTTGGTTTTGTAAAACGGATCCACCAGTACTTTTCCTTTTTCGTGCTTCACGCCCACTTCCTCCAAGCCGAGGTTCTCCAGATTGGTGGTAACGCCCACGGCCGATAGCACCACATCGGCTTCGAGTTTGATCTCGCCCCCAGGGGTCTTCACCGTGGCCACACATATTTTTCCACTGGTGTCTACCTTGGTCACTTCGGAATTGGTGTGGATGGTCATGCCCGCTTTCTTGAATGACTTCTCCAACTGCTTGGACACCTCTTCATCCTCCACGGGCACAATACGGGGCAGAAACTCCACGATGGTCACTTCGGTGCCGATGGCATTGTAGAAATAGGCAAACTCCACCCCGATCGCGCCCGACCCTACGACCAGCAGTTTTTTGGGTTGCTTATCCAGCACCATGGCTTGGCGGTAACCAATAATTTTCTTGCCGTCAATAGGCAGGTTGGGCAACTCGCGTGAGCGGCCTCCCGTGGCCAAAATGATGTGCTTGGCTTCGTACTCGGCTTTTTTACCGGCCGCGTCCGTCACTTCCACTTTGTTTCCTTTTTTCAGCTTGCCATGGCCGCTGATCTGATCAATCTTATTTTTCTTAAAAAGAAACTGCACGCCTTTGCTCATGCTGCCGGCCACCTCGCGGCTGCGCTTTACCATGCTGCCAAAGTCGGCCTCGGCTCCTTTTATTTCAATGCCATAGTCTTTGGCATGCTTTACGTACTCAAACACGTTGGCGCTTTTCAGCAACGCTTTGGTGGGGATACATCCCCAGTTCAAACAAATACCTCCCAGTTCTTCCTTTTCCACCACTCCTACTTTCATGCCCAGTTGCGAAGCGCGGATGGCTGCCACATAGCCCCCCGGACCGGACCCAATTACAATGACATCGTATTTTGACATAGCAACAAGAGATAAAATGATTTCTTAATTTTCCGGCAAGTTAACCCAAATAAACGGGCCAAAAAAAGCAGTTTAACCGACTCACAACCATTCATGAAACTACTTCAAAACAAAACCGCGCTCATCACCGGTGCGTCCAAAGGAATCGGGCGGGCCATCGCTCTTACGTTTGCCGAGCACGGTGCCAACGTGGCGTTCACGTACCTGAGCAGTGTGGAACAAGGTCAAGCCTTGGAGGCCGAACTTTCTGCCAAAGGTGTCAAGGCCAAAGGCTATCGGTCCGATGCGTCTGATTTTGCGCAGGCCGACAAACTGGTGAGCGATGTGGTGGCCGAGTTTGGCTCCTTGGATGTGCTGATCAACAACGCGGGCATTACCATGGACAATCTGTTGCTGCGCATGACGGAGGAGATGTGGGACAAGATCATGAATGTGAACTTGAAATCATGTTTCAATACCGTAAAAGCCGCCACCAAACCGATGATGAAACAAAAAGGCGGTTCCATCATCAACATGACCTCGGTGGTGGGCCTTAAAGGAAATGCGGGACAGGCCAATTATGCCGCGTCCAAAGCAGGCATCATCGGTTTTACCAAGTCGGTTGCTTTGGAACTGGGTTCGCGCGGCATCCGCAGCAACGCCATTGCCCCCGGTTTTATTGAAACCGAAATGACAGGCAAACTGGACGAAAAAACCGTGCAGAGCTGGCGCGAGGCCATTCCGCTCAAGCGCGGTGGCCAACCCGAAGACGTGGCCAATGCCTGTGTTTTTCTGGCCTCGGATCTATCGACCTACATCACCGGACAGGTGATTCAGGTGGACGGGGGCATGCTTACCTAACATACCTCATCCACCCAGCATGAAAACGGAGGTCCAACGATTGGTACGGCAATGGCAGAAGACGTTTGATGGCCATCCGTGGCACGGCCCGGCTTTGATGGAGGTGCTGAATTCGCTCTCCGAGCAAACCGCTCAGCAGCGCATCGGCAGCGGCCACTCCATTAACGAGTTGGTGCTACACATGACTGCCTGGCGGACGTTTGTGGTGGCGCGTTTGCAGGGCGATGTAGACTTTGAGGTGAGTGACACCGATAACTTCCCCGTACCGGGTTCGTGGGAAAAAACACTGCGGGATTTCCGCCAATCACAAGAGGCCTTGCTGCGCCACGTAAAAGACTTTCCCGAAGAAAAACTGGGTACACTGGTGCCCACCCGCAAGTATACATATTACACCATGCTGCATGGCATTCATGAGCATGACATCTACCACTTGGGTCAGATCGTGTATATCGTGAAAAATGCGGGCAAGCGCGCCTAAAGTTTCGCCAACGTGCTGATGTAGCGCTGGGGCACCTCGCCTTTGGTGGCTTGTTGATAGTCGCTGTAGTTGCAGGGTACAATGGTGTTGCGATGGTACACTCCGGGCTCGTGGGGCGAAACTTCCATCCACCACTTTTCCGTAAACTTGCTTTTATAGAAAGTAATGGTTTCCGGTGCCACGGGCATGGCCACAACATATTTTACGAAGTCGTTGCTTTTGAAATTCGATTCGCCCTTGCGGTGGTAGTATCCCTCGATAAAATACCAAATCATGGTGGCGATGACGCTGGCGGTTTTGCGGTGCGCATCATCATAATCGGGGCTGTAGCCATAAAAGCCCACGGAGCTGAGCTTCTCATTTTGTCCGGCATACCAACAAATCTGACAAGCCTCTTCGCCCGACAGCCCAAACGGTTGGGCGCGGTCGCTGCCCGGGGCATCAGCCGATCTGATGGCGGCCACATCGAATGACAGCAAGTCGGCATTGCGGATGGCCGGTTCCATTTCGGCAAACTTTTCGCGCATTTGCCCAATGCGGAAGGCTTCAAAGTACAATTTCTCCAACACGGCAATGGAGGCCGGATCGATCAGATAACTTTGATAGGCCAGATGGGTGTAGCTCAACAAGAAATTGGGTTCGTGCAGCAGTATTTTGTGGATGTGCCTGCGGTCGGCCGGGGTACCGTGTTTTTCTTCCAGGTCCAGGAAGGCATCCACGTTTAGCAAGTTGATGAGTTTTTCGAGCCCCTCGTATGCCCAATACTGGCCGTACGTCAAGTCGTGCGTACCCCCGATGATGATGGGCAAGATGTTCTGTTCGAGCAAGATGCGGCACACTTCGCTCAGCCGCACGTACGTCTCGTCCAGATCAATGCCGGGGTTGAGGTTGCCCAAATCAACGATGCGGTACGAACCCGTTCCCTTTTTCAGTTGATACAGTTTCTTCCGTACCTCGTCCGGTGCCGAGAGCGAACCGCTGTGGTGACCCGCGCCCCGTGTGTCGTTGAGGCCGATGAGGGCCATGTGTGCCGCCCGGTAGTCGGGCATCTTTTCGCCATAGCTGTGGATGTTCTTGAAAACCGATGAGGATGACTGGGCTGCCTGGTAAACCGATTCATCCAACGGGGAAAAGAAGAGGGTGAGGTCCATAATTATTCGTTGATCGATCGCCTGACTTCTTCCATTTGTTGTTTGAATTTCGGTAAATCCGTATGAAGGACATTCCAGACCCGCTTAGGCACCAAACCGAAGTAGTTATGGATGATGACATCTCGTAAACCCGCTACCTCCTGCCAGGGCACATCCGGAAACTGATGACGGATTTCAGCCGGTACATGTTTAACTGCTTCTCCGATAATCTCTAGTCTTCGGTACACTGCATCTTGCTTTTCGAAATTAATCTCGAATTCCTCGTATGCCAGATCACATGTATATTCTTCGATTTTATTGATCGACTCTAAGATATCGTCCAAAAAGAAAACAAACTTCCGTTTAGACATAGATATCTATGGGCTTCTCAAGTATAAAAGGTCGCAACGTTGGCCTAACGGCATCATACTCCACAAGGTCAACCTTCCGCCCCAAAGCGGTCTCCAATTGTTTTTTTAACCGGATAAAATCAAACAAACTGGCCGACTCCTTCAATTGAACCAAAATGTCCACATCACTCGAAGCGGTCGCCTCCCCCGTAGCCATTGACCCGAAAAGCGCTGCCCTCAACACGCCATGCTGTTTAAACACAGGTGCGGCCTTTTCCCGGACTTGATCGATCATTTTCACTTGGTAAAACTAAACAAAAAAGCCTTGGAACAACTTCCAAGGCTTTGAGGTAGTGACATCGGAGGCTATCCGCCAAAATCATCAAAGCGGATGTTTTCCTTCGGTATGCCCAGGTCATCGAGCATCTTCAGCACGGCTGCATTCATCAAAGGCGGGCCGCACAAGTAGAACTCCACATCCTCGGGGTTCGGGTGGTTGCCGAGGTAATTGTCATACAAACACTTGTGGATAAACCCGAGGTACCCATCCGCCTCACGGTCGTCCAAGCTCTTTTTCACTTTCCAGTTGTCTTCGGGCAGCGGTTCGGACAAGCCGATGTGGAACTGAAAATTGGGAAACTCCTGTTCGATTTTGCGGAAGTGGTCTACGTAGAACAACTCCTTTTTGGAGCGGCCTCCGTACCAGTACGATACCTTGCGCTTGGTTTTTTCGGTGTGGAAGAGATGGAAAATCTGCGCGCGCAAGGGGGCCATGCCTGCGCCACCTCCAATGTAAATCATCTCGCGCTGGGTGTTGTTGATGTGGAATTCCCCGTAAGGGCCGGAGATGGTGACCTTATCACCCGGCTTGCGCGAAAACACGTAGGACGAACAAATGCCCGGGTTGACATCCATCCACTTGTTGTTGGCGCGGTCCCAAGGCGGGGTGGCAATACGGATGTTCAACATGATGATGTTCCCTTCGGCCGGGTGGTTGGCCATGGAGTAGGCGCGGAAGATGGGCTCATCGTTTTTCATCTTCAAGTCCCAAAGCTTGAACTTGTCCCAATCGGGCTTAAATACCTCCGGACTGGCGTGGCCCAACTCCGGGTGCGGGGTAATGTCCATCGTTTTGAAATCCACCGTAGTGGCCGGCACATCAATCTGGATGTAACCTCCCGCTTCAAACTTCAGCGTTTCACCGGGTGGCAACTTCACCACAAACTCTTTGATAAACGTGGATACGTTGTAGTTTGACACCACTTCGCACTCCCACTTCTTGATACCAAAAATTTCCTCGGGGATGCGTATGTTCAGGTCTTGCTTCACTTTTACCTGGCAGCCCAGGCGCACGTGCTCCTTTTGTTCTTGCCGTGTCAGATGGCCTACTTCGGTCGGCAACACATCGCCCCCGCCCGACTCCACCACGCATTTGCACATGGCACACGTACCGCCTCCGCCACAGGCCGAAGGCAGAAAGATTTTTTCGTTGGCCAGGGTGGTGAGCAGCGAACTGCCAGCGGCCACCGTAATGGTCTTTTCGCCATTGATGACCAGTTTTACCGGCCCCGACTGTACCAGCTGTTTTTGAGCAAAAATCAACAACCCTACCAACAACAAAATCACCACGGTAAAGGCTGCAATGGATGTGAAGATGAGCATACGCGCAAAAATTTAGCAGCTACAAATATAGGTATTGACCTCAAAAATGTGCCGTCCGGACAACAAAAAAGCCCCTTGTTGAAGGGGGCTGGAAATTAGATTTGTTTAAGGATTCTTGAGGAAATCGTATTCTCCACCACCATTCTGGCGCGTTTGGGGCTAACCGATAAAAGAAAACTACCGTGCCGCGTCCCTAGAATGTAAGGTTTGACATAGATTTTGCCGGTTTTGATCCACATTTTTCCGCTTATGCCAACTCCACAGCGATAGCCTTCAAGTTGGATAATGTAAAAGAACCCGAAAAGACAGACCTTAAGTCATTTTTTTTTGAAATGTATTGGCAAAGGTTAAAATGTACTTTTTGCGGCTAATCTCTTTTTTTGGGGTGTGTACAGTCTTCTACTTTCGGTAACAAATAACCAAACTGACATACCAATGAAAAAATTCTATGGTTTGATGCCGGTTGGAGATAAAGTTTTATCCCGACCGATGGCTCTGTTGTGTCTTCTGCTGATACTTCATTCATGTTCATCGGAGTTTAGCGAGATAGAGAAAGCCAGCAGCTTGTTGGATTCGCAAACGAAAAAGGATCAAATGGCAAGGGATTTTGCCGAGATTCTGTCGAAGTCGTTAAAAAACCCTGCTGTCCGAAGTTTCGTCAAGAATGAAGCAAGCAAGAAATTCGATGGTGATAATAATTTTATCTTCCAATTGACGAAAGATGCTCAAATCGAGAATATTGGTAAGTCTTCAGGAAAAATCGATCAAAAGTCGTTTTCCCAGATTTTGATGGCCGAGTTCAACTCGGCTGCTGGACGAACTGGGGCAGACGGAAATGCTTTTATGAAATCTCTAGAGGAGAATTTCCCTCTAATGCAAATCTCTATCCCAACCCTTCCTACTGATTCGTTATCAAACTGGGATACTGATTCCGTGATTCCACTGGTTGCCGTGATAACAAGTAACATGGGCGATGAAATAACTGCATATGACAGCGAGGGAGATGTTCATAAATTAAGCGTTGATACGCCCCCGGCTCGGCTCGTGATAGTTGTTAGTGAAAATGAAAGAGTAATCGCAGTCGAAAAAGGCATGAAAAAATCGAACTCGAGCAGTAGGTCTCTCTGTGAAGAACCAATTCAACTTTACTCGGATGACACCCACAATTACTACTATCGGTCGGACTACTATGATGCCATAAACAATTGCGAAATTTACAGCGGTGGGGGTGGGACAAGTGGTGGAACGGGTCCAGTCACTTGCGACCGTGACACTCGAAATAACAAAGACGAACTCGTAGGCATGAAGTTCGCATCAATAAGTGACTTCAATTTTGCCAGTCAATGGTTTGATGGCGGCCTAGATATAGAGGTTACAGCAACTTTTGCAAGTGCAAATGGCCAGATATCGAAAGTTACAAAATTTATTTCAGGACCCGATCGAGATTTTAGAAATTGCCCATTCCCGGGATTTACGTGCAAACCCGCGTGGAAAGGTATTCATGCGGAAATTGTGACTTGGGATAAAACAATTTACGGTGACGCCATGCATTACTTTTGGGTGGAAAAAGACCCGGGGTCAACTACCAGTTATACAACCAGTTTCAATACTTCGATCCAAGACTCAAATGGGGCAACATCAACAATTAACAGTGGACTAACATTTACCATCACCGATGGCGATGATTTGCTTGGTGAAGCAATTGTTGAGTATTGTGACAAAGCCAACAACGAAGGTTATGAATACAGTACAGGCAGAATTAAATTCAATGTTCGCGAAAAGTAGATTTAAGAGACTGAGCCCGGTTGGGCTCAGTCTCTTTTTCTTTTTTGGCTGCGTACTTTCTTGCCATCTTGGATTCGGACAACAATTTGCATTTGGGCCTATCATTCAAATCTACCAGCCGAGTGTAAGAGGTGGGGCGGAAGCAGGGGATGTAGTCATTTTGAGTGACCCTACCACACCCAGCCGCGAACCCAGTTTCGGTGTCTTTGTAAGTAGGAGTATTAATCCCTACCTACAACTGTCCTTGAGCGTAAACTACTCTCAGCAATTTTATTCATTTACTGTATTCAATCAAGCCGAACAGTGTACATTCTGCCCAGTACGAAAATCAGCGGGCTTGGCCATCAACAATTTTGATGTCTCGACACTATTAAAATTACGATTCCTTAACCTAGGCAAGTTCAAGTTCTTGATAGTTGGCGGAGCGAGCATACAGCTCCGGACGGAATTTCGACCAAACGAAAGAACGAATGTATCCTTTGGGAACAACCATCCAGGCGTTGCAGACATTATCAATCAAATGGATGACGTACACGAACCCGTTGGCCTATACCTAAGCTATGGCGCAGCCGTACAATATGGTCGATTGATGCTGCAGTTAGTTCATCAAAACATGATGAGCAAGAGTTTTGCTGATGACCTCTACCTAAACACGGAATGGCATACTTTTAATGTGGACGTATCTTACTTTACCTTATCGCTACAATACCACCTGCACTCATTTCGGGTCAAAAAGAGCCAACGTGATAAGACTCTTTGATATTCTCAACCGTGTGAACAAGTGGTTCCCCAATAAGAGTCGACATCGGTTTCGCCCCCGGTGCCAAGATCACGCTCAAGTCGGCACGCTGCCCCCACTGGGCCAATTTGGCCAGCGAAATAGTGCCCTGCATGTACTGGAACCCATGCCCTTGGTAACCGCCCTTAAACACATCAAATTGCTGGGGCGTGAGGGCGTCTTTGTCGGCAAAGCTCACGATCACATCAATGCTGGCTTCGTTCGAAAACACGTGCCGGTCGCCCTGCTGGCGTTTTTTGTATTCGTAGCGGTAGTCGAACGTGAGGGCGGAGACATCCGACAGCACGGCCGAGCCTGTGGGGTAGCTGCCCGCGCCCTTGCCTACAAAAATCTGGTTTTCGGCAAAGGCCCCATTGACGACCACGGCATTGAACTCGTTGCGGATGGGCGCCAAAAAATGCTGGGCCGGCACAAACTGGGGCGCCACAAACGCAAACACATGATTGCCCTCGCGCACGGCCCGGGCAATCAGCTTGATGGTGTAACCGTTTTCCCGGGCATACTTTAAGTCCACCGCGGATACTTTGTCGATACCCAGGTTGATGATCTGCTCGGGCTTCACAAACAAACCAAACGTGTGGGCCAGCGCGATGGTCAGCTTGTACTTCGGATCAAACCCTTTCACATCCAGCGAGGGGTCGGTTTCGGCAAAGCCCAATTCTTGCGCCCCTTTCAAGGCATCTTCATAGCTTTTGTTTTCCTCAAAAACCTTGGTGAGAATAAAGTTGGTAGAGCCATTGAAGATGCCCTCAATGCTGTTGAGCAGATCGTTGTCGTAATATTCTTCCAGGTTGCGGATGATGGGGATGCTGCCGCACACCGAGCCTTCGTACAATACTGAACGATCGTACTGTTGCTGCAACTGATAGATTTCTTCCAGGTTTTCGGCCAGCATTTTTTTGTTGGCCGTCACCACATGCTTGCCGTGTTGCAGGGCCGTCTTCACGATTTTGAAAGCGGCCTGTGCATCATCAATGAGTTCCACCACCACATCAATTTCCGGGTCGTTTAGTATCTCGGTGTGATCATACGTAAAGATCGCCTCCGGTAAGATGCGTTGCTTGTCGCGATTCTTCACTGCTATTTTTTTGATTTCGGCTTTTACGCCATGTGTTTCGTTGAGCACGTGATAGAGCCCTTGGCCCACGCAGCCAAATCCAAAAACACCCAGTTTCAATTTCTTTTTCATGGTTACAGTTCTATTTCGTTTGGCTGATGTTGCAAAAAGGCACGAACGGATTTCTTGAGCGATTCAAACTCCACCAAAAAACCATCGTGCCCATAGGCGGATGTGATGGTCTTCAACGTGGCCTCGGGAATGTGTTGTGCCAAAAAAGCCTGTTCGCTGGGCGGAAACAGCAGGTCGCTGTCCACCGCCACCACCAGGGTGCGCGCCTTTACCTGGCCCAGCGCCCGTTCTATCGACTCGCGGCCGCGCCCCACGTTGTGGCTGTCCATCATTTTGGTTAGCGTCCAATACGTGAACGCGTTGAACCGGTTGGCCAGCTTTTGGCCTTGGTAGCGTTGGTACGAGGCCGCCCGGAAGTCATCCGTTTTCTCATTTGTTTTTTCCGCTTGGGTGATCCCAAACCCCTCGTACGTGCGGTAGGAAATCATGGCGATGGCACGGGCCGCCTTCATTCCTTCGATGCCCGCGCGCGCATCTGCGTCTTTCCACGTAGGGTCGGCTGCAATGGCCATGCGTTGTGCCTCGTTAAAGGCAATGCCCCAGGGCGAGTGCACGGCATTGCAGGCCACCAGTATGGCATGTTCAAAAACCGCAGGCTCCGCAATGGCCCACTCCAAGGCTTGTTGCCCGCCCAGCGATCCTCCGATCACGGTGTGAATCCGTTCGATCTTCAACTGCTGCCGCAGGAGATCAAAGGCGCGCACCACATCGCGGTTGGTGAGGGCGGGGAACTCGTGAAAATAATTTTTTCCGGTAACGGGATTGACCGACAGCGGGCCGGTGGAGCCATAACAACCGCCCAACGTGTTGACGCAAATGATAAACCAATCGCGCGGGTCATACGGACTACCCGAGGTGAAGAAGTCACTCCACCAGGTGGTCACGTCCGAATTCCCCGTAAGGGCATGACAGATCCACACCACGTTGCTGCGGTTTTTGTTCAGTTGGCCCAACGTGGTGTATTTGAGCTGAAAGCTGGACAGTTTCCCGCCAGCCTCCAACTCAAACTCACCGGTAAAGTGAAAAATGTGGTCTGCTTTAATCATAACCTTGCCCTCAACCCATCCTGGATCAAGAGTCATCTCTCGATTTTTTTTTAAGGACGATATGTTAGCTGACCAATTCTTTTGCAAACACGTGCTTGAACGCCTGTTCGAAATCGGCTTTGATGTCGTCAATGTGTTCAATGCCAAGCGACACGCGCAGCAAATTGGGCAACACGCCTGCCGAAATTTGCTCCTCATCGTTCAACTGCGAGTGCGTGGTGGCCGAGGGCTGGATGATCAACGTTTTGGCATCGCCCACGTTGGCCAGGTGGCTGACAAGCTTCAACCCGTCAACGATTTTGGTGGTGTGCTCTTTGGTTCCTTTTACAGTGAAGGACAACACGGCCCCAAAACCGTTCTTAAGATATTTTTTCGCCAGCTTGTTGTACGTGCTGCTCTCCAGTCCGGGGTAGTTCACGCTCTCCACCAGCGGGTGCTGTTCCAACCACTTGGCCAGGGCCAGTGCGTTATCACTGGAGCGTTGTACCCGCAGCGACAGCGTTTCCAATCCCTGCAAAAAAAGAAATGAGTTGAAAGGACTTAATGAAGGGCCAAAGTCGCGGAGGCCTTCCACGCGGGCGCGGATGATGAAGGCGATGTTAGGCAAGCCCAGCGGATTTCCTTCACCAAACACATCCCAAAACTTCAACCCGTGATAGCCCTCTGAAGGCTCGGTAAACTGCGGGAATTTGCCATTCCCCCAGTTGTAATTGCCGCCATCCACAATGACACCACCGATGGAGTTGCCATGGCCGCCAATCCACTTCGTGGCGGACTCGACCACCACCGCGGCACCGTGCTCAATTGGGCGGAAGAGATAGCCGGCCGCGCCAAATGTGTTGTCTACGATAATTGGTAAGTCATGCTTTTTTGCCAGTGCCGCAATAGCATCAAAATCAGGCACGTTAAAGCCCGGGTTGCCGATGGTTTCGAGGTAAATCGCTTTGGTTTTTTTGTCGATAAGTTTTTCAAAATGCTCGGCTTTGTCGCTTTCGGCAAACCGCGCTTCAATACCCAGGCGCTTGAACGACACTTTGAATTGGTTGTACGTGCCACCATACAGGAAGGGCGAGGTGACGAAGTTGTCGCCCACGGTGAGGATGTTATTCAGTGCAATAAACTGGGCGGCATGGCCCGAGCCCACGGCCAGGGCGGCCACGCCTCCTTCCAGGGCGGCAATGCGCTTCTCAAACACATCGGTGGTGGGGTTCATGATGCGCGTATAGATGTTTCCAAATTCCTTGAGCGCAAAAAGATTGGCCCCGTGTTCGGAATTTTTGAACACATAGGAGGTGGTTTGGTACAAGGGTACCGCACGACTACCGGTGGTGGGGTCTACTTCCTGGCCTGCGTGCAATTGGAGAGTTTCAAAACGAAATGACATGGTGATTGAATTTAAGATTGAATGATTTTTGATTCGGTTATTTAGCTTGCGCGATACTCAACATAACCTGAGTCGTGCCCGTCACGCGGCAGACCGTGCGTTATGCTTGTTGCCGAAAGGAACCTGGCCTTTGGTGCGACAACGGAGCGTTAGCAACAACACATACAACATGCACAGCGCATGTCGGTGTTGGAACTAGCAAAAAAATGGGGGCGTGTGTGCCGAAGTGGGGCGGATGAAGGAGTCGGAATGTTTTTCATACCAGTTTTTCGGTTTATTGATCCCCGATAACCTTTACCGGGGCAGGCTTTAGCACCCGTTTTAAGGGTTGCTAGCGCGTCATAGAGCCTGTTCTCTCAGCGCTTCTTTATAAATCGACTGGCTTTCGCTTCATCGATCTGATGGTACAAACGTAGGGTGCTTTAGTATAGTTTGCAAGTAGACTTTAAATTTTTTGTTAAAATCTTTTTGTTCAACCTTACTCTTGTTAGGTCAATGACGGGAAAGCGTGTGATCGAAATAAACCAAAGCCAGAATATCCTCTCGTGGTCGGGTGTTCACCACACAAACAGCGCACTGCTCATTCTTTCTTATCACACACATCTGTGCCCATCGTATATTTGATGGTCAACAAAACCTTTGCCAAACGATCCAATGTCTACCGTCAAGCTGACGCAATTTTCACACGGAGCCGGTTGTGGCTGCAAGATTGCGCCTGCCGTCCTCGATAAAATACTTCAGTCGACCGCGGTGGCAGGGCACTTTCCAGCGCTGTTAGTTGGCAATGAATCCAAAGACGATGCGGCCGTGTATGCCCTGGGCGATGGCACCTGCCTGATCAGCACCACCGATTTTTTTATGCCGATTGTAGACGATGCGTTTACCTTTGGCGCCATTGCCTCTGCCAACGCCATCAGCGATGTGTACGCGATGGGCGGCAGCCCACTGCTGGCCATTGCCATTCTGGGATGGCCCGTGGAAAAAATTCCCGTGGACGTAGCCCAACAAGTATTGGAGGGCGCACGCAGCATCTGTGCACAAGCCGATATCCCGCTGGCCGGTGGCCACAGCATCGACAGTCCCGAGCCGATTTTTGGGTTGGCCGTCACCGGCCGTGTGAAAGAAGAGCACCTCAAACGCAACAACACCGCCCAACCGGGCGATGTGCTCTACCTGACCAAGCCCCTCGGCACGGGCATCATCACCACCGCGCAAAAACGGGGGCTGGCACGCGAGGCCGATGTAGCCGAAGCCGTGCGCATCATGCAAGAACTCAACCGCATCGGTTCGGCATTGGGCACCTTGCCTTATGTGCATGCCCTTACGGACATCACGGGCTTTGGTTTGCTCGGTCATTTGCTGGAGATGTGCCAAGGCAGTGGGCTTTCGGCTGAGATCAACTATGGACAGATACCGCTGATCACCGGATTGTCTCATTACACGCAGCAGTTTATCTACCCCGACAATACCATGCGCAACTGGCAAAGCTATGAGCCCCACGTGCAGGGCATCGGCAGTGAGTCATTGCTCACCCTGTGCGACCCGCAAACCAGCGGGGGACTTTTGGTCGCCCTTGCGGCCGAACAAGCGAACGCCTTTGACGATTTTCTGACAAAAAGCAAAGTGAATTTCAGTAAGTTTGGACAATTGATAACGGGAACACCCTCGCGTATTACGATTGCCAACAGCCGATGAAGAGCAGACTGTTTTTATTTCTTTTGATGGTGGGGACCTCCACCAGCGCCCAAATCAAACTCAGCGACAACCAGCGCTTTTTGGTGACCCGCGACAACCAACCATTTTTTTGGTTGGGCGACACCGCCTGGGAACTCTTTCACCGCCTGACGCGCGAAGAAGCCGAAGAATTTTTGACAGTTCGCCAGGAGCAAGGCTTTAATGTGATCCAGGCCGTAGCGCTGGCCGAGATGAATGGCCTGCGCGACCCCAACCGCTATGGCGATTGGCCGCTGAATAATGAAGACCCGACTCAACTGCTGACCACGCCCGGAAACAATCCGGCCAACGCGTATGAATACGACTATTGGGATCACGTGGACTTTGTCATTCAACGGGCGGCTGCCAAAGGCTTATACATCGGGTTACTGCCCACCTGGGGCGATAAGCTGGCGCACATGTGGGGCGATGGCCCCATCGTATTCAACGAAGCCAATGCCGAAATCTATGGAGCTACGTTGGCGAGGCGGTACAAAAACCAATGGAATGTTTTGTGGATTTTAGGTGGCGACAGACCAGCTGTGTATTCGTGGAAGATTAACAACGAAGAAAAAAAATTTGATGACCGTGCATCATGGCGTGCCATGGCAAAAGGGATTGAGTCGGTGTTGGGCAGCGAGGCATTCATCACGTATCACCCTGCCGGAGGTGCGTACTCCACTTCCCAGTTTATATCCGATGAACCATGGTTAGACATGCACGCCTTTCAATCGGGCCATGGCTCGCGCGAAGCCGAGGCTTGGAACTGGGTCATCCGCGACCTGGCCGTGAAACCACAAAAACCCACGCTGGACATGGAGCCCTGCTATGAAGACCATCCGCTCAATCCGTGGGATGGCCAATGGACACGTGCCCGCGGCTACTTTAACGCCTATGACGTAAGAGCGCGCATTTACCGCAGCGTATTGGCCGGAGCTTGCGGTGTCACGTATGGCCACCACCAAATCTGGCAATTCCTCAACCCAGCACTGTATCCGCCCATCAACATTGGCGACACCCTCATCGGCTGGCAGAAAGCGGCACGCGCAGAAGCCGCGTACCAGATGAAGCATTTGAAAAGCCTGATTCTATCGCGGCCATCACTGGCACGGATTGAAGACCAATCGCTAATCCTATCGAACAAGGGCCGAGACTACCGAGATCTGGTTTTTGCCATGCGGGCCGAAGATCGATCCTACGCGATGATTTACCTGCCACAACCCGCACCCGTCACCGTGCAACTTTCGGCCGTTGCGGGAAGTAAGAAAAATGCGTGGTGGTTTGACCCGCGCTCGGGCGCGAGCCGGGCTATTCAAAATGTAAAATCAAAAGGCAGTCAAACGTTTTCACCACCCTCCGGTACCGATTGGGTATTGGTGATTGATGATGCGTCCAGAAAATTCAAAGCTCCCGGTTTATGAAAACAGTGTTGCGAACAAGCCTCTGCTTGCTGGCGTGGTGGATGGTAGCGTGCGGCCCCAAAAAGGAAACCGAGCAGCCCACGGGCACTCCGCTGATCGCCTATTCGATCTACAAGATTTTCCCACACGATACGCAAGCCTTTACCCAAGGGCTGGTGGTGGAGCAAGGCAGGTTGCTGGAGAGCACCGGACAAAATGGTACCTCGTGGATTGCCGAAGTGGACATTGCCACCGGCAAACAGGAGAAGAAAGTGGTGTTGGATACGGAATACTTTGGCGAAGGCATTGCCGTGCTCAATAATAAAATCTACCAGCTCACGTGGAAAAACAAAAAAGGCTTTGTCTACGATTTCCACACGTACAAAAAATTGGGCGAATTCACCTATGAGCGCGAAGGGTGGGGCATCACTCACGATGGTAAAAACCTGATCGTGAGCGATGGTACTGAAAAACTATACTTTTTAGATACCGTTTCGTTACAACCGGTGCGCACACTGAGCGTCACCGAAAACGACCTTACTGTCAAAAACCTGAACGAACTGGAGTTTATTGATGGTTTTGTGTACGCCAATCAGTGGCAAACCAATTTCATTGTGAAAATTGATCCTGCCACGGGCAAGGTGGTAGGACGCATGGACCTGGCTCAGGTAGCTGAGGCGGTTTACCCGGGCAACCCCAATGCCGATGTGCTCAATGGCATTGCCTATGAGCCCAAAAGCAAGATGGTGTTGATTACGGGCAAGTTGTGGCCCAACATGGTGGCGCTGAAATTCCGCGAGGAACCCAAGCCGCAATGACGCTGGAGGAGCTTACCCAGCTTCTGTGGCAGGCCGCTGAGAAAAAACGGGCGTGTCGCATTTTGTTGGAGGGTGAGCCCTTCCCGCGGTTGGTGCATCCGTACGGGGTGGGGCAAACACCGCGCAATCAAATTGTGCTCGTTTGCTGGCAAACGATGGGCTTCACCAAAGCCGGAGGCAAGGAAGGCTATCGCAACCTGGCCTTGGATAAGGTCGTGGAGGTAGAAATGCTCACCACGCATTTCAGCAGGCGGGCCGACTTTCAACCGGATAGTGATCAGTACAAAGATTGGGTGTTTCATATATAAACATTGGGCATGAATTTTCCATATGTCGTTGTCTTATTGGGCACCCCGCTTTGTATAATTAACGCCCCGATCCTTCAGTAGAGTGCCAACGCTCCCATCTATGCAAGACCAGTTCAACGAACTTTTGTTCTACACGTTAGCGCATCCCGATCAGGTGTACTTCATCCATCAGCACGCGGTGGACGCTTGTGCAGCACAAATGGCAGACGAGAGCACCAAACCGATCAAGCTGATTTTCGGCCTCATCGGTCTTTACTTGTTTTTAGAAAAGGGATACACAGGCAAGCAAGTACAACAGGCGCATGTTACATTGTCGCAAAACAAAAAAACGTGGCCTTCTCTGGCGCTTCCAATTCAACGAGGCACTATCACCGTTGGTCATGTATTGCAAGCCGAAGCAGGCGAACATAGGGACGCCATGATTAAAAAATGGTGCAAATCGGTTTGGGTAGCTTATGAAAACTGGCATCCAACCATCGCTCATCTGGCAAAAACAGAGTTGGGCGTTTAATCGCCCACTAAAAATATTGTGCTCTTTGAAGCACCATAGGCCTGGCTGATAACGATGGCCGCTGGGAGAAATGGTCCATAGAATCGTGCATGGTCGGTAGGCACGTTCAGGATGACTGGCATCTTGTATTTTGTGATAACTCCTATCTACGGACAGTGGATGGCACCTCCAAAATCAAATCCCCTCCATACGCCATGGCAGGCGTTTGATAGCCGGGCGTGTAACTACCGCGGAGGATTTTCTCGGCAATCAACACGGCTGTAAGGGCCGTGAGTCGGTAGCCGCTTAACGTCTCCAGTCGGCTTTCCAGCGTGCGGCCCTCCGCATCCCACACTTTTCCCCACAAATAACTCCGGCCTGCTTCTAATCTCTCGCGGCTGGGGCCGGGCCTCTGCCGGTCGATCTTGCGAAGCATTATCTTCTTGAGCCACGCCCTCCGCAGCAGCCAGTTGATGTAGCGCGCGCGTCTGGCATTTCTGATCATCGAATCGGTCACTCCGGCATATACTTCAATGTTGGGGATGCCCGTGCTGCGCCAGGCGGTGGCGATATCGCCCCAGGGGATGCACAACGCCTTCGTTTGGAAGGCGCCAAAGTCAATCTCTGCTGTGCGGTCGCCCAACACGATGGGCACCAACGTACTGTTTTCACGGATACATCCGCCTTCGCCCAGCCCTTCGATCATGGTGCGTTTGGTGCCGCGCGAAAGGCCTCCTTTTGACATGGCAAAGGCCAACTGCAAATGGGTAGCCGAGGGAAGCCGGTTTTTTAAGTGTACGGCCAAACAATCCGAGGGCACCACATCAAATCCGGTGCCCGGCAAAATCATAATTCCTTTTGCGCGGGCCTGCGCATCATAGCTGGCCAACTGCTCAAACACGCGATACTCGCCCGTGATGTCCGTATAGTGCGTTTGGGTTTGGAGGCATGCCTCCACCATAGCTTGGGCCGTGTGTTGGAAGGGGCCGGCACAATGGATGACTGCGATGCCCTTGGCGAGTAACGCCTTCAGCGCATGGGCATCGTGCACATCCACAACCTCAAACGGATAGCCTGACTCATTACTTTGCTGTTGCAATTTTTGAGCATCGCGCCCCGTTAGAATGACGTTGATATCTTTTCGCTTGCACTCGGCCACGACCAACTGACCAGTGTAGCCGTAGGAACCATAAACGATCAGTGTGTGGGCACGCATGTCAAGGCTGAAGCATCTTATTTTTGAAACCACATGGGCTCATCGAAAACATAGCTTTTAGATTGCTGATCTATGTGGGCTATGTGCCTATGTGGTTGAATTCCTTATAAAATCTGCATTTAGAGGCACGCATATTTTCTCGCTGAGCAATAAAAATGTGCCACGCGCCTTTGAACCAGTTGGATCATTCTCGCGGCCGCGCTACCGGTCGTTTTTGATCACGCCTTCCCCTTTGAAGTACTTGTCTTCATCGTCCTCGTCCGTTTTGCGAGCGGGTATGGCTCCAATCTCCACGATCTTGAACTCGGTGCGTCTGTTGCGCTGCCGGCCAGCCGGGTTGTCGCTGCCATCGGGGTTGGTGTTGCGTGCAATGGGCCGCTCTTCGCCATAGCCTTTGGCCGTCAGGCGCTCGGGCGCGATGCCTTTGCGGATCAGATACTGGACGGTGGCCTCGGCCCTGCGCTGCGATAGTTCGAGGTTATACGAGTTGGACGCCACGCTGTCAGTATGCGAGCCCATTTCGATTTTGATTTCAGGGTTGTCATTGAGTACGTCTACCAGTTTATCCAATTCTACCGCGGCATCGGCACGGATGTACGACTGGTCATAGTCGAAGTAAATATTCTGCAACACAAAAATCTTGTCCTTCTCCAGTTTGTCTAAGTACATGACGGTATCGAGCGTAATGGTTGTCACCAGGTTTTTCAATTTGGTCACATCCACCGACTTGCCGCGCGTGGTGTAGGGCTGCCGCTTCACCAGATAGCCATCCGTTTCGCCAATAAGCGTATAGTTTTCGTTTTCATATACCTTGAATAAGAAAATACCATCGTTGCCTGTTACGTAGTCTTGCATCACATCGCCCTTGCCATCAAGCAGTGTTACCTTTACATCGCTCAATATCTTTCGGGTACTGTCCTTTTGCCAAGTGTAGGTAATGCCGCGCAGTTCATAGTTCACCACTTTCAAATCCGGGTCTTCGTTGACAAACGTATAGATGTCGTCATCACCTTTGCCACCTTCGCGGTTGGAGGTAAAAAATCCCCGATCGGCTTTGAAGAGAAAAATCCCAAAATCATCGGCCGGTGAATTCACGGGCTCTCCCAGGTTCTCCACCACGGTGCGGCCGTTGGCCCGGTTTACCACAAAAATATCCAGCATGCCATAGCCGGGGTGCCCATCGGACGAGAAGTAGAGTTTACCGTTTTCAGCCACATAGGGAAATAGTTCCGATCCTGCCGTGTTGATGTCGGGCCCCACATTGCGCACACGGCCAAAGTTGCCGCGCGAATCCATCTGTGCGGTATAGATGTCCAAGCCGCCATAGCCGCCTTTGCGGTTGGACGAGAAATACAGGGTGCGTCCATCGGGGCTGAAGGCAGGCGTACTCTCCCACGACTCGGGCCGGTTGATGTTGAGTGCGCGCGGCTCGCCCCATTCACCATTGCGAAAGCGGGAAATGTATAAGTCCACGTCTTGCGTGCCTTTGCGCTTGCCGGAGTTTCCCTTGGCAAACACCATGGTCTTTCCATCGGGCGTAAATGTGATGCACCCTTCGTTGATGTCGGGCGAATTGACAACGGATGCGAGGGGTTGAATGGTGTTCACGTCCACATTGGCCCCCTGGCTGGCTACTTTGTACAGATCGGTGAAGGGCGTGCCGGTGGCCTCATAGATTTTATTGTTGCTGCGCGAGGAGGTGAAGTAAATTTCATCGTTTCGGTAGGCAGGGGCGTATTCTGTGAAAGGCGTGTTGATCGCCTCCATATTTTTCACGCGGTAAAAACTCTTGCGCGTTTTCAATTGCGCCAGATAGTCCAATCCCTCCAACTCCTTTTGGGCGCGGTCGCGAAACTCCTCTGTGGTGGCTACCTCCAGCAGTTGCTGTATTTGCTTCCGGGCCTCGTCATACTTGCCGTTGGCCTGCAACGATTTGGAATAGTAAAAGAGGATGGTGTCTTCGGGCAAGCCGCGGCCTTGGGCTTTGGCATAAAAGGGTTCGGCTTCTTGTATCCGGTTCGATAGCCGGTACGATTCCGCTACATAGTAACTGGCCCGCCCGTTGCCGGGTTGTTTGGCAAGGATGCCCTGGTAGTAGTCAATGGCACGTTGGTATTTGCCCAGCAAGTAAGCCTTTTGTGCCTTCTTGTCCACACTGCAAGAGGCGACCACACACGCCAACGCTACCCCCACGACAAGCCGCAAACGCATAGTACTCATCAAATTAAACTTAAAGCTACAAAAAAGGCCCACTTCGCGCATGTCCGCGCTTAGGGTTGTAACGCAGGCGCGGGTAAATATTTTGCCAACCATGTATTTTTCATGGGCACCCGCCAATTTTTCTCGAACTCCCCTTTGCTCGGCACCAGGTTGTTGAACGCAAGGGTGTCACCCGAAATCGTCCCGTTAGCCGCCAGCGTTTTCAACTCGCTGAGGGGATAAAACAAAACGGCCTCGTTCACCCAAAAAGCTTGTTGGCTGCGGTCGAAGAAGTGAACGCCTGTTGTTTGTTGCAGCGTTTTGAGCGTGCGGACGGAACCATCGATCGAACAGCCGCTGGCGGCCTGGTAATCTTCATCTACGGCCAAGACCACAAAGTGACGATACCAAACATGCACAGCTGACTTCAGCGGCTGTCCGTGTGCCTGCCACTGTTCGCAAAACGCAGCGAGGGTGCGGGTCACCTGTTGTTCTTCGTGGGACGTGAGCACCTGCGGACTTTGGTAGATCCACAAACGCGCATAAGCAGGCAGTTCTTGAAACGGTACTAACATACAAGGCGGAAAATCACACTTTTACAAACCCTTGGCTTCAGCAATAAGTTCAGCCAAATCTTTCACCGCTACTTCGGCTTCTTTTTCTTTGTTCTTTACGCCATCGGTCATCATGGTCATACAAAAAGGGCAGGCTACGGCAATGGTTTGGGCCCCGGTGGCCAACGCCTCCTCGGCCCGGTCGATGTTGATGTCCTTTTTTCCTTTTTCGGGTTCTTTAAACATCTGCGCACCTCCGGCACCACAGCACAGGCCCGTGGTGCGGCAGCGTTTCATTTCTACCAAGTCGGCATCTAACGCCTGCAGCACTTCGCGCGGAGCTTCGTAAATGTTGTTGGCACGGCCGAGATAACAACTGTCGTGGTACGTGATCTTTTTTCCTTTAAACACGCCTCCGCCTTCCATCTTTATTTTGCCCGCTTGGATCAGTTGCTGCAAATACGTGGCGTGGTGAATGACCTCGTACTGACCGCCCAACTCGGGGTATTCGTTTTTGAGGGTATTGAAACAATGGGGGCAGGCCGTCACGATTTTCTTCACGTGATAGCCGTTGAGTACTTGAATGTTGTTCATGGCCTGCATCTGAAAGAGAAATTCATTGCCGGCCCTGCGGGCGGGGTCGCCTGTGCAAGCCTCTTCGGTGCCCAGCACGCCAAACGGGATGTTGAGGGCGTTAAGGATTTTGACAAACGCTTTGGTCACGCGCTTGGCGCGGTCGTCAAACGATCCGGCACAGCCCACCCAAAAAAGTACTTCGGGGTTCTCCCCTTTGGCGGCCCACTCGGCCATCGTGGTTACGGTCATGTTTTTTTTCGTTTTTGTTCGATCAGGGATTGGATTTTTTGCATGTGGTCATTCTCACGACTTAATTTCTGTTCCTTTATCTCAGCTTCGTATGCTTCCAATTGGCCACGCAGCTGCTCGGCAAAATAATCGAAGCCATAGGGATCAAAATAACGGATGGTAAGATCACGCTCAATGGCTTCTTTTTTCAAAAGCAGTGCCGCCACAGCTCCTGCTGTCAAATAGAAGTACCTTTTGCGTAGGGTGGCAAAAAGTTCTGCCAACGAAAACCGCGATGCGATCATGGCAATGTCAACAAAATCCTTTTCCGCCTTTCGCGTCAAGAGGGCGTCACATTTGCTGGCAAAAATATCCGGGGCGGTAGCCATCCGAATGCCGTCTGCAATAAGCGGCTCTTGGGTGAACGGAACTTTCCAATCGACCACGTCTACCTTGACATCCGCGACTCGGCCCATAAAGCCATTTCGATTTTTAGACAGCACTTCAAATTGCCGACCAAATTGGTGCGCCAATACGGCAGGTAAATTCTCTGTCTCGGCATGACCACCCGCAAAAAGATCAATATCTACCGAGGTGCGATGCCCAAACTGAAGTGCCAACGCAGTACCTCCCACCAATCTAAAAGGAGCTAAGTCAGGCATTTCCATGAGCCTAACCAAAACATCCATCATCTCTTTTGACACACAGTTAACATGCAGTTTCATAACTCATGGTACTGACGGGTTTGATTGCTCTTGAAAGAGCCTGGATCGAGAGACAAAAAATGAATGCCAAATATCTTGGCTCGTTCGGGGAGGTAGTGCGCATGGATAAGTACCTCGCGGCAGATGGCATCGCCATAATAGGCCATCACCAAGGCCATGTCTTCCAAATCACCGCGCTCAAACGTGCGCACGATGATTTTCTCGTGGTGTTCCACGTCATCAAGTTTGCTCAGGTCGCTGTCCCAAAACAGGTGGGCCGGCAATTGCTGTACCACGTAGTTGATCATGGCTTGGCCCAGTTAAACCGATCGCTGGCCGGAAATTTCCACGGGGCGAAACTCGTTTCGATGTTTTGGAACATGCTGTTCCACTGCGCGGGGGCACCGGACTCTTCCATGGCCTGGTACCGTCTCAACTCCAAAATAATCTCCAGTGGGTTGATGAGCACGGGGCAAGCCTCCACACAGGCATTGCAACTGGTGCACGCGTTGATCTCTTCTTTGGTGATGTAATCGTCCAACAGGGTTTTGCCATCATTCAATCCCGGGCCTCCGCTCTGCAAACTGGTGCCTACGTGCTCCATACGGTCGCGCACGTCCATCATGATCTTGCGGGGCGACAATTTTTTTCCGGTTTGATGGGCGGGGCACTCGGCCGTGCAGCGGCCGCACTCGGTACAACTGTACGCGGCCATCAGGCTGGTCCACGCCAGGTCGTTCACATCTTTCGCTCCAAAGCGGCCGGGCTCGGCAGGCGGGCTGGCGGCACCATTGGTCAAGCCCAGCATGGACTTTACCTCGTTTGTCACCACGGGCATGTTGTTGATGTGTCCTTTCGGCTCCAGCTTGGCATAGTAGGTATTGGGAAACGCCAAAAAAATATGCAAGTGTTTAGAATAGGTAACGTACACGGCAAACGCCAAAATGCCGATGATGTGAAACCACCAGGCAAACCGCTCGACCAGCACCAGGGCCGAAGTGCTCAAGGACTCGAACAGCGGCACCAAAAACGAACTGAAAAACAACGGGCCCGTAGGGGTGTAGTGGCTGTCGCGGGTTTGCAACACTTGGTCGGTGGCATTCATGGTGAGGATGGCGAACATCAACACGGTTTCAATCACCAAAATGAGGTTGGCATCTAACCGCGGCCAGCCGTTGAGATCCGAACTTTGAAACCGCGCGATGCCCAACACATTTCTGCGCACCAAAAAAACCACGCACGCCACCAATACTGCCACGGCCAAAAACTCAAAGCCATTCATAAGCACAGTATAAAAGCTGCCCAGTACGGGGGCAAAGATCCGATGCGTGCCGGCCAATCCGTCAATGACAAACTCCAGCACCTCCAAGTTGATGATCAGAAAGCCGGCATAGATCAAGAAGTGAAAAAAGGCGGGCACCCATTTTTTAAACATCTTCTGCTGGCCAAACGCCACGAGCAGCACATTTTTCCATCGGTCGGCCATGTTGCCTTCCGCCCGTTGGGCTTTGCCCAGCCGGATGTTGGCACGGATGCGCACCACACGCTTCCGTATAAAATAAGCCGCTACCAGTAACGTTGCCGCGAAAGCCAATTGTTGCACCATGATGTCGCTCAATCGATTGTTTAGTAATGGTTTAAAAGTACAATCAAAACCCGAAATTTTGAGGGCTTGTTTGCAGCCTATGCAAATTTCCATACTTTTGTGCCCCTGTCTGCCAAAAGCGGCAGGATTTACCCGGTGACGTAGCTCAGTTGGTAGAGCAAAGGACTGAAAATCCTTGTGTCGGGGGTTCAATTCCCTCCGTCACCACAATAAAAATCCCTGCTCCGGCAGGGTTTTTTGTTTACAAACGCAATTTTACTTACATCCCTTCGAAGCACTGGCCGTGCACGTCTTACTTTCGCAGGCGGTTTCAATGCAGTATCCCGATGTTGCAATTCAACGACTTGAGCCTTGTGCTGGCGGCCACCTATCTGGCCCAAGCCATTATTGGGATCACGCTGTTCATCATCTATCGCCATTTTGGTAGGATTTACGACCGCAAGTTCTTGTTCCGGTGGGCCTATGCGTGGATGTGCTTTGCCGTGGCCATGGTGGCCTTCATTTTTTTGACGGCCGGGGTGGCACGTATGCCCGCGTGGTATCCGTTACCCCTGCTCGTGAGTTGGGTGTCCATCGCTTTTTCGTACGCCCACATCTTTTTGGTGATGGCCGGGGTGTATGAGTTATTGCGCGCAAAAAACGTATCGAAAAAGTGGATCATTCGCGGCCTGGCGGTGGTGGGGGCCGTCAGCGTGGCCATCGTGTTCGCCTTTGCCTTTGAGCCCACTTACTCGGCCGAGCGATACGTGCTGCGCGTGGGACTTCGCTACCTGGTGGCCTGTGTTTGTTTTTTGGCGGCCGGCAGTCTGCTGTTCCCCAAACAGATGGTGGGCATTGGCCTTAAGCTGATGTCGGGGCTGATGTTTCTGTACGGCCTGATCCATGCCTACTACCTGATGGTGGTGCTGTCGTTTGTTTTTAAAAAGCCGCTCCCCTTCCCCGCCTTTTTTGGCATCATCGACCTGGTGCTGATGGCCGGTATCGGCTTGGCGCTGATCATCTGGCTGCTGGAAGATGAACGCGAGCGGCTGAACAAAACCAACCGCGAGCTGGACAGTTTTTTGTACAGCACTTCGCACGATTTGCGCGCACCCATTGCGTCCGTTTTGGGCCTCACCAACCTGGCACGCCTGGAGATGACTGACCCCAAAGGGTTGGAACTGGTGGGTATGATCGAACAACGCGTAAAAAAACTGGACGAGGTGATTGGCGATATCCTGCGGCTGTCGCGGAGCAAGCAATCAAAAGTGCAACTGACCACCGTTTCGCTCGATGCGTTGATTGACGAAGTGGTAGCCGATGTAAAGTTTGCCAAAAATGCCCCCGACATCCGCCTGATTTATGAGCGCTCGCCCGATCATGTTTTTGTGGCCGATTTTACCCTGATGAAAACCGTGTTTGGCAATTTGTTCTCCAACGCGGTCAAATACCACCGCATCCCGCAGGACGATCCCTACATCAAAGTCACGTACAAAGAAAAACCCGGGGCGGTGGCGCTCACCGTGGAAGACAACGGCCAAGGAATACGTCAGGAGAACCTAGACCGGATATTTGACATGTTCTATCGCGCTTCGACCCATTCAGACGGCACCGGGTTGGGGCTGTATATCGTGAAGGAGGCGCTGACCAAAATGCACGCTTCCGTGGAGGTGCGTTCGCAAGTAGAAAAAGGCACCACGTTTACGATCACCGTGCCGCAGCCCACTGCATAGCCCGCGCGGCCACCTCGGCCATAGTCCAGGCAGCTTGAAAATTAAACCCGCCTGTTTCCCCATCAATGTTCAACACCTCACCGGCAAAATAGACGCCTGGCAATTTTCGGCTTTGCATGGTCTGACGGTCGATTTCCTCCACATCCACCCCGCCACACGTAACAAACTCTTCTTTGTACGTGGTTTTGCCACGGATGGCGAACGGGCACCGCACCAGCCACTCCGTAAGTTTGTTGATGGCTTTGTTTGGGCATTCCGCCCAGGTGAGCGTGGGGGCGATGTCGGCTTCGCTCACCAGCCGCTCCCATAGGCGCGCGGGCAAATGAAAGAGCGGGTGGTTGTGGATGCCGCGTTTGCCATGTATCTCTTTTTGCCGCAACAAAAGACCGCGTGTTTCATCCTCGGTTTTATCAATCCAATTGACCAGCACCGAAAATGTGTAGTGCAGGCGTGCCAACTCCACCGCGGCCCAAGCCGACAGCTTGATCACAGCCGGACCGCTGAGGCCCCAGTGCGTGATGAGCACCGCGCCCGCTTGCTCAAAAGACGTGGCTGCGATTTTTACACGCGCGTGCGCTACCGCCACGCCCATCAAGTCGGCATAGTGGAGCGCAGGGTCGTTGAACGTAAACAACGAGGGTAATGGATCCACCACCGAGTGACCGAGCTTGCGAAGCCATTCATACGCCTGCGGTTGGGGATGGCCGCCCGTGGCGATCAATACTTTTTCAGTCCGGAATTCCATACCGGCCACCACCACACGCCAGCGGGTGTCCGCGCGTACCAAAGCCGTTACCTCCTGTTGGGTTTTGATGTCAATGCGGTGGCGTTTGGCTTCGGCCAAAAAACAATTGATGATCGTCTGCGAATCGTCCGTGACGGGGAACATACGGTTGTCGTCTTCGGCCTTCAACGGCACCCCTTTTTCCGCAAACCAACGGATGGTGTCGGCCGCATGAAACACCGGGAACAACCGTTTTAAAATTTTTTGTCCGCGCGGATAGTGCCGGGAGAGCAACGTGGGCTGCAAACAATAATGCGTGACATTGCACCGCCCTCCTCCGGAAATCTTCACCTTGGCGAGCAGCTTGGTGGTTTTTTCCAGAATTAATATGCGCAGTCCGGGGTGAAGTTCGGCTGCCCGTATGGCCCCAAAAAAGCCGGCTGCCCCACCCCCGATGACAATAAGATTATACATCGGCTCGCCTATACATCGGCTTCCACCTGGCCGCGCAAGATATCGTCCAGTGTTTCGCGTTGGCGTATCAACTGGTGTTTGCCATTCAGCAGTAACACCTCCGCAGGACGGGGCCGCGAGTTGTAGTGAGAGGCCATCGAGAATCCATAGGCACCTGCATTTTTGATGACGATCAAATCGCCCTCGCGCACTTCGTTCATCTTGCGGTCGGCCCCGAGCGTATCGGTTTCGCAAATCATGCCCACCACGGTGTACACTTTTTGCGAGCCGGTGGGGTTGCTCACATTTACGATTTCGTGATGGGCGTCATACATCATCGGGCGGATCAAATGGTTCAGGCCCGAGTCCACGCCCACAAACGTGACGGACGGAGTGATTTTTACCACGTTGGTCTTTGTTAAGAGATAGCCTGCCTCACTGACCAAATATTTACCGGGCTCTATCCACAGTTGCAACTTCTTGCCGTATTGATGATAGAACTCCTTGAACGCGCGGCCGAGTTTCAACCCCAAGTCAAAAACATTGGTGACTAAATCGCCTTCTTTGTATGCTACTTTGTAGCCGCTGCCGAAATCGATAAACCGCAGATGGGGAAAATCGCGGGCCACGCCAAACAATATCTCGGCCATCTTCAAAAAAACATCCGTTTCGGTAATCTCTGAGCCTGTGTGGATGTGCAATCCCTCCACGTTTATTTGATATTGTTCCACCAGTTGCATGATCTGCGGAAGCTGGTACACGGAGATGCCAAACTTGGAATTGCCATGGCCGGTAGAAATTTTGTAGTTGCCGCCCGCCAAGATGTGCGGGTTCAGGCGGATACAACACGCTTTGGCAGCCCCGTATTTTTTTCCAAACTTCTCCAACACGGACAGGTTGTCCAGGTTGATCATCACACCAAGGGCCACGCCTTCTTCGATTTCCGAAAAATCCACACCGTTGGGTGTGTACATGATTTCTTCGGGCGCAAAGCCTGCTTTGAGTGCAATGTGTGCCTCGTAGATGGACACGACATCCACCCCCGAGCCGTGCTTTTTGAGCAGGCGCAAAATGGACAGATTGGTCAATGCCTTGGCGGCATACTTGATCTTGATGTCGTTTTCGGAAAACGCATTTTTCAGGTTGCTCAACTGCTGTACGATCTTTTCGCCATCGTACGCGTACAGGGGTGTGCCGTAGTGCTGCGCCAGTTCGGCAAAGGGAATACCTTGAACGTGATAGGTGCCGTTGATGAGTTCCATAGCTGCGAAAAGCGTCAAATATACAATCGTTGTGATGGCCGACCTTCAGGCGAGCGGTTGAATTTGTACCTTGCCGTATGAAATTGTTTTTCCGACAGGCGGGCCAAGGCGAACCGCTTTTGATCTTGCACGGGCTGTTCGGCTCGGCCGATAACTGGTATTCGTTGTCGAAGGTTTTTGCCGACCGCTATGCCGTGTACACCATCGACCAGCGCAACCACGGGCAATCGCCCCACAGCGATGACTTTAACTACCGATTGCTCACCGAAGACCTGGAAGAACTGATGGACGATCAGGGGATGGCATCCGCCCACATCATCGGCCACAGCATGGGGGGCAAAACCGCCATGAACTTTGCCGTAAAAAACCCCACGCGTGTCAAAAAATTGATTGTGGTGGACATCGTGCCAAAGTATTACGAAGTCCGCCACGACTCCATCGTGGACGGGCTCAATGCCGTACCGCTGTCGCGGCTCACCTCGCGCACAGAGGCAGACCGCCTTTTGATGGAGCACATTGCCGAAGCCGATGTGCGGCAGTTTCTGCTCAAAAACCTGACCCGCGACAGCCATGGCCGTTTTGCATGGAAGATCAACTTGCCCGCCTTAGACAATCACCTGGAAGAAATTGGCGCGGGCATGGTGTACGAGGGTACGTTTGACGGCCCGGTTAACGTTATCAACGGCAAACGTTCCAATTATTTCAAGCCGGGCGATGAAACCCTTATCCGGAAATACTTCCCCAACGCCATCGTGACCACGCTGGACACCGGCCATTGGGTGCAAGCCGAAAAACCCATGGAGTTCGCTCAAACTGCGCTTGATTTTCTCGCCTCATGACGGAACCGCGCGGCACGCTTTGGCTGATCCCTTGTCCTATTGCGGAGGAGGCGTTGGCCACCATCCCCGAGGATACGCGCCAGCGCATGGCACCCATTACGTGCTTTTTGGCCGAAGAGCTGCGCACCGCCAGGCGGTACCTTAGCAGCCTGAAAATCTTTCCGTCCATCGAGGGCTTGCGCATGGAAGTGCTCGACAAAAAGACAAAAGCCCATGAGCTTCCCGGCTTGCTCCGGCCGTTGCACGAAGGAAAAGATGTAGGTGTGTTGTCCGAATCGGGATGCCCGGGCGTAGCCGATCCGGGGGCGCTGGCCGTTGCGTATGCACACCAGCACGGCTTCGGTGTAGTGCCGCTGGTGGGGCCCTCCTCGCTGTTGTTGGCACTGATGGCTTCAGGGCTGAACGGACAGCGCTTTGCATTTCACGGATACCTGCCCATCGATGCCCAAGATGCCGCCAAGACCATTCGCGCGTTGGAGGCCGAATCGCGGGCGAAACAGCAAACCCAGTTGTTTATTGAAACACCGTACCGCAACAACACGGTATTTTCTTTCTTGCTCAAAAACCTGAACCCCGATACGTGGCTGCACGTGAGCCTAAACCTGACCGGCCAAAGCCAACAAAGCAAAACGTGGCGCGTGCGCGAATGGCGTGCGCAACCGGTGGAGTGGCCCAAACAGCCAGCCGTGTACGCCTTTCTGGCGTCCTGAGCCTGCCTCTCTGGGGCTCTGGGCAGCGGCCATTTTGGGCCTTGAAATACCCCTAACCTTTTTATCTTTGCGGCCTTACAAAACACACATCTCCAATTTATTTGCGCTATGCCGTATCTGTTCACTTCTGAATCTGTATCCGAAGGCCATCCCGACAAGGTGGCGGACCAAATTTCCGATGCCCTCATCGACTATTTTTTGGCGTATGACCCCACATCCAAAGTCGCTTGCGAAACGTTGGTCACCACGGGTCAGGTGGTATTGGCCGGTGAAGTAAAGTCCGCAGCCTATCTGGATGTGCAGGACATTGCCCGCGAGGTGATTCGCAAAATTGGCTACACCAAAAGCGAATACATGTTTGAGGCCAACTCGTGCGGTATTCTCTCCGCCATTCATGAACAGTCGGCCGATATAAACCAGGGGGTAGAGCGCAAAAAGAAAGAAGACCAGGGCGCGGGCGACCAGGGCATGATGTTTGGCTACGCCACCAACGAAACCGACAACCTGATGCCGTTGCCGCTGGAGTTGGCCCACTCGCTGCTGCGCGAATTGTCTGCCATCCGCAGAGAAGGAAAGGTGATGACCTACCTTCGGCCCGATGCCAAATCGCAGGTGACCATTGAATATAACGATGAAAACAAACCCGAGCGCATCGATACCATTGTGGTGTCTACCCAGCACGATGACTTTGCCAAAGACAGCGTCATGCTGAAGCAAATCGAGCAGGATATTATTAACATCGTCATTCCACGCGTCAAGAAAAAGTTACCCAAGCGCGTGCAGTCGTTGTTTGGCGATTCGATTAAATACCACATCAACCCTACGGGCAAGTTCGTGATTGGCGGGCCGCATGGCGATACCGGTCTCACCGGCCGCAAAATCATTGTTGACACCTACGGAGGCAAGGGCGCACACGGAGGCGGTGCCTTCTCCGGCAAAGACCCTTCGAAAGTAGACCGCTCGGCTGCCTATGCCACGCGCCACATTGCCAAAAATTTGGTGGCCGCGGGCTTGTGCGATGAAGTATTGGTGCAAGTGGCCTACGCAATTGGGGTGGCGCGCCCGGTGGGCTTATATGTCAATACATACGGTACGGCCAAAGTGCACATGACCGATGGCGAGATCGCCAAAAAGATTGAAAAGATTTTTGACATGCGCCCCTACTTCATCGAAGAACGCTTCCAGTTGCGCACGCCTATCTATTCGGAAACGGCTGCTTATGGCCACATGGGCCGCGAGCCCAAGGTGGTGGAGAAAGTCTTCAACAAGGGCAAGCAAAACGAAAAGCGCATAAAGGTTGAATTGTTCCCTTGGGAAAAACTGGATTATGTGGACGCGGTGAAGAAGGCGTTTAAACTATAACTGGTTTTAGACCGACAACAAAAAACCCAACCGTCACCGGTTGGGTTTTTTGTTTTTGGTTGCGGGATGGCAGCAGATTAGATCGGCCGGGTTATACCCGACCCGCCTTCATTTTGGTCTTGAATTTTTTGATCTGATTGCGCAGTGCCTCTGTGGCCATGTCGGCTGCGGCTTCAAACGAGCGCGCTTGTTCTTTGGCAAACAATTGACTGCCCGGCACATTCAGTTTTATTTCCACGGTCTTATTTTCTATACCCTCGTTGTTCAAACGCAGATACACCTCTCCGTCCACCAACCGGTCGTAAAACGTTTCCAGTTTGTCCACCTTGCGTTGGATAAAGTCAATGAGCTTGCGGTCGGCATCGAAGTGGATGGAATGCACTTGTAGTTTCATAATCGTAAAGGGTTTAAAAGTAAAACATGAAATACGGCTCCGGCTATTGAACCTTGTGCCCCGGCCGGGATCGGGAACGTGTCGGGTTATTGTCAATTCATGTAGCAGCGGTTTTAGTGTTTTTAACGAGTAGTAGCGATAGTGGGGTTATGCTTTGGGGTGCGCCTGTTCAAATACTTTTTTCAGTTTCTCCAGCGAGTTGTGGGTATACACCTGCGTGGCGGCCAAACTGCTGTGGCCCAGCAAATCTTTGACGGCATTGATCTCCGCCCCCTTGTTTAGCAAGTGGGTGGCGTACGTATGGCGCAGCACGTGGGGGCTCTTTTTCTCCACGCCCGCACCCGCCAACTTTTTTTTCACCAGCCGCTGCACCCACATGGGGTATAGCGGATCGCCCGTGTCAGTCACTAACAGTTGTCCATGTGATTTCTTTTCAATGTCGCGGTCACGCGCACCACGGTATTTTTTGATCAGGTCGCACAGGGAATCTGGAAAAGGGACAATGCGCTCCTTGTTGCGCTTGCCCAACACTTTCACGGTACCCTCGCGCAGGTTAATGTGGGTATCGCGCAAGCCGATCAATTCGGATAGGCGCATGCCTGTGCCGTAGAGAAACTCCAGTATCACCCGTTCGCGCAGGGCCTCGTGTGTTTCTTCGAGCGGTTGGTGGTCCAACAAAGACACCATGTCGCCCTCTTTCACAAAGTGCGGCAGCCGTTTGGGAGTTTTGAGGAGGGTGACCTTGGTGGTGGGGTTTTTGGCAATGGTGCCCTGGCGCAACAAAAATTTGTAGTAGCTGCGGAGGCAGGCAATTTTTCGGTTGACGCTGGCCGCATCGAGCTTTTGTTCCACCAGCGACACGATCCAGGAGCGGATCATGGGAAAACTGGCCTGCTCGGGCAGGGCCTCATCATACGTGTGGAGTAAAAAAGCCGAAAACTGACCCAAGTCGGTTTGATACGAGCGCACCGTTTTGGCACTGTACCGCTTTTCCCACTGGATATATTTCAGAAACGACTCGACCATACGCCTAAGCGATGGCGGAATGTATAAAAAAAATCCCCTTCGCACTAAAGCAAAGGGGGCAATGTGGAAAGATTGTCTGTAAAATGTTTATTGATTCTGGTTGCCGTACATTTTCTGCTTGTAGGCCGCCCGGATAATCTCTGATCTGCGTCTGACCGAGGGTTTCTCGAAGGACGTGCGGGCACGCAATTCCTTCAAAATGCCCGTCTTCTCAAACTTCTTTTTGAAGCGCTTCAAGGCTTTGTCGATCGACTCGTTCTCTTTAATGTTGATGATCAGCATCGCAGTTCTTTGTTAAGGGCTGCAAATATGGGCGTTTTTGTGTAAGGACGCAAGTATTACTTTAAAATAGCGCGCGAAATCACCAATTTCTGGATTTCCGAGGTGCCTTCGCCAATGGTGCACAGTTTGGCATCGCGGTAAAACTTCTCGGCCGGGAAATCCTTTGTATATCCGTAGCCGCCAAAAATCTGCACGCCATCGTTGGCCACCTCCACGGCAATTTCCGAGGCATAGAGCTTGGCCATGGCCGACTCGCGCGTGACCGGCTTGTGGGCGTTCTTCAGGTCGGCTGCCTGGATGCACAGCAACTTGGCCGCTTCGATTTTGGTGGCCATTTCGGCCAATTTGAACGATATGCCCTGAAAATTGGCGATTGGCTGGTTGAACTGGTGGCGTTCTTTGGCATACTTGAGCGCGGCCTCGTAGGCGCCCATGGCAATGCCCAGGCTCAGCGCAGCAATGGAGATCCGCCCTCCGTCAAGCACTTTTAGCGACTGTACAAAGCCTTCGCCTTCCTGGCCCATCAACTGGCTTTCGTGCACGCGGCAGTCCGTAAAAATCATCTCGGCCGTTTCCGAGGCCCGCATGCCCAGCTTGTTTTCTTTTTTGCCGGCCGAAAAACCGGGCGTCCCGCGCTCCACAATAAAGGCACTCATGCCGTGCGAGTCGCCCACCTTGCCCGTGCGGGCGATGACCACGGCCACATGGCCCGATTTACCGTGGGTGATAAAATTTTTTGCTCCGTTGATGACGTAGTATTCTCCTTCTTTGACGGCCGTGGTGCGCATGTTTCCCGCATCGGACCCCGTGTTGGGTTCAGTAAGGCCCCACGCGCCAATCCACTGGCCGGTGGCCAACTTGGGCAGGTACTTTGCTTTTTGTGCTTCCGTGCCAAACTGCAAAATGTGGCCTGTACACAAAGAATTGTGAGCCGCCATCGAGAGACCTATAGATCCGCAAATTTTCGCCAACTCTGAGATGGCCGTCACGTACTCGCGGTAGCCAAATCCCGATCCTCCGTATTCTTCGGGCACCAATACGCCCATGAGCCCCAGTTCGCCCAATTGATGAAAGAGGGCTACGGGAAACTCCTGCGACTCATCCCATTTCATAACATGAGGGGCGATTTCACGCGCACCAAAATCGCGCACCATTTGCGCAATCATCTTCTGATTCTCAGAGTCGGCAAAGGTCAGGCTGGCAGGAAGTTCGGCTGTCGTAATCATGGCGTATACAGGCGTTTGAATAAATGGCCCACAAATCTATACGAAAAATACAAACGAATGTTAGTTTGTGTATTAATTCACCCCTGAACAACCGGAAACACGGCCGCAAAGGGCTATTTTTGCCGACTTTATTTCTTTCTGATGAAAATTGCAGTGATTGGAACGGGCTATGTGGGTTTGGTAACGGGCACCTGTTTTGCCGAAACGGGCAACACCGTGACCTGTGTGGACATTGACGCCCAAAAGGTAGCCAACCTGAAAAAGGGTATTCTCCCTATTTACGAGCGCGGGCTGGACGATTTTTTCGAGCGCAATACCAAAGAAGGCAGGTTGCACTTTACTACCAACCTGGCCGAAGGCATCCAGGGCGCGAAAGTCATCTTCCTCGCGTTGCCTACCCCTCCGGGCGAGGACGGCTCGGCCGACCTGAAGTATGTGCTGAAAGTAGCCTCGGATTTGGGGCCTCTGCTGAAAGAATACACCGTCATTGTCGACAAAAGCACGGTGCCGGTGGGCACCTCCGAAAAGGTACATGCCAAACTCAAAGAGGGCGCGCAGGTTGAGTTTGATGTGGTCTCGAACCCGGAGTTTTTGCGCGAGGGCGTGGCCATTGAAGATTTTATGAAGCCCGAGCGCGTAGTGGTGGGCACGCAGTCGCCCCGTGCGCGCAAGCTGATGGAGAACTTGTACGCCCCGTTTGTGCGCCAAGGCAATCCGGTCATTTTCATGGATGAGCGCTCGGCCGAGCTGACCAAGTATGCAGCCAATTCGTTTCTGGCCACCAAAATCAGTTTTATGAACGAAGTGGCGAGTTTGTGCGAGCGCATGGGTGCGGATATTGATGCCGTGCGCGCGGGCATTGGCACTGACTCGCGCATCGGCAAACGCTTTTTGTTTGCGGGCATCGGCTATGGTGGAAGCTGTTTCCCGAAAGATGTGCAAGCATTGGAGAAATCGGCCCGTGAAGTGGACTATGACTTTAAGATACTGAAGGCCGTGATGGACGTAAACGCAGCGCAAAAAACAACGCTGATACCGCGCATCCAAAAACATTTCCAGAACAACCTGAAAGGAAAAACGATCGCCCTGTGGGGATTGGCGTTCAAACCGCACACCGATGACATCCGCGAAGCCCCGGCTTTGTACAACATCGAAGCGTTGACACAAGCGGGCGCGGTGGTGCACGCACACGATCCGGAGGCGATTGAAAACGTGAAAAAAATAGTGGGCGACCGCATCCGGTATTTTGACAGTCCCTACGAGGCGGTGAAAGGGGCCGATGCGTTGTTCATTGCCACCGAATGGCCCGAATACCGCACACCCGATTTTGAGCGCCTGGCCTCGGCCTTAAAATCAAAAACCATTTTTGACGGCCGCAACCTGTATGACCTGCCGCAGATGAAAGAACAGGGCTTCACCTACTACAGCATCGGCCGCGAAACGATTTATGGATAAACAACGGGTATTGATCACCGGGGCAGCCGGCTTTTTGGGTTCGCACCTGTGCGACCGCTTCATCAAAGAAGGGTATTATGTGATCGGCATGGACAACCTGATTACGGGCGACATGCGCAACATCGAGCACCTGATGAAGCTGCCGCAATTTGAATTCTACCACCACGATGTATCCAAGTATGTGCACATCCCGGGCGAGTTGCACTACATCCTGCACTTTGCCTCGCCCGCCAGCCCCATTGATTATTTGAAGATCCCCATCCAAACGCTGAAGGTAGGATCGTTGGGCACCCACAACTTGTTGGGTCTGGCCCGCGCCAAAAAAGCGCGCATCATCGTGGCCTCCACCAGCGAGGTCTATGGCGACCCCACCGTACATCCGCAACCGGAAGAATATTACGGCAACGTAAATCCCGTGGGCCCGCGCGGGGTGTATGACGAAGCCAAGCGGTTTCAGGAAGCAATCACGATGGCCTACCATACCTTTCACAACGTGGACACGCGCATTGTACGGATTTTTAATACCTATGGCCCGCGCATGCGCCTGAACGATGGCCGCGTGTTGCCTGCCTTTATCGGGCAAGCCCTGCGGGGTGAAGACCTGACCGTGTTTGGCGATGGCTCGCAGACGCGATCGTTTTGTTATGTCGATGACCTGGTGGAAGGCATCTACCGCCTGCTCATGTCAGACTATGTGCAGCCCATGAACATCGGCAACCCCGATGAAATCACCATCCGCGAATTTGCCGAGGAGATCGTCAAACTGACGGGCACCACTCAAAAAGTAATTTACCATCCGCTGCCCAAAGACGACCCCAAGCAACGCCAGCCCGACATCCGCAAAGCCAAAGCACTTTTGAAATGGGAACCTAAGGTATCGCGTGCCGAAGGGTTGAAGATCACGTATGCCTACTTCCGGTCGCTGCCCAAAGAAGTGCTGTACCAGCGCGACCACAAGAGTTTTGATCAGTACATCCGCTGATGTTTAATTGGGTTAGCCACGAAGTCACAAAGGCACTAACCTAAAATTTGTGACCTCGTACCTTGGTGGCGATGAGCCGTCATCTTTGCCACGAAGACACTAAGACACAATTAAAATTTGTGGCCTCGTGCCCTAGTGGCAA
>ERZ1066136.233-NODE-233-length-54896-cov-7.766416_pt1 | contig 54896 bp, 46 predicted proteins | sample MGYA00382783_ERZ1066136 | MGnify/ENA primary metagenome ERZ1066136 (study PRJEB33369, sample SAMEA5778366) | biofilm metagenome | biome: Industrial cooling water; feature: Water cooling tower basin; material: Biofilm | place: United Arab Emirates | collected... | reverse complement strand
ACGGAGAAGGCCACCACCGGCACGTCCGTCGCCTTCAGGCCTTGGTTGCCCAGTTCCTTGTAGAAGGGCACGTTCGAATCGCCGTTGATCGTGGAGATCACGGCAGTCTTTTTGCCCTCGGCGGCGAACTTCTTGATCTTGGCGATGATGGTCTGGTAGTCGCTGTGGCCGAAGGGGGTGTAGTCCTCCATGATGTCGGCCTCCGCGACGCCCTTGCTCTTCAGGAACGCGCGCAGGATCTTGTTGGTGGTGCGCGGATACACGTAGTCGGTGCCCAGGAGCACGAAGCGCTTGGCACCGCCGCCGTCCTTGCTCATCAGGTACTCGACTGCGGGAATGGCCTGCTGGTTGGGGGCCGCGCCCGTGTAGAACACGTTCTGCGAGAGCTCCTCGCCCTCGTACTGCACCGGATAGAACAGCAGGCTGTTCAGCTCCTCGAACACCGGCAGCACGGACTTCCGCGACACGGACGTCCAGCAGCCGAACACCACGGCCACCTTGTCCTGCGTGATGAGCTGCCGCGCCTTCTCGGCGAACAGCGGCCAGTTGGAGGCGGGGTCCACGACGACGGCCTCGAGCTTCTTCCCGAGCACGCCGCCCTTCGCATTGATCTCTTCGATGGTCATCAGCGCGGTGTTCTTCAGCGCCGTTTCGGAGATCGCCATGGTGCCGGACAGCGAGTGCAGGATGCCGATCTTGATCGTGTCTGCAGCGGAGGCAATGCCTGCGGATGACAGCATCCAGGCACCGGCAACCGCGGCGGCGGCCGCCTTGAGGACGTGACGACGATTCATGTGCTGAGACTCCCTTGTCTGGTTCGGAGATGTGTGATTGATAACACCGCAAGCGTGCTGCGCCGCTTCCCGAGGCACCCGCATCGGGCGCCAGCGACTCGCTCGGGTCACATTTCGCAATCGATGTGCCACGCCCTGCTGGCTTGGAGAAAGCCACTGTGAACATTGAATAATCACGAAGTCACGGCGAGTGGCGAGGCTGTCGGCGCGAATGCACGCCTTGGCCGACCGCACAGGAACGGACCGCACGCACCGGTGATGCGCACCAAGAATGGGCGGAACGGAGGCTGGTCCCGCCACCGACGGGGCCGGAAACGAAAACAGCTCCCGGAGGAGCTGTCGGAGGCAGTGCACCGACCTTGAAGCCGCCGGCGCTGCGTCATCCGGGACCGGGGCGGCGGATGCCGCACGGTCCCGCGCGTGGGATCAGGAGGGTTTGCCGGAGGCCTTGTCGAGGTCGCGTTCGACCAGCGGCTGGACCAGGGTCAGCGCTTCGCGCAGCACGTCCTCGGGAAGGGTATCGAGGCACTTCGCCAGCACGTCGGCAGAGTCGTAGGCATCCTCGGGCAGGGTGTCGGCACTCAGGTTCGCGAAGAACACCGAGGACGCACCGATGGTCCTCAGGAGGCTCTCGCGCTCGTTCATCAGCATTTCGATTTCCGCTCGCAGCATGTTCACGTCGTTCGTCTCTCCGCGTGCCATGGCACACCTCCGTTCCTCTTCGTTCGGTCGGGTATGGTGCCACAGGATGGCTGCCCTCCTCCGGGCCGGATCGATGCCGGACGCATGGCGCGCATCCGGGGTTCCCGGCCGGGTTCGCCTCGCGGTGACCCCGGCCCTGTGTCTCTTATCGGCCGGGGCCGGGAAAGCTTCAGGGGAACAGGGTCACTCGCGCAGGTCGCGAAGATCGATCACGTTGCCCGCGACCGGCGGCATGGACGGGCGGGCGAGCCGCACGGTGAGGACATCCCGCCCGAGGAGCGTGACGCTGCCTTCCAGCCGGTTGTTGCCGGTGTCGCTGTACTCGAAGCGGTACACGCGGCGGACCTTGAGCCGCCCCCCGGCATCGCGGTCGAATCCGAGGCGCCCCTGCGCAACCGTCCAGTCGAGGAACTGGCATCCCTCCGCCTCGCAGGCCCGCTGCGCGGCCGCGAGCGCCGCCTCGCGGGCGTTCAGGGTGTCGATCCAGTACCATCCGACGGCGACGGCGATCCCCAGCGCGAGCAGCTCGATCATCCCGCCCCCTCGTCGATGGCGACGTTCACGGGAACGGGCGCGAGCACACGGAGAAGATCCGCGGGCGCGATGCCCACGAGATACCCGCGGCGCCCGCCATTGATGTAGATGCGCTCCAGCGTCGAGATGGTCGCCTCGTAGTAGACGGGCATCGCCTTGCGCGTACCGAACGGCGAGGTGCCCCCCACCACGTAACCGGTGTGCCGGTTTGCGGTTTCGGGCGTGCAGGGCTGGATGGTCTTGACGCCCAGGGCGCGGGCCAGTTCCTTCGTGGACACCTTGCGGTCCCCGTGCATGAGGACGACCAGCGGGTTGCGGCGGTCGTCCTCCATGATCAGAGTCTTCACCACGGCGTGCTCGTCCACCCCCAGTTCGCGGGCCGACACGGCAGTGCCTCCCTTCTCCTCGTACTCGTATGGGTGGTCCGTGAATTCGACGCCATGCGCCCGGAGCATGCGCACGGCGGGAGTGACGGGAAGCTTGTCCTTGGCCATGTAGGTGTGTTCGGGGCGCACCCGCCGTTGGCGGCGCGCCGGGATCGAATCAGGGTTCGTGAGACAGCAGGCGGAACAGACAGTGGAGCATGCCGGCGGTCGCCCCCCAGATGTTCCTCGATTCGAAGGGCATCGAGTAGAAGTGCCGCATCCGCCCCTCGCGCAGTTCGCTGTGGCGCCGGTGGTTGCCGGCGTCCAGGATGAAGGCGAGCGGCACCTCGAATACGTCGGCCACCTCGAACGGGTCGGGCGCGAGCGCGAACGGTGGTCGTACCCAGCCCACCACGGGCGTCACGCGGAATCCGGTGGCGATGTCGTAGTCCGGCAGGAAACCCAGCGTCTCGATCCGGTCGCGAGGCAGACCCGTTTCCTCCTGGGTCTCGCGCAGCGCGGTGTCGATCCGGTCGCGGTCGCCCGGATCCACGCGCCCGCCTGGAAAGCTGATCTGCCCCGCGTGCGCGTGCAGGTGCGCCGTCCGCTGAGTGAGCAGGATCGTCGTACCGTGCGGCCGGTCCACGAGCGGCACCAGCACGGCCGCGGGGACCGGCTGGCGGTCCTGCGTGTGCCGGAATTGCGGGAGACAGTCGTCCGCCGGGAGCGACGCGAACTCGATGCCGAGTCGTCGTGCCACCCAGTCGGGCGTCACGCGGGCGGGAAGAACCGGGGCAGAGGTCATGAGGCGGGTGTCGGGCGCGGACGGGCCTTCGACTCGTCCCGGGCCGGGAAGATTCCGGGCCGCCGCGCGGACCGGAGTTTATACTGGCCGCATGCGGGCCCCGGTCCGCCGAGCCGAATCTCCATCCACCGCCGAAGGAGTCTGCCCATGAAACTGAAACTCACTGCCGCCGCCGCGCTGCTCGCCGCTTCCGCGGGCGCCTGGGCCGCCCACTGCCCCGCCGACATGAAGGCCATCGACGAGGCGCTGTCCAAACCGAATTCCCTCACGACTGCGCAACTGGACGAAGTGAAGAAACTGCGCTCGGACGGCGAGGCGCAGCACAAGGCCGGCAATCACAAGGACTCGATGGAGACGCTGGGCAAGGCCCGGAAGATCCTCGGGATCTGAAACACCGCCGGGGCGATCGCCCGGGCGCGCTTCGCGTCCCGGTCAGGGCGCCGCCTCGACCGGTACGGGGTCCATGATCCGGACGGCGTCGCCGAGCCGGATCAGACCCCCGGTCAGCACCACGGCCGTCAGGCCGCCCCGGTCGCGCAGGGCCTCCCAGCCCCCCTCGCCGAGGGCTTCCTCCATGCGTGCGCACGGGTCGCAGGGCCCGGTCACCCGCAACAGCACTCCGCCGACGAGCAGGTGCCTGTGGCGCGCTGCCTCCAGATCGACTCCCCGCGTGACGAGATTGCGGCGCACCTGCGAAGGATCGATTGCAGCCAGCCCGAGTCGGCGGGCGGCATCGTCGAGCGTCTCGAGGGCGATCAGCGTGATCTGACGCACGCGGCTCGGCCGCACCGTGGCGCGGTCACCGTCGAGACCGCGGTTCGCGAGCGCCTCGACACGTTCCAGCACACGCACCGGCGCACGCCGCGCCGGGCGCACGCCGATCCAGATGACTTCGCCGCTCAGCGGCTCCCGTTCCATTCCCGGTACCAGCGCAGCAGCGCGGAATCGTCCTCGTCGCCGTAGCCCGCGCGCGAAGCGGTCTCGTACCCGCGACTCGCGGCCTCGGCCATCGGCGCGTGCACGCCGGCCTCGCGCGCGGTCGCGACCGCGATGGCGAGGTCCTTCCTGAGGATGTCGAGCCTCGCGCGGGGTTCGCGGTCGTCGGCGAGCGCGCGGGAAATGCGGTCGCCGAACACCCAGCTCGCACCGGAACTGGCCTGGATCACGTCGAACAGCGTGCGGGCATCGAGGCCCAGCTGGAGGCCGAGCGCCATGGCCTCCGCGCCGGCGACGAGATTCGCTCCCGCGAGCAGGTTGTTCACGATCTTCGTGCGGGCACCGTCACCGGGACGCTCGCCCACGACGAACTGGCGCGTCGACAGCGCGTCGAGCACCGCCTGGCCGCGCGCGCGGACCTCGGCCGGCGCCGCGACCATGAGACTCATGGTGCCGTCCCGCGCCCGTGCGGGGCCGCCGGAACACGGCGCGTCGATGAACGGTACGCCTCGCGCGGCGAGGCGCTGCCCGAGATCGTCCACGTAAGCGGGCGGCAGCGTGCTCATGGCCACGACGACGGCGCCGGCGCGCAGGCCTGCAAGCACGCCATCGGCGCCGGACAGCACGGCCTCGGTCTGGGCATCGTCGACGACGAGCGTGAGCACGACGTCGCACGCGGCAGCAAGGTCGGATGGCGACGGTGCGACGCGGGCGCCGGCGTTCGCGGCGAGGCGCTCCTGCGCGGGGCGCACGTCGCGCACGTGCACCTCGAACCCGAGGTCCCGCAGATGCAGCGCGACACCGAGGCCCATGGCCCCGATGCCGACGACGCCGACGACCGGCCGCGTCATCGGTTCAGGTCCGCAGGGATGTGACGTCGACGACCGCCAGCGCAGTCATGTTCACGAGCCGGCGCACGGTCGCGGTGGGCGTGAGGATGTGCACCGGCTTGGCTGCACCAAGCAGGATCGGACCCACCGTGATGCCCTCGCCGCTCACGACCTTGAGCAGGTTGAAGGAGATGTTGGCGGCGTCGAGCGTCGGCATGATGAGCAGGTTCGCCTCGCCCTTGAGGCGCGAGTTCGGGAACAGGCGCAGGCGGATCTGCTCGTCGAGCGCCGCGTCGCCGTGCATCTCGCCCTCGACCTCCAGCAGCGGGTCCGCTTCGGCGATGAGCTCGCGCGCGCGGCTCATCTTCACCGACGAGGGCGACGGCATGGAACCGAAGTTCGAGTGCGAGCACAGCGCCACCTTGGGCACCAGGCCGAAGCGCCGGACCTCCTCGGCGGCGAGGAAGGTCATCTCGGCGATCTCCTCGGCGGTCGGGTCCTGGTTCACGTACGTATCGCAGATGAACAGCGTGCGCTTCGGCAGGATGAGCAGATTCATGGCCGCGAAGCGCTTCACGCCCGGCTTGCGTCCGATCACGTTCGAGACGACGTCGAGGTGCTGCTGGTGCTGCGCATAGGTGCCGCAGATCATGGCGTCGGCGTCGCCGAGCCGCACCATCAGCGCCGCGATGAGCGTCGTGCGGCGCATCACGTCTCGCTTGGCGAGTTCCACGGACACGCCCTTGCGCTGCATCAGGTCGTAGTACGTCTGCCAGTACTTCCGGTAGCGCGGATCGGAGTTGGGATTGACCAGCTCGAAGTCCTCGCCCGGGCGGATGCGCAGGCCGTTGCGCTCGAGGCGAGGCACCACCACCTCGGGCCGGCCGATGAGGATCGGCTTCGCGAGCCCCTCGTCCACCACCACCTGAACGGCGCGAAGCACGCGCTCGTCCTCGCCCTCCGCGTACACGACCCGCGCGGAGGATTTCTTGGCCGCAGTGAAGACGGGCTTCATGATGAGCCCGGACTGGTACACGAAGCTGGTGAGCTGATCTCGGTACGCCGCGAAGTCCTTCAGCGGGCGCTTCGCGACGCCGCTCTCCATGGCGGCCTGCGCGACTGCGGGCGCGATCTGCACGATGAGGCGCGGGTCGAAGGGCTTGGGAATCAGGTATTCCGGACCGAAGCGCAGGTCCTCCTGGTTGTACGCGGACGCCACCACGTCCGACTGCTCGGCCTTCGCGAGATCGGCGATGGCCTTGACCGCGGCGAGCTTCATCGCCTCGGTGATGGTCGTCGCGCCCACGTCGAGCGCGCCCCGGAAGATGAACGGGAAGCACAGCACGTTGTTCACCTGGTTGGGGAAATCCGAGCGGCCTGTCGCAATGACGGCGTCGGGGCGGACCTGCTTCGCGAGGTCCGGCATGATCTCCGGCGTCGGATTGGCCAGCGCGAAGATGAGCGGCCGGGGCGCCATCTTGGCCACCATCTCGGGCTTGAGCACGCCCGCAGCCGACAGCCCCAGGAACACATCCGCACCGGCGATCACCTCGTCCAGCGTGCGCGCGGAAGTGTCCTTCGCGTAGCGGCGCTTGTTGTCGTCCATCTCCTCGATACGGCCGGCGTACACCACGCCCTTGATGTCCGTGACGAGGATGTTCTCCATCCGCACCCCCAGCTGCACGAGCAGGTCGAGGCACGCGAGGGCCGCCGCGCCCGCACCGGAGCAGACGAGGCGCACGTCCTCGATGGGCTTCTCCACCACGGCGAGCCCGTTGAGGAGCGCAGCGCCGACGATGATGGCGGTGCCATGCTGATCGTCGTGGAACACCGGGATCTTCATGCGGTCGCGGAGCTTGCGCTCCACGTAGAAGCACTCGGGCGCCTTGATGTCCTCGAGATTGATGCCGCCGAACGTGGGTTCGAGCGCGGCGATGATCTCGACCAGCTTGTCCGGGTCGCGCTCGTCGATCTCGATGTCGAACACGTCGATGCCCGCGAACTTCTTGAACAGTACGGCCTTGCCTTCCATCACGGGCTTGGAGGCGAGCGGTCCGATGGGGCCGAGCCCCAGCACGGCGGTCCCGTTGGTGATGACGCCGATCAGGTTGCCGCGCGAGGTGAGGCTGTGGACTTCCTCGGGATCGGCAACGATGGCGTTGCAGGCGGCCGCGACCCCGGGGGAGTACGCGAGCGCGAGATCGCGCTGGTTGATGAGGCCCTTGGTGGGCAGGATCGAGATCTTGCCGGGCGTCGGCAGGCGGTGATAGTCGAGCGCGGCCTTCTCGAGGGACTTGTCCATGCAGTGGGACCGGAGCGTTGGAAGGCTCGCGATTATACGCGCGGGGTCCGCCGTGCCGGCGCATCGCTTTGCTAGACTCCGGGATGAGCTTCGTCTCGACCGGAGACCATCGTCATGCGTCGCGCGCTGTGTTGCTGGGTGTGGCTGCTGTGGCTGGCGGCCGCGTGCGCGCAGGCAGCCGACGTCCCGCGCGGCCTGTTGTGGGAGGTCCGCTCGGACCGCGGCACCGTGTTCCTGCTCGGTACCATCCACGTGGGCAACGCCAGTCTGTATCCCCTGCCGCCCTCGGTGGAGGAAGCCTATCGCGCCTCCAGCCGCCTCGCGGTCGAGGCCGATGTCGCCTCCGGCGATGCCGCCGCCGCGGCGCGCAGCGCGATCTACACGCCGCCCGACGCGCTCGACCGGCATGTTCCCGCTGCGATCTACCAGGATGTGACGGATGCCGCCCGCGATCTCGGCGTGCCGATGGACATCGCCCGTCGCATGAAACCGCCCATGCTCGCGATGGCCCTGACGATGATCGAGGTGAGCCGTATCGGCATGGAACCGCGCTTCGGCATCGACCTGCACTTCTCGCAGCGCGCGAAGGCCGACGGCAAGGAACTGGTCGAACTCGAATCGGTTGCGCAGCAGATCGCCATGCTGGACGCGCTCTCGCCAGACGCGCAGATCGCGATGCTGCAGGCGACGCTGCGCGGCATCCGATCGGGGTCCCTCACCCGCGACATGGACGCCCTGATCGAAGCCTGGAAGCGCGGCGACGCCGAACGGGTCGACGAGATCGCGACGCAGGATCTCCGCGCGATGCCGGCCGGCGCCGCGGATGCCCTCGAGAAGGCCCTGTACGAAGACCGCAACCGGGCCATGGCCGAAAAGATCGCCGCCCTGCTCGCACGTGAGGAGATCACGCTCGTGGCCGTGGGCGCGGGCCACATGACCGGGCCCACCGGTCTCGTGACGCTCCTGAAGGCGCGCGGGTATTCCGTCCTCCGCCGCTGATGCCTGCCGCACCATGACCGAAACCGCTCCCGACACACCCCGCACGGCCCTGTACCCCGAGATCGACCCCTACCGCGCCGGGCGCCTGGCCGTCGACGGCACGCACACGCTGTACTGGGAGGAAAGCGGCAACCCGTACGGCGTGCCGGTACTGTTCCTGCACGGCGGTCCGGGCGCGGGCGCGAGTGCGGCCCACCGCCGCTTCTTCGATCCGACCCGCTACCGCATCGTCATCTTCGACCAGCGGGGTGCGGGCCGGTCCACGCCGCTGGGCTGTCTCGAGAACAACACGACGCCGCACCTCGTCGCCGACATCGAGGCACTGCGCACTCTGCTGGGCATCGAGCGCTGGCTGGTGTTCGGCGGCTCCTGGGGATCGACGCTCGCGCTCGCCTACGGCGTGGCGCACCCCGAGCGCTGCCTGGGCTTCGTCCTGCGCGGCATCTTCCTGTGTCGCCCGTCGGAGATCGAATGGTTTCTCTACGGCGTGCGGTCGGTGTTTCCGGATGTCTGGAACACCTTCGCATCCCACATTCCCGAGACGGAGCGGGGAGACCTGCTCTCCGCCTACCGTCAGCGCCTGGAGCATCCGGACCCTGCCGAGCACATGCCCGCCGCCCGCCGCTGGAGCCTGTTCGAAGGCGCCTGCTCGACCCTGCTGCCCAGCGACGACGCCATGCAGCACTTCGGCGACGACGTGGTGGCACTGGGCCTGGCGCGGATCGAGGCCCATTACTTCACGCACGACATCTTCCTGCCCCCGGACGCCCTTCTGAATGGCGTCGACCGGCTGCGTCACCTGCCCTGCGTGATCGTCCAGGGACGCTACGACATGGTGTGCCCCGCAGTGACCGCCTTCGATCTGGCCGCACGCTGGCCGGAGGCAGAGTTTCATCTCGTGCCCGATGGCGGCCATTCGGCTTGGGAGCCGGGCATCCGCGCAGCCCTCGTCTCGGCCACCGAGAACATGCTGCGTGTCCTGTCCCGACCCGCGGAGAAACCGCGATGAGCGAAACCGTTCCGCCGGTCCTGCTGCGGTACATGGCCGGACTGAAAGCCCACGACGTCGACGCGATCCTGGACACCGTGGCCGACGCCCTGCGCTTCGAATCGCACGGACGCGTGCTCGACAAGGCGGCCTTCGGGGGCATGCTGCGCGCGCTCTACACGGGGTTCCCGGACTGGCACTACGACCACGACGCGCCGGGCACCGAGAACGGCTGGTGGTACGTTCTGTGGCGCCAGAGCGGCACGCATGACGGGACGTTCGCGCTGCCCGGACTCGCGCCGATTCCGGCCACTGGCCGGCCCGTGCGGATTCCGCCGCAGCGCTTCTACTACCGTGTGGAGGAAGACCGGATCGTCGTCATCCGGCCGGACCCGATCGAGGGCGGCGCCCCCAAGGGAATCCTGCAGCAGATCGGGGTGGCGCAGCCTCCCCTCTGAAAAAAGAGAGGGGTCGTACCAAGGGAGACCATGCGTGTGTCGAAGGCCGGCGAACCGGCCCGCGGAGCGGTACGACCCCGCACATCGGCGGACCCTCGAGAAGCATCCTCGTTGTGCGGGAGCGAGTCTCCCGCGGCTTCCTTTCGTGAACCTTACCGGCCGCTATTCGTTCGGAATGGCCGCGAGCGCGTCTTCGGTGGACCGGTCATCGAACAGCCGCCACGCCTGGCACTGCACCGGCGACACCCGATCGCCCCAGGGCGGCGCGGGCAGATCGCGGAACTCGTGCTCCGGCACGTGCCCCAGGGCGCGGAAGCGTGCATGGGACAGCAGTTCGGCGGACACCGCCTGGCCGCGCAGCCGCAGGAACCGGTCATACCACGCGCCCTCGCGGCGCGTCTCGTTCCAGACCACGATGTAGGGCTTGGAGAAGCGCGCCTGCGCGAGGTACGAGGCCGTCACGCTCAGACCTTGATGTCCACCGATCCGGGCGGGGGTTCGTCATCTTCCCGGCGCGCGCTGGCCCGGCGGTCCCGGCCGCTGCGGGTATCGATCAGGACGGGAATCTGGCGCTGCCGGCGGTCTTCGGCGCGACGCTCCGGTCGGGCGCGACGGTCCGTCTCGGGAATCGCGGGTTCGGGGGCCGGTGTCTCGGGCGGTGGAGGCGCGGGCCTCCCCTCCGAGGAAGGCTGCCGCCCGGAACCCTCGCCGATCGGCGCCACCGGACGGATGCTCTCCACGCCGGCGACCGGGACGGTGTCCGGGACGGTGAAGACCGGCGGGGTCGGCGCGTTCAGCCTCATCTCGGGTCGGACGCTCTCCCGGCCGTCTCGTGGATGGCCCGCAGCGCATCGCGCTGCATCTCGAGCGTCTTGATGGTCATCTGCAGCATCGAGAGATTCATCTTGAGCCAGTTCTCCACCGCCTGGAGTTCGGCGATCTTCTTCTCGACGTCCTCGATGTTCATCGTAGGCTGGAACACGCCAGGCAGCGGGAACGACATCGGGTTCCACATCTTCCGGAAGAACTCCAGCGGGTCCTCGCTGCCGGCATCAGCCATGGCCTGGGCGCCTTACATCGTGGGACCGAGGACCCACGGCGCGAATTCGTCCTCGCCGTAGCCCCACAGTTCGCTCTTGGACTTCTCTCCTGAGGCGACGCGCAGGATCTGGTCGAAGAACTGCTGGCCCACCTCCTGGATGGAGGCCTTGCCATCCACGATGACGCCGCAGTTGATGTCCATGTCCTCTTCCTGACGCGTGAAGAGCGCGGTGTTGGTCGCGAGCTTGAGGGACGGCGCGGGCTTGCAGCCGTAGGCGGAACCGCGTCCCGTGGTGAAGCACACCACGTTGGCGCCGCCCGCCACCTGACCGGTCGCGGACACGGGGTCGTAGCCGGGGGTGTCCATGAACACGAAGCCCTTGGCCGTGACGCGCTCGGCGTATTTGTACACGCCCATCAGCGCAGTCGTGCCGCCCTTGGCCACGGCGCCCAGCGACTTCTCGAGAATGGTCGTGAGTCCGCCCGCCTTGTTGCCGGGCGACGGATTGTTGTTCATCTCGCCGCCGAGCTTCTCGGTGTAGTCCTCCCACCACTTGATGCGCTCGACGGGCTTCTCGCCGATGTCGCGCGAGGCGGCGCGGCGCGTGAGCAGGTGCTCGGCGCCGTAGATCTCGGGCGTCTCGGAAAGGATGGCGGACCCGCCATGCCTCACCAGGAGGTCGACGGCCGCACCGAGCGCGGGATTGGCGCTGATGCCGGAGTAACCGTCGGAGCCGCCGCACTGCAGACCGAGCGTGAGGTGGCTCGCCGGCACGGTGGAGCGCGTCGCCTTGTTGACCTCGGACAGGAGAGCCTTCACGCGGGCGATACCCTCGCGCACGGTCTTGCCGGTGCCGCCGGTCTCCTGAATGGTGAAGGCCTGCAGCTGGTCGGACCGCTTCAGGCCCTGGGCGGCGAGCAGATCGTTGATCTGGTTCGCCTCGCAGCCGAGCCCGATCATCAGGGAAGAGTGGAAATTCGGGTGCGTCGCGTATCCCGCGAGCACGCGCCGCAGGACCTCGACCGGCTCGCCGGTGGACCCCATTCCGCAGCCCGTGCCGTGAACGATGGGCACGACGCCTCCCACGTTGGGGAACTCGGCGAGGACGTCCTCGGTGAAGTGCTTGGCGATCATTCGCGTGACGTGCGCGGAACAGTTCACGGTGGAGATGAGGCCGATGTAGTTGCGGGTCGCCACACGCCCGTCGGCACGCACGAAGCCCTGAAACGTCGCGGGCGCTGCCACGAACTCCGTCGGCTTGTAATCGGCGCCGAACGCGTAGTCCCGCTCGAAATTGCCCATGGCCATGTTGTGCACGTGCACGTGCTCGCCGATGCGGATGGGCTTCGTCGCGAACCCGATGATCTGGTTGTAGCGGCGCACCGGTGCGCCTTCCTTCAGCTCGCGCGTCGCGATCTTGTGACCCGCAGGCACGGCGACGGCGGTGCGGAGGTTCTCCTTTATGATCTCGGTGCCGGCCGGAAGATCGACACGGGCGATCACGACGTCGTCGGCGGAATTGAGGCGGATGGTGAGATCGGCAGCTTGCAGCATGGGTCCTCCGGATGGGTCGTTCGGAGCGCAGGGGGCCCGGGGCCTCGGCGCGCCTTGATTCGAATGAGGGATTATAGGCGCGTTCGGCCGGCGGACGCGGCCTCCGAGAGTCCCTATGGCATACTCCCGGGCTTGCGACAGGGGCAGTGACGGGAGGGGAGACGTGGGGACGAGACTCGCCGGCAAGACGGCATTCGTGACGGCAGCGGCGCAAGGGATCGGGCAGGCCGTGGCGCTTGCATTCGCACGCGAAGGCGCGCAGGTCTGGGCCACCGACATCAACGGTGACAAGCTGAAGGCCCTAGATGGCACCCCCGGCATCCGCACGCGCGTCCTCGACGTGCTGGACGACGCCAAGGTGGCTGCAATGGCCGCCGAGGCCGGCACCCCGAACATCCTCTTCAACTGCGCCGGGTTCGTGCACAACGGCACCATCCTCGACTGCACCGACGAGCAGTGGCGGTTCGCGTTCGATCTCAACGTACGGTCGCAGTTCGTGGTGATCCGGTCCTTCCTGCCCGGCATGCTTGCGAACGGCGGCGGCTCCATCATCAACGTCGCGTCGGTGGCCGGCAGCATCAAGGGCATCGTCAATCGGTTCGTCTACGGCGCGACGAAGGCCGCGGTGATCGGTCTCACCAAGTCCGTCGCGGCCGACTACGTCCGGCAGGGCATTCGCTGCAATGCACTGTGCCCCGGCACCGTCGACACGCCCTCGCTCGGCGACCGCATCAACGCCAACCCGGACCCCGTTCAGGCTCGCAAGGACTTCATCGCGCGCCAGCCCATGGGCCGGCTTGCCACGGCCGACGAGATGACCGGCGCCGCCGTCTATCTCGCCTCGGACGAATCCGCATTCATGACCGGCCAGACCGTCATCGTCGACGGCGGCATCACGATCTGACTTCAGGAGGAAGAACCATGAAACTCGTACGATTCGGAGACGCAGGCGCGGAGAAGCCGGGCCTGGTGGACGCCGACGGCGCCCTGCGCGACCTGTCCGGCATCCTCAAGGACATCGACGGCACGGCCCTGGGTGACGACAGCCTCGCCCGCCTGCGCGCCATCGACGCCAGTTCCCTGCCCAAGGTGTCGGGCACGCCGCGCTTCGGCCCGCCCGTCGCCAACTCCCGCAAGTTCATCGCCATCGGCCTCAACTACTCGGACCACGCCAAGGAATCGAACATGCCGATTCCGAAGGAGCCCGTGGTCTTCAACAAGGCCACGTCCTGCATCATGGGGCCGAACGACACCGTGGTGCTGCCGAAGGGTTCCGTGAAGGGCGACTGGGAAGTGGAACTCGCCTTCGTCATCGGCAAGCGCGCGAAGAACGTCGCCGAGGCCGATGCGCTGGACTACGTGGCGGGCTACATGATCTGCAACGACGTGTCCGAGCGCGAGTGGCAGCTCGAGCGCGGCCAGACCTGGGACAAGGGCAAGGGCTTCGACACCTTCGGCCCCATCGGCCCGTATCTCGTCACGCGCGACGAGATTCCCGATCCGCAGAATCTCGCCATGTGGCTGGACGTGAACGGCCAGCGCATGCAGACGGGCAACACCAACACCATGATCTTCACGGTGCGCCAGCTCGTGGCGTACGTGAGCTTCCTGTGCACGCTTGAGCCGGGCGACATCATCACGACGGGCACGCCGCCCGGCGTGGGCATGGGCATGAAGCCCAACCCCGTGTTCCTGAAGGCCGGCGACGTCATGCGCGTCGGCATCGACGGCCTGGGCGAGCAGCGCCAGGAAGTCCGCGGTTCCTGATGTCCCGCGCCGGCGCAGTCCGGCCCGGCGGTCCCGAGGGCGCGCGGAACTCCGCGCGCCCTTTTCGTTTCCCAGCACCGGTTCCCTCCTGCCCTTGCCGACCGTGACCGACTTCGCCGCCCGCCTCACCCGCTCCGCCGCCTTCGAGCGCTTCATCGTGCTCGTGATCGTGGTGAACGCCGCGATCATCGGCCTGGAGACCCAGCCGGACATCGCCGAGGATTTCGGCTCGCTCTTCGACATCGTCAACGTCCTCATCCTCGGCCTCTTCATCGTCGAGGCAGGGCTCAAGATCCTCGCGGAATGGCCGCGGCCGCAGGCGTACTTCACCAACGGCTGGAATCTCTTCGACTTCGCCATCATCGTCCTGTCGCTCGTCCCCGCAGCCGGCGAATTCGCCATGGTCGCGCGGCTCATCCGCATCCTCCGGGTGCTGCGGCTCGTGACGGCAATGCCCAAGCTGCGGCTGATGGTGGCCACGCTCGTGCGTTGCATCCCGGGCATGGGGCATGTGCTCTCGCTGATGGCGATCCTGTTCTACGTGTACGGGGTGGCCGGCTATCACCTGTATGGCGCGCACGATCCCGGCCACTGGGGCACGCTCGCCAGGGCGCTGCTCACGCTCTTCCAGATCGCCACCCTCGAAGCCTGGACCGACATCATGAAGACGGCCATGGAGCTGGGCCCGTGGCACTGGGTCTACTTCGTGAGCTTCGTGCTGCTCGGCACCTTCGTGGTGGTGAACCTGTTCGTTGCGGTGGTGATCAATAGCCTCGAGGAGAGCCACCGCGAGGTGGCCGAGGCCGATGCGCTCGCCGAGCGAGGTCCCGGTACCGGACCGCGCGAGGATGTGCAGGCGCTGCGCACGCTGCTGACCGAGGCGGAAGCCCGACTGCGCGCGATCGAGCGCGCGCTCCCCGACCCGTCGTCCACCCAAGTGCGGAGGTGATCCCATGAAGATCGGCGTGCCGAAGGAAGTGAAGAATCACGAATACCGGGTTGCACTCACGCCCGCGGGCGCACGCGCGCTCACGGGCCGCGGCCACGACGTCGTGGTGCAGAACGGCGCGGGAGCGCGGATCGGCTTTCCGGATGCTGACTACCACGCGGCGGGTGCAAGGCTCGTGGACGCGCCGGCCGAAGCCTGGGCGGCGGACCTCGTGCTCAAGGTGAAGGAACCGCAGCCGTCCGAACTCGGATTCTTCCGCGAGGGACAGGTGCTCTTCACCTATCTGCATCTCGTGACGTGTCCCGAGGTCGTCTCGGCCATGCGTGATGCGCGGGCGGTCGGCATCGCCTATGAAACGGTCACCGACGCGTCGGGAGGCCTGCCGCTCCTCGTCCCCATGTCCGAGATCGCGGGCAGGCTGTCGATCCAGATGGGGGCGTGGGCGCTGATGCTCCCGCAGGGCGGCAGCGGGGTGCTGCTGCCGGGCGTGCCCGGCGTGCCCGCCTGCAAGGTCACCATCCTGGGCGGCGGCACGGTCGGCACGCACGCCGCGTGGGCCGCGGCGGGCTTCGGTGCCGACGTCACCCTGCTCGACGTCGACATGCACCGCCTGCGCCAGATCGAGACCCAGTTCGGCAGCCGGGTACGCACCTGCTATTCCGAGCCCGACGCCATTGCACGCAACGTGGCCCGGTCCGATCTGGTGATTGGCGCCGTGCTCGTGCGCGGCCGGCATGCCCCCAAGCTGATCACGCGCGAAATGCTTCGGGCGATGCATCCCGGCTCCGTGCTCGTGGACGTCGGCATCGACCAGGGCGGGTGCGCGGAGACCTCGCGGCAGACGACCCACGCGGACCCGCTCTATGTCGAGGAGGGCGTCCTGCACTACTGCGTCGGCAACATGCCCGGCGCGGTTGCGCGGACGGCAACGCTTGCGCTCACGCAGGCGACACTCCCCTACGTCGTGGCCTTCGCCGACCGCGGCTGGCGCGCCGCGCTGCGTGCCGATCCGGGAGCCCTGCAGGGGCTGCAGGTCTGGAACGGCGAGATCACATACGCACCGCTGGCCGACGACCTCGGCCTGCCCTGCGCCGACCCGGCCCGAGCGATCGCCACGCCCTGACGCGCATTCGCGCGCGCCGATCGGTATCGGCGCTCGCGACCCGGCCCGTCCCGGGCCACGGCTTCCTTCCAGCCTCCTAAGGTTCGGCCGTCCGCAGCACACACGACCTCCGGCGATCGGCGCCGGCGCCCGGAGTGTCGCGTGCGGGACGACAACCTCACACCGAACTCCAAGGAGACAGAAGATGAAATCCGCCCGTCCCGCGCGCCATGCCGTGCGCGCCCTCGTCACCTCGATCACCGCGTCCGCCGCACTGCTGGGCGCCCTCCCCGCCTCGGCCATGCTGACGGTGGACAACCTCGTGCCCGGCCAGCTCGTCATCAGCGAAGTGATGGTCGACCCCACAAAGGTCGGCGATGCCGCCGGCGAATGGTTCGAGATCTACAACCCGCACACGGTGCCCATCGACCTCGGCGGTCTCGTCGTCGAGAGCCTCACCGGCACGACGGTCGAGAGCTTCCGCATCCAGGGCTCACACATCGTCGCTCCGGGCGACTACTTCGTGCTCGGCCGCAATGCCAACAGCGCGACGAACGGCGGGGTGCCCGTCGACTACGCGTGGGGCACGGCGATCTCGTTCGGCAACAGCAACGACCTCGTCCGCGTGGAACGGCCGGACGGCATCATCCTCGTGCAGGCGTCGTGGTCCGCATCGACGGCGGGCAGGTCCATGGAACTGCGCTCTGGCACAGTCCCGGCGCTCGGTCCGACGGCGTTCGGGGCCTCGACCGCGGCGTACGGCCTCGGCGACTTCGGCACGCCCGGTCTCGTGAACAGCGCACCCATGAATCTGGCCGGGGTCGTCGCACCGCCGGTTCCCGAGCCCGAGACGTACGCGCTCATGGCGATGGGGCTTGGCTGCGTGGCACTGGCGCGTGGCCGCCGGATGAAGCGCTGACGGAGCACCGTCGAAACGAAGAAGGGGCGTCCCGGGGGACGCCCCTTCTTTTCTTCGTTGTCCGTGCAACCGGGAACCGGTTCGCCGCGGAACGCGCTTCGCTCCGCGCATGCGGCGCGGCCTTGCGTCAGGACGCGAGGATCTCGAGATTGTCGATGAGGCGTGTCGTTCCGAGCTTGGCCGCTCCGAGCACCACGAGCTCGCGCTCGTCGGCATCGGGCTGCAGCAGCGTGCGGCGGCTGCGGACCACGACGTAGTCCACGTGCCAGCCGTGACGCGCGAGCAGCGCGTCCGCCGCGAACTCCAGCGCCTCGAAGTTGCGATCTCCGCCTTCCACCGCAGCCTTCACTTCACGCAGCGCCTCGTTGAGACGCGGGGCTTCCTCGCGCTCCGCAGGAGTGAGATAGCGGTTGCGCGAAGACAGCGCGAGACCGTCGTCCGCGCGGTAGGTCTCGGCGGCGATGATCTGCGTGGGCAGCGACAGCTGACGCACCATGTGACGCACCACGTGGAGCTGCTGATAGTCCTTCTTCCCGAACACGGCGCTCTGCGGCTGTACCATGTTGAAGAGCTTCAGCACGACCGTCGCGACACCGCGGAAGTGACCGGGACGGAACCGCCCCTCCAGCTTGTTGGCGATGGACGGCGGATCCACCATGAACACCTGCGGCTCCGGATACATCTCCTGCTCGTCGGGGTGATAGACGAGATGGCAACCCGCGCGCTCCAGCTTCTCGCAGTCCTCCTCGAAGGTGCGCGGATACTTGTCGAAGTCCTCGCCCTGTCCGAACTGGAGGCGGTTCACGAAGATCGTGGTGACGACGAGAGGCGCATCCTGGAGCCCGAGCCTGACGAGACTCAGGTGACCGTCGTGGATGTTGCCCATCGTGGGGACGCAAGCCACGCGGGACTCGCGTGACAGCCGGGCGCGCAGCGCCTCGACGGACCGGACGACCTCTATCGGCATGGCGGACAGGCGACGACTCGACGCGCGCCGCTCCCCGGGACAAGACTGCGATTCCATGTGCGCATCGGCCGGTGACCTCCGTGAAACGACCGCGAGTATGTTTGTAGTTTTCCGACGCGGCGGTCCGGGGCGGTATCCCCGCGCCACGCGCGGGCATCAACCGAGATTGAAGTACTCGCGCATGCCGCGCATGTCGGTGATGCGGCGCAACAATAACGCAAAGTCTTCGGCGCGATCAACAAAGTTCAGACGCTCGCTGTTGACCACGAGAACCGGTGCCGCGGCGTAATCCTGGAAGAACCGGACGTACGCTTCCGAGAGCTTCGCGAGATACGGCTCGGTGACGCCGCGCTCGTAGTCCACACCGCGACGGCGCACGCGCGCCATCAGCGTGCGCGGAGACGCCTGCAGGTAGATCACGAGGTCGGGCACGGGCGCCTGGGGCGCGAGGTGGTCGTAGATCTTCCGGTACAGCGTCAGCTCCTCGTCCGCAAGGGTGAGCGCGGCGAACAGCGGGTCCTTCTCGAAGAAGAAATCGGAGAAGCACACGCGCCGGAAGAGATCGCCCTGCCTGAGCGCGCGCAGCTGATCGACGCGCTGGAACAGGAAGAAGAGCTGCGTGGAAAGCGCATGCCGCGTGGGATCGTCGTAGAACGCCGCGAGGAACGGGTTCGAGCCCGGATCCTCCAGCAGGACTTCCCCTTCGAGTTCGGCCGCGAGCCGGCGCACGAGCGAGGTCTTGCCGGCGCCGATCGGGCCCTCCACCACCACGTGGCGAAGCCGCTCAGGCCAGGGAGGGCTCACGCAATCGCTCCACGAACTGGTCCGATGCGGCACACGCCGCCAGTTGCCGAACGGAGCCGTGCCCGGGCACCTGCAATTCCGGGGAGATTTCCGCCAGCGGCAGGAGCACGAACGCCCGCTCGTGCATGCGCGGGTGCGGAAGCGTCAGGTGCGCGTCGGCTGCGACGGCGTCCCCATGCAGCAGGAGATCGAGGTCCAGGGTCCGCGGTCCGTTGGGTACGCCGCGTTCTCGACCGGCCTCGCGTTCGAGGATCATGAGTTCCGACAGGAGGGCCCTTGGCGAAAGCGCCGTCCGCAGCAGTGCCACCGCGTTGACGAAATCGGGCTGGTCGGCGTAACCGATGGGAGCCGTGCGATACAGCCCGGAATGCGCGACGAGCGCGGTATCCGGAAGGCGTCCGAGCGCATCGATGGCCATGCGCACGCGCCGTGCCGGGCCGTCGAGGTTCGAGCCGAGTGCCACGTACGCGTGCACGGCTGCCATCGGCCCCTTCGCTGCGGCCATCAGCCCGCGTCCGGCCCCGGCGCGCCGGTTTCCGCCGCTCCGCCCTCACCCTCGCCGCGCCGGGAACTGCGCCGCCGCCGGCGGCGCTTCGCGGGGGCGCCACCCGTGGTCGCGCCGACGCCGGCGATGAGTTCCGCGCGCTCGGCTTCGGAGGCGTCCTGGAAGCGTGTCCACCAGTCGCCGAGTTCGGCATCGAGCTCACCGCTCTCACAACGCAGCACGAGGAAGTCGTAGCCGGCCCGGAACTTCGGATTCTCCAGCGCGCGGTAGGCGCGCTTGCCGGTGCGCTGCTCGAGGCGCCACTGCAGCAGCCAGATCTCCTTCATGTCGGTCCCGAAGCGACGCGGGATGGCGATCTTCTCGGCCTGCACGGACAGGACTTCGTCCATGGCTTCGTGAAGGGCGGGAATGTCGGGGAGGCCGCGCTCGCGGCGCGCGTTCCAGGCGCTGAGGACCTCGTGCCAGAGGAGCGCGGCGAAAAGGAATGCGGGCGACACGCTCTTGTCGGCGCGGATGCGTTCGTCGGTACGTTCGAGTGCGAGGGTCACGAAGCGCTCGCCGAGCGGCTGCTCCAGGATGACGTCCAGCATCGGCAGCATGCCGTGGTGCAGACCCTCGTCGCGGAGGCGGCGCACGCAGTCGACCGCATGTCCCGACAGCAGGAGCTTCAGCATCTCCTCGAACAAGCGGGCCGCCGGCACGTTCTGGACGATCGGGGCCATGCTCAGGATAGGTTCGCGCGTGCGCGGCTCGATGGTGAGGCCCAGCTTCGCGGCGAGACGTACGGCGCGCAGCATCCGGACCGGGTCTTCGCGGTAGCGCTCGGTCGGATCACCGATCATGCGCAGCGTGCGGGACTCCACGTCGGCCGCGCCGCCGCAGTAGTCGAGCACCTCCTCGGTGGAGGGGTCGTAGTAGAGCGCGTTCACCGTGAAGTCGCGACGCACGGCGTCTTCGGCCTGCGACCCGAACACGTTGTCGCGCAGGATGCGGCCGTGCTCGTCCTTGACCTGATCGTCGTCACCCTTCGACTGCGCCGCGCGAAACGTGGATACCTCCACCGTCTCGGCCCCGCACATCACGTGCACGAGACGGAACCGGCGTCCGATGATGCGGGAGCGCCGGAAAAGCGCATGGACCTCCTCGGGCGTGGCGTCGGTGGCGACGTCGTAGTCCTTGGGTACCCGGTCGAGCATCAGGTCCCGGACAGCGCCGCCCACGACGTACGCCTTGAACCCCCGGGACTGCAGCGTCTCGGTGACACGGCGCGCGCAGGGGCTGATTTCGGATCGGCGCACGCGATGGCGCTCGACAGGCAGGACGACGGGCTCCAGGGCAACGGCCCCGGCGGTGACGGGCGCGGCCCGGCGGGACCCTCGGGAAAAGACCTTCTCGATCAGCTTTCGGATCATGTGGTGACGTGGTTCAGGCCGTGCGCCTGACGAGGTTGGAGCCGGCCGGCATGGAGGCGGCCGGGCCGGCGGCGGACGAAGGGCCCGGAGGACCGGTGCCGCTGCGCCGCGAGGGCAGACACGACGCGAGGATTATACGCAGCCCCCCGGGAGAATCCGCCCGCCTCAACGCAGGCTGATGATGGGCCATCCCCGTGACAGGGCGTGTTCCTTGAGAGTCTCGTCCGGATCGACGGCCACGGGGTGCGTCACCCGGGACAGGAGCGGCAGGTCGTTCAGGGAATCGCTGTAGAACCAGGTTTCGCCGAAGGACGACCAGCCTAGGCCCATCTCCGCAAGCCAGGCTTCCACCCGGGTGACCTTGCCGTCCCGGAACGACGGCACGCCGGCTACCCCGCCGGTGAACTCGCCGTCCGGACCCTCGGCCGGATCGGTCGCGACCAGGTTCTCGATCCCGAACTCCCGGGCGATGGGGCGCGTGACGAAGCTGTTGGTGGCCGTCACCACCGCGCGGGCGTCGGCCGCATGGCTCTCCACGAGGTCGCGGGCCTTCCGGGTGATCATGGGGAGGATCTTGCGGCGCACGTACTCGTCGCGCCAGGCATCGAGCTGGGTGCGCGGATGGCGCGACAGGGGCTTCAGCTGGAAATCCAGGAACTCGTGGATGTCGAGCGTGCCGGCCCGGTACTGCTCGTAGAACTGGAGGTTCCGGGCCTCGTAGACCTCGCGGTCGAGGACGCCCTTCTCGATGAGGAACTGGGCCCATTCGAAGTCGCTGTCGCCGGCGAGGAGGGTGTTGTCGAGGTCGAAGAGCGCGAGTTTCATCATGAGGAGAGACGGGTTGAGTGACAGATGCGGAGGTCCGGACCCGGAAAGACCGGCATCAACGTTCCGCGGCCACGGCCGGAGACGCCGCGTCGGGCGGCGCCTCCGCCCCCGACTCCCGGAACGCCTCGCGCAGCAGCGGGACCGTGAGCGGTCGGTGCCGCTCGAGCGAGGCACGGTCGAGCAGATCCAGGCTGCGGACCAGCGCCGGGAGATCACGCTCGCCGCGAGTGAGCAGGTACCGGGCGACGTCCGGCGGGAGGTCGAAGCCCCGGGCGGCGGCCAGCCGCTCCAGAACCTGGGCCTTGTGCTCGTCGTCGAGCGGATGCACGCGGTATACCAGCGATGCGCCGAGCCGGGTCCGGACATCGTCCCGTACGACCAGCTGCGCCGGGGGAGCGTTGCCGGCGACGAGGCACTGGAAGTCGCCGTCCCGAGCACGATTCAGCGCATTGAACAGGCGGACCTGCGACTCGGCCGGCAGGGACTCCACGTCATCCACAGTGATGAGACCACCCGGCGGCGGGTCGGCGCCAGCCGACCATTCGACGACACCCCGGCCCAGGCGAGCGGCTTCCCGGCGGGCGGCCCGAAGCCAGTGCGTACGGCCGGCGCCGGGCTCCCCCCACAGATAGACCCAGGGCTCGGGGAGGTGACCGGCCACGAGCGCCTGCAGCGTCGACAGCAATTCGGTGTTGCGGCCAGGGACGGTCGCGTCCAGGCCCGGTTCGGCCTCCAGGGCGAGCCCGAGAACGAGTTGTTTCATGGCGCGATTATCCCCGAAAGGCCCCGCGACCGGCGGCCGTTCGCGCTTGACGCCGGCATGTCGCGCAGGTCCGGACGTGGCGATCCGCTAGAATTCGCGGTCCTCCCAGCGCCCCCCGTTTCCGATGAGCAGCCAGCCGCCCGCCTCACCCACCTCCCTCACGTACCGGGACGCCGGTGTCGACATCGACGCCGGGGACGCGCTGGTCGAACGCATCAAGCCTCTCGCCCGCGCCACCCTGCGCGAGGGCGTGCTGGCCGGAATCGGCGGGTTCGGCGCCCTGTTCGAGGTGCCGAAGCGCTACCGCGAACCCGTGCTCGTGTCGGGCACCGACGGGGTCGGCACGAAGCTCAAGCTTGCATTCCACCTGAACGTCCACGACACGGTCGGCATCGACCTCGTGGCCATGAGCGTGAACGACATCCTGGTGCAAGGGGCGGAACCTCTGTTCTTCCTCGACTATTTCGCGTGCGGCCGGCTGCATGTGGACACGGCTGCAGCCGTCATCCGCGGCATCGCCGAAGGCTGCAGCCAGGCGGGTTGCGCGCTCATCGGGGGCGAGACGGCGGAGATGCCCAGCATGTACCCCGACGGCGAGTACGACCTCGCCGGCTTCGCCGTGGGCGTGGTGGAGAAGTCCGCGATCATCGACGGCCGCGACATCGCGCCCGGCGATCGCATCGTCGCCCTCGGATCCAGCGGCCCGCACAGCAATGGCTACTCGCTCGTCCGGCGCATCGTCGAGGTGAGCGGAGCGGATCTCTCCGCCCCGTTCGACGGCACCTCCCTCGGCCGGGCGCTGCTCGCGCCGACCCGCATCTACGTCAAGGCCGTCCGGGCCCTGCTGGCCGACGTCGCCGTGAAAGGCATCGCCCACATCACGGGCGGAGGCATCGTCGAGAACATTCCGCGCGTGCTGCCGGAGTCGGTCACGGCCGTGGTGGACCGCGCCACCTGGACGCTTCCACCGGTGTTCGCGTGGCTGCAGGAGCGCGGCAACGTGGAGGACGCCGAGATGCACCGCGTGTTCAACTGCGGCATCGGCATGGTGCTCGTCGTGAACGCCAGCGATGCGGAGACGGTGGTGGCACGACTGCTCGGGCTGGGCGAGAACGCCTGGATCGCGGGCACGATCGAGCCACGGCGCGAAGGCCAGGCGCAGACCATCGTCCGATGAACCGCGTCGTCGTCCTCATCTCGGGACGCGGCAGCAACATGGCCGCGCTCGTGGACCAGGGCGCGCCCGTCGTCGCGGTGATCTCCAACCGTCCGGGCGCGCAAGGACTCGAGTTTGCGCGGTCTCGCGGCATCGCGACCGACGTGGTGGACCACAAGGCCTTTCCCGACCGCGAGACCTTCGATGCCGCCCTGCGGGGCGAGATCGACCGCCACGCGCCCGATCTCGTGGTCCTCGCGGGCTTCATGCGTGTGCTGACGGCCGGTTTCGTCCGGGCGTACGAGGGCCGGCTCATCAACATCCATCCGTCCCTCCTGCCGTCGTTCCCTGGCCTCGACACACATCGCCGGGCCATCGAGGCGGGATGCAAGATCCACGGCTGTACCGTCCACTTCGTCACCGAGGCGCTGGACCACGGGCCGGTCATCGCGCAGGCTGCCGTGCCCGTGCTGGACGACGACACCGAGGACACGCTCGCGGAGCGCGTCCTCGCACAGGAGCACCGGGTGCTGCCCGCGGCCGTGCGCCGGTTCCTCGCTGGCGGCCTGCGTGTGAACGGACTGCGGGTATCGGCCGTTGAGGCTCGCGTGACCCACCACGCGCTGCGCGTCCCCGACACCCCATGACCCGACTGCTCTCCCGCACGATCCTCATCCTCGCCTTCGGTCTCGCCGGCACCGTCACCAACGCCGCGGACGACGAGGCCGAGACGGTTCCTGCGCCGGAAGTCACCATCACCGCGCCGCGCTTCGAACTCATCGAGACGGCGCCCATGCGCGTCGAGATGACCATCAGCGTGGAGGCCCGCGGCTTCACGGTGGGCGAGGGCCGCGACGTGTTCGAGCACGATGGCGACACTTACCGCGTCGTCAGCGAGGCGCGCACGTCGGGTATCGTGCGGGCCCTGAAGCGCGTCGAGGAAAGGCGCGAGAGCCGCGGCGAAGTCACGGGCCAGGGCATCCGCCCGGCCAGCTTCCGCCAGGAGCGCACGGGCAAGGCACCGAAGAGTGCGACGTTCGACTGGGAGGCGGGGAAGCTCTCGCTCACGGAGGGCGCCGAGCGCGAGGTGGTGGCCCTGTCGACGGATACGCTGGACCAGACGAGCCTGCCCTACGCGTTCGTGTTCGTGCAGCCGCCACGCGAAGGGCAGTTCCGCGTGCACGTCACCGACGGCCGCCGGCTCACGGCATACGACGTGCGCTTCGTCGGGCAGGAGAAGCTCGACACGCGCCTCGGCAAGCTCGACACGCTGCGCTACCGCAAGATCCAGTCGGCCGACGACAAGCGCGGCTTCGAGTTCTGGCTCTCGACGCAGCATCACAACCTGCCGGTGCGCATCCGGATCGTGGAGAAGGACGGCACCGCCTTCGACTCCAACGTGACTCGCCTCGACTTCACCCGCCGCTAGGAAACGCTCGCTCCGTGCCGACGTCATCCGCCCCGCAGAACTCTGCCCGCGCCCGTACCGCGCCGCGTCGCCCGGAGCTCCCGTGGAACTGACGCGGGCGCTCGTCGGCGCCTGCGCGAATGCGCTGGCTGCACAACTGACCTTCGAGCGCCCTGCCGACGCGGTGCTGCGCGCGTGGTTTCGCGCCAATCCCCGCCTGGGCGCGCGCGACCGGGCGATGATCGCCGACACCTCGTTTGGCGTCCTCCGGCATCTGCGCCGTCTGGAGACCATGGCGGGGCGGCGCGAGCCGCGCGCGCTGGTCCTGACGGCGCTGGTCGTCCTGTTCGGGCGCAGCGTGCGCTCCCTCGGTGACGTCCTGAAACCAGGTGAAGCCGAATGGCTCGCGAAAGGTTTCAGAGACGCCGAAGCCACCCTCGCGGACGCCGTGCGCCTGTCGCTGCCCGACTGGCTGCACGAGCGGCTCGTCGCCGCCCACGGTCCGGAGAACGCGGAGCGCATCGGGCGCTCCCTGCTCGAGACGGCACCGCTGGACCTTCGCGTCAACACGCTGCTCGCGCGGCGTGAGGAGGTTCTCGTCAAGCTTCGCGAGAGCGGCATAGAGGCCGCCGCCACCCGGTGGTCTCCGTGGGCTCTGCGGATGAGGGACAAGTCGTCGCTGGAACGGCACAGTCTCGTCACCAGCGGTTTCGTCGAGGTGCAGGATGAAGGCAGCCAGCTGCTCGCCATGCTCGTCGAGGCGAAACGCGGGCAGATGATCGTCGACTTCTGCGCGGGCGCCGGCGGCAAGACGCTCGCGCTCGGCGCCGCCATGCGCTCCGAGGGACGCATCTACGCGTTCGACACGTCGGATCGCAGGCTCGCCAGCTTCGAACCCCGGCTCAAGCGCTCCGGGCTGTCGAACGTTCACCCCGAGCGCATCGCCCACGAGAACGACGCGCGCGTGAAGCGCCTCACCGGGAAGATCGACGCGGTCCTCGTGGACGCTCCCTGCACGGGTTCGGGCACACTGCGGCGCAATCCCGACCTGAAGTGGCGCATGTCGCCTGCGGCCGTGGACGAACTCGTCGCCAAGCAGTCCGCGATCCTCGCCTCGGCCGCCCGGCTGCCGAAACCCGGGGGGCGGCTCGTCTACGGGACCTGCAGCCTGCTCCCGGAGGAGAACGAGGGCGTGGTGGACCGTTTCATCGCGGCGCATCCGGGCTGGACACTGCGCAGCGCGCCCGAGATCCTGGCCCGTCAGGGCGTCGAGAGCATCGGCGACGGCCGTTACCTGAAACTGCTCCCCCACGTGCACGGGACCGACGGCTTCTTCGGCGCGGTCCTCGAACGTCCCGCTGCGTGAGCGACGCCGGTCCCGCGACGCCGCCGGCCCGCGCGGCCGAGAACCTGATCCTCCGGCTCTTCGAGGAGATCGAGAGCACTTCCATCTTGATCCAGCTCGCCGTGATCGCGGCCGCCGGCGTGATCGCCTGGACGGTCGCGGGGCTGGTGCGGCGCAGGCTCGACGCGTCCCGGCAGGCCGGGAGCCCCGACGACGCCCTCGGCTTCGGGGCACGCGGACTGAATCGCGTGCTGTTCCCCGTACTCTTCTGGGCGCTCCTGCGGACCGGGCGATGGGCGCTGGCGCACCATGAGTCCGTCCGGTTGCTGGACATCGCGGTCCCGCTCCTGTCGTCGCTGGTCGTCATCCGGATGGCGGTGTACGTACTGAGGCACGCATTCCGGGAAGGCAGCTGGCTGGGGCGGTCCGAGCGTGCTGTGGCGTGGACCATGTGGACCGGCGTCGTCCTGCACATCACAGGCGTGCTGGGACCGCTGCGCGCGTGGCTGGACACCGTGCGCATGACCGTCGGGAAAGCAGAGGTCTCGGCGCTCGGCCTGATCGAGGGTACGGTGCTCGTGCTCGTGACCCTCATCGGCGCCGTCTGGCTCGGCCGTCTGGCAGAGCAGCGGCTCATGGGACTCCGGTCGGTGGACGGCAACGTGCGGGTCGTGTTGTCCAAGGTCCTGAAGGCAGCGTTCGTCGTGGTCGGCATGCTGATCGCCCTCTCGCTCGTGGGCATCGACATCACGGTGCTGTCGGTGTTCGGCGGCGCACTGGGTGTCGGGCTCGGCCTGGGTCTGCAGAAACTGGCGGCGAACTACGTGAGCGGCTTCACCATCCTCCTCGACCGATCGCTCAAGCTCGGAGACCTGGTCACGATCGACAACCGCTACGGTGAAGTCACACGCCTCACGGCCCGATACGTCGTCGTGCGATCGCTCGACGGCACCGAGAACATCATCCCGAACGAGACGGTGGTCACCTCGACGGTGGTGAATCACTCCTACTCGGACCGGCGGGTCCGGATCGAAGGCAGCATCCAGGTCGCGTACGACTCCGATGTGCGCAAGGCCCTGGGCCTGCTCGTCGACACGGCGCGGGCCCACCCGCGCGTGGTGGCGTCGCCGGCCCCGGTGGCCCTGCTGAAGAGCTTCGGGGACAGCGGCATCAATCTGGACTTCTTCGTCTGGATCAACGATCCCGAGGCGGGTCGCGGCAATCTACAGTCGGAGTTGAATCTGCAGATCCTGGACGCATTTCGGAAACACGGGATCGCGATTCCCTTCCCCCAGCGGGAAGTCCGCATCCTGGGGAGCGGGTCAGGGACTTCGCCCGACACCGGGCGCTGATCCAGGTCAAGAATTCGTCCGCCGGGCCCGATAAGGTAACGGGTAGGTCGCTGTCGCAGGGCGGCAACGATCCGATACAATCCCGTTGCTGGTTCAGCCATCCTGCCAGCAGGGACGCCGCATCGGCACCGGTGCGCGGACGGTCCCCTCAGCCGGGGCAGGGATGGTTCTCATGCGGGTGGCGTACGCGCCAGCCGCCGCCACGGGGTGTGGCGGTCGTGCCCAGGGCATGGCTTCCCCACCCACACGGACGAAGGCCCACGGCTGGGTCGGGTCCGGGTGGCTTTCTCTAGGGGGTTCAATGAGTTTCAACGGTCTGGTCGATCTTCCGTGGTGGGGCTACGTGCTCGTCGCGCTGGCGCTCACGCATGTCACGATTGCCGGCGTCACCATCTTTCTGCATCGTCATCAGGCGCATCGCGCGCTCGATCTCCACCCCATCCCGAGCCATTTCTTCCGGTTCTGGCTGTGGCTCACGACCGGCATGGTCACCAAGGAGTGGGCGGCCATCCACCGCAAGCATCACGCGAAATGCGAGACGCCGGAGGACCCGCACAGCCCCCAGACGCGCGGCATCGACAAGGTGATGTGGGAAGGCGCCGAGCTCTATCGGGCGGAGTCCGCCAATGCTGAGACCATGGAAAGGTACGGCCACGGCACCCCGGACGACTGGTTGGAGCGTCATGTCTACCAGAAGCGTTCGCAGTGGGGTATCGGCATCATGTTCGTTCTGGACCTGGTGCTCTTCGGCCCCATCGGCATCACCATCTGGGCGGTCCAGATGGCCTGGATCCCGATCTTCGCTGCGGGCGTCATCAACGGCGTCGGCCACTACTGGGGCTACCGCAACTTCGAATCCGACGACGCAAGCCGGAACATCGTGCCCTGGGGCATCCTGATCGGCGGCGAGGAACTGCACAACAACCACCACGCCTACGCCACGTCGGCCCGTCTGTCCAACAAGTGGTACGAGTTCGACATCGGCTGGCTGTACATCCGGATCATGGAGATGCTGGGTCTCGCCCGCGTCAAGAAGGTGGCGCCCACGGTGCGGTTCGACATGAGCAAGATGCGTGTGGATCTCAGCACGCTGCAGGCAATCGTCAATCACCGTTACGACGTCCTGGCCCGATTCGGGCGAACCGTACGTGCCACCTGCGCGGAGGAACTCGCCCGGCTGCGGACCCACGGCGGCGCTGGCGAGGAGAAGAGTCAGTTCGGACGGCTCATCCACACGGATCCTGCGCAACTGTCCATCCCCGAGCGGCAGCAACTGGAACACCTTCTGGCGCGGAGCAAGGTTCTGAACACGGTGCACACCATGCGCCAGGAACTGGCTTCCATCTGGGCCCGGTCGACCGCATCGAAGGAACAGTTGGTGAAGCAGCTCGAGGACTGGTGCCACCGGGCCGAGGCAAGCGGCATCGCGGCCCTGAGCGACTTCTCCCGCACCCTGCGCTGCTACGCCTGATCTCCCGAGGTACCCTGCCCTGCCGCCCGCGATCGTGCGGTCGAGGGCAGGGCACAAAAAAGCCCGCTGGTGCGGGCTTTTTTGTGGGCGCCGCCTTCGGGAAGGCGGTTGGGAAACGCGCTTACTTGAGCTTCGTTTCCTTGTAGATCACATGCTTGCGCGCGACGGGATCAAACTTCTTGATCTCCATCTTCTCGGGCATCGTGCGCTTGTTCTTCGTGGTGGTGTAGAAGTGGCCGGTGCCGGCCGTCGACTCGAGCTTGATCTTGTCACGCATGATGGGGGGTCCGGTCAGATCTTCTCGCCAGCCGCACGGAGGTCGGCCAGCACTGCATCGATACCGCGCTTGTCGATCGTGCGCAGCCCTGCCGAGGTCAGGCGCAGACGCACCCAGCGGTTCTCGCTCTCGACCCAGAAACGACGGTACTGGAGGTTCGGAAGGAACCGGCGCTTGGTCTTGTTGTTGGCGTGGGAAACGTGGTTGCCAACCATGGGTTTCTTGCCGGTGACTTGACACACACGTGCCATGGCTTGACTCCAAGCGTTATTGGAAAAGCGCGCTTTATAGCACGGAGAAGGCACGAGCTCAATGCCCCCGTAGGCCGCCGCCTCAGATCAGGCCTCGCTCCACAAAGGACGTGGCAGCGCCGAGCCCGACGACGATATGGTCCAGCACCTTGACGTCCACGGTCGCGAGCGCCGCCCGGACCGTCTGGGTGAGCTGTTCGTCCGCCCGGCTCGGTTCCGCCACACCCGAAGGGTGGTTGTGCGCCAGGATGACTGCGGCGGCATTGTGCTCGAGCGCCCGGCGCGCGATCTCCCTCGGGTAGACCGGCGTCTGCGTCAGCGTCCCCGAGAACAGTTCTTCGAGCGCAAGGACCCGGTGCTGGGCATCCAGGAAGAGCACCGCAAAGCATTCGCGGTCGCGCCCCTGGAGCGTGAGGCGGAGAAAAGCCTTCACGTCGGCTGGCGACTGGAGTGCATCGCGGGTCCCCAGGGATTCCTGGAGTGCACGGCGCGCCAGTTCCAGCGCTGCGACGAGCTTGGCGCGCCGCGCCGGCCCGAGGCCGTGAAGGGGGCCCTCTCCGCTTCTGCACGCCTCCAGAAGCGGCGTGAGGCCGCCGAAGCGGACCACGAGTGCACGCGCCAGGTCCACGGCGCTGCGGCCGGCAAGCCCCGTCCCAATCAGGACCGCCAGCAGTTCGGCATCCGAGAGGCCGGCGGGACCCGCATCGAGGAGCCGCTCGCGCGGGCGCTCGGCCACCGGCCAGAGTTTCATGTTCATCGTCGCTCCCGAGCCAGTCCGGCCATGGAAATGCGGGGTCGGTGTCCTGGAGGTGTTCACCCACCCGGTCACCACTCGACCGCGCGCGTCCGGGTGGATTCACGGCCCGGGCAGCACGGCACCGCCATGGTCAGGCCCCGGGCGCAGACCCTGTCGAGAGAGCTCGGACGAATACGCGGGCGCATCCTCCGGTGTCGAAAGACGATCCGCGGGCGCGTCACGGCATGGGCGTGGTTTAAACTCCGCCCTCCCCGATTCAGGCTTCAACGCGCGACATGAGCGAACCCCGACGCCGCAAGATCCTTCTGGGCATGACCGGCGGCATCGCCGCCTACAAGGCCGCGGAACTGGTCCGCGCGCTGGTGCTGGAAGAGGCCGAGGTCAGGGTGGTCATGACCGAAGCCGCGACCCGGTTCATCACACCGCATACGATGCAGGCGCTGTCCGGCCACCCGGTCCACACCGACATGTGGGACACGCGCATCGACAACGGGATGTCGCACATCGAACTCTCGCGCGACGCCGGCGTGATCGTCGTGGCGCCCGCGAGTGCGGATTTCCTGTCGAAGCTCGCGCATGGCGCGGCGGACGACCTCCTGTCCACCTTGTGTCTCGCGCGCGACTGTCCTCTGATCGTCGCGCCGGCCATGAACCGGCAGATGTGGCAGCACCCTGCCACGCAGCGCAACGTGGCGATGCTCCGCGAGGACGGCGTGATCGTGCTCGGTCCCGACAGCGGCTCCCAGGCATGCGGAGAGACCGGCATGGGGCGCATGACGGAGCCCGACTCTCTCGCAGAGCAGATCCTGGGCTGGTTCGAGCCGAAGGTGCTCGACCGCCTCAACGTGGTCGTGACTGCGGGCCCCACCTTCGAGCGGATCGACGCCGTACGCGGCCTCACCAACCTGAGCTCGGGTCGCATGGGCTACGCCGTCGCGCGGGCCGCCCGCGACGCCGGCGCGCGCGTGGCGCTGGTCACGGGCCCGACGATGCTCACGCCGCCCGGTGGTGTGCGCGTCATTCGCGTCACGAGCGCGCAGGACATGCTCGAGGCAGTCGAGCGCGCGCTGTCCGACTGCCACATCTTCGTCAGTGTGGCGGCGGTGGCGGACTATGCGCCGCTGAACCCGCAGGAACACAAGATCAAGAAGGACGCGCGCATCCTCGGCCTCGAGCTCGCGCCGACGGCGGACATTCTCGCGAACGTCGCGAGCCGCGCGAACCCGCCGTTCTGCGTGGGCTTCGCCGCCGAGAGCCAGAATCTCGACGAGTACGCGGAAACCAAGCGCAAGCGCAAGCACCTGCCCCTGCTCGCCGCCAATCTGGCCCAGGAGGCAATGGGCGCCGAGACCAATGAGCTGATTCTCTTCGACGACGATGGCAGACACGTGCTGCCGCGTGCGTCGAAGCTTGCGCAGGCGAGGATGCTGATCCAGCACACGGCTCAGTTGTATGCCCGGTCCCGCTGACCGGCGGGCCAGTCTCCCAACCGTCCCGGTCGTGCCACCGACTTCCGGCAGGCGCGCACCGGTCACGCCGATCTTCACGTACCCATGAAAACGACCATCGATGTGCGCATCCTGGATGACCGCATGACGGCTCACCTGCCCGCGTACGCGACCCCCGGCGCCGCAGGACTCGACCTGCGGGCCTGCATCGACGCTCCCGTCACCCTGGCACCCGGGGACACGACGCTCGTGCCCACCGGACTTGCGATCCACATCGGGGATCCCGGGCTGGCCGCCATGATCCTTCCGCGCAGCGGCCTGGGCCACAAGCACGGCATCGTCCTGGGCAATCTCGTGGGACTGATCGACTCCGACTATCAGGGTCAGCTGTTCGTCTCCGTCTGGAACCGAGGCAGCGCGGCCTTCGAGATCGCGCCACTGGAGCGCATCGCCCAGATGGTGATCGTGCCGGTCGTGCAGGCGGCGTTCCGGGTCGTGGACTCGTTCGAGACGTCCTCCCGCGCCGACGGCGGGTTCGGGAGTACCGGGACGCGCTGACCGCGCTGGCATCGCGGGAGCGCACTACGACAAAGAAAAAGCCCGGAACGGACGTTCCGGGCTCTTCAGCGCGTCGGGGGCCGTCTCGTGGAGACGCCCCGGAAGCTTTGCCGGTCAGTTGGTCTTGGCGGCAGCAAGGTCATCCTTGATCTTCCATTCCTGGAGATAGCGGATGTACCCGATGATGTTCATGATCTCTTCCTGGCTCAGGCTCGTCGCGAACGCCCCCATCTTCGTGTTGGGACGCCCCGCTGCGATCGTGGCGTAGATGTCCGACGACTTGCTGCCCCACTTGTACTTCTGGCAGGCCAGACAGACGCTGCTGCTGCCGCCACGGCCATCGGGACGATGGCAATAGGAGCAACGGGCCTGATAGCGGTCCTTGCCGTTCTCGAGCGCGGCCGCATCGGACGGAATGGGCATGTCGTTCACCATGCCGTGCCGATCCACACCATCGGCGGAGTCCGCGGCCAGGGCCGCAGGTGCCCACAGGGCACCGAATCCGAGCGTCACCGCGGCCACCGTGGCGGCCACCCAGGATTTCCAGCTGAACATTTCGACTACCTCCCTAAGTAAACGAGTCGTTACTGCGGAAACGGAGAAAAGAATGGCACGCCGTAGCTCTCCACGATCTCCTTGATGCGACCGTTGGCCAGCAGTTCGTCGATGCCTTCATTGATGAACTTGATGAGCGACTTGTCCTCCTTACGCACCGCCCATGCACCATTGAATCTCGCGCCCTCTCCCGGGACGTAGCCGTCCACCATCTTGAACTGCGCCTTCGGGAATTCCATCCGCGCGACCCCCAGCGCCGTCGACCACATCAATCCGGCGTCGACCTCGCCCTTCGTCAGGCCGCCCATGATCCGGCGGTTGTCCGCGTAGAGTTCCCGCGGAATCTGCTTCGTGAAGAGGTAGTCGTCCATCGGCGTGGACATCGACACCCCGATCTTCAGGCCGGCGTCGCGAACCTCTTCCATCGTCTTCAGGCCCGCGGCCTTGCCCTGGGTCACGAGCACGTAGCCCATGCCGATGTAGGGCTTGGTGAAGACCATGCGGTGCATCAGCATGTCGTCGTCTCCGTTGTCGGAGAGGCCGAGGAACACATCGCACTTCTTCGAGAGGATCGAATTGCGGAACGCCCGGGACGTACCGCCTCGGGACGCCGTGTTGATCCAGAAGAGATCGAGCCGCATGCCGCCGCGCTTGGCGACCTGTCGCATGATCTCGACGTCGAACCCCGGAGGATCGGAGTTCTGGAGCGAATAGGGGAAGTCATAGGGGTCCGCGCAGGCGGTCAGCATTCCCTTCGCCTGGGAGCGGACCAGCACATCGCTGGAATCCAGCGCATCGTCCGCGTCGGCTGCATGCACCGTTCCGCCAACCACGCCGAGCGCGATGCCCAGACACAGACTCTTGATCGACAACAGGCTCTTCAACATGACTCCTCTCTCGACACCACTCGGGGCGCTGTACTCGGGAACTCCCTGATCGGCCTGCCAGGGACGCACACTGTCCAGCCGATGACCGCTCTTCGGGGTCTGCGGTAGATTCCCGTTGCGGCTCAACGCGCCGCCACCACAAGGGTTACAGATACAGATCTGGAAATGCGGCGGGATGCCGTTCCCGCGCGGGCAGAAAAACGAACGGGGGAGGGCGGAAAAGCGCGCCCTCCCCCTGCGACTGCCTTACCTCGGACTGACGGTAAGTCCTACCGGGTCACGGCTCTCAGTCAACCGAGAAGACCATCAGACCGCCACCCTTGGAGTGCTTCTTGTACCAGTCGGCGTAGTGCAGGGGCCAGATGCCGCCGCCACCCGCACCGTAGACGATGGCAACGTACTGCTTGCCACCGGCCGAGTAGGTGGTCGGGTTGCCATAGACACCGGAACCGAGCTGGAACGTCCACAGCTCTTCACCCGTCTCGTCGTTGACGGCACGGAAGAAGCCCTGGGGATCGCCGTAGAACACCAGACCGCCGCCGGTCGCGAGCATACCGCCGGTGGCGGGCTCGGACTGCGACTTGGACCAGACCAGCTTGCCGGTGGCGGCATCGAAGGCCTTGACCATGCCAGCGCCCGCATTGAAGTTCAGGACCTTCGCGCCGAGGTACCACTCACCACGCTTCCATTCCATTTTCTTGGCTTGGAGGTCCATGGCGAAGTCGTACACGGGCACGTAGACCATCTTCGTGCGGTGGCTGTACGCCATCGGGTGCCATTCCTTACCGCCGTCCAGGGACGGAGCGATGTCGGTCGTCACCTTGTCGTACACCACATCCTTCTCGGGCCAGTTGTAGATCGGCTTGCAGTTGTTGGCCGGAGTGATGGGCTGGGTGTAGTTCACGCGCTGGAGGGCGGTGACCCACACGCACTTGTGCTCGTTGCCGTACTTGGTCTTGATCGTGTTGACACGGTCGATACCGTAGATGTGGCCATTGCGCGAGCCATGCAGCCACATCTTCTTGCCGCCGAGGTCGACCAGGATCATTTCGTTCACGCCGTCGTAGTCATACGGATCGTTCGGCGTGTAGTTGAAATAGCTCTTGATCTTGCCCGTGTCCGGGTCCATGGCGAGGTTGCTGTTCGTGAACAGGTTGTCGCCGAGACGGACGTGACGGTCGAAGTCGGGACCGGGGTTGCCCACGGGCCAGTACAGCGTGTTGTTTTCCTTGTCGTACGAACCGGTGATCCACGCGGAACCACCACCGTACTTCCAGGAATCACCCGCCCACGTCTCGTTGCCGGGCTCGCCCGGGCCGGGGATCGTGTAGGTCTTCCACACGGGGGCACCCGTGTCGGCGTCGATGGCGGCAATCCAGCCGCGCACGCCGTACTCAGCACCGGCGGTACCGAAGATGATCTTGTTGCGCAGGGCCATCGGCATGAGCGTGAAGGTCTCGGCGTACGTGTAGTCGCCGATCTTCTTGTCCCACACCACCTTGCCCGTCGCGTTGTCGAGCGCAACGATGTGCGCGTCGAGGGTCGCGAGGTAGACCTTGTTCTTGTACACGGCCACGCCGCGGTTCACGACGTCGCAGCACAGCTTGGGGAACACGTCACCGGGAAGTTCACGCTCGTACTTCCAGTTGACCTTGCCCGTGGAGCCGTCGACCGACCACACCTTGTTGTACGAGGAGGTCACGTACACGGTGCCGTTCACGACGACGGCCTGGCTGTCCTGACCGTCCAGGACGCCGAAGGACAGGTGCCAGGAAGCGCGCAGCTTCTTCACGTTGTCGCGATTGACCTGGGCCAGCGGGCTGTAACGCGTGGTTTGATAGTCACGGCCGTAGAGCAGCCAGTTGCTGGCGTCCTTGTCCGCGTTCAGGAGCATGTCGTCGGTCACGTAGTTCGGATACAGCTTGGCTTCCGCCGAATCCAGACCTTGCGCGAACGCGCCGCTGGAAACGACTGCCATGGCTGCGACGAGTGCTGCCCGCTTGGAGAGCAGTTGCTTCACCATTGAAGTACCTCCCGAATGCGCTCCAGGATGCGAGACCCGTGGAGCATTGGTAGTTGCAGGACTTCGAAACTCACCGGAATAACGAAGGGCGGGAGCCCTGCAGGATGGGGCCACGCCGCAGCGGACACTAAGTGAACGGTCTACCCTTGTCAACTCTGGACGAAGCGCTCGAAAAGCACGCTTCGTCTCTCTGGAAACGCGTGGAAAACCGGGGGGTTGGACAGCGCGCGAACGTCGAACCGGGCCACGCGAAAACAGGAAAATGGTGCAGCGCAGCATTCCCCTTCCGCGCACCGCGCGCCCATCGAAAAAAAGTACGATGACTCAAGAAAGATCGATCGCCAGGATCGACGCGTCGTCGTGTGTTGCAGTGCAATCGAGATGTTCGTGGAGCCGCTCGCGCAGCCGTTCGACCACGTCTCCTCCGCCCGTGTCGGCCACGACCTCGCCCACGCGGTCCATGCCGAAACTTTCGCCGTGGGCGTTCTCGGCCTCTATGAGCCCGTCCGACACGGCGATCAGCGTATCGCCTTGCGACCACGCCAGCGTCGTGCACTCGCCGTCGAAATCGGCATCGGGAAGAATGCCCAGCGCCAGATGCCGGGACGTCAGCGTCCCGGTCACCTGTCCGGAACGATTCACCAGCATGCCGGGGGGCATGCCGCCGTTCCAGCAGTCCACCCGGCGGGTCGACTCGTCGAGCCGGACGGCGAACGCCGCGAAGTAACGTCCGGTCGGGAGTTGCTCCCGAAGCCGCAGGTTGATCTCGCGCATCACGATCTCGAGCGGCAGACTCTTTCGCACCATGCCGTAGAAGACCTGCAGCGCGGGGATGAGGCTCACGGACGCTGCGAGCCCGTGGCCCGTCGCGTCGCCCAGCATCGCGTAGAGGGTCCCGGCCGGACACCGTGCGGCAGCGACCACGTCGCCGCTGAACCGCGCCGACGGCAGGACGTGCCAGCGCACCCGCGGATCACTCAGTCCGTCGTGATGCACCATGCTCTCGATGAGCGAGGCGGCCAGTTCGTGTTCGTAGGCCTGCTCGTCCTGGAGGCGCTTCAGCGCGTCGGCCTGATCCACGATCTCGGCCTGCATGGAGAAAATGCGCCGGAACGAGCGGATCTTGGCCTCCAGCACCGCGAGATGCACCGGCTTCGGCAGATAGTCGTCGGCACCGGCGTCGAGGCCCTGGATCACGTCGCCGTCGCTGTCGAGCGTCGACATGAGGATCACCGGCACCCACCGGTCCTGTGAGATCGCCCGAATGCGCCGGGTCGCGCCGATGCCATCCAGTTCGGGCATCACGACGTCCATCAGCACGAGGTCCGGCCGCAGTTCGTCGAACATGCGCACGCCCTGCTCGCCGTCCTCGGCGACCAGCACGTCGTGACCCTGCAACGCCAGATAGGTGGACAGCAGCGCACGCACCGAGGCCGAATCCTCCACGAGGAGGATGCGCAGGCGCGCGGCCGACGGGCCCGCAGGCGAAGCGGGCGCGCGGGGCGATGGGGCGAAGGCTTCGGCCAAGACGGCGAACTCTCCCGGCCGTCAACCCTCGATCGGCACGGAGAACCGCACCTCGTTGCCGCTGCCCAGATACTCCAGGTCGGCAAAGCAGAGCTGGCGAGCCAGCGCGATGCCGCGCCCATTGGGTTCGAAGGCCCGCGCCGGGTCGAACTGCTCGAAAGCCTTCCAGTCGAAGCCTGGCCCCGAGTCGCGGATGTGAAAGCGGATCACGCGCTCCTCGCGCACCACCGACACCTCAGCCCACTTGGCGGCATTTTCCGGCAGCTCCGTCCGGCGACGCACTTCCTCCTCCCACACCCCCTGGTGCAGCAGGCGCGCCTTCTCCTTCGTGGAGATGCCGAGATTGCCGTGCTCGACGGCGTTCACCAGCAGTTCGAGCAGCCCCAGGCCCACGTTGGTCGGGTCGGGACAGCGACCCGCGAGGATGTGCGCGAGTCCGCGCGCGTCATCCAGCGAGCGGAACCGGAAGGTCCCGCTCTGCATGAGCGACAGGATATGACCTTCCTGCTGGGCCTCGCGGGCGAGGTCCTTCCAGCCCGCGCGGTCGGTGAGCGCCGCGCGCACGATCGTCGCGAGCACTTCGCCGTCGAAGGGCTTGGTGAGGTAGTAGTAGGCACCGTTCTGGATGCCCTCCATCACCTGTTCCTTCGAGGCGGCCGCCGTCTGCATGATCACCGGCACCTGACGGAACCGCGCCTCCTGCTTCACGAGCTTGAGCAGCGTCAGCCCGTCCATCCGGGGCATCATCCGGTCGAGGATGAGCGCATCGAACTCGTCCTCGCGAGCGTTCTGCAGGAGATCCCACGCCTCCTGGCCGTCGTTGGCGGTCACCAGCTCGTAGCCGGCGCCGTCGAGGTGCTCGGCGATGATCTCCAGATTGAACGGCTCGTCGTCCACCACGAGCAGCTTTGCAAGTTTCGGCATCATGCCACTTCCCTCCTTTCCTCTAAGGCTGCCGATCCGGTCCACGGCAGTGGATCCACGGGCAGAACCATCACGAAACGGGCCCCGCGTTCGGGGTTGTTCTCCGCCCAAAGCCGCCCACCGTGCTGGTGGACGATCTCACGGCAGATCGCGAGACCCAGGCCGGTGCCGCCGGCACCGCTCTTGGTCTTGCTGCTCTGCACGAACTTGTCGAACACCGCCTCCAGCTCTCCGGCCGGGATGCCCACGCCCTCGTCGATGACGCTGACCGACACGCCCGGCACGCGGCCCTGATCCTCGCGGCGCTGTCCGGCGCGCAACTCCGCGCCCGCCACCCGGATGCGTACTTCAGTGCCCTCTGGCGAGAACTTGATCGCGTTCGAGAGCAGGTTGCGCACGACCTGCAACAGGCGGTTGGGGTCGCACCAGGCGGACGCCTCCCCGGGCGCCGACTCGACGCGAACCCGGACGCCTCGCTCACGCGCGAGCACCGCCAGCTCCGCCTCGACGGCCTCCACCAGCGGGCCGATCGCGTGCCGCCCGAACTCGTATGTCATGCGCCCCGCCTCGAGCTTGGAGAGGTCCAGCAGATCGTTCACCAGCCGCAGCAGCCGCGCGCCGCTCGTCTCGATGCGCCCAAGATACTGCACGATCTTCTCGATGGGAACCGGGTCCTGCCGCGCGCGCTCCGCCCCGATCCGGGCGAACGAGAGGATCGCGTGCATGGGCGTGCGCAGCTCGTGCGACATGTTCGCCAGGAACTCGGACTTCGCCATGTTGGCAGTCTCGGCGGCGTTCTTCGCGGCGAGGAGTTCTGCGGTGCGATGCGCGACGATGGACTCCAGCTCGTCGCGGTGGCGCTGCTGGTCCTCCTGCGCGAGACGGAATTCGGTGATGTCGATGTGCCCGCCGAAGAAGCGCACGGCCTCACCGCGCTCGTCGCGCTCGATGACGGCGCGCGACAGGATGTGGCGCCACGAACCGTCGCGGTGCCGCATCCGGAACTCGCTCTCGTAGCGCGCGCAATCGGACGAAAGCGCCTTGTGGACCGCGTCGAGCGCCGCGGTCCGGTCGTCGGGGTGAATGCGCGACTCCCAGTCGTTCCAGTCGCCGACGAAGTCGCCTTCGTCGTGACCGAGCTGCGCCTTCATGATCGCGGACCAGGTGACGTTGCTCTCCTTCACGTCCCAGGACCAGACACCGAGGTTGGACGCCCAGACGGCCGCCTCGAACGCGGCCTGCTGCGCCCGCAGGTCGCGCTCCGCCCGCGCCCGTTCCCGCTGTGACTCCAGGTAGTTGCACGCCACCGTGAGCACGCCGGCCACCTCCTCCACGACGGCAATCTCGTGATCGGTCCAGGCATGGGGTCCGGAACGGGTGGCGACCAGCCGGCCCGCATGGCGTCCCTTCACGCTCACGCCCGCATCCAGCCATGCGCCGATGCCCTCAGCACGGCAAGCCTGCACGAGCGCGGGGAATCGCGCATCGCGCTCGACATCGTTCACTGCGACACTGCGAACGCGCTGCACGTCCCGCACGTAGGCGGCGTGGCGCGCGGCCGGCTCGCCGAGCGCGCGACTCGCGCGCGGTCCGTCCGGTCCGGACTGTGCCGCGACCGTCGAGAAATCTTCGGTGCCGATGTACAGGGCGCTCCCGCCGACCATGCCGGCCAGCTGCTGGACGGCCATGCGGGCCAGCGCCTGGAGGTCATCGCCGGCGATGAGGCGCTGCGACAGTTCGTGCAGCAGCCGCAGCCGCTCCCGCGACGCGAGGGTCGACGCCTCGGCGCGCTTGCGCTCGGTGATGTCCGTGTTCCAGGCGACGATCCCGCGCCGCCCGTCGGGCAGCTGCACCGGGCTCTTGCCCTTCAGCACCCAGCGCTCGGTGCCGTTGGCCGTCGGCACGCAGAACTCCTCGGGGGCGAGCACTTCGCCCTCGAGCAGCCTGCGGTCCTGATCCCGGTGAATCGCCGCGATCTCTTCGCCGTAGACCTCGGCATCGTTGCTTCCCTCGAGATCGGAAGGGCTGCGCCCGAGCAGTTCGCCGGCCGCGCGGTTCACCATGATCCACCGGCTCTTCTCGTCCTTGACGAACACCGGCGCGGGCAGGGCGTCGAAGATGGAATCCAGGAAGCGGCGCTGGTTCTCCGCGGCGCACTCGGCCTCGTGCTGTCGCGTGATGTCCGTGGACACCGTCACGAGATAGGCCTCGCCATCGTGCAGCAGCAGCGGCGTCTTGCTGTCCAGGTACCAGCTGCCGCCGGCATGGCGCTCGAACACGCGCGCATCGCCTTCGAGCACCACCCGCCGGTCGAGCGTCTCGTCCGGACTGTTCGGCGACTCGCCCAGCGCCTCGGCGCGGGTGCGTCCGACGAGGATCTCGCGCGACTTCGCGACGGCGGCGGCGAAGGCCCGGTTGACCGCGACGAAACGATGGTGCGAGTCCTTCACGGATATCGGGTTCGGGATCGCATCGAGGATGGCCTGGAGGAACTGCGCGGCGTCCTCGCGCTCGCGTACCTGGGTCCAGCGGCGCGCGCGGTCGAGCCGGTAGACGAGCACGAACGCCGCGAGGGTGAGCAGCACACCGACGGCGCCCTCGCGCACCGGCGCGCCCGCGCCGCCTCCCGGCCCGGCGGCCGGGGACACCTCGAAACGCCAGCGCTGGCCGCCGCGCTCGATGTCCGCGCGCGCACTGACGTCGGGGGCTGGGGCCGCCGCCGAGGGCCGCGAATCGTAGGCCACCACCTCGCGGCCGTCCGCGGTCACGAACAGGCGCACCCGCACGTTCTCGACCCGCCCCAGGACACCTTCCACGAACGCGGGAATGCGAAACGGACTGACGATGAATCCCAGCAGGGCGCCGGCGCCGTCGGACTCGCCCGGGCCTTCCGCCCGCACGGCCGCATACATGTTGAACGCCAGGGGCGCGTCCGGCTCCCGGTCCGACGCCAGCCGAACGCCCGCCGAGTAGGCGGGGGCTCCGAGGCGCGCCGCGCGCTCCATGGCCTCGCGCCGCTCCGGGCTCGCCCAGGCATCGGTACCGAGCGCGTACCGGGTGCCGATGTCGGGCTCGAACGCCACGAAGGGAAAGTAGACGTCGCGCGCGCCCGGCGGCTTCACCTCGAACGAGGGTTCGATCGCCCGCATCCTGGCGACCACCTTCGGCAGTTCCGAAGACGGCACGCGCTGGTGGAATCCGATGCCGAGCAGACCAGGATAGGTGTCACCCAGCCGCAGCGATGCGACGAACCGGCGCCACTCCCTGAGATCGTCCGCGCCTGACTGGCCCAGCACCGCCGCACTGCCCTTCAGCGCCTGTTCGTAGGCACCGAGCCGTTCCACGATCCCATGGGACAGGTGAGTCGCCGCATCGCGCAGCCGCGTCTGCTCCGCCCGCACGCGTTCCGAGTGCGCGAACCCGGCCCACATCAGGGTCGCGAGCACGCCGAACACCAGCGTGAGCCAAGGGGCAAAGCCGGGCCGCTCCGCGACGGGCGTGGACGGGGCGGTCATGGCGGGAAGGGGGAGGGACGGACGCTCATGCAACGTCCGTTATCGGCAGGGAATCGCCGCTCTCCAGGGTGAACGGCTCCCGGGGCAGAAGTACCCGGAACGCCGCGCCACCTTCGGGGTTGTTCGATGCCCAGATGTGGCCGCCGTGTCCGGTGACGATCTCCCTGCAGATGGCGAGGCCCAGGCCCGTGCCGCCGGCGCCGCTCTTGGTCTTGCTGCTCTGGACGAACTTGTCGAAGACGCTTTCCAGTTCTTGCTCGGGGATGCCGACGCCCTGGTCGATGACCTCCACGAGCGCGGCGGCACGCCCGTCGGCAAGGGCCGAGACCGCCAGACACACCCGGACGGTACCGCTGGCTGGCGTGAACTTGACCGCGTTGGACACGAGGTTGCGCACGACCTGCATGACGCGCGCGCCGTCGCACCATGCGGGCGCGGGACCGTCCGCTTGCAGACGTACCGCCACCCCTCGCTCCCGTGCGAGCGCCGAATGCTCCATCACGACCGTGTCGGCCACCGCGCGCAGGTCGCACCAGTCGAACGCATAGGTCATCTTGCCGGCCTCCAGCTTCGAGAGGTCGAGGAGATCGTTGAGCAGCGCGAGCAGCCGGTCGCCGCTCTGGTGGATCCGGTCGAAGTACTGACGGATCCTCGGCACCGACGGCGGATCGTCCGAGGCCTTGTCGAGCCCCAGCCGCGAGAAGGAGAGGATCGCGTGCATCGGCGTGCGCAGCTCGTGCGACATGTTCGCGAGGAACTCCGACTTGGCGTGATTCGCGGCCTCGGCCTGTTCCTTGGCGGCCTTCAGTTCGCCGGTACGTTCGGCGACGATCTGCTCCAGCGTCTCCCCGTGGCGCCGCAGCGCGTCCTGCGCGCGGCGGAACTCCGTGACGTCGATGTGTCCCCCGATCATGGAGAGCGGCGAACCGTCGGCGTCGCGCCGCACCTGGGCGCGGGACAGGATGTTCCGCCACGTGCCGTCCTTGTGCCGCATGCGGAACTCGATCTCCATGCGCTGCCCGCCCGAGTCCAGCGCGCGCTGCACGCAGGCGAGCGCGAACTCCAGGTCGTCGGGATGCACGCGGGCGCTCCAGCTCTCGAAGGCGTCCGGAAACTCTTCCGGTGCCAGTCCGAGCTGCGCCTTGTACTGTTCCGAGAAGCGGACCTCCGACGTACGCAGGTCCCAGGTCCAGAGCCCCACGTCGCTGGCCCACACCGTGGCGCGCAGCGTGTCCTCGCTCGCTCGCAACTCCTGCTCGACGCGGTCGCGCTCGTGTTCGGTCCCGGCTTTCAGGTGCGCCAGCGCGAGCACTTCCGCGACCTCCACCGCGAGCCGTCGCTCGTGCTCCGACCAGGTCCCGGGCTGCCGGGCCGAGAGGCTCACGACGCCCCAGAGACGGTCCAGTGACGGCGCCCGCACCGGGGCGTCCACGAATCCTCGCGCCCCGACCGCTTCGAGCCACTCCTTCGCCGCTTGCACGCGCGGGTCGGTGCGGCAGTCGGTCACCGCGACGGCATCGCCGGCGCGCAGTGCCTCCACGAAGTCCGGGATCTCGCTCAGGGCGAGCTGCATGGCCTCGACCCGCCGGGACTCGCCGTCCCTGGCGAGCGTGCGCATGATCAGCGTGCCGGTCGGGGCGTCGAGCGACCAGAAGGACACGTCGAGTCCCGGCACGGCGCGCGACAGCGACACGGTGGCGAGATCGAGCGTCTGCTCCAGCGTGGCGCCGCGCGTCACGGACATGGCCACGGACTTCTGCACCTCCAGGCGAGTGCGGCTCTGGCGCAGCTCCTCCTCGGCGCGGCGCCGGTCGTCGATGTCGAGAATCGCGGCGATGAGATAGCGGCTGCCGTCGGGCAGGCGCACCGCAGCCTTGCGCTTCAGGACCCAGGTCGGCCCCAGGCCGGGCAGCGGCGCGAGCACTTCCGTGACCCTTGGCAGCCCGTCCCGCAAAGCCTGGGTGTCCTCCTCCTCGACGCCCCGCGCGTATTCGGCCTCGTGAATGTCGGCATCGCGCCGTCCCACGAGCGCCTCGGGGCGCCGTCCGAGCATCGCGCAGGCGGCCTCGTTGACGACCACCATCCGCCCGGCCTCGTCCTTCACGAATACCGCCACCGGCGTCGCGTCCAGCACCGCCTGCAGGAAGCGCTTCGAGTTCTCCATCTCGATCTGGGCGCGCTTCATGTCGGTGATGTCGACGACCGTGCACACGAGGCAGCGCCGGCCGTCGGGCATCACCACCGGGGCCTTGGACTTCAGCTGCCACGCGAAGGGACTGCGCAGATCCGACGCCTCCTGCTCGAAGGTGACCCGTTCGCCCGAGTCGAAGGCCGCACGATCCTGCGCACGCAGGCGCACCGCGGCCTCCGGCGAGTACAGTTCCTCGGTCGTGCGGCCGATGACCTCGTCCATCGCGCGGACCGCCACGCGGCAGAACGCCTCGTTCGCGACGATCCACCGTCCGTCCTCGTCCTTCACGTAGACCGCCTGCGGCAGCGCGTTCAACACGGTATGCAGCACCGCCCGCGAGCGGCGTACCTCCGCTTCCGCGGCCTCGCGCTCCACGCGGCTCTCGACGGCGGTCAGCGCCCCCGCGAGCGCCGAAGCCACCGCCGCGACGGTATCCACCTCGTCCGCCCGCCACGCACGTCCTTCCGGACTGGACACCACGATCCAGCCCCGGACGGCGGGGCCGACCGATACGGGGCAGGCAATCAGCGCAGAGGCGGCTTCGGCATCGAGCAGCGCGGTCACGAAGGGCGGCTCGGCGCCGGCCTCGTGCACGACCACGGGCACGGATGCCGGTACGATGTGGGCGGCGACCGGAGCTGCTCCCGGCCGCCCCGCGGTCGCGACTGCGCGGCTGAGCGAGCCGTCCCCGGTGCTTTGCCACCACGCGACGTCACAGGACTCGACGGCGCCGCGCAGCCCGCGGAGCGTGCGGTCGCAGATCGTGTCGAACGCCTCGCCCGCCACGACGGCCGAGGCCACGTCGTGAAGCAGCGTCAGCCGACGGCTGATCGCGAGCGCGTGCATCTCCGCCCGCTTGCGTTCCGTGATGTCCAGGCCGCAGACGAGCACGATGCGGTGTCCGCTCGAATCAACCATGGCGCACTTGGACCTGAGATACCAACGAGCGCCACCCGGCAGGTCGGGCATGAAGTCCTCGTGTGCCTCTGTCGGCCCGCCTGCAAGGACGGCGCGGTCCTCCGCCTCGTAGCGGCTGCCGACCTCGTCCCCGTAGAGCTCGCGGATGGTCCGGCCCATGACCTGGCCCCGGTCGAGTCCCGAAGCCTGAAGATAGGCCGTGTTGGCGAGCAGGATGCGGCCCGTGTCGTCCTTCGCGACGATCGGCATGGGAATCGCGTCGAGCAGCGACGACAGGAAGCGCTCGCCGGCCTCGGCGCGCTCCTGGGCGGCCTTCAGCGCGTCGATGGGGCTCAGCGAACCCACCAGCCAGATGCCGTCGCGCGGCGTGCGCAAGGGCGCCTTGCGCACGGTCATCCAGTGGCCGGGACCGCCCGGCCCTCTTGCCAGGGTGTCCCGCACGACGACCGTGCCGCGCTCGAAGACCTCGTCGTCCTCCCGCAGCGCTTCGGCCGCCAGGTCCCGCGGCAGGAGATCGCCGTCCGTCCGCCCCAGCAACCCGTCCCGCGGTCGGGCCCACCAGTCACACAGCGCCTGGTTGACGAGGCGGAGGCGGTGCTCCCGGTCCTTCACGAACAGGGGCTGCGGCAGGGCGTCGATGATCGCGTCGAGGAACGCGCGACTGTCCTCCGCCGCGGCGAGCGCCTCGTCCCGCGCCCGGCGTGCGCGCTCGCTCTCGCGCACGGTGGCAAGCGCGGTCGCGATGTCGCGCACCCACTGCACGTCGGCGGCGCTCCAGTCGAGCGGCGCCGTTCCGTCGATGCTGAAGGCGAAGCTCTGGCCGTCGGCCAGCGGCACGGTCATGCTCAGGTGTGCGCGCACACCCAGCGCGCCCAGCAGGGCCGCGAGTGCCGGCGGCGCCTCGGCGGCCGCGTCGCGCCAGATCACCAGCCCGTCCGTCCGCCCTGCGTCCACCAGGGCCGGGACGACGTCGCGGGCGGTTCCGGCAGTCCAGCATCTGCGGCCCTCGCCCGTGGCGGCACACACCTCGACGCCTCCGTCGGCGGTGATGTCCAGACAGGTCAGCGCGATACCGGCATGCGTCCGCGCGACGTGCGCGGCGACGACGTCGGCGCAGGCCTGGAGCGGTTCACCGGCAAGCCCTCGCCGCGACAGGTCCGCAAGCACCGCCAGGCGCGCGCGGGACTGGGCGAGTTCCTCGGTCTTCTGGCGCTCGTCCGTCACGTCCAGCGCCACGCCGAGAATCAGCCGTTCACCGGTGGACAACGACACGGGCATCTTCCGCTTGTGCAGCCAGCGCAGCCGGCCCGTGCCATCCGTCACCTGTTCCTCGAAGGCCATCTCGCGGCCCGAAGTGAACACGGCGTCGTCCTCGGCCACGTTGCGGGCCACGCGGGCGGCGTCATAGCCCAGGTCCGCGTCGGTGCGGCCGAGAATCTCGGCGCGGTCGCGCCCCAGGAAGCGCTCGCCCTGGACGTTCAGGCGGCGGTTGCGATGGGCTTCGTCCGTCACGAACACGATCGCCGGCACGCCCTCGAACACCGCGTCCAGGAAGGCGCGCTCACGCTCCAGGGCCAGTTCGGTCTCGCGCCTCTGCGTGAGGTCCAGCTGCGCAATGACCACGGCCGCCTCCCCGTCCGCGAGCGTGATGGGCGTCTTGGTCTTGAAGGTCCACAGGGTGCGCCCGTCACCGCTCACGTAGGCCTCCTCGCCACGCCAGGGCCGGCCGGTGGCCAGCACGAGGTCGTCCTGCTCCACCATCCGGTCCGCCACGGCGCCGGGACGGAGTTCCTGTTCGACCCGGCCGAGAACCTCGTCGCGCCGCCAGCCGTTCAGCTCGAGGCAGGCGTCGTTGATCATCAGGAAGCGGTGCTCGGCCGTCTTCGCCGCGACCGGGAAGGGCAGCGCATTGAGCACGGCGTCGAGCAGCCGGCGCTGCGCCTCCAGCGCGCGCGCGAGGCGTGCCTGCTCCGACATGTCGAGCATCACCGTCACGAGGAGCCGCGTGCCGTCCGCGCGCACGAGGGCGGTCTTCATCACCGATGCATGCAGTTCGTGGTCGCTGCCGGGGCGGACGTACCGCGCCTCGTACCGGATCGGCTTGCCCGAGGCGAACGCCTCGCGGTCGCGCTCCTGGTAATGCGCGCCGGCGGCGCCGAAGATCTCGAGATCCGTGCGCCCGAGGAGCTGGTCGGCCTCCAGCCCCACCGTCCGCAACAGCGCGTCGTTCACGAACACGAACCGGTGCTGCTCGTCCTTCACGCTCACCGGGCCGGGAACGGCGTTGAGCAGTTCCGAGAACAGACTGGCCATCCGCGCGCGCTCCTCGGCGGCGGTCTGGATGTCATGGACGTCCAGACCGGCGCCCACGAAGCCGACACACTGACCGTCCGCGTCGCGCGCAGGCTCGCCGTTCACGATCATCCAGCGCGACTTGCCGTCGGGGCTGCGAAGCCGGCCGTGAAACGAGAATGCGGTCTCGTCCCGGACGGCGTTCGCGATCACCCCCGCGATCCGCTCGTGGTCCTCGGGGTCCACGTACTGCATCCAGCCCTGGCCATGACCGCTCGCGGGCGACGCGCCGGTGAGCCGTGTCCACCACGCGTTGAGGAACGTCACGTTCATCGCTGCGTCGGTCGTCCAGACGAGGAACGGCGCCGCGCCCGCCAGCGACCGGAAGCGCGACTCGGCCTGCTGGCGTGCACTCAGCTCCCGCCGTGCCGAGTCCCGCCAGCGGGACTCCAGGCCCCAGGCAAGCAGGAACAGCACGACCGAGCCGGCGAGGCCGAGGACGAGCGACCCCCAGTTCAGACTCATGGACTCGGGCGAGTGCGCCGGCGAGATGCGCAGGCGGAACGTGCGGTCGCCGTGCCTCACCGTGTGCTCGTGCGCCTCGGTGAGGCGGCCCTCGCCGCGCGTCGCGACGACGAGGGCCTGACCGCCGGAACGGCCCGGGAACTCCAGGGAAATGGCCGGTGCCTCGGGCGAGGCGGACAACCCGTTCAGCAGGGCGCGGATGCGAATGGCGGCCACCACGACTCCCGAAGGCTCCAGCTCACCCGCCCGGGCGACGGGCGCGATGAACAGCCACGATGGCTCCGATTCCGGACTGGCCTTCCCCCTGTTCCCGGATGGCGGGCCAGCCCGCAGGTACAGCGGATCGCTCACCACGACGCGGCGCTCCGAGACGGCCCGGTCGATCGCGACGCGCCGCGCGGGCTCCGTGTACATGTCGAAGCCGGAGATCCGCGAGGGCTCCTGGTCGGCGGTCGTGGACACGAGCTGGATCGGATAGCGCCATGCTTCATGGCTCTCCGGCCAGATGCGGAAGCTTCCGTCCTGGCGCCGCCGCTCGCTTTCGTGAAGTGCCGCCGCGTCTGCCGCGACCCGGGGGGCGAAGCCGAGGCCCGCAGCACCGAAGCGATCCTCCGAGGCGAGCCCGACGGCGGCCACGTAGTCGCGCCACTGGGTCTGCGTCAAGGGCTCCGTGTGCGACAGCATCGCGGCCGCCGAGCGGGCCACCTGCTCGATCGCGACCAGCCGCTCCTCGAACCGCCGCGCGACCTCGGCGGCCTGTTCCGCGTGGCGTTGCGACGCTGCCCGCGTTCGGTCATAGTTTCCGAAACCCCACCACGCGAGCGTGGCCAGCAGCGCGATCCCCAGCACCAGCCAGGGAACGGGCCCGGGCCGGCGAACGGGGGAGTCAGGAGAACGCTGCATGAAGTTACTGTCCCGTCAGGATGGAGGCATCGACACGCGGCTCGCTCGCGGGCACGACGTCAGGTTCTTATCGGCACGCCGGAGAGGGCTTTTAGGGTGTGTCGCGCTGGCCGGTCTCTGGTCGGTGGGAGCCGCAGCGGACCCGCTGCTCACGTTCCCCGTGCGCATCAAGGGGCACACATTGCGCGTGGAACTGGCCGACACGCCCGAAACCCGGCGCGTCGGACTCATGAACCGGCGTCAGCTCGCGCCCGACGGCGGCATGCTGTTCGTGTTCGACGCGGCCTCGCCGCAGGCCATGTGGATGAAGAACACGCTCATCCCGCTTTCCGTGGCCTTCGTGGGCGCCGACGGCCGCATCCTCAACATCGAGGACATGCAGCCGCTCACCGAGGATGCCCATCCGTCGAGCGGGCCCGCGCTCTACGCCATCGAGACCAACCTGGGCTGGTTCCGCAAGCGCGGCATCAAGGCAGGCGACAGGGTGGACGGCCTGCAGACCATCGTGAAGCGGCGCTGAGCGGCGCCGGCCCGCTCAGGCGACGCTGCGCAGGTCGCGGCTCGCCGCCGGATCCGCGGGAAGCAGGACCACGAACCGGGCGCCGCCGTGCGGACCGCGCTCGGCCCAGATGCGCCCGCCGTGCTGAGTCACGATCTCGCGGCAGATGGCGAGGCCGAGCCCCGTGCCGCCTGCTCCGCTCTTGGTCTTGCTGCTCTGCACGAACTTGTCGAAGACGCGCTCCCACTCGCCCTCGGGGATGCCGGCGCCCTCGTCGGTCACCGCGAACAGCGCCATGCCCGGCGTGCCCGCGCCCGCCGGGTCCAGTTCCACCTGCACTTGCCCGCCTTCCGGCGAGAACTTGATGGCATTGCCGATGACGTTCGCCACCACCTGACCGATCCGGCTCGGATCGCACCAGGCCTCGACCACGGGTCCCGCCGGATCGAAGGCGATCGTGACGCCGCGCTCCCGCGCGACGGCCGACAGTTCCGTGACGCACATGCCCACCACCTGCCGCAGGTTCGTGCGTCCGAACTCGTAGTTCATCTGCCGCGCCTCGAGCTTGGACAGGTCGAGGAGATCGTTCAGCAGGCGCAGCAGCCGGGTGCCGCTCTGCTGGATGCGTTCGAGATACTGGCCGACTTTCTCCGGGGACGCGGACCCCGCGGCCATCTTGTCGAGGCCGAGACGCGAGAAGGACAGGATGGCGTGCATGGGCGTGCGCAGTTCGTGCGACATGTTGGCGAGAAACTCGGATTTCGCCTCGTTGGCCGCGATGGCGGCGTCTCGCGCGATCTCGAGCTCGCGGGTGCGTGCGGCCACCTGCCGCTCGAGTTCGTCCCGGTGCCGGCGGAGCGCCGCCTCCGCGGCGGCGCGCTCGTCCTCCGCATGTGCGTTCAGGTGCGCGACCGACAGATACTCGGCGAGCCTGCGGACCGACTCGCGTTCGTGGTCCGTCCACGCGTGCGGCTGGTCCGACACCAGCGTGAGAACCCGTGCCTCGCCCGCGGAAACGCGCACGGGCACGTCGAACCATGCGACGATGCCGTGCGACAGAAGCGCTTCCCGAACGGGTCCGAGGCGGGCGTCCGTGGCCGTATCCATGACCTCCACCGCCTCCAGCCGCGCACAGGCCTCGCGGTACCAGGGCAGGCTCGCCAGGCCCGGGCGCCCGCCGTCCGCCGGGACGAGCCCGCCGTCGCGGGCGCTGCACAGCGCCGTCATCCGGTCGTCGTCGCCGATGACGCACAGGCGGGACGACAGGGGCGCAAGCAGGCGCGACAGCCGCATGACCGCCGTCGCCTGCAGAGTCTCGAGCGGTGCTCCCGCGAGCATCAGCGTGGCGAGCGCGTCGAGCATCTCGAGCCGTTGCCGATGCATGGTCACCTCGCGCTCCGCGGCCTTGCGCGAGGTGATGTCGATGTTGGTGCCGATCATCGCGCGCGTGCCGTCCGCGAGCGTGATGAGCGCCTTGGTCTTGAGAATCCAGCGGGGCGCCTGCCCGGTGACGGGAAGCTCCGCCTCTGCCGTGTAGCCCTGGCCGGTCTCCCAGAGTTGCTCTTCCTCCTGCCACACGCGCTCGGCGTACTCGGGGGCGAGGAAATCGCGATCGGTGAAGCCGAGCACATGCTCCCTGGACCGGCCCAGCTGGGCGCAGGCAGCGTCGTTGGCGACCAGCATCCGATGCTGGCGGTCCTTCACGTAGACGGGCTGCGGGAAGGTATTGAGCAGCGTCTCCATGAATTCGCGCCCCTTCGCGGCAGCGAGTTCGGCACGCTTGCGCTGCGTGATGTCCGTGGCCGTGCAGACGAGATACCGGCTGCCGTCGGGCATGGCCACGGCCGACTTCGTCTTGAGCTGCCACTCGAAGGGAATGGCGGGATCGATGCTGCGCTGCTCGAAGTACTGGATGTCCTGGCTGTTCCAGGCGAGGCGATCCTGCGCATCGAGGACGGCGCCGATGGCCGGCCCGTAGGTCTCGACGTTGGTCCGGCCGATCGCGACGGACCGTTCGCGCTGGATCGTGTCGAAGAACCGGGCGTTGGCGAGCACGAGCCGGCCCTCCACGTCCCGCACGAACACCGACTGCGGCAACGCGTCGAGCAGCGCGTCGAGGAAGTCCCGGCCGGCACGCACCGCCTGCTCCGCCCGCTCGCGCTCCTCACGGGCCGCCACGTGGTCGAGCGCCGCCGACAGCGCCGCCGTGACCTCGCGGAGCACGGCATGCTCGTCGTCGGTCCCGCGGCGGTCCGCAGGAAGCGTGACGGCGATCGTGCCGTGCCACCGGTCACCTTGCACGATTCGTCCCAGGAGGCTCGAAGTGCGCGCGCCGGTCCCGGACTCGCCCTCGCTCACCGCGGGCGCGCCGCCGGAGTTCGTGTCCCGGCCGGACGTCTCGGCGGACACCGCCCGAGGGTCGGGCGAGAGCGCAGGGTCGCCGGAGGTCTGCACGATCGCCGGGGGCATACCCGCCACGAACGCGATGCCGGCGCCCGGCAGGAGCGCCGCGAGCGTCTCCACGGTGAACGCCCGGATCTCCTCGAAGGTGCAGCCCGCGATGGTCGCCTCGCTGATCCGCCGCAGCAGTTCGAGCCGCCGCTGTGCCGCCTGCGACCGCAGCTCCGCGAGCTTGCGGTCGTGGATGTCGGTCGAGACGCCGATCACGTACACCTCGCCGTCGGGCATGCGAAGCAGCGACTTCGACTTGGAGAACCAGCGCCGCTCGCCGCTTGCGCTCACGGACTGCACCTCGTCCCGGAGGCTTCGGCCCGACGTCAGCACGTCCAGATCCTCGCGCGTGGTTCGCGAGGTCACCTCCGCCGGCAGCACGTCCGCGTCGAGCACGCCGCGGGCGGAGCCCGGCGTGCGCCCCGACCAGCGCGCCATCGCCTCGTTCGCCACCACCCAGCGCAGGTCGCGGTCCTTGACCACGACGAAACTGGAGATCGCGTTGATGATGGCTTCCAGGAAGGCCCGGTCACGCAGGGCCGACAGTTCGGCGCGCTTGCGCTCCTCGATGTCCAGGAGCGACACGGCGACGTACCGGGACCCGTCGGACAGGCCGAAGGCGCGCTTCTTCTTGAACACCCATCGGGTACGCCCGTCGGCGAACGCGTACTGCTCCTCGTGCAGCGACTCGCCGCCGGTGCGCTGCAGTTCCTGGTCCTGGGCGAGATTGCGCTGCGCGGACTCCGGCCCGAACACGTCCGAGTCGGTCCTGCCGATGAACTCGTCGGAGGACAGGTCGTGGAACCGGAGCATCTCCTCGCTCGCGAGCACGAAGCGGTTGTCCTCGTCCTTCACGCACACCGCGACGGGAATCGACTGGAGCACGGCGTCCAGGAAGTCCCGAGAGCGGCGGGCATCCTGGTACGCCGCACGGCGCTCCGTGACGTCGACGAGGGCCACGACGACGATGGGCTCGAGACCGGGCACGTGCAGCGCCGTCTTGGACTTGTTCAACCAGCGCACCGAGCCGTCCGCCAGAACGAAGGATTCATCGCTGACGATCACGCCGCCCTCGCGCAGGACGCGCATATCCTCGTCGCGATGACGCGCGGCCACCTCCGGCGCGAAGAACTCACGGTCGGTCTGACCGAGGATCCGCTCGCGCGCCCGGCCGAACAGGCTGCACGCGAGATCGTTCGCCGCCACGTAACGCCCCGAGGCGTCCCTGGCATAGACGGGATAGGGCAGCGCGTTCAGCATCGCGTCGAGCAGGCGGCGACCCCGTTCGACGCTGTCCTGCAGCGCGCGGGTCTCGGTGACGTCCTGCAGCGTGCCGAAGCAGTGCGTGGCCCGGCCCTGCTCGTCGAACATCGCATTGCCGTAGGAGCGGAAGGCGCGGTCGGTTCCGTCGCGCGCACGGATGCGGTACTCGAGCTGCATCGGACGCCGCTCGTGGAGGATCGCGCGCATGGCGGCCCGCCGCGCGTCGCGATCCTCGGGATGGACCCGCGCGTCGAGATCGGCGATGCCCGACGCATCCACGAACCAGCCTTCTCCGAGCCCGTCGCGCGTCACGGCAGGATCGCCCTCTCCGATCTCGAGCATCGCGGCCGCCTCGTTGTTCACGTAGAGCCGGTCGGTCAGGGGGTTCCACTCCCAGAGCCCCATGCCGGCGCTGTCGAAGGCCATCCGATGGCGCCGCTGGCTCTCGGCCAGCATGCGCTGGTGACGCGCCTCCGTGTCTTCGAGCGCGGCTTCGTGCCGGCGATGCGCCTCGGCCTGCAGCCGGTCGGAACGCCGCAGCAGGACGAAGGTGCCGAGGGCCGCCAGCAGGGCCGCGCCGAGCACGATGCCGTGGCGCCCGCCCCCCTCGCGCGCCCAGAACCCGGCCGTCGGCGCAACCTGCACCCGCCACGCCGTATCGGCCCTGCGCAGCACCCGCTCGCGCATGAACCGTTCGCCGCTGCCGAACAGCGCGTACCAGGTGCCGGGGGCGACAGGGGCGGCCTCGCCTTGCCGCACGGACACATCCGGTTCGCGGTCGGTCCGGATCGACACGGCGAGCTCCGCGCTCTCGCCCGTGGCATGGGCGATCAGCGCAGGCAGCCGCAACCCTGCGCCCGCAAAGCCCACCAGACCGGGCGCGTCCAGATGCCCTGCCTCCGGTGCCCGACCGCCCTCGAACACGGGCATGAAGGCGATGACCGCAGGCTCGGGATCCGACGCGGGCAGCGCATGGTCATCGTCCTTGAGCATGAGCCGGATCGTGCTTGTGTAGCTGATGCCCCGGGTCTGGAGGGCCCGCTGCATCGCCTCGCGGCGCGCCGCTTCGGAACCGGCGTCGAACCCCGCCGCGGGCACGCTGCGCTCCAGATCCCGGCTCGAGAACTCCAGTGGAAAGCAGTGGACGTGGGTCCCCCGGGGCCACACGCGGAAGCCGGGCTGGCTCGCACCCACGGCCTTCTCGTAGACGTGGAGGTCCGCGCACGGCACGCGCCGGTAGAAGGCGCTGGTATGCAGCCCGGACAGGTCGGGCGGCCGCGAGGCCCGCACGAACGTCCGCCACTCCGCGCGTGACAGGCGCGGCTCCAGCGCCACGATTGCCGCCACGCCGCGCACCTCGCTCTCCAGCTCGGCGAAGCTGCGTTCGATCCGCGACAGCACTTCGTCGGCCTGCTGCCCGAAACGCCGTCCGGCATCGTCCTGCGCCGCGCTCTCCAGCCGGAACCAGACGATGGCACCCAGCAGACAGACCGCGATCGCTGCCCACCACGCGAGCGCGCCGGACGATCGGCCCCGGACCGGCTCGCGGGCTTCGGCAGTGCGATGGTCAGGCGACATGCGGAACGTCCTCTCCCGGTCCTTCGGCGGACGCCGCGACCGGCCAGGCCGTCCGCTGGAGCTCCACCACGATCGCGGTGCCGCCGCCCGGATTGGGCTCCGCCCAGATGCGTCCCCGGTGCTGGGTCACGATCTCGCGGCAGATGGCGAGCCCGAGCCCCGTGCCGCCCGCGCCGTTCTTCGTGCTGGAACTCTGCACGAACTTGTCGAACACGAGATCCAGTTCGGCCTCGGGAATGCCCACGCCCTCGTCGCGCACCACCATGCGGGCCACGTCCGTCTGCAGACCGTCGGCCCCGGGCCCCGCCGCCGTGGTGACACTGATGACGATGCGGCGTCCCGGCGGGGTGAACTTGATCGCGTTGCCCACGAGATTGCGCACCACCTGGCCGATGCGCAGCGCGTCGCACCAGACCGGCTCGGGCCGAAAGCCCGCATCCACTTCGAGCGCGACGTCCTTGTCCTCGAGCTTCTTCATGTAGCGGAGCATCGCGTGC
>ERZ1066136.230-NODE-230-length-56014-cov-21.353062_pt1 | contig 56014 bp, 35 predicted proteins | sample MGYA00382783_ERZ1066136 | MGnify/ENA primary metagenome ERZ1066136 (study PRJEB33369, sample SAMEA5778366) | biofilm metagenome | biome: Industrial cooling water; feature: Water cooling tower basin; material: Biofilm | place: United Arab Emirates | collected... | reverse complement strand
GCCCCGCTTCTCTCACCGCTACGGCCCTCTCGCCGACACCGAGACTCGAGCCGCGACCGGCCCCGCTTCTCTCACCGCTACGGCCCTCTCGCGGACACCGAGACTCGCTCTGCGACCGGCCCCACGTCTCTCACCGCTACGGCCCTCTCGCCGACACCGAGACTCGAGCCGCGACCAGCCCCACGTCTCTCACCGCTACGGCCCTCTCGCCGACACCGAGACTCGATCCGCGACCGGCCCCGCTTCCCTTACTGCCACGACCCTCTCGCTGATACCGAGACTCGATCTGCGACGGCCCCGCTTCTCTCTCCGTGACGGCCCTTTCGCTGACGATTGGCTCGGTTCCGACCGGCGGCTCGCCGGCACGAGGTTCTCCGCGGACCGACGAGCGGGGCCACCCGGGCCTCCGGAGCGCGTCCCCGGGGCGGCGCAGTGGGACGCCGGCGGGGCGGAGCCCGTTGCGCGCGCGCAGGCGGCCTGGCTGGCACTCGGGACATGCTTCTTGAAACATGTCCTCGGCGCCTCGAAGGCCGGGTGCGGGCGAGCCGCCGAGCACGGCAACGGGGGGGAGCCCGCCGGAAGCGAGGGCCCCGCGGAGCCGCCCCGGGGACGCGCCCACCAGACCTTCAGGCCCCGCGCCTCCGGATCGGCCCCGCGCCTCCGGATCGGCTCCGAGCCTCCGGGTCGCCCGGAGCCCACGAGCCCACGAGCCCACGAGCCCACGAGCCCACGAGCCCACGAGCCCACGAGCCCCGAGAAGCGGCTCAGCGCGCGCGCGCGAGCTCGACGATCTCCTCGACGATCGCCGGGTCGGCGAGCGTCGTCGTGTCGCCGAAGCCCTCGGGCGCGTACTCGCCGGCCGCGATCTTGCGCAGGATCCGGCGCATGATCTTGCCCGAGCGGGTCTTCGGCACCCCGCGGACCAGCAGGATCCGGTCGGGCGTCGCGATCGGGCTGATCGCGCGGCGGACCTGCTCCTTGAGCGCCCCGGCCAGCTCGTCGCGGTCCCACGACGCGAACTCGGGGCGGGTGATCACGAACGCGTAGATCCCCTGGCCCTTGAGCGGGTGCGGGAAGCCGACCACCGCCGCCTCGACCACCGCGTCGTGGCTGACGAGCGCGCTCTCGATCTCCGCCGTGCCGAGGCGGTGGCCGGCGACGTTGAGCACGTCGTCGACGCGGCCGGTGATCCAGTAGTAGCCGTCCTCGTCGCGGCGGCAGCCGTCGCCGGTGAAGTACAGCCCCGGGAAGCGGGCGAAGTACGTCGACACGAAGCGCGCGTGGTCGCCGTGGATCGTGCGGGCCTGGCCCGGCCAGCTGCCGGCGAGGCACAGGTTGCCGGACACCCCGTTGCCGACGATCTCCTTGCCCTCGTCGTCGACCAGCAGCGGGCGGACGCCGAAGAACGGCAGCGTCGCCGAGCCGGGCTTGCAGGCGATCGCGCCGGGCAGCGGCGCGATCAGCACCCCGCCGGTCTCCGTCTGCCACCACGTATCGACGATCGGGCAGCGGCCCTCGCCGACGACCGCGTGGTACCAGCGCCACACCTCCGGGTTGATCGGCTCGCCGACCGTGCCGAGCACCCGCAGCGTCTCGCGGCTGTACTTGCGGACAGGCGCGTCGCCTTCGGGGAGCAGCGCGCGGATCGCCGTCGGCGCGGTGTAGAAGATCGTCGCCTTGAGGTCGTCGACGACCTGCCAGTAGCGGCCCGCGTCCGGGTAGGTCGGCAGCGACTCGAACATCACCGTCGTCACCCCGTTGGCGAGCGGCCCGTAGACGATGTAGCTGTGGCCGGTCACCCAGCCCGCGTCGGCGGCGCAGAAGTGGATGTCGTCCGGCCGGGCGTCGAACACGTAGTGGTGGGTCGTCGCCGCGTAGACCAGGTACCCGCCGGTCGTGTGGAGCACGCCCTTCGGCTTGCCGGTCGAGCCCGACGTGTAGAGGATGAACAGCGGGTCCTCGGCGTCGACCCACTCGACCGGGCAGATCGCGCGCTGCCTGGCGAGCTCCTCGTCGAGCCACAGGTCGCGGCCGGGCGTCATCGCCACCGGGTCGCCGGTGCGGCGGGCGACGAGCACGCGGCGGACCGGCAGCCCTGCGATCGCCTCGTCGACGATCGACTTGAGGTGGACCTTCTTCGGCCCGCGCAGGCCGCCGTCGGCGGTGATCACGAAGTCGCAGTCGGCGTCCTCGATCCGGCCGCGCAGCGCCTCGGCGGAGAAGCCGGCGAACACGACCGAGTGGACCGCCCGGATCCGCGCGCAGGCCAGCATCGCGCACGCGATCTCCGGGATCATCGGCAGGTAGATGCACACGCGGTCGCCCTTCTTGACCCCGTGCGCCCGCAGCACGTTGGCGAACCGCGAGACCCGCTGCTGCAGGTCGCGGAACGTGATCGTCTCGTACTCGCCGGGCTCGTTCTTCGCCCACAGGATCGCCGGCTTGTCCGGGGTCGCGAGCGCGTGGCGGTCGACGCAGTTGTAGCAGGCGTTCAGCCGGCCCCCGAGGTACCACCCGATCTCGCCCGGGCTCGCCCCCGGCTCGACGACCGTGCGCGGCGGGACGAACCACGTGATCCGCTCGGCCTGCTCGCCCCAGAAGCCGGCGGGGTCGTCGACGCTGCGGCGGTACAGCGCCTCGTACGCCTCGCGCGAGGGCACGTGGGCGGAGCTGGCGAACGCGGGGGGTGGCGGGATCGGGCGCGAGTTCTCCACGGACGCGAGGATAGCGAGGCGCCCGCGGGCCCGCCACGCCCTACCTGTCCTTTCAGACATCCCCCCGGACGCGGCCTCATCCGACCCGCCGGTAGCGCCCGGGCGGCGCCTCGACGATCAGCCCCAGCCGCTCCGCCGCCAGCAGATCGACGAGCCGCGCGAACGGGCGGTCGAGGTCGTCGAGGCAGATCCCCCGCGGCCCGGCCCGCTCGAGCGCCTCGGCGAGCCACGCCAGCGCGGGCGGCCAGATCGGACCCGACGTCACGTCACTGCCGGCGAGCTCCGCCAGCCAGGCCGACAGCGCCGACGCGAACGCCGACGGCTCGGCAGGCAGCGCCCGGGCCCCGCCCGCGATCAGCTCGGCGCAGCCCGACGAGCCGAGCACCGCCGCGACCGGCCGCCCGCGGCGCAGCGCCAGCCGTCCGGTCCCGTGGCTGCCCGAGCGCGCCTGCGCCTCGACGACCAGCACCGCGCGCGCGAGCTCGACGACGATCGCGTTGCGGCTGGCGAACATCCCCTTCGCCGGCGCGGTCCCCGGCAGGTGACAATAGAGCAGCCCCGAGCCCACGGCCGCGGCGATCTCGCGGAACAGCGGCGCGTGCTGCGGCGGATACGGCCGATCGGCCGCGCACGGCAACACGGCCAGTTGCGGCAGACCGGCCGCCAGCGCCGCCCGGTGGGCCCCGGCGTCGATCCCGACCGCTCCGCCGGACACGAGCGCGAGGCCGGCGGCGGCCGCACGGGCGGCGACCGCGGGCAGCAACGCGAGCCGGTCGCGGCGGGCCGCCCGGCTGCCGATGACGGCCAGCCGCGGCGCCGGCGGGCAGACCCCCGCGAGCATGAATTGTCGGTTTCCAGGGAGGCCGAGCTCGGCCGGGGAGAGCGCACGGGTGGACATCACCTCGAGAGGTCGCTCCGAGCCGGACGTTTTTTGCACACCCGCCCGTGCGTCGGCTGTCCGTCCCCCTGACAGCGATGTCCGGGCCGCGGGCCACCGCGCCGAGAGCGCGCCTCCGAGATCGTTGAAATCCCAGGCTTTTTCTCCGCCCCCGGCGCTGCCCCGCGACGTGCATGAGGAGACCTCGGAGTCCGTCGCCATGACCCGCCTTCTCCTGCCCCTCCTGCCCGTCCTGCTGTTCGCCCCGGCCTGCGCCGCGTACGACGACGGCTCCCTGGAGCTGTTGATGGACACCGGCGTCGGCGAGGGCGCCGGCGGCGGCGACGAGAGCGACGAGGACCAGACGGTCCCGACGGCGCTGCTCGAGTGCGAGCTGCCGCAGCCGTGCGAGCTGCCGTTCGAGGGCATGCTGCTCGAGGCCGACGGCGCCAAGGCGACCTACAGCGAGAGCGACCTGTGCGTGTTCCGGGCGCTCGCCGGCGGGGAGCCGGCGCTCGTGCAGACGACCGCGGTGTTCTCCGACTCGGTCGCCTACCTCGACTACGCGGTCGAGGGGCCCGGCGTCGCCCTGCGCCAGGCGTCCGGCGTCAACGCGACCAGCGGCCGCTGGCACAAGGATGTGTTCCGCTGCGAGCTGCAGGCGCCGGCGTTCTTCGCCGCCTGCGCCGAGACGCCGGCCGGCGCGTGCCTCGACCCGGAGATGTGGGTCGTCGGGTGCATCCCGCTCGACATCCTCGTCTGCCCGGAGTAACAGTCCCCGGGTGCAGGTCAAAGCGGCAGTAGCTCACCGCGCCGGCGCGCCCCTCACGATCGAGACCGTCGATCTCGAGGGCCCGCGCGCCGGCGAAGTCATGATCGAGATCAAGGCGACCGGCGTGTGCCACACCGACGCGTTCACGCTGTCGGGCAAGGACCCCGAGGGCCTGTTCCCGACCGTCCTGGGCCACGAGGGCGCCGGCGTCGTCGTCGAGGTCGGCCCCGGCGTCACCTCGGTCAAGCCCGGCGACCACGTGATCCCGCTCTACACGCCCGAGTGCCGGCAGTGCAAGTTCTGCCTGTCCGAGCGCACCAACCTGTGCCAGGCGATCCGCGCGACGCAGGGCCAGGGCCTGATGCCCGACGGCACCAGCCGCTTCTCGCTCGCCGGCCAGAAGCTGTTCCACTACATGGGCTGCTCGACGTTCTCGAACTACACCGTGCTGCCCGAGATCGCGGTCGCCAAGATCCGCGAGGACGCGCCGTTCGAGAAGGTCTGCTACATCGGCTGCGGCGTGACGACCGGCGTCGGCGCGGTGATCAACACCGCCAAGGTACGCCCGGGCGACAACGTCGTCGTGTTCGGCCTCGGCGGGATCGGCCTCAACGTGATCCAGGGCGCCCGCATGGTCGGCGCCAACATGATCGTCGGCGTCGACCTCAACCCCGACCGCAAGACGATCGCCGAGAAGTTCGGCATGACCCACTTCGTCGACGCGTCGCAGATCGCCGAGAAGGACCTCGTGCCGCACCTGGTCAACCTGACCGGCGGCGGCGCCGACTTCTCGTTCGAGTGCGTCGGCAGCGTCAAGGTGATGCGCGCGGCCCTCGAGTGCTGCCACAAGGGCTGGGGCACGTCGGTGATCATCGGGGTCGCCGGCGCCGGCGAGGAGATCAGCACGCGCCCGTTCCAGCTGGTGACCGGCCGCGTGTGGAAGGGCTCGGCGTTCGGCGGCGCGAAGGGCCGCCGCGACGTGCCGAAGATCGTCGACTGGTACATGGACGGGAAGATCAACATCGACGACCTGATCACCCACGTGCTGCCGCTCGACCGGATCAACGAGGCCTTCGATCTGATGCACCACGGCGAGTCGATCCGCACGGTCGTCACGTTCTGAGCTGAGGCGCTCGGGCGCTCGGGCGCTCGGACGCGGCGCCGGGCCCTTGGGCTCCGTTGCGCGGCGCGGGGCCCTGAAGATCCGGGAGGGGCGGCCCCGGGGCGGCGGCGACGGGTCCCTCGCAGGCGTCGGGTTCCCCCCCGGCCCGCGTGCTCACGGCCGTCATGGCGCGGAGGACATGCTTTGAGAGCCATGTCTCGAGTGCAAGGCGGCCGCCTGCGCGCGCGCCATGGGTCCCCCCCGCCTGCGTCCCGCGCCGCTGCCCTGGGGCCGCCCCCGACGGCCCGGGTGGGCCCCGCTCGGGGGATGCGACGACCTCGCTGCCGTCCCGGACGCATCACCGAGGCGGATGGAGGGGCCCGCTCGGTGCGCGAGAGGGCGGCCCGCCGCAGCCGACGCCGAGTCGGTCGCGCTGAAACGGATCGAGCGCCCGGCCCGCCTCTCCATCCGGGCGGGCCCGCTGATATAGTCGGGCGAGTTCGCCCGTGCTCTCGCTCCCGCACAGCTTCGGTCGCTACACCCTCACCCGCCGGATCGGCGAGGGAGGCATGGCCGACGTCTACCTCGCCGAGGCGATCGTCGCCGAGGGCCTGAAGAAGCGGGTCGTGATCAAGAAGATCCGGGCCGACGTCGCCGACCAGCCCGAGTTCATGCGGATGTTCGTCGCCGAGGCCGAGATCGCGCTCGGGCTCAACCACGCGAACATCGTCCAGGTGTTCGACTTCGGCCAGGTCCACGGTGACTTCTACCTGGCGATGGAGCTGGTCGAGGGCGCCGACCTGATGCGGCTCGGGCAGCTCGTCCACGAGCGCGGCGACCGGGTCCCGATCGTCGTCGCCGCGTACGTCGCCCACCAGGTCGTCGCCGGCCTCGCCTACGCGCACGGCAAGCGCGACGACTTCGGGCGGCCGCTCGGCATCGTCCACCGCGACATCAGCCCGCACAACATCATGCTCAGCCTCGCGGGCACGGTGAAGATCCTCGACTTCGGGATCGCCCGCACGCGCACGCAGGTGCGCCCGGAGGACGACAACACGATCCAGGGCAAGATCGCGTACATGAGCCCGGAGCAGGCCCTCGGCCGCCCGGTCGACGCGCGCTCCGACATCTACTCGCTCGGCGTCGTCCTGTGGGAGCTCCTCGCCGGCGAGCTGGTGTTCCGCGACAGCGATCGCAGGAAGGCGCTCGAGCAGGTGCGCACGCGGCCGCTGCCGCCGATCCGCCGCGTCGCGCCGGCGGTCCCCGAGGAGCTCGCGGCGATCGTCGACCGCGCCCTCGCCCGCGACCCCGCCGAGCGGTGGGACAGCGCGCGCGCCCTGCAGTCGGCGCTCGCCGCGTTCCTCCACCGCGCCGACCCGGTCGTCGACGACGAGGTCCTGTCCGCGTTCGTCGCCCGCTACGTCCCCGAGAACCCGTTCGCCCTGCCTGCGCGCGACGGCGAGGTCACGCGCGAGCTCGAGGGCTCCCTGTCGCAGATCGCCGGCCCCGCGCGGCCCGAGGTCCGCCGCGTCGTCCTGCTCAAGGCGGCCCTCGCCCCCGCGCCGACCGCCGAGGCGCCGCCCGAGCCGCAGCGGTTCTTCGCGCTCGCCCGCGACATCGCCTACAAGCGCGACGCCCAGGTCTGCGAGCTCGGCCCGCGCGGACTGCTGCTCGCGTTCGGAACCGTGCTCGACACCGACGAGACGGCCGACGTCGCCCTGCGCGCCGCGCTCGCCCTGCGCGAGGCCGCCGGCGAGGCCGCGCCGGGCATGCAGCTCGGGGTCGTCCTCGCCGCCGCGCCGCTGCCGGTGCTGCCGGTCCCCGACGGCCCGCCCGACGTCGAGATCGGCCACGACCTCCGCCGCCAGCTGCAGGCGATGGCCGCGCGCGTGCTCGACGGCCCGGTCCTCGTCGCCGGCGAGCTCGCCGCGCGCCTGTCGTCGACCTGGCGCTTCGGACAGCCGCGGACCTTCGAGCTCGAGCGCGCGCGCAAGTCCGCCGACCAGACCGGCGGCGTGCTGCCGCCGTGGGCCAGCGCGCTCGCCGAGGCCGCGCCGCTGCTCGGCCCGGCCGACGACGCCCGCGCCGCCGGCCCGGGCCGCCTGCCGCTGGTCGGCCGCGAGCTCGAGCTCAAGCTGCTGCGCGACAGCTTCGCCGAGGCGATCCGGGCCCGCAGCGCCCGCGCCGTGGTGCTCGTCGGCGGCCCAGGGATCGGCAAGCGCGCCCTGCTCGACCGCTTCCTCGCCTCGCTGCCGCGCGGCGGCTGCGTCGTCCTGCGCGGGCGCGGCCAGTGGCGCCGGCGCAACGTCTCGCTCGGGGTCTTCCTCGAGATGCTGCGCCAATTCTTCGAGGTCGGCGCCGACACGACCGCGCAGGATCTCGAGTCGCGGCTGGTCGCCGAGCGGGTCGTCGGCGCCGGCGAGCTCGCCGGCACCCTCGCGCACGCGCTCGGCCTGCCCCTCGCGCCAGGTCTCTCCATCCAGGACTCGGAGGCCATCTTCGGCGCGCCCGACCCGCAGGCCCGGCGCGACCGGCTGTGGCGGCTGATCCGCCGGCTGATCCGCGCCCTCGCCCAGCGCCGCCCGGTCCTGATCGCGATCGAGGACCTGCACTTCCTCGACGAGCACAGCCTGTCGCTGCTGCGCGAGTGGCTGGCCCAGCCGCACAGCCTGCCGCTGCTCGGGGTGACGACCGCGCGCCCGGGCCCGCGCGCCGACGCCGTCCGCGAGCTCCCCGGCGTGCAGACCGTCGAGCTGCGCGAGCTCGACGACCAGGCCCGCCGCGAGCTGATCGTCCGCCGCTTCGAGGACCCGGCCGACGCCGCCGAGCTCGCCGAGGCGATCGTCGCGCGCACCGGCGGCAACCCGCTGTTCATCGAGGAGACCCTCGCCGACCTGCTGCGCCGCGGCGTGATCGGCCCGTCCGCCCAGGGCCGGCAGCTCGGCGTGCGCCAGCGCGGCGCCAAGATCGAGGTCCCGCCGAGCGTCGAGGACGCGATGCGCGCCCGCCTCGACGCCCTGCCGCCGGACGAGCGCGCCCTGATCGACGGCGCCGCCGTGCTCGGCATGTCCTTCCGGACAGGCGAGCTGGCGGCCCTGCTCGCCCGGCCCGCCGCCGAGATCGAGGCGCCGCTGGCCGCGCTGACCGACGCCGGCGTGCTCGAGCGCCCGCTGCCGCCCGCCGGCGCGCCGCGGACCGCCCGGTTCGCGACCGTCAGCCTGCACGAGGTCGCGCGAGCCAACCTGTCCCCGGGGGCAGCCGAGCGGGCGCACGCGCGCGCCGCCGAGATCAAGGCGACCCGCCCGGACTACCGCCCCGGCCGCGACGACGGCCCGATCGCCGACCACTGGGCCCAGGCGCACCGGCCCGACATGGCGATCGCGCCGGCGCTGCGGGCCGCCCGCGACGCGCGCGACGTCGCCGGCAACGTCGAGGCCTACTACTACCTGTCGCTCGCGCTGCGATCGATGCGCCCCGGCGATGTCCGCGCGTGGGACGCCCTGCGCGAGCGCGAGGCGATCCTCGCCGCGTGGGGCCGCCGCCGGGCCCAGGGCGCCGACCTGCGCGCGCTGCTGCGGCTCGCCGCCGGCGACCCGGAGCGCGAGGTCCTCGCGCTCGGCCGGCTCCTCCGCTTCTACCTCGACTGCGGGCGGACCGGCCGCGCCGAGCAGCTGTTCCGGCGCCTGGCCGAACAGACAGGCGCCCTGCCCGGCCCCGGCCCGCACCGCGCCGCCCTCGGCGAGCTCGGCTCGGCGCTGATGCTCGCGCGCGGCCGGCCCGACGAGGCCGAGCGGCTCGCCGCCGAGGGCCTGCGCCACTGCCCGGAGTCGGCGTCCGCCCTGCGCTGCCGCCTGACCGCCGCGCTCGGCCGGGCCCAGTTCGCCGACGGCCGCCTCGCCGACGCGACCGCCAGCTTCGAGGCGACCCTGCGCCTGGCCCGCGAGGCCGGCCTCCTGCGACTCGAGGGCGAGGCGCTCAACAGCCTCGGCGAGGTCGCGGGCCGCAGCACCCGCTATCAGGAGGCGGTCGACCGCTTCCGCGCCGCGCTGCAGATCGACCGCGACCTCGGCGACCGCGCGGCGACCGGGACCAAGCTCGCCAACCTCGGGATCGTCTACACCGCGATCGGCCTGTACCGCCGCGCCGAGCGCTACCTCCGCAAGGCGCTCGAGCTGCACGAGGCGATCGGCCACCCGGGCCTGCTCAACGAGGTCGTCGCCAACCTCGGCGAGGTCTCGGCCGAGCTCGGCGACCTCCAGGCCGCGCGCTCGCTGCTGCTCCAGGCCGCCGAGATGGCGGCCGCCCGCGGCGACGCGCGGATCGAGCTGCGCGCGCGCGCCCGCCTCGCCCGCGCCGTGCTCGACATCGAGGGCGGCGGCGCCGAGGCCGGCGCGCTCGCCGAGGCCGTGCTCGCCCGCGCCCGCGCGCTCGGCCTGCGCTCCGCGACCTGTCGCGCGTACCATGTCCTCTCGCGCCTGGCCGAACAAGCAGGTGACCTGGACCGCGCCGTCGCGCTCGAGACCGAGGCGGTCGCGCTGGTCCGCGCCGGCGCGGCGCCGGTCGACGGCGTGCTGTCGATCCACCACCTCGGGCGCCTGCTCGCGGCCGACCACCCGGCCGAGTCGGCCGCCCTGCTCGCCGAGGCCGCCGCGGCCGTGCGCGCCCGCCTCGAGGGCCTGCGCGACGACGACCTGCGCCGCGGCTACCTCGCCCAGGCCAAGGTCCGCGAGATCCTCGCCGCGGCGTGAGCGACGCCGCCGGCGCTCCGAGCCCCGGGGCGCGGCGCTACGGCTTCGGGTTGGCCTTGAACCACGCGAGCGTCTGCCGGACGCCCTGCTCGTGCGGCACGAAGCCGCCGCCGAACGCCGCGAGGAAGCGGTCGCAGCGGAAGTCGTAGTCCATCCGCCACTGGTACTCCATCTCGGCGAGCTCGCGCATGATCGGGATGAACCATCCGAGCATCTTGAGCATGAAGCCGGGCATCGCCCGCAGCTTCGGCGGGTGGCCGGCGGCGCGGTAGATCAGGTCGATCATGTCGCGCTGCTTGAGCGGCGGCGGGCACGGCAGGTGCCACGCCTTGCCGACCGCCTCGGGGCGGGTGCCGAGGGTGACGAGGCCGCGCGCGAAGTCGTCGACGTAGGCCCACGTGTGACGCGCGTCGGGATCGCCGAAGATGTCGGCCGGCTTGCCCGCGAGCGCGCTGTAGAACACGCGCTCGCCGTAGACCGTGGTGACGACCGCCTCGGGGCCGTAGTAGTCGGGCCCGCGGCCGACCGCGACGCGGACCGTGCCGGCGCGGTGGGCCGCCATCAGCTCCTCGTGCATGCGCGCCCGCAGCTCGCCCTTGCGCGAGCACGGGCTCATCGGCGTGTCCTCGGTCATCGGCCCGTCGACGCGGCCGTAGACGTACACGTTCTCGGCGCTGACGAGCACCGCCCCGGCCGCGGCGGCGCCCTCGACGAGCCCCTTCTGCAGCGCCGGGTACAGCCTCGGCCAGTCGGTGTACGGCGGCGCGGCGCAGTTGTACACGGCGGCCGCGCCGGCGCAGGCGGTGCGGGCCTGGGCCGGGTCGCTCGCGTCGGCGCGGTGGACCTCGGCGCCGGGCAGCGCCCCGCGGCCGCTGCGGCTGACCGCCCGGACCTTGTGACCGCCGGCGAGCAGGGCCCGCTGGACCGCGGAACCGAGCGAGCCGGCGCCGAACACGACATGGAGCTGCGACATCGCCGGCGACTATACCGGCCGCGCAGCGCGCCCGCGACTGCACGCGGACGCGCCGCGCGCTCGCGTCACTGCGGCAGCACGACGCTCTTGAGCTGCCCGCCGGTCATGTCGCTGTACGTGTAGTGCTGGCTGGTGATCGGCAGGAACTGCTTGTTGTTCGGGTTCACCGGGTCGATCTTCCACGCGCCCTGGAACTCGTCGACGACCCACACGAAGCCCTCGTCGTCGACGCTGACGCCGACCGGCGTGCTGCACGGGTTGAGGTTGTGGAACTGCTTGAGCGTGTTGGTCTTGTGGTCGATCTGGACCACGCCGCACGGCCCGTTGCTGGCGACCCACACGTTGCCGACCTTGTCGGCCGCGAGCCCGCGGTAGCACGCGTTCGTCCCGCCGACCGCCGTAAACTGCTGGGTCTGCGGGTTGAACGTCGAGACCGGGCCCGAGCAGCCGCCGAACCACGGGTCGCCGTCGGGGTCGACGGTCATGCCGTAGAACTCCAGGTCGAACGGCGGCTGCCAGCGATCGAAGGTCGCCGGGTTGTTCTCGGTATTGATCCGGAACAGCTCGCCGCGCAGGCCGGTGAACCACACGTCGAGGTTCTTGTCGAGCGCCGCGCCGTACGGGCCCCAGAACGTGTCGCCGATCGTCCAGTTCGGGATCGCCAGCGTCTCCTCGACCGCGCCGGTCAGGCCGTTGAGCCGCGCCATGTGGGCCGTCGCGCCCTGGACCGGCAGGTAGCCGACCCACACCTTCGGGTCGATGAACGAGCACGTGTTGACGTCCCACGTCCCCGGCGTCCACGTCACGCCGCGCGGGCCCGAGCCGATGTCGCCCTTGAACGGGTGCACGATCGACCAGACGACGCACTCGTCGGCGCCCCACGCCCGCAGGTCGTTCGGGTTCTGCGAGGTGTCGATCATCCCGTTCGCGTTCTTGTCGACGCAGTCCTCGAGGTTGGCCGCGATCATCGTCGAGCGGCCGGTGCCGCGGTTGTTGACGACGACGAACCGGCCGTCGAGGCTGACCGCCGTGCGCGACGGGCTCTCGTTGCCGGCGTTCGGGCCGCTGCGGTAGCGCGCGAGCTCCTTGACCGTCTGCGTGTCGACCTTCGAGATGCTGCCCTGGTCGGTGTTGGCGACCCACAGGAAGCTCTTCTCGACGTCGCCCATGCCATCGGTGTCGCCCGGCTGGCACGGCGGCGGCGGGTCGCCGGTCGTGCTCGATCCGCCGCCCGTGGTGTCCGGGCCGCCGGTGCTGCTGCCGCCGCTGCTCGACGCGCTGACCTGGCCGGTCGTCGTGCCGCCGGTGCTCGTGCCGGGCTCGCCGGTCGTGACGCCTTGCGTCGTGCCGCCGGTGGTGGTCTGCCCCTCGGTCGCGCCCATCGTCCCCGAGCCGCTGTCGCCCGTCGACGTCGCGCCGGTCGTCGGCACGCCGCCGGTCGTCGGATCGGCGCCGGTCGACGGGTTCGCGGTCGTCGTGCCGCCCTGGGTGGCGGAGCCGCTCGCGGTGGTGTTGCCGTCGTCGCCGCAGGCCGCGGCGAGGACGAGCCCCAAGAGACAGGTGGAGGCGCGGGGAGTCTTCATGCGAGCAGCCTAGCGAAAGTCCCCGCGCACCGGGCCGAATTGCAGGGACTTACCCCGATCGGACGAGCAAGATCCCTCACGCGCGAGGGCCGCCCGCGCGGCTGCGCGTGCGGCCCCCGGCTGTCCGATCGGACATCACTGCGGCAGGACGACGCTCTTGAGCTGGCCGCCGGTCATGTCGCTGTACGTGTAGTGGTCGCCCGAGATGTTGAGCAGCTGCTTGTTGTTCGGGTTCATCGGGTCGATCTTCCACGCGCCGACGAACTCGTCGACGACCCACACGAAGCCCTCCTCGTCGACGCTGACGCCGACCGGGGTGTTGCACGGGTTGAGGTTGTGGAACTGCTTGAGCGTGTTGGTCTTGTGGTCGATCTGGACCACGCCGCACGGCCCGTTGCTGGCGACCCACACGTTGCCGACCTTGTCGGCCGCGAGCCCGCGGTAGCACGCGTTCGTCCCGCCGACCGCCGTAAACTGCTGGGTCTGCGGGTTGAACGTCGAGACCGGGCCCGAGCAGCCGCCGAACCACGGCTCGCCGTCCGGGTCGACCGTCATGCCGTAGAACTGCAGGTTGCCGGGCGGGTTCCAGCGGTCGATCGTGTTGCCGTTGCCGGTGTTGATCCGCATCACCTCGCCGCGCAGGCCGGTGAACCACACGTTCTTGTCCTTGTCGAGCGCGGCGCCGTACGGGCCGTAGTCCGACCAGCCCTGGACCCAGTTGTTGACGACGATCGTCTCCTCGATCACGCCGGTCTCGCCGTTGAAGCGCGCCATGTGGGCGGTCGAGAAGCCCGCCGGCAGGTAGCCGACCCACACCTTCGGGTTGATGAACGAGCAGGTGTTGACGTCCCAGTCGCCCGGCGTCCACGTCACGCCGCGCGGGCCCGACCCGATGCCGCCCTGGGTCGGCAGCTTGGTCGACCAGCGGATGCACTCGTCCTGCATCCACGGCAAGATGTCGTTCGGGTTCTTCGAGGTCTCGATCATCCCGTTGCCGTTCTTGTCGACGCAGTCCTCGAGGTTAGCCGCGATCACCGTCGCGTAGCCGGAGGTGCGGTTGTTGACGATCACGAACCGGCCGTCGACGCTGACCGCGGTGCGCGACGGGTTGTCGGCGTAGTTCGCCCCGAGCGGGCCGCTGCGGTAGCGCGCGAGCTCGACGACGCCCTGGGTGTCGACCTTGGAGATCGTGCCCTGGTCGGAGTTGGCGACCCACAGGAAGCTCTTCTCGACGTCGCCCATGCCATCGGTGTCGCCCGGCTCGCACGGCGGCGGCGGCGGCGGCGGCTCGCCGGTCGTGCTCGAGCCGCCCGTCGTCTCGTCGCCGGTGCTGCCGGTCGTCGCGGTGACCTGGCCGGTGGTGGTCGTGCTCGTGCCCGGCTCGCCGGTCGACGAGGCGGTGGTCGTGTCGCCGTTCGTCGTCTGCCCCTCGGTCACGCCCATGGTCCCCGAGTTGCTGTCGGTGCCGCTCGCGCTGGTCGTCGTCGGCGCGTCGGTCGTCGGCGTCGGCGTGTCGGTCGTCGTCGGCGTGGTCGTGACCGAGGTCGAACCCTGGGTGCCCGAGGCGCTGACGCTGGTGTTGCCGTCGTCGCCGCACGCCGCGAGCGCGCTGGTGACGACCAGACTGGAGAGACAGATAAGGAGACGAGAGGTGACCATGTCGCCAGGCTAGCCAAACCAGCGTGGATCCACCTATCCCACCCTGGGTGTACCCCTGAAAGATCCCTCACACTTCCACCTGGAGCCTCGCGCGGGAACGCCCCGCTCCGCGGATCTCTCGCGGGCCAACCCGGACGTCGACGCACGGGACGCGGGGCTCTCTCTCCGACGCGGGACGCGGGGCCACGAAGCACGTCGAGGGGGCGGACCCGGCGCGGCGCAGCGGGTTCCTCGCGGACGTCGGGCGGCACGCGCGTCCGACTGCCACTCACGCTCGAAGGACATGTCCTGAAAGACCTGACCCATGTGCCAGTCCGGGCCGCCTCGCCACCGGCGCACAGGCGCGCCTCCAGCGCTGGCGGAGACAGGCCCGGGAGCTGCGCATGGGTTTCGCCCCGGTGGATCCGGCAACGCCGGACGGGCAACCCCTGCCCGCTCGCGCAAGTCCACGCACACGCGACCGGGCGCGAGCACGCGGGTCCTCGCATCCGGGCGCGCGAGGGCCCGAGTCCGCGGTAAAAATCGGGCGACATGTCGCCGATCCGCCGGACCGCCGCAGGCCTGCTGCTCGCCGCGCTGACCCTCCCGGACGGGGTCGCGGCCGCTCCGTCGCGGAGGCCGGCCCCCGATCCGGTGCAGATGCCGGACGCGCCGCCGATCGACGCGCCGGAGCTGTCGCCGGCGCCGATGCGGCCCGGCCCGGTGCAGAAGTGGACGCTCGTGCAGGTGATGCGCGCGGCCGAGAACAAGCACCCGCGGATCGTCGCCCTGCGGGCCGAGCGGTCCGTGATCGATGCGCGCGTGCTGACCGCCCGCAAGTCGATCCCGAACCCGCTCCTGCTCGTCGACGGCGGCACAGCCGAGTACACCTACCGCTTCGGCCTCACGCAGACGGTCGAGCTCGGGCCCAAGCGCCGCGGCCGGATCGACGTCGCCAGCGGCGAGCACGCGGTCCTCGACGCCGAGCTGCGGATCGTCGCCGCCGGCCTGCGCGCGGAGGCCCGGCGCACCTACATGGAGGCCTTCTTCGCCCAGGAGCGCGAGAAGCAGCTGATCACGCTGATCCGCGGCGTCGACGAGCTGCTCCGGATCGCCGACGCGCGCCCCGGCGAGATCCCGCGGGCCGACGTGCTCGAGGTCCGGATCACCCGCCTCAAGGCCCGTCAGGCGCTCGAGCAGGCGAAGTTCGAGCACCTGGACGCCGACCTCCGCCTCAACAGCCTGCTCGGCAACCCGCCGAGCGTCGAGCTCGAGCTCGCCTCGCCCGCGCGCGAGCGCCCGCCGAAGTGGCTCGACCTCAACAACGACGACTGGCGCAACGAGTTCCTCGCCGCCTACGACCTCCTGATCGCCGAGGCGCTGCGCCAGCGGCCCGAGCTCGCGCGCCTCAAGAGCGCCCGCGAGGTCGTCAACCGCGAGGAGCGGCTCGCGCGGGCCAACCGGGCGCCGGACGTCGTCCTGTCCGCCGGGCCAGGTCACGTCCCGGGCGGCACCCCGCGGTTCGGCGGGTTCTTCGTCGTCGCGCTGCAGCTGCCGATCTTCGACCGCCAGCAGGGCCCGCTCGCCGAGGCCCGGGCGCGCCGGGCCCGGCTCGCCGAGGAGGGCGCCGCGCTCGAGCACGAGATCGCACGCCAGCTCGCCGACGCCGTCGCGCTCGCGTGCTTCCAGCAGTCGCAGCTGCGGCTCTACGAGCGCGAGCTGCTGCCGACCGCCGACGCGATCTACGACGACGCGCTGCAGGCCTTCCTCGCCGGCACGACGCCCTTCCTCGTGCCCGTGCGCGCGCAGGAGGCCCGCGTGCTCGTCTACCTCGAGCACCTGCGGGCGCTCGCCGCCTATCACATCGCGCTCGCGGGCGTCGAACAGGCGCTCGGCTTCCCCGCGATCTGACCGCCGCTCGACACGCGCAGCGCCGCCGCAGCCCTTGCAGGCCCGTCGCCGGCCGCAAGGCGCTCGCGGACGTGCCGGAGCGCTTCGAGTGCCTCCGGCGCTGGACCGTCGGCGGGCCGCTCGCGGTCTGCGATCCGGCGACGCCGTGAGCGCCGCGGCGCCCCGCGGCTGGTCCCCGGGGCATGCCTTCCGGGACCTGTTCCTCGGGACCTGCCCCGCGGGGCCTGCCCTCAGGGCGGGGTCGTCTTCTTGAACGGATCCTTGAGGCCGAACTTCGTGCCGGTCGGCGCGCTGTCGGGCGGCGGGGTCGGCGTCGGCTCGGACGTCGGGCTCGGCTTCTCGCCGGGGTTCTTCTTGGTCCCCGTGGTGACGACCTTGCCGGCGCCCTTCTTCTTCGGCTTCAGCGTGAACTCGAGCCGCTGGCCCTCGCTCGGCGCCTCGATCGTGATCGGCAGGTCCTCGTGCTGGGCCGCGCGCAGCAGCAGCTGGTGCGGGCCCGGGCCGGTCAACGCCAGCCCGGCGTCCCCGCTGGCGCCGAGGCGCGTCGCCCCGGCCGCGTCGAACACCTCGGCGGGCACGTTGGTCGCCAGGACCACGCGCACCGGCTCGGCGGGCTGCGGGGTCGGCTCGATCCGCGGCGGCTCGGGCGGCTTCGGCGGCGGATCGGGCGCGGCGACCGCGACCGGCGGCATGTCCTTCGGGACAGGCGCCTCGACCGGCTCGTCGCCGCGGCCGAGCAGCAGCGCCGCCCCGCCGCCGCCGGCGAGCGCGGCGACGACGACCAGCGCGGCGGCCAGCCCGCGGCGCCGCGGCGCCTCGGCCTCGATCGTCGTCGGCGCGAGCGGCGGCGCGGTGATCGGCCGCTGGAACTGCATGTTCGCGCCGGTGATCGGCCGGCTGCGGCGCTCGGGCACGACCTCGACCGGCGCCGCGCCTGTCCCGACGGCCAGGATCGCGTCCGCGAGCTCGCGCAGGCTCTGGAACCGCAGGTCGCGGTCCTTCTGCAGCGCCTTGAGGATCACCGCCTCGACCTCGGGCGTGATCCCGGCCGCGGGCGCGACGACGCTCGGCGCCGGCGGCTCCTCGAACATGTGCTTGGTCAAGATCCCCATGAAGTTGTCGGCGTAGAACGGGACCTTGCCGGTGACGAGCTCGTAGAGGATCACCCCGACCGCGTAGATGTCGGCGCGATGGTCGACCCGCATGCCCTGGGCCTGCTCCGGGGACATGTACGTCGGCGTGCCGAAGATCATGCCGGTGCTGGTCAGGCGGCCCGCGCCGCCGTCCTCGCCGGTGACCTTGGCGATCCCGAAGTCGAGCACCTTGATGAAGTCGGAGTTGCCGCTGCGCTCGATCCGGAAGCAGTTCTCCGGCTTCATGTCGCGGTGGATGATCCCCTTCTCGTGCGCAGCCTGCAGCGCGCGGCAGATCTGCAGCGTGATCGCGGCGGCGCGCGACCACGACAGCGGGCCCTCGCGCTTGATCGTCTCCGACAGATCCTCGCCGACGAGCATCTCCATGACGAAGAACACCGAGCCGGTCGGCGTCGCCCCGAAGTCGGTGATCTCGACCACGTTCTCGTGGGCGATCATCGAGGCCGCGCGGGCCTCCTGCAGGAAGCGCTCGACCAGCTCCGATCGGTGGGTGAACTCCGGGTTGAGGATCTTGATCGCGCAGCGCTTCTTGATCGTGACGTGCTCGGCCTCGTACACCGTGCCCATGCCGCCGACGCCGAGCTTGCGCAGCAGGCGGTAGCGATCGAGCAGCAGCGTGCCGGTCAGATCGGGCTCCGGCGGGATCGGCGGCAGCGCCGGATCCTGCCCGAGCTCCTGCGTCACCCGCGGGCCCTCGCCCGGCGCCGTCGTCGGCTCGTGCGCCGAGATGTCCGGAAGGACAGGCGCCGGAGGCCCGCCGAAGAGCATCGTCTCCGCCTTGTTCGACACTTCGCCCATACCGCTGGCTGATCGGCAGCCTACCTCACTTCCGCGGGAAGGGGTTCTTCAGCTCGCCCATGTCGCTGTCGTCGGCGTCGGGCGGCGGCGGCTTTTGCTCCGGTTGCCCGGGCTGCTGCGCGGGGGGCTTGGTCGTCTTGGTCGTCTTCGGCGGCTTGGCCTTGGTGCCCTCGCTCCGGGCCGCCGGCGGGGTGGGAACCTTGGCCCCCGCCTCCACTTTGGCCGCCGGCTCGGTCGGCGGCGGCGTGGTCTCGGCCGCCGGGCCCGGCGGCTTGGCGGACACCAGCGGCCGCATGACGACCCGGATCCGTTCGTTGCTCTTGCCCGGGGCGACCGTCGTGCGGGTGTCCTCGTGGCCCGGCAAGCGGAACACGTAATTGCGCGAGGGGCTCTGCGGCTCGACCTCGTAGACGAACGGCGCCGTTCCGAGCAGCTCCGAGCCGTCGCGCAGCACCTGCGCCCCCGGCGGGTCGGACTCGAAGATCAGGTTGACGACCGTCGGCGCGGCGGGCACGGGCGCGACGATCGGCGCCGGCGGCCGGCGGTAGTACTGCTTGTACAGCGTCACCGTGATCGCGGCGCCGATGCTCGCCGCCGCGGCGATGATCAGCAGCGTCGGTGGCCCGCTGGTCGCCCGCGGCGCCGGCATCATCCCGGTGATCCGGCCGCGCGGCGTGTGCTCGCTCGTCATCGGCCGGATCGGCGGGGCGATCCGCTCGACCCCCGCGTCGCGCTGGACGATCACGCTCGGTCGCCGCTCGATCCGACCCGACGGCGTCACCACGCGCGGGCCCGGGGCGTCGGGCATCGTGTCGACGTTGTCGGGCGACGCGGCGGCCGGCGGCGCGGTGTTCGGCGCGACCCCGGCGATCGCCCCAGGCCTCGCCTCGCCGTTCTCGGCGACGCCGCCCGAGCCGATCGTCACCGTCGGGCGCCGCGACTTCGCCAGCGGCGAGTCGGGCGCCGTGTCGAGCTCGGCCGCCGCCTTGAGCAGGGCGATCGCGTCGGCGGCGCTGCGCGGGCGCTCGTCCTTGTTCTTCGCCAGCAGCGTGCGGATGAACCGCTCGATGTTCGGCACGTCGGCCACGTTCGGCTCGACGTCCCGCAGCGCCGGCGGCGTGTCGAAGATCTGCGCGCTCAGGACCATCGCCACCGTCGGCAGCTTGAACGGCACGCGGCCGGCGAGCATCTCGAACAGGATCACGCCGAACGCGTACAGATCGGACCGCTCGTCGGCCTCCTGCCCCTGCGCCTGCTCGGGCGACATGTACGCCGGCGTGCCGATCAGCGCGCCGTTGGCGGTCAGGCGGGTCTTCTTGTCGCGGATCCGGGCGATCCCGAAGTCGAGGATCTTGACCTGCGGCGTCGCCTCCGGCCCGCTCGCCTCGCACAGGAAGATGTTGTCGCTCTTGAGGTCGCGGTGGATGATCTTGCTCGCGTGCGCCGCCTGCAGCCCCTGGAGGATCTGCAGCGCGATGTCGATCGCCAGCGTCGGGTCGAGGCGCCCGCCGTGATCGATCCGGTGGGCGAGCGTCTCGCCCGTCAGGTACTCCATCACGTAGTAGGCGGTCCCGTTCGGGATCTGCCCGTAGTCGCTGATGTCGACGATGTTCGCGTGCTTGACCCGCGACGCGAGCTGCGCCTCGAGCAAGAAGCGCTTGACGACATCGGCCTGGCTCGCGTGCTCGTTGCGGAGCAGCTTGATCGCCAGCGGCTTGTCGATGATGACGTGGCGCCCCTTGAAGACGACGCCCATGCCGCCGAAGCCGATCGGCTCCTCGATCTTGTAGCGCTGGTCGAGCACGCGGCCGACGAGCGCCTCCTCCGACGGCGTCACGCGCAGCGGGTCGGCCTTCGGGCGCGACAGCCCGCCGGCCGGGAAGAACGCCCCGCCGGGCAGCTCGCCCGCCGGCACCGCCGGCGCCGCGGGGGCCTGCACCAGCCCCGACGCGCCGAGCCCCGGGGGAACCGCGCCCGGCGCGAGCAGGCCCGACCCGCCGAGCACCGGCATGGCCTTTCCGACCTGTCCCGGAGGACTGGGCGCGACCGGCGGCCGCAGGGCGACGACCGTGCGCGAGCCGCCGACCCGCGGCTGGTCGGCCGTCTGCGGCGACAGGACGACCGGCGGCACGAGGGCCGCGTTGGTCGTGCCGGCGTCTGGCGCCCGCGCGGGAGCCTTCCACGCGGGCGCGGCCGGACCGCCCGAGTTCTCGACCAGGGGGTTGCCGTCCATCGGGCAAAAACCCTGAGACACGGGGTAGTCCGTGCCGCAGACTGGGCAGCGCTTCATGTCCGTGCCCCAGCCTAAGCGGGCGGCGAGGCGGGGTCAACGCGGCCGCGGAGGCGCGCGCCGGCCCGCGGACGCCCGTGCGGCACCTCCCCCCGCGGGCGCCTGCGGACGCGAGGTCGCGGGGTTACCCTGGCGCCGCCCATGACCCGCCCATCTCCCACCATCGTGATCGGCCACACGATCGACCTGCGCGACGTCGACGCCGTCGCCCGCCGGGGCGCAGCGGCGATCCTGGCCGCCGAGGCGCGGGCCGAGCTGCAGCGGACCCGGGATCACCTCGAGCGTGCGATCGCCGCCGGAACGACGGTGTACGGCGTCAATACGGGCTTCGGGGCGCTCAGCGACACCGCGATCGCGCCGGCCGAGCTCGGCGCGCTGCAGCAGAATCTGCTGCGCAGCCACGCGGTCGGGGTCGGCCCGGCGTTCTCGCTCGACGTCGTGCGCGCGCTCCTGCTCCTGCGCGCGCACACGCTGGCGCTCGGCGCGAGCGGCGTGTCGCCCGCCGTGCCCGAGTTCCTGCTGGCGATGCTCGCGCGCGGCGTGTGCCCGGTCGTGCCGAGCCAGGGCAGCGTCGGCGCCAGCGGCGACCTGGCGCCGCTCGCCCACCTCGCGCTCGTCGTGATCGGCGAGGGCGCGGCCTGGTTCGAGGGACAGCTGCTCCCCGGCGCCGAGGCGCTGGCGCGCGCCGGCCTCGCGCCGCTCGTGCTCGGCCCGAAGGAGGGCCTCAGCCTGATCAACGGCACCCAGGTGACGACGGCCGTCGGCGCGCTCGCGCTGTGCGACGCCGCCGAGCTGCTGGTCGCGGCCGACATCGTCGGCGCGCTCAGCCTCGACGCGCTGCTCGGCACCGTCACCGCCAGCGACCCGCGGATCCACGCCGGCAAGCCGCACGCCGGCCAGCGGGGCACCGCCGCGCTCACCCGCGCGCTGATCGCCGGCTCGCCGCTCAACGCCTCGCACCGCGACTGCGGACAGGTCCAGGACGCCTACGCGCTGCGCTGCATGCCGCAGGTCCACGGCGCCGCGCGCGACGCCCTCGCCTACGTCGCCGGCGCCGTGCGGATCGAGCTCAACAGCTTCACCGACAACCCGCTCGTCCTCGCGCGCGACGACGGCGGCTTCGACGTCCTCAGCGGCGGCAACTTCCACGCCGGCACCGTCGCCCTGCCGCTCGATCACATGACCGCCGCGCTGACCACGCTCGCCACGATCAGCGAGCGCCGCACCGACCGCATGCTCAACCCGGCGACCTCGCGCGGCCTGCCGCCGTTCCTCGCCGATCACCCCGGCGTCGAGAGCGGCCTGATGATGGCGCACGTCACCGCCTCCGCGCTCGCCAGCGAGAGCAAGGCGCTCAGCTTCCCCGCCTGCGTCGACACGATCCCGACCTCGGCCGGCAAGGAGGACCACGTCAGCATGGGCCCGATCGCCGCCCGCAAGCTGCGCGCCGTCGTCGACAACCTCGCGCGCGTGCTGGCGATCGAGGCCGTCGCCGGCGCGCGCGCGCTCGACCTGCGCCCCCACCCGACCAGCCCGCGCCTGTCGCAGGTCCACGCCGCGATCCGCCGCCACGTCGCCCCGTGGACCGGCGATCGCAGCCTGTCGGACGAGATCGAGGCGCTCGCCCGCGCGATCGCGGCCGGCGAGCTGCGCGAGGCCGCCGAGGTCCCGAGCCTGCTCGAACGGACCTGACCTCTTGCGCCTGTCTTCGTGGGCATGTTTCGCAGGACATGCCCTGAAGGTCCGCCCGTGCACCAGGGCTCCGCGCGTCCCGCGGCCGCCCGAGGCGCGGCGACGCGCGCGCTTGCGTCGCCCGCGTCGCCGCTCTACCCTCCCTCCGGTGCGCCCCCTCGCCCTGCTCCTCCCCCTGCTCGCGCTCGCGTGCGGCCCGGACGGCCAGGGCGGCAGCGACGCCGCCAGCTCGACCGGCACCGCCGGCGCGACCGCCAGCTCGACCGGCGCCCCCGGCACCGGCGGCAGCACCACCGCCACCACCGGCGCGCCGACGACCGACACCTCGAGCACCACCACCACGACCGCCGGCGTCAGCACCGACCCCGAGCCCTCGACGGGCGACACCGGCGGCCCGACGGCCTGCGCCGTCGCGGGCGGCGACTACGGCCCGTGCGCGAGCGAGCTCGGGTGGGTCTACGACGGCACGGAGTGCGTCCTCCGCAGCGGCTGCGACTGCGCCCCCGACTGCGACAAGTTCTTCCCCGACGCGGCCGCCTGCGCCCTCGGCTGCGCCGCCGCCGGCCGCTGCAACGAGGACCGGATCGCGGCCGCCGGCCTCGCCAAGGACCCGGTCGGCCCCGGCGACCTGTGCGACGAGATCGACGTCTGCCCCGAGTCGCGCTTCGAGGAGCAGCTCTTCGCGCAGATCTTCGGCATGCTCTCCTGCGAGCCGCAGCCGGGCTTCCCGTGCGAGTCCGGCAAGACCTGCCACGGCCTGTTCCAGAACATGCTCGGCCCCGACGAGTGGCAGAAGACCTGCGCCGCCAGCCTCCTGCAGGGCGGCGGCCCCGTCTTCTGCGTCGTCTGGGGCCCGTGAGCCCGGCGGCTCACTCCTTCGGCGGCGTCTGCAGCACCTTGCCGACCAGGAAGATCGCCAGCCCGCCGACGAGCGTCCACACCACCGCCAGCATGATCCACGCGCTGGTCGTCACTGCGCACCTCCCGTGTGGCTGATCGTGCGCCCGCGGAACGCCTTCCACACCAGCGCGGCCATCACCGCGAACACCGTCAGCAGGACCAGCCGCGTCAGGTCCTTGACGAACACCGGCGTCACCCCGCCGTCGGCCTTGAACCACCCCTCGGTGTCGCCGACGTGCAGCAGCTTCCCGATCACGCTGCCCGGCGCCAGCGGCCAGCCCTCGCCCGCGACCAGCCGCGAGAACGCCTCGCCCCACGGCACGCTCGGCTGGATCATCGCTCCGAGCAGCACCAGCAGGATGAACAGCGGCGTCACGTACTTGATCACGTACTTGTAGAACCCCGGCAGCTTGAGGTCCGCGCCCTTCTCGATCTCCGCCCATCCGCGGTCGATCCCGAAGATCCAGCCGAAGATCAGCACCTCGGCGAGCGCGAACACGATCAGCGAGAACGTCCCGGTCCAGAAGTCGAACTCGTCGAACGCCCCGCCCGGGTACAAGATCACCGCCATGCTGCCGAGCAGCAGCGTCGCCGCGCCGAACACCAGCGCCGCGCGCTCGCGCCGGACCCGGAACTCGTCCTGCAGGAACGCGAGCACCGGCTGGCCCATCGCCAGCGACGACGTGATCCCGGCGAAGAACAGCAGCCCGAACCACATCGCCCCGGCGATCGGCCCGAACCAGCCCCACTGGCCGAACAGCGTCGGCAGCGTCAAGAACCCGAGGCCGAACCCGCTGCCGCCGGCGGTCGCCGCCTGCACGGCCTGCAGCCCGAGGTACGCGGTCGCGATCGGGATCAGGATCGACCCGCCGAGGATCACCTCGACGAATTCATTGACTGCCCCGGCCGACGTCGCGTTGAGCGCGATGTCGTCCTTCTCGCGCAGGTACGCCGCGTAGCAGTGGATCGAGCCCATCCCGACCGACAGCGTGAAGAACACCTGGCCCGCGGCCGCCAGCCAGGTGCTCGGGTTCGACAGCCCGGACAGCTGCGGCTCCCACACGAAGTTGAGGCCGACCAGCGGGCTCTCGACGACGCCCGGATCGCCGGGCCCGAGCATCAGCCCCTTGATCGCCAGCACCGCGCCGAACCCGAGCAGCAGCGGCATCCCGATCTTCGCCGCCAGCTCGATCCCCTTGACCAGCCCGCGCGACAGCAGCCACGTGTTGAGCGCCAGCGTCGCGATGAACCACGCGAACGCCTCGACCGGCACCGTCGTGATGCTCGGCGACGTCGTCCCGAGGTACTCCGGGAAGAACTCGGTCGCCGGCGTCGCCGCGAACGTCCCGACGATCGAGTGGTAGACGTACGCCAGCGTCCACGACTCGATGTAGCAGTAGTACGCCGCGACCGTCAGGTTGGTGAACAGCCCGAACACGCCGACGTACTTGAGCCACGGCGAGCGGCCGAGGCGGGCGAACATCCCTGGCGCGCTGTGGTGCCCGTGCTGTCCGCCGTGGCGCCCGATCGCCCACTCGACCCACAGGATCGGCAGGCCCATCAGCACGAACGCGATCAGGTACGGCAGCAGGAACGCCCCGCCGCCGTTCTGGGCCGCCTGGGCGGGGAAGCGCAGGAAGTTGCCGAGGCCGACCGCGTTGCCGGCGACGGCGAGCACGAGCCCGACGCGGGTGCCCCAGCGCTCCTTCTTCGGCCTCGGCGCACTCTCGAGATCGGACGCCATCTGCGGCGACGATGGCCCCGCCGGGCCGGCGTTGTCAACCGACGCGGCCTACGCGTCGTCCTTGCGCTTGCCCGCCTTGAGCAGCCCGAGGAAGCCCTTGACCAGGCTCGTCACCTTGCGGGTCGCCACCCCGCGCATCAGGTCGAACCCGTGCGACACCTTGCCGGCGTACGGGAACCACAGCGGGTCGCGGCTCAGCTTGCCGCCGTCGACCAGGATCGCCCGGGCGTTGGTGAAGCTCAGGATCCCCTCGTCGCCGTGGTAGCGGCCGATCCCGCTCGAGCGGACCCCGCCGAACGGCAGCGCCGGGTGGCCGACCGACGAGATCACGTCGTTGACCGACACCTGCCCGGCCTCGATCCGCGACGCGATCCGCATGCCCTTGTCGAGGTCCTGCGTCCACACGCTGCCCGCGAGCCCGAACTCGCTGCGGTTGGCGAGCTGGATCGCCTCCTCCTCGTCGCGCACGCGCACGACCGGCAGCACCGGCCCGAACGTCTCCTCGCGGTAGACCTCCATCTCCGGCGTCACCCCGGTCAGCAGCGTCGGCGCGAAGAACTGCCCCGGCCGGTCGAGCCGCTTGCCGCCGAACTCGACCCTGGCGCCGGCCGCGACCGCCTGCTGCACGTGGCGCTCGACCGTCTGCAGCTGCTTCGAGAACGTCATCGGCCCCATGTCGGCCTGCTCGTCGGGCCCGCCGACGGTCACGCGGCCGATCTTCTTGCGGACGAGCTCGACGAATCGGTCGTGGATCGCCTCGACGACGAAGATCCGCTCGACCGACACGCACGCCTGGCCGCAGTTGACGAGCCCGCCCCACACCGCGGCCTCGGCGGCGCGCTCGAGGTTGGCGTCGGCGCAGACGATCATCGCGTCCTTGCCGCCGAGCTCGAGCTCGACCGGGATCGGGCGCTCGGCGGCCGCGGCCATCACCCTGCGGCCGGTCGCCACCGACCCAGTAAAGAAGATCATGTCGATGTCGGCGCGCGTCAGCGCCGCCCCGGTCGAGCCGTCGCCCTGGACGACCTCGACGACGCCCGGCGGCAGGCCGACGCGGCGGAACAGATCGGCGACGATCTCGCCGGTGATCGGGGTGATCTCCGACGGCTTGAGCACCACGGTGTTGCCGCTGACCAGCGCCGAGATCACCGGCACGACCGCCAGCTGGAACGGGAAGTTCCACGGCGAGATGATGCCGATCACCCCGCGCGGGAAGTGCTCGATGTACGCCGCCTTGCCGGGCATGATCAGCGGCGTCGACACCTTCTTGCGGCGCAGCACCGCCGGCGCCCGGCGGCTGATGTACTCGAGCATCACCGGGACCGCGCCGAGCTCGGTCATCGTCGCCTCGAACGTCGGCTTGCCGGTGTCCTCGCTGATCTTGCGGGCGTAGTGCTCGGCCTGCTCGGCGAGGATCTGGCGGATCCGGTTGAGCGCGTCGATCCGGACCGCCAGCGGCGTGTCGCGCCACCCGGGGAAGGCCGCCCGTGCGCGGGCGACGGCGCCCCGGACATCCTCCTCCGTGCCGATCGGGAACTCGCCGAGCCGGGCGCCGGTGACGGGGCTGAGCTTCTCGAGGACGCGGTGGGGGGCGACCGGGCTGGGGGACTGAGGCGACGGGCTGACGCTCATGGGTGGGGACCTCGCCCGCAACTGTAGCAGGGTCTTTTGGCCTTGTACGCCCCGTGCGCCGGGACTTGCTGCTACCATCCGCGCGCCGCCATGCCGACCAGCGCCCGTGACGACCTGTTCCGTCGCTACCTCGGGATCCTCGGGTGGGCCGGGGACCCCGGCCTGCACGAGCTCGTGAGCAGCCACCTGATCAAGGTCCCGTTCGAGAACGTCTCCAAGCTGCTGCGGCCGGACGGCGCGCCGAAGCTCCCGCCGATCGAGGAGTTCTTGCGCGGGATCGCCGAGCAGGACCTCGGCGGCACCTGCTACGCGATCGCCACCCACTTCGCCGCCCTGCTCGAGTTCCTCGACTACGACGTCGAGCTGCTCGCGGCCGACTCCGGCGGCGTCCCGCGCTCGCACGCCGTCTGCCGGGTCCGGATCGACGAGCAGGCCTGTCTGGTCGACGTCGGCTACGCCGCCCCGTTCTACCACCCGATCGCGCTCGACCAGCTGCCGCAGACGATCCCGCACGGCGACACCACCTACTTCATCGACCGGCACGTCTCGCACCGCGAGGCCGTCGAGGTCACGGCCACCCAGGGCGGCGCGCGCGCGTTCGGCTACGTCGCCAAGCCCCCGGTGATCCCCCCGGGCGGCGGCGCGGCCGCGTTCACCCCGATGGCCGACCGCGCCTGCGCCCCCGACGCGCAGTTCATGCGCCGCCTGCGGATCTCGCGGTTCTTCGCCAGCCGCGTGCTCGAGGTGCGCAACAACCGCCTCGTCACCACCCACCACAACATCACCACGGTCACCCCGATCCGCGACCTCGACGAGCTCGAGGCGATCGTCCACGAGGCGCTGCAGCTCCCGCGCATGCCCGTGCGCGAGGCCGTGGAGGCCCTCAAGGCCCGCGGCGTCGACATCTTCGCCGAGCCGTGAGCTACTGCGCGATCCCGCACTGCCCGACGTCCTCGAGCCCCGGCGGCGGGTCCATCGCGAAGAACGGCAGGCACGTCTGCTCCGGCGCGCCGGAGCACTGGCCCGCGGGCGGCAGCGTCAGGTCGCAGTACTCGGTGCAGCAGCCGGCGGTCGCGCAGCCGGGCACGTTCGGCCCGGCGGTGCAGAGCAGGCCCGGGTCGCACACGTTGATGAACTCGCACGGGTCGCCGTAGGCCCCGCCGTCGCCGCTGGCGTCGCCGTCGCACACGAACTGCCCGGTGATGCTCGGGATGCAGATCTGGCCCATCGGGCAGGTCGAGGCCAGCGGGTCGCAGGTCGTCAGGCACAGCGGCAACAGCCCCCCGTTCGACACGTCGCACTGCAGCCCCTCGCCGCAGCTCGGGCTCAGCGGCGAGCCGGTGCACATCGCCGTGCACACGCCGTCGCCGTCGCCGTCGAGGAACCAGCACAGAAGCCCGAGGTCGCAGTCGTCGACCCCGACGATCCCGCCGGCGGCCACGCACGGGTCGCCGACCTGGCCCGCCGGGTCGGCGACCTCCACGCACTTCGTCGAGTCGGCGACGCCCGTCTGCATCGAGTCGAACGGCACGCACTTCGCGCCCGCCAGGCAGTCCTGCTCCCACACGTTGCACTCGCCGGCGGGCTCGCCGGTCGTCGGCACGCCGGTCGTCGGCACCGGCTCGCTCGTCGCTGTCGTCGGCGGCGGCTCGCCCGTCGTCTCCGCCTCGCCCGTGGTCGCCGGCCCGGCCGTCGCCGTGTCGGTCCCCTGCTCGAAGGTCACGCACCCCGCGAGTGTGAGCAAGGCGACAAGGCTGGACCGCACGTTCCGCATCTCCACCGCACCCTACCACGCGCGCGGGCCCGACCTCGGGCCTATACGGCGTTTTCGGCCGACCGCGCACATCGCGCAACCTTCGTGAACCGCCGGCGCGCAGCGCGAACAAAGCTTGCTACAATCAGCGGACCTTATGGGAGACCCCCCTAGTAAGACTGGCGGCGGACCCGGCGGGCCGAGGAGCAGAGCCCGGTAATGAGCGACCTCTTCGGCCTGCTGTCCCTCTTCTTGCTGGTGCTGCTGAACGGTTTCTTCGTCGCGGCCGAGTTCGCGCTTGTCAGCGTGCGGCGCACGCGGATCGAGCAGCTCACCAACGAGGGCAACACCCTGGCCCGGCTGACGCACCGGGCGCTCCAGGACCTCGACCTCTACATCGCCGCGACCCAGCTCGGGATCACGATGGCGAGCCTCGGGATCGGCTTCATCGCCGAGCCGGCGATCGAGCACCTCGCCGGCCCGACCCTGCACGCCTGGGGCCTGCCCGAGGCGACGGTGACGACGATCTCGTTCGCGCTCGCGTTCGGCCTGTCGACCGCGCTGCACATCGTGTTCGGCGAGCTCGCCCCGAAGTCGCTCGCGCTCCAGCGGGCCGAGCAGGTGTCGATGGTGATCGCCGTGCCGTTGATCGCCTTCACCACCGTGTTCCGCCCGGTGATCTGGCTGCTCAACGTCACCGGCAACAGCGTCGTGCGCCTGTTCGGCCTCAAGCCGGTGCCCGGCCACCACGCCGTCCACTCCGAGGAGGAGATCCGGATGATCGTCTCGGCCTCGCGCCAGGAGGGCGTGCTCGAGGAGCAGGAGAAGGAGCTGCTCAACAACGTCTTCGACCTCTCGGACACCCCGGTGCGCGGCATCATGACCCCGCGGGTCGACATGGTCGCGCTCGAGGAGAAGGCGACGCTGCGCCGGTTCATGGCGCTCAACGAGGAGCACAGCTACTCGCGCGTCCCGATCTACCGCGACACGATCGACAACATCGTCGGCCTCGCCTACATCGGCGACGTGCTCAAGCACCTCGATCACCTCGACGAGGTCACCCTCGCCGCGGTCGCGCGCCCGGCCGTGTTCGCGCCCGAGAACATGAAGGTGATCGACCTCTTCCAGCTGTTCCAGAAGAAGAAGACGCACATGGCGATCGTCGTCGACGAGTTCGGCGGCACCGCCGGCGTCGTCACCCTCGAGGACGCGCTCGAGGAGGTCGTCGGCGAGATCTACGACGAGAGCGACGACGTCGAGGAGGAGAAGCAGGTCCAGGACCTCGGCGGCGGCGCCTACCTGTTCGACGCGATGATCAACGTCAGCGAGGTCGAGAAGACCCTCGGCATCGACCTCGACGACGAGATCCAGGGCAACTACGAGACGCTGTCCGGCTTCCTCTTCCACAAGTTCGAGTACATCCCGCAGGTCGGCGAGGAGGTCGAAGCCGAGGGCTGGCACTTCCACGTCGCCGAGGCCGACGAGCGCCGCGTCCTCAAGATCCGCGCCTACCGCAAGCCGCCGCTCGCCGACGTCGCCGCGTCCTGACGCACCCCGGGGCGGTCCGCGGGGCCGCGCCGGATCGGCTATGCTCCGCCCCCGCATGTCGCTCCTGGACCGCCTCCGCCGGCTGCAGGCCGATCGCCGCTGGCGCGCGCGCTACCCCGACCTCGATCCTGGCTTTCGGGCCATCCACGACCGCGCGCGCCCGTACACGATGACCTCGACCGAGCGGATGTACGCCCTCTATCAGGCCGTCCGCTACGTCGGCCGCGCCGCGCTCCCCGGCGACTTCGTCGAGTGTGGCGTGTGGAAGGGCGGCAGCGCCATGGTCGCCGCCCTGACCTTCCTCGAGCTCGGCGACGCCGGCCGCCACTTCTGGCTCTACGACACCTACGAGGGCATGAGCGAGCCGACCGCCCGCGACGTCTCGATCCACGATCAGGCGCCGCTCGCCGACTGGGACCGGATCCGCAGCGACAAGGGCCGGGTCTTCTGCGCCAACGCCCTCACGGACGCCACCCGCAGCGTCGGCTCGACCGGTTACCCGCAGGACCGCCTGCACTTCGTCCAGGGCAAGGTCGAGGACACGATCCCCGCGACGGTCCCCGAGCAGATCGCGATCCTCCGCCTCGACACCGACTGGTACGAGTCGACCCACCACGAGCTCGTGCACCTCTACCCGCGGCTCGTCCGCGGCGGCGTCCTGATCATCGACGACTACGGCCACTGGCGCGGCGCCCGAGAGGCCGTCGACACCTACTTCGCGGCCCAGGGCGTCGTCCCGCTCCTCCAGCGCATCGACTACACCGGCCGCCTGTTCGTGCGGCCCTGACCGCCGGGCCCGTCGATCGCCCCGGCCGGCGGACGGCCCTCGCCCGGCCGTCTGGCGCCGTCTCGTCGGCCGTGCTACAGCGCCCCGGACATGAGTCGCGAGGAGCAACGGCGGATCCTGCACAACCTCGATCGCATCGAGGATCGCCTGCGCGACGCCCCCGAGGGCCTGCACGAGCCCGGCGAGCCGGCCGACCCCGAGGTCGTCGAGGGTAGCGGCCTCGATCCCGACGTCGCCCTCCTGTGGGCCACCTACGACGGCCTCGAGCTCGGCGGCGGCGAGTGCCGGATCCTCCCGCTCGCCGAGCAGCCCGCCGCCACCGCGGCCGCCCGGGAGGAGGGCCGCCTGCGCCCCGGTGATCGCGTGATCGGCGAGCGCGGGCGCGACCTCTACGTCCTGTGCGCCGACCCGCACGCCGAGGGCGCCGACGTCGTCCTCGTCGAGGAGGACGGCGAGCGCCTCCCCTTCGCCTCCTCCGTCGATCGCCTCGTGCTCGCCCTGCTCGGCGAGTTCGCCGTCCTCTACGACGAGGGCGGCGAGTTCCAGGAGGACCTGTTCGGCGAGGACGGCGAGCTCACCCCCGTCGCCGAGCGTCGCCTCCTCCGGCGCCACCTCGACCTCGACCCCGACGCCCCGCTCGCCCGCTTCCGGCTCGCCCAGTCGTTGCGCCGCTCCGGCGAGCTCCGCGGCGCCGCCGCCGAGCTCAAGCAGTTGCTCCGCCGCGCCCCCGAGTTCGCCTGGGGCCACCACGAGCTCGGCCGCGTCCGCCTCGCCGAGCAGCGCCCCGCCGAGGCCGCCGGCAGCTTCCGCCGCGCCGCCGAGGCCGCCGGCGAGCCCGGCCTGCGCGGCCACTTCCTCGCCTGGGCCTGCCTGGCCCTCCAATCCTGTCCTCCGGAGCAGGCCCCGAAGTTCACCCGCCCCGAGCTCGCCGCCGCCGCCCTCGCCGCCGCGCCCGGTCTGCCCGCCGCGCAGGAGGCCGCCGTCCGCGACGCCCTCGCCAACGACGACCTCGCCGCCGCCGACGAGCAGCTCTCGCTCGGCCTCGCCGTCTCGCCCGGCCACCTCGGCCTGCTCAGCCTCCGCCCCGCGCTCGAGGAGCTGCGGGCCCGCCGGGCCGCCGAGCCCGCGGGCGACGACGCCCCGCTCGAACCCGACCCGGACGCCGACCTCGACCCGAACATCCGCGACGACGAGCTCCAGCGCCTCGCCGAGGCCCGCCCGGCCCGCGACCGCGAGCCCACGCGCCCGGCCCCCGACCGTGCCCGCGAGCCCGCGCCGAAGTCCGCCCGCCCCCGCGACCTCCCGCCGAAGCCCGCGCGTCCCCACGAGCCCGCGCCGAAGTCCGCCCGCCCCCACCCGTCCGCCGGCCGCGACGCCCCGCCGGCCTCGAACCGTCCGCGCGACGCAGCCCCGGCCGCCCGCCGCGACGCCCCGGCGAAGCGCGCCCCTGACCCCGCCGCGAAGCCCGCCCGCGAATCTGCGCCGAAGTCCGCGCGCGCCCGCGCCCGCCGCCCATCCTGATCGGACATGCCCCTGCGGACATGCCCGCCCGGACATGCCCACCCCGACATGCCCCCCCGGCCAGCCGCAAACCGACCGCGGAACGAGCGTCCGTCTCGCGGCGAACCCGTCCGCGCCACCACGCTCACCAACGGAGCGACGGCCATGCGGGGTGGCCCGCCGTCAGAGCGGCCCGAGCGCCTGATACTGGCTGGGCGTCATCCCCATGTGCCGTGCGAACGCCCGCGAGAAGCTCGGGTGGTCGGCGAACCCCGCCCCGAGCGCCACCTCGAGGATCGACTGCCGCGTCGTCCGCAGCTTGCGGGCCGCCTGGCACATCCGCAGCGTCCGCAGGTACGCCCCCGGCGTCATCCCGACCGTCTGCGTGAACTGCCGCAGGAAGTGGTACTTCGACAGCCCTGCGATCGTCGCCAGCTCGTCGAGCGACAGGCTCGTCGGGTCGACCCCCGGATCGAGTCCGCGGATGTACTCGACCACCCGCGCGATCTTGCGGTGGGACACCCGCGCCGTCGATCGTCGCAGCGGCTCGCGCAGCGTCGAGAACTCGGCGAACACCTTCCCGATCAGCCGGTGCAGCGCCGCCTCGACCTCGAGCGAGCGTCCTGGCGTCTCCTCCTCCTGCACCAGCCCGCGCAGCGCCCGGATCGCCGCCGGGAGCTCCGCGCGCCCCGCCACGCGGACGGTCGTGAACTCGGGCGCGCAGCGCGGCCCGGCGGCGTCCTCGACCAGCCCTTCGACCACGCGGCGGTCGACGTACAGCGTGATGTAGTCGACATCGCTGCTCCCGCGCGCGTTCCCGGTGTGGACCTGCTGCGGGTTGATCAGCACCACGTCGCCGGGGTCGAAGCTGAACAGCCTGCCCGCGACGTGGCACTCCTCGTGCCCCGCGAGCTGCGCGCAGATCAAATACTCGTCGTGGAAGTGCGGCGTCAGCGGGCGGCTCCCGTGGGCGCCCGTGGCGTGGTAGAGCGTGAAGCCTCGCCCGCCGAAGTACGCCGTCTTGAGGTCGGCCCGCGCCATACAGCCAGCGTACACGGCCGCGCGCGGGCGATCCACCGGCGCCGCGCGACAGCGCCCCGCGGCGCCGCGTGAAACAACGTACACGGCCCGCCTGGCGCTGTTTGGGACAGCACTGCCTGCACAGCGACCCTCAGGCCGCGGCGGTACACTTCGGGCGTGCGCGCAGACTCCGACCACGTGCGTGACCTTGATCTCAACGCCCAGCTCGACGCCCTCGAGGCGCGCCAGCGGGCCGAGGCGCCGCGCCCCGGCGCGCTGTTCGAGCGCGAGACCCGACGCGTCCGGATCCCCCCGGGGGGCGAGCTCCCCGAGTCCGCCGCCCTGCTCGAGCGCTTCTACGCCGGCGACTTCACCGTCCGCGAGAAGAAGCCCAACGTCGTCGACACCCGGCGCAGCTGGGGCCCCTTCATGGTCTCGGTCGACGCCCGACCGCTCGCGCTCCTCGACGCCTGCTCGCAGATCGCCACCCAGACCCACGGCTTTTACCACCCCGGCGTCGTCAAGGCCCTTTATACAGGTCGCTTCGACCATTGCCTTTGGAGCAACCCGGACACCGCCGTCCACCACGTCCCCGAGCTCGCCGCCTACGAGGAGGCCCTGCTGCGGATCGCCCCGCCCGCGCTCGAGCACGTCAGCTTCGTCGCCGCCGGCGGGGCCGAGGCCAACGACAAGGCGCTGCGGATCGCCCGCCTGCACGCGCCCGCGCCGACCGCCGGCCCGCGCCGGCGCGTGCTCGCCTTCCGCGACAGCTTCCACGGCCGCACGCTCGCCACCTTGATGGCGACGTGGAACCCGGAGAAGCGCGGCCCCTTCGAGCTCGCCGGCTACGAGGCCGTGTTCAGCCACGCCGACCTCGCCGAGGTCGAGCGCCTGCTCGCCGAGCGCGGCCACGAGCTCTACGCGATCATCGTCGAGCCGATGCAGGCCGAGGGCGGCGACGTCTACCTCCGCCGCGAGTTCCTGCTCGGCCTGTGCCGCCTCGCGCGCGCTCACCGGCTGCCCTTGATCGTCGACGAGGTCCAGACCGGCTTCGGCACCGGCGGCCCGTTCTTCTGGTGGACCCGCCTCGGCCTCGGCGGCGACGTCTCGACCGCGCCCGACATCATGACCTGCGCCAAGAAGGCCGGCCTCGGCGTCGTCCTCTCGCGCTGGCCCGACCCCGAGAGCAACCAGGTCAGCGTCGCCTCGGCGCTGCGCGGCCTCGTCCAGCTCGAGACGGCGCACGACCAGGCCTACCTCGAGCCCTTGCTGCGCCCGCGCGCCGAGGCGCTCGCCGCCGAGTTCCCCGGGCTCGTCGGCGACGTCCGGCTCGCCGGCACCAGCCTCGCCTTCGACCTGCCCGACGCCGCCGCCCAGGCCGCCTTCATCGATCAACGCTACCAGCGCGGCTTCATGACCTACCCCGCCGGCGCGCGGACGATCCGCTTCCGCTTCAGCGCCGGCTGGGACGAGCGCCTGCTCGACGACCTGTTCGCGCGCCTCCGCGAGGACCTCGCGCGCCTGTCCGACAAGACAGCCAAGGAGTACGTCGCCGAGGGCCAGGCCCCCGAGAGCGACGCCGGCGTGATCGTCCGCCGGGTCGAGGAGCGCGACTGGCCGGAGATCATGGCGATCGAGAACGCCTCCTACGAGCCCGCGCGGCGCGACAGCGAGGCCTACCTGCGCAGCGCCGCCGCCGTCGGCCTCGGCCTCTGCGCCGTCGACGCGGCGACCGGCCAGGTCCTCGGCTTCTGCTTCGGCGGCCCGATCGAGAACTTCCGCAGCGTCTCCGGCCCCAACCAGGACGACCGCCTCGGCCTCGGCGACACCTTCTTCTCCGCCGACGTCACCGTCAGCGAGGCCGCGCGCGCCCGCGGCGTCGGCCGCCTGCTCAAGCGCGCGCAGGTCCAGTGGGCCAAGGTCCACGGCTTCTCGTACATCTCCGGGCGCAACCGCGTCGGCAAGACCGACGTCATGGTCGCGCTCAACCGCTCGTTCGGCGCCTTCCCGGTCGTCCGCCTGACCCACCAGTACGAGGGCAACGCCCAGGCCGACTACTACCGGATCCCGCTGGTCGCCCCGCCGCCGCCCAGGCACCTCCCCGACGAGGGCACGCTCGACCTCGCCAGCGGCCTGCAGCAGCCGTTCGGCCCGATGCCGGCCTTCATGGCCCACCACGAGCTCGTCGGCCCGACCGCCAGCCGGGTCAACATGAGCAACTACGCGACGATCGACACCGTCCACTACGTCGAGCACCTGCGGCTCGTCGCCCCGCGCGGCACCGGCCACATGTACTTCACCAGCTCGCGCGACGAGACCGTCGACAAGGCGATCCGCTGCCTCCGCCTGTCGCGCCCGAAGGCCCAGCTCGCGGTCGGCCTCGAGGGCGGCTACGTCGGCCACGTCACCGCCGGCGCGCGCAGCCTGTCCGACCCCCGCGGCTTCGGCGACGACCTCGCCCTGTTCGAGTTCCCGCGCCTCCCCCACCCGGCCGCCGGCGTCGCGGCCTTCACCGCCGCGCTCGACGACCTGGTCGAAAAGCAAGGCGCCGATCGCCTGTTCGGCCTGTTCGTCGAGCTCGTCGGCGAGCGCTCGGGGCGCGTCCTCGCCGGCGAGCCCGCGCGCGCGCTCGCGGCCGCCTGCCGCCGCCACGACCTCCCGCTCGTCCTCGTCGAGACCGCCAGCGGCGGCTACCGCAGCGGCGCCGGCCCGTGGGGCGTCGACTCACTCCCCGCCGACGTCGTCCCCGACATGGTCCTCTGGTACCCCGGCAGCCAGATCGGCCACATCTTCGTCGGCGATCGCTACTTCATCAAGAAGCCGCTGACCCTGATCTCGACCTGGGACGGCGACGAGCTGTCGGCGATCCGCGCCCACGAGCACCTGCGCGCCGCCCGGCGCCTGCGCCTCGGCGAGCCGATCGCCGCCCTCGACGCCCTCCTCCGCGACGACGTGCTGGGCGCCCTCCCCGACGTGCGACTCGGCGGCCTCGGCCTCTACCGCACCCTCACCTTCCCGACCGCCGAGCTCGCCGAGCTCGTCGACCAGGCGTGCCTCCACCGCGGCCTCTACCTCGGCAACGGCCTGCCCGACACCCTCGTGCTCGCCCCCCCGCTGACGATCGCCCCCCAGACGATCACCGGCGACCTCCGCCGCCGCCTCCTCGCCGCGCTGGACGAGGTAAAAAGGCACGCATGACCCCGACGATCGACCTCGCCGAGTTCGACCAGGACGACCCGAGCGCCCGCGGCGAGGCCCACGGCGAGCTGTGGCGCGCCGAGATCCGCGAGCTGGCCGAGCTCCGCGCCGAGCTCGCGCTCAAGAAGGGCGCCTTCGAGGACCGCGCCCAGCTCGACGCGATCGCCGGCCTCCACCTGCCTGTCCTCGAGGACTTCTCGCCCGACCTCGCCGCCGAGCTGCGCGGGATCGCCCGCGCCGCCGGCATCACCCCCGAGGCCGCGGTGATCCTCAACCACTACACCGACCTGCGCGACGTCCCCCCGAGCGTGCTCGGCCGCCCTGTCCCGCGCGCACATGTCTCTCCGGACAGCCCGGACGACCCCGGCGGCTGCACCGCCGTCTACGTCCCGGCCCCGTCCGGCCCGGTGCTCGGGCAGACCTGGGACATGCACGGCACCGCCGAGCCGTTCGTCCGCATGATCCGCCTGCGCCCGCGCGGCGGCGACACCGAGCTGCTCTGCTTCACCCTGACCGGCTGCCTCGGCATGACGGGCCTCGCCGGGTCGGGCGTCGGCGTCACGATCAACAACCTCTCGAGCACCGACGGCCAGGTCGGCGTCGTCTGGCCCGCGCTCGTCCGGGCGATGCTCGCCGCCGGCACCGCCGCCGCCGCGCGCGACCTCCTGCTGCGCACCCGCCTGTCCTCCGGCCACCACTACATGATCGGCGACGGCCGCGAGTTCTTCGGCGTCGAGACCTCCGGCAAGCTCAAGGTCGTCACCCAGACCGGCGCCCGCGCGGCCCACCTGCACACCAACCACTGCTTCGACCCGGTCCTGCGCCGCCACGAGGCTGTCCCGAAGACCAGCACCAGCTTCCGCCGCATGAACCTGGCGACCACCCTCTACGTCCAGCAGCGCCCGCAGGACGCCGCCGGCCTGTGGGCGATGCTCAGCAGCCACGACGGCTACCCGCGCTCGGTCTGCTCGCACGTCGACGACGCCGGCGGCGACCCGTCCGCCTCGCGCACCTGCGGCCGGATGATCATGTCGCTCGCCGCCGGCGAGGTCCTCGCCGGCTCCGGCTGCGGCCAGGAGCGCCCGCCGACCCGCCTCCGCCTGACCCGCTGGCGACCTGCCCCGAAGGACATGCCCCATGCAGCAAGCTGACCCGCGCGCCCAGGGCGACCACCTCTATTACACCTGGACGGCCCAGCGCCAGGCCCACCCGCTGACGATCGACCGCGCCGAGGGCGCCCGCTTCCACACGCGCGAGCGCGGCTGGCTGTGGGACCTCGAGAGCCAGACCTACAACGTCAACGCCGGCCACGGCGACGCGCACATCCAGGCGCGGATGATCGCCCAGATCCAGGCGCTGCCGGCCGCCGGCCCGAACATGCACCTGCCGATCCGCGCCGAGCTCGGCGCGCTGCTGGCCGAGCGCACCGGCCTCGCCAAGGCCTTCCTCGCCACCGGCGGCGCCGAGGCCGTCGAGAACGCGATCAAGATCGCCCGCCTCGTCACCGGCCGCCCCAAGATCGTCACCCGCAGGAGCAGCTACCACGGCGCCACGCTGGCGACCCTCGGCGTCGCCGGCGACCCCCGCCGCCGCCCGTTCGACGCCGTCCTGCCGCCCGGGATCCACCTCGACGACCCCTACCCCGTCCCGCCCGGCGACCCCTCCCCGTGGGTCCGCAGCCTGCACGCCGTGCTCGAGCGCGAGGGCCCGGGCACGATCGCCGCGATCTTGCTCGAGGGCTTCACCGGCACCAACGGCATGCAGGTCCCGCCGCCCGACTTCTGGCCGGCCGTCCGCGCCGCCTGCGACGCCCACGGGATCCTCCTGATCGACGACGAGATCTTCAGCGGCTTCGGCCGCACCGGCCGGTGGTTCGCGCGCGACCGCTGGGCTGTCCTCCCGGACATGATGGTCCTCGGCAAGGGCCTGACGAGCGGCTACGCCCCGCTGTCCGCCGTCATGACCTCGGCGACGATCGCCGCCCACTTCGACGACCACAAGCTGTGGTGCGGCCTGACCAGCTACGCCCACCCGGTCGGCTGCGCCGCCGCCGTCGGCGCGATCGAGGTCTACGCCCGCGACGACCTGCCGGGCAACGCGGACCGCGTCGGCGCGGCCCTGCACGAGCGCCTCGTCGACCTGTCCCGTCGGCCATCCACCCGCGGGGCGATCCGCGACGCCCGCGGCTTCGGCCTGATGCGCTGCCTCGAGCTCGATCGCCCGGTCGGCCCGCTCGCCGCCGACCTGCTCGCCCGCGGCGCCTACGCGCCCTTCCGCGACAACCTGCTGTTCCTGTGCCCGCCGCTGTGCCTCACGCTCGCCGAGGCGCACCAGGTCGCCGACCTGCTCGACGCCGCGATCACCGACTTCCTGCGCTGAGCGGCATCGGACCGGGCCCCCGCGCGATTCACCCCGAGAGCGCCGCCGTCAGCGCCCGCGCCAGCGCCACGGGCGCCCCCGGGCTCACCAGCGGCGCCTCCGGATACAGCTCGCGCATCAGCTCCGGGATCCCCCCGACGGCGGTCGCCACCACCGGCAGCCCGTACGTTCGCGCCTCCGCGATCACCAGCGGCGCCCCCTCCGACAGCCCCCGCACCTCGCGCGAGGGCACGCACAGCAGCGACGCCTCGCGGTACAGCGCCTCCTTGCGCGCCCCCTCCACGAACCCGTGGAAGCGCGCGTCCACCTCGAGCCGGTCCGCCAGCTCCTGCAGCCTGCGCCGCTCCGGCCCGTCGCCCGCGATCTGCAGCCGCGGCCGCGCCGCCATCAGCGACGCCGCCGTCAGCAGATCGTCGACCCCCTTCTGCCGGATCAGCCGCCCGAGGAACAGCACCTCGCGCCCTGCTCGTTCGGCCATGCCCGAATGAACATGCTCGATCGGCCCGGCCTCCACGCTCCCGACCATCGTCTCGACCCGCAGCCGCGGCCCCTCCTGCCCGAGCACCGCCGCCACCCGCCCCAGCTTCTCCGCCGACGGCAGCGCCACCGCCTCCGCCGTCGCCAGCGCCGCGAACGCCGCCCGCCGCAGCGGCCCCGGCAGCCGCAGCAGCAGGTCGACGTCCGTCCCGTGCCCGAACACCTCGCACGGCACCCCCGCCTCGCGGGCCGCCAGCGCCGCCACCAGCCCCCCGGGCACCAGCATGTGCGCCGCGATCCGGTCCGGGCGGAAGCCGCGGATCTCCCGCGCCAGCGCCCGCTGCAGCGCCGCCACGAACGGCAGCACCAGCAGCGCCCGCCACGGTCGGTCGCGGATGTTTTCCAGAATTCCGAAGTTCCCCGTCAGCGACGACAGCCCGCTCGGCGCGTACGCGAAGCGGCGGACCTCGCACGGCGACCCCAGCGCCCCGCGCACCCACGCCGTGTGCGGCACCACGAAGCGGACCACGTCGCCCGCCGCCGCCCGCCGCTCCCAGTGGCGCAGGATGAACCGCCCGCGCGGGTCCCCGGCCCACTGCGGGAACGTCGACGTCACCACCAGCACCCTCACGGCGCCCTCACAGCCGCTCCGCCACGAACACGTAGAAGCCCGCCAGCGCGGCCAGCGGGCTGCGCATCAGCGCCCACTCGACGCGGTCGTGGGCCCGCCCGATCCCCGGCAGTCGGCACACGATCGGGTGCGGCGTCGTGATCCGGATCCCCGCGCGCTCGACCACACGTGTCCCTTCGGGCAGGACCTTCTCCGCCTCCGCCGGCGTCAAGAAGCGGGTCGAGATCGCCGCCTCGTCGAACGCCTTCGACGTCGCGCGCGGCCCCCACAGCCGCTTGATCAGGTAGCGCAGCGACCTCCGGTTGTAGATGTCGAAGATCATGTGCCCGCCCGGCCGCGTCACCCGCCGCATCTCCGCCAGGCACTGCTCCCAGCCCGGCACGTGGGCCAGCACCTTGAACGAGTACGTCACGTCGAAGCTCGCGTCGGCGAACGGCAGCGCCGTCGCGCTCGCCTCGGCCACCTCGAGCCCGCGGCGGCGCGCCCGCTCGAGCATCCCCGGCGACAGGTCGACCCCGCGCGCGCGCCTCGCCGCCCGCGCCACCCGCTCGAGGATCAGCCCGGTCCCGCAGCCGACCTCGAGCGCCTCGCGGCCGGCCGCGTACTTCGTCACGATCGCCGCCGCCTGGTCATCGATCAGCTTGTGGTACCCGCGGTCCCGCCCGCGATCGTAGCCCTCCGCGAAGGCGTCGTAGTACGCGCGGTTATCGGGGCCCTCGGCCGGCGCAGCCATGCCGCGCACCATAACCACGGCATACGTGTGAGTCCAGGCACCGGAGATTTCGTTGACATTGAATATTGTTTTCAGGTAGCGACCCTCTACCGTCTTCATGCGCCGTTCGCTCCTCTCGCTCAGCCTGCTCGTTGCCTGCACATCGACCCCGACCTGGGAGGACGACGCCTTCCGCGCCGAGGCCGGCCGGGTCGTCGAGCAGTACGCCCGCCTCGTCTCGGCCGCCTACCTCCGCACCGCCCGCGGCGCCGAGCAGATGCACGCCACGATCGCCGACTTCGTCGACGCCCCCTCGCAGGAGCGTCAGCTCGCCGCCCAGGCCGCCTGGCTCGGCGCGCGCGACGAGTACGGCCGCACCGAGGTGTTCCGCTTCTACGGCGGCCCGATCGACGCCGAGCCCGACAACCTCGAGGCGCGGATCAACCCCTGGCCGCTCGACGAGGCCTACATCGACTACGTCGAGGGCATGCCCGACAGCGGCATCATCAACGACGTCGCCGCCTACCCGACGATCGACCGCGACCTCCTGATCGCCCGCAACGGCGCCGAGGGCGAGGACAGCATCTCGACCGGCTGGCACGCGATCGAGTTCCTGCTGTGGGGCCAGGACAGCGACCCCGCGGCCGCCGGCGCGCGCCCGTGGACCGACTTCGTCGACGCGCCCGACGGCACCGCCGCCCACGCCGATCGCCGCCGCGCCTACCTCTCGATCGTCAGCGAGCTGCTGCTCGACGACCTCGCCCGCGTCGGCGACGCCTGGTCCGAGGGACAGGCCAACTACCGCGCCGAGTTCGTCGCCCGGGACCCGAAGGACGCGCTGACCCAGATCCTGCTCGGCATGGGCAGCCTCGCCGGCGCCGAGCTCGCCGGCGAGCGCATGACCGTCGCCTTCGAGACCCGCGAGCAGGAGGACGAGCACTCCTGCTTCAGCGACAACACCCACAACGACCTGCTCACCAACATCCTCGGGATCCAGGACGTCTACCTCGGCCGCAGCGGCAACGAGACCGGCCCGAGCCTGTCCGGCCTGGTCGCCCGCCTCGACGCCGACCTCGACGCCGACGTCCGCGCGCGCCTCCAGACCGCCGTCGACGCGATCGCCGCGATCCCCGCCCCGTTCGACCAGGCGATCCAGGCCCCCGACGGCGACCCCGCGCGCGAGGCCGTCCGCGCAGCGATCGCGTCCCTGCGCGACGTCACCGAGGGCATCGTCGCCGTCGCCGACCGGCTCGAGATCCAGCTCAACCTCGAGGAATGACCGCTTGAATCGCCGCCCCCTGCTCTTCCTCGCCCTGACCCTCGGGACAGCCTGCGACGACGGCCCCGCGCCCGAGCCCGGCGAGGAGCTCGCGGGCGGCGACACCACCGTGTTCGACGCCACCCCGAACGCCTTCTCGCTCAGCGCCCGCAACATGAGCTTCGAGCGGCGCCAGCGGTTCGTCGTCGGCAACTCGTTCTTCAACAAGAACTGGGTCACCGCCCCCGCCTCGACCGACGGTCGCGACGGCCTCGGCCCGACCTTCAACGCCCGCTCCTGCTCGACCTGCCACTTCAGGGACGGCCGCGGTCGCCCGCCCGCGGCCGACGAGCCGTTCACCGCGCTGCTGCTGCGCCTCTCGCTGCCCGGCGCAGACCCCCTCGGCGGCCCCCTCGGCGTCCCGCTCTACGGCGACCAGCTGCAGCCGTTTGCGATCGAGGGCGTCCCCGGCGAGGCTGTCCCGAAGGTCCGCTACACCGAGCGCCCCGGCGCCTTCGCCGACGGCGAGCCGTACAGCCTGCGCGCCCCGACCTACACCTTCGACCAGCCGGCGTTCGGCCCGCTGCCGCCCGACCTGCTCGTCTCCCCGCGCGTCGCCCCGGCGATGATCGGCCTCGGCCTGCTCGAAGCGATCCCCGAGGCCGACCTGCTCGCGCGCGAGGACCCGGACGACCGCGACGGCGACGGGATCTCCGGCCGCGCCAACCGCGTGTGGGACGTCGCCGCCGGCGCGCCCGCGGTCGGCCGCTTCGGCTGGAAGGCCAACCAGCCGAGCGTCCGCCAGCAGACCGCGGGCGCCTTCCACGGCGACATGGGCATCACCTCCTCCCTGTTCCCCGAGGAGAACTGTCCGATGGGCCAGGCGGCCTGCCTCGCCGCCCCGACCGGCGGCGCCCCCGAGATCGCCGACGACCTGCTCGCCGACGTCGTCCTCTACTCCGAGACCCTCGCCGTGCCCGCGCGCCGCGACGTCGGCGACCCGACGGTCCTGCGCGGCCGCCAGCTGTTCCACGACGCCGGCTGCGCCGACTGCCACGTCCCGCGCCACGTCACCGCCGCCGACGCCGCGCTGCCCGAGGTCCGCGGCCAGACGATCTGGCCCTACACCGACCTCCTGCTGCACGACCTGGGCGACGGCCTCGCCGACGGCCGCCCCGACTTCGCCGCCGACGGCCGCGAGTGGCGCACCCCGCCGCTGTGGGGCATCGGCCTCGTCGACACCGTCAACGGCCACACCGAATTCCTCCACGACGGCCGCGCCCGCTCGCTGCTCGAGGCCATCCTCTGGCACGGCGGCGAGGCCGAGGCCGCGCAGCAGGCGGTCGTCGCCCTGCCGAAGCCCGACCGCGAGGCCCTGCTCGTCTTCCTCGAGTCCCTATGACCCTCCGCGCAGGTCCGCTCCGCCCTGTCCTCCAGCTCCTGTTCGTCGGGACATGTCTCGGCGCGGCCGCCGGCGCGTCGTGCGGCGGCGACGACACCGACGCGCTGCGCCGGCGCGTCCTCCACCACCTCGGCCACGCCGTCGCCGGGCCGGCCTTCGAGGCGTTCGAGCGGGCGGCCCAGGCCGCCGCGCTGCGCACCGACGCCCTCTGCGACGCCCCGAGCGACGCGGCGCTCGCCGACGCCCGCGCCGCCTGGAGCGCCGGGCGCGACGCCTGGAGCCGCACCCTCCCCTTCGGCTTCGGCCCGCTCGCCGAGCAGATGCAGCCGGGCCCGCTCGACTTCTGGCCCGCGCGGCCGGACACGATCGAGGCCGCGATCGCCGGCGCCCCCGCGGCGATCGACGCGACCTACCTGGCGAGCAAGGGCACCAGCGCCAAGGGCATGCCCGCGCTCGAGTACCTGCTCTTCGGGACAGACCCGGCCGCCGTCCTCCCGGCCCTGACCGATCCGACCGGCGGCGCGCGCCGCTGCGCCTACGCCCGCGTCGTCGCCGAGGACATCGCCGCCCGCGCGACCGCCGTGCACGACGCCTGGTCGCCCGGCTTCGCCGACGCGCTCGCCCGCGCCGGCGACGGCAGCCCGGTCTACGCGTCGGCCCAGGCCGGCGTCGACGAGGTCGTCAACAAGTTGATCGACGGCCTCGCGGTCATGGTCAAGACCAAGCTCGACACCCCGCTCGGCAACCTGACCGGCGCCGCCGTCGACCCCGCCCTGCTCGAGTCGCGCTTCTCCGGCCGCGCCAGGGCCGACCTCGCGGCCAACCTCGAGGGCGTGTGGGCCGTCTATCACGGCGCCGATCCCGTCGGCGTCGCCGAGGGCCTCGGCGTCCTCGTCCACGACGTCGACCCCGGCCTCAACCAGCGCGTGCACGTCCAGTACGAGTCCGCCGCCGCGGCCGTCGCCGCGATCCCCGAGCCCCTCGCCGACGCGCTGACCACCGACCGCGAGGCCGTCCAGTTCGCGCGCGACGAGCTCGACGCCCTGCGCCGCATGCTCAAGCTCGACGTCGCCAGCGCCCTCGGCGTCACCCTGATGCTGAGCGACAACGACGGCGACTGATGCCGGCGCTCCCCCGCCTGCGCGCCGCCCTGTCCGCCCCGGTCGACGCGGCCAGCCTCGTCGCCTTCCGCGTCGCCTTCGGCCTGCTGATGTGCGCGAGCACGATCCGCTTCGCCGCGCGCGGCTGGATCTCCGAGCTGTACATCGCCCCCGAGCTCCACTTCCACTACTGGGGCTTCGGCTGGATCGAGCCGCTGCCGCCCGTGGGGATGGTCGCCGCGTTCGTCGCCCTCGGCGTCCTCTCGCTGCTCGTCGCCGCCGGCCGCGCCTACCGCCTCTCCGTCGCCCTGTTCTTCGTCCTCTTCACCTACATCGAGCTGATCGACAAGGCGACCTACCTCAACCACTACTACTTCGTCAGCGTCGTCAGCCTGCTGCTCGTCGCCCTCCCGATCGGCCGCGGCACCACCCACGCGCCCGCCTGGGCCCTCGCCGCGCTGCGCCTCCAGGTCGGCCTCGTCTACGTGTTCGCCGGGATCGCCAAGCTTCGCCCCGACTGGCTGCTGCACGGCCAGCCGCTCAAGATCTGGCTCGCCGCCCACGGCGACTTCCCGCTGCTCGGCCCGATCTTCCGCCTGCCGTGGACCGCCCACGCGATGAGCTGGGCCGGCGCCGCCTTCGACCTGACGATCCCCTTCCTCCTCCTGTACGGCCGCACCCGCCCGTTCGCCTCCGTCGCCGTGCTCGCGTTCCACGGCCTGACCGGCGCGCTGTTCCCGATCGGCATGTTCCCGTGGATCATGAGCTCCGCCGCGCTCGTGTTCTTCCCGCCCGACTGGCCGCGCCGCCTCGCCCGCCGCCTGTCCATCCGGTCCTGGTCGAACGCACCTGCCCTCTCGAGCCTGTCCTCTCCGCCACGACCGCTGCTGCTCGGCGCGCTCGCGCTGCACTTCGCGATCCAGCTCGCGCTGCCGCTGCGCCGCCTCGCCTACCCCGGCGACACCGCCTGGACCGAGGAGGGCTTCCGCTTCGCCTGGCAGGTGATGCTCGTCGAGAAGGTCGGCGTCGTCACCTACCGCGTCCGCGACCCCGCGACCGGCCGCGAGCGCCGCGTCGACCCCGAGCCGCGCCTGACCGCCCAGCAGGCCAAGCAGATGGCCTTCCAGCCGGACATGATCCTCGAGTACGCGCACCGGCTCGCCGCCGAGAACCCGGGCGCCGAGGTCCGCGCCGACGCGTTCGTCACCTACAACGGCCGCCCGAACGCGCGCCTCGTCGACCCGACCGTCGACCTCGCGCGCGAGCGCGACACCCTCGCGCCGAAGCCGTGGATCCTGCCCGCGCCCCCGCGCCCGTGACCCGCGCGTGAGCTGCCCCGAAGGTCAGCCCCGCGCCACGGCCCCCGCTCCCGCCGTGCCCGCGGCCCGCGCGCGCTCTGTCCCGGAGGTCAGCCCCGCCATCGCTCCGCGCTCCCGGCGCGGCTGTCCCGAAGGCCAGCCGCGCCCCGCCCCTCACGGCGCCTCGGGCGCCGGCGCCATCGCGGGCTCGGCCGCCTTCTTGCCCTTCTTGCCCTTGCCCGGCTTCGGCGCCGTCTCGGCCGGCGGCGGCGCGGTCGGCTCGCCCCGGAAGCGCGTCACCTTGATCACCGTGCGGTTGTTCTTCGCCCGCCCGGCGGCGGTCAGGTTGACCGCGATCGGGCTCGCGTCGCCGTAGCCGGTCGACGTCACCCGCTCGGGCCCGAGGCCCTGGGCGATCAGCGCGTTGCGGACCGCCTCGGCGCGCTCGCTCGAGCGCTGCTTCGGGTTGCCGCGGTCGTCGGTGTGGACCCCGATCTCGACGCTCTCGAACTCCGGGTGCGCCTTGAGGAACGCGGCCAGCTCCGCGACGAGCGTCGCGCTCTTGTCGTCGACCGCGTTGCCGGAGTAGCGGATCGACTTCTTGAGCCGCAGCTTCTTGCCCCTGGCGATCACGTTCGGCGTGCTCGGCGGGACCGCCCGCCGCAGCGTCTCCTTGAGCGTCGTGAACTGCTCGCCGGCCGCGACGGTGAACTTGACCGGCTTGTCCTCGAACCCGTCGGCGCGGGCGACCGCGTTGTAGTCGCCGGCCGGCAGCTCGAGGCGGACGAGCCCGCCCTCGGTCGTCTTGAACGGCTCGTCGACCCCCTGGCCCGACACGTACAGCGTCACGACGACCGGCTGCCCGGCCTCGTCGGTGAACGCCCCGTCGAAGATCCCGACCGGCGGCGTGTTGGCGACGTCCATCGTGATCGTCAGGTTCGTGTCCTCGCCCGCGCGCACGTCGGCCGCGACCTCCTTGGTCGCCTTGTTCGCCAGCTCGACGACGATCGTCACCTGTCCCTCGGGGAACCTGAAGCTGGTGAAGTTGCCCTGCTCGTCGGTCAGGATCGCGTTGTTCGCCGCGCCCGGGAAGCGGACCTTCGCCCCGGCGACCGGCGCCCCGGTGCTGTCGACCACCTGGCCGACGACGCGCCCGTCGACCACCGCGGGCCCGCTCGGCTCGCTCGGGGACGGCGCGGGCACTTCCTTGATCACCGGGTTCGGGTCGATCGACCAGCCGAGCCCGAGGATCACCTGCCACGGCGCGACCGGCGGGCCGAACTCGAAGTTCGGCGAGACCATGCCGATGTCGACCGCCGCGTCGAGGTGCAGCCCCGCGATCACGTTCGCGCGCACGCCGACCGTGCCCCACAGGCTCGACCGCGGCAGCGGCGACGGCGTCGAGCCCTCCTGCCTGAACGCCGTCATCTCCGCCGTCGCGACGTCCCACGCGAGCTCGACGATCGGGTCGAGCCCGAACTGCTTCTCCTTCCCCAGCCGGACCGGGAAGTCGAGGCCGTAGCGCATGCGCACCCGGCTCGGCGCGACCCCGAGGGCGAACCGCGTCACCTCGCGGCTCGTCGCGTCGGAGAAGCCCTCGAAGTCGATCAGCTTGCTCGAGTTGTCGAGGATCCACCCGATGTTGGTCGTGAAGCGCACCGGGACCTGCCGCTTCGACAGGTAGCGCGCGTCGACGGTGAACAGGAAGTCGATGTTGAAGTTGACGCGGTTGGCCAGCAGCCGGCTCGTCCCCGACAGCAGCCCGAGCCCCATCTGTCCGCCGATCCCGATCCCGCCGCCGCGGACGAACCGGTGCGCCCCCTTGATCCCGAAGTCGACGTCGCCGAGCGCGAACTGGTTGACCGGATCCTGGCGCCCCGGCTGGGCCCGCGCGTTGCGGCTCGCCTGGCTGTGGATCGCCAGGTAGAGCTCGCCCCACTTGAACGGGCTGTAGCCGATGTTGACCGTCCCGCGCACGCGCCCCTGCTCGTCCGGCCCGCGCTCCGCGCTGTCGTAGATGAACCCGGTCCGCTGGAAGAAGTCCGTGTGCAGCCGGAACCGGACCGTGTGCCGCCCGCCGACGTCGGCCAGCGTCGTGTGGTACAGGCCGAGGCCGCCGCGCAGGCTGTTGACCGCCGGCTCGCGCCGCCCGCGGACCATCCCCGGCCCGTCGCTCGCGGCCGGCGGCGGCGGCGGCGGCGGCGTCGCGGCCGACGACGAGAAGTCGACCGTCGGCCCCTCGCTCGGCGCCGTCGCCTCTGCAGCTGTCCCGGCGGACATGTCCACGGAGGCAGCCCCGTCCGTGCCCGCCGCGGCGCCCGCGTCCCCGCCCGTCGCCGGCGCCGCCCCGCCGTCCGGCAGCGCCGGCGGACCGCCGGCCGCCGGCTCCGCGGGCAGCGGCGGCGGCTCGGCTGCCGCGGCGTCATGGAGCGCGGGCAGGCTGAGGCAGATCCCCGAGAGCGCAAGCAGCGAGGCGCGTCGCATGTGGGGAGCGTCCCCCAAAGGCGGCGCACCTGTCAAACCCTCGCCGGGGGCCGCCTGCGGGCCCGCAAGCGCCGCGCGTCGGCCCCGTCCGCCCCCACGCCGGCGCGGATCCGGCCCCGCGGGCCACAAGCCCGTCGACGGCAGGCCCCGCCCCCGCCGCGCCGGCTTCCCCGCGATCTGTCCCAAGGATCCTGTCCTCCCACGCATCTCGGCCCACGCGCGCGTGAGGCCGCGTCGACCCGCGCCGCCCCGCGTGGGCCCGCACGGACCTGCGTGGACCCGCGTGAACCATGTTCCTCGGGCCACGCGCCCCCGGCCTCCGCCCGCGCCCGTCTTCCGCGCTTGTTCACCACGCCGCCGCTTGGTATGTAACGATCAAGACCCCCATGGCCAAAGAGCTCGTGTACAACGCAACCATCGCCGAGCGCGACGACCTCACGCCGGCCCTCGCCGTGTTCCGGCTGCGCCCCGACGATGGCTTCCCGGGCGAAGGCTCGTGGTTCGTCCCCGGCCAGTACCTCACGATCGGCCTCAACAACACCGAGAAGCCCGAGCTCGGCGGCGTGCGCCGGCCGATGTCGATCGCCTCGGCCCCCGAGCGCCGCGACCTCGTCGAGTTCTACATCCGCTTCGTCGAGAAGCCGGAGTCCGACAACCCGCTGACCCACCTCCTGTGGAAGACCAGGCCGGGCGACCGGATCTTCCTGCGCAGCCAGCCGGTCGGCAAGTTCACGGTCGAGGACACGCTCGGCGCCGGCGACACGCGCCTCAAGGTGTGCGTCGCCGCCGGCACCGGCCTCGCGCCGTTTTTGTCGATGGTGCGCAGCAAGGTCAACCGCGACCCGAGCTGTCGCCTGTCCGACTGGGCGATCATCCACGGCGCGAGCTACAGCCGCGACCTCGGCTACCGCGACGAGCTCGAGCGCCTCGCCCGCGAGCACGGCCTGCACTACCTGCCGACCGTCAGCCGCCCGCGCGAAGAGGCGAACTGGACCGGCGCCGTCGGCCGCGCCGAGGACTTCTTCAAGGCCGATCGCCTGCCTGCCCTCGAGGACAGCCTCGGCCTCGAGCGCGGCGCCTTCCGCCCCGACCGCGTCGGCGTGCTGATCTGCGGCCTCCAGGGCACGATCGGCGCGACGGTCGAGCGCCTGCTCGTCCGCGGCTTCGTCCCCGACAACCGCAAGATCCGCCGCGCGCTTGCGATCCCCGACGAGCTGCCGGCCCACACCTTCTACGAGGCCTACGACACGATCCCCCCGATCGACCTCAACGACGCCGCCCACGTCGAGCGCCTCAAGACCGCCTTCCACGCCACCCTGGCCTGACCACGCACGTCGCCACGAGCCTCGTGCTCCGGCATCGCTGACTGCCGAGGCCGATCGCCGGTCGTCGGCTCCGCTGCGAGCTGTCTCTTCGCGCATGTCCCAGCCGTCCGATGGACGGCCAGGCCTGGCCGCCCATCGGACGGCCCCCCGAAGTCCCATCCGGCGCTCGCCCGTGCCCCGACGCCATCCGCCCCGATATGACCCGAAGAACACCCCGGCGGAGCTTCGCCGCGCGACGACGGCCGAGCGCCCGCCGGCACCACGCCCGTCGCGCACCTGAACGCGGGGCCCGCCATGCCCTCCGGGGCGCGTCCCCGGGGCGGCGCAGCGGGACGCCGGCGGGGCGGAGCCCGTGGCGCGCGCGCAGGCGGCTCGCCTGGCACTCGGGACATTTCTCTTAAAACATGCCCTTCGCGCCACCCGAGCACGCGTGCACGCGAGCCGCCGAGCACGGCCACGGGGGGGAGCCCGCCGACAGCGAGGGCCCCGCGGAGCCGCCCCGGGGACGCGCCCACCCGGGCCTTCTAGGCCCCGCGCCCCCGGATCGGCGCCCCGCGCCCCCGCCCCGCGCCGTCAGCCCGGCGTCACCCCGGGCGCCGCCGGATCGAGCGACCACTCCCACGCGTCGAGCAGCACCAGCGAGTCGAAGATGTGCCCGCCCGTGTCCCAGACCGCGAACCGGATCTCCATCGTCTCGCCCGGGGCCACGTTGCCGCGGAGCGTCAGCCAGCCCGTCCCGCCGCCGGCCATCGTCTGACCTTGCGAACAGGTCGACGCGTCGTTGAGATCGAACCCCGTCCCCTTCAGCTCGGTCGTCGCCTTGCAGCCGTTGTACTGCGACGTCGGCACCCCCGACTGGCAGCCGACCGTCCCGCCCTGGCACTGCGAGAACAGCCCCTGGGCCACGCGGACCAGGTTGACCCCGATCGGCCACTTCGTCTTCCCGTCGTCGAACACCGCCACGTTCTTGTCGGCCGGGTTGCCGACCGCGAGCGAGTCGACGAGCGCGACGAAGAAGTCGTTGTACTGCGAGCACACGAACTCCGGGTACTCGGCCGAGAAGAAGTACATCTTGGCCGAGAACGACTTCGCGTTGGTCGGCACGCGGACGCGCAGCGTCAGCATGATCGGGTCGTTCGCCGACGGCACCATCGGCACCTTGCAGCCGGGCGGGTTGGGCAGCGTCCCGCCGTTCTTGGTGTACCAGTCCTGCGGCGGGGGGCTCTTGATCCCGTGGTTGACCCCCGACTCGAACGCCGCGAACGCCGGCTTCGTGTCGCCGGAGGCCGCCGCGTGGCCGCTCGACAGCACCGCCAGGCGGCCGGACTTCTGCGGCTTGATCACGTCGCCGAAGTCCGGGCGGATCGACCGCGACAGCGCCGACGGGTTGCCTGTCCCGTCGGCCAGGCTGAACTTCGCCGAGATCACGCCCCACGTCCGGTCCTTCGGGTCCTGCGGGCTCTCGGTCGTGAACTGGCACAGGTCGAGCGCGCGGGCGAAGTCGAGCGCGTCGCTCGAGTCGCTCGCCAGCCCGCCGTCGCAGCTCTGGGACACCTCGTCGACCTGCCCGTCGCAGTCGTCGTCGACCGTGTTCCCGGCCGCCTCGTAGGCCCCCGGGTTGACCAGCTGCGGGTCGAAGCAGTCGCCGCCCTGGGCGTCGCAGCAGTCGCCGGAGCACACCCCCCAGCCGTCGCCGTCCGCGTCGGTGTCCTCGTCGGTCTCGCCGTCGCAGTCGTCGTCGACCGCGTTCCCGCAAACCTCCGGGATCGGCTCGACCTGACCCTCGCACGCCCCGAAGCCGAGCCCGTCGTCGCCGCACGTCCGGACCCCCGCCACGCACGCCCCGACGCCCTCCGTCCCCTCCGGCCCGCTGTAGCACGGCTGCTGCTCGCCGGGCTGGCACGGCGTCGTGCACGTCTTCGTCGCCGGGTCGCACACCGGCCCGTCGGGGCTGTCCGTACAGTCCTGGTCCGAGGAACAGGGCGAAGCGGACATCGTCGTCGACCCCGCGCCGCCGCCGCTGCTGCCCGCGCTCGCCGCCGCCGTCGTCCCGGTCGCCTCCCCGCCGCTCGCCGCCGCCGTCGTCCCGGTCGCCTCCCCGCCGCTCGTCGTCGCCAGGGTGGTGCCTTCCACCCCCGTGCTCAGCGCGACCGGGTCGTTGGGGTCCGCGAAGCCGCTCGTCGCCGCCGGTTCGCGGCAGCCCGCGATCGTCGCCACGCAACCACCGACAAGGACCATGGGGAGACCGAAGCGCGTCATGGTGCTGCTATCCTCCTCGCTCGCGGCCGGCGAGCTCGCGACTCTTTGCCAAAGACGCGACGGACGTGCATCCAGGGTTCCACTCCGTCAACTCACGCCGTCACGCGGCTGTCACATCGCGGTGCAGGTGCAAACGCCGGACTTTGTCCCGAGCCTGTCTGCATCGTCGTCGTTGCACCTGCAAGCCGAGCCCGGTTACTTTGCGGCCGATGCATTTGCGGCCCCGACACGTGGTGATGATGGCGTGTGCGATTTCGCTCCACGCCTGTGGTGACAGTACGAACATCGATCCGTCGGCGACGGACGGCAGCTCGACGACCGGCACGACCGCCGATCCGACGACGGGCACGGTGCCGACGACCACGGTCCCGACCACCACCGGCGACCCGACGGGCCCCGACACGACGTCGACCACCACCGAGGGCACCGCCACCACCGAGGGCGTCACCTCGACGACCACCGGCGGCACCACGATCGGCGACACCGACACCGGCGGCGACACCGACACCGGCGGCGACACCGGCGGCCCGGTCGACGGCGTGATCACCTGCGACGCGCCGCCGCTCGCCCCGCCGGCCGAGGGCACCTGTGAGATCACCGCCCAGGGCCCCGGCGGCACCCTACTCCGCGGCGCCGTGCTCGCCCCCGACGTCGTCTACGAGAACGGCGCCGTGCTCGTCGACCCCGACGGCGTGATCGCCTGCGTCGGCTGCGACTGCCTCGACCTGCCCGCGGCGCAGGAGGCCACCGTCGTCGCCTGCGCCGACGGCGTCATCTCGCCGGGCCTGATCAACGCCCACGATCACATCACCTTCGCCAACAACAAGCCGATCGGCGAGGGCGTCGACCGCTACGAGCACCGCCACGACTGGCGCAAGGGCAAGAACGGCCACCAGGCGCTCAACGTCCCCGGCGGCGCCTCGAAGAACGTCGTGCTCGCGGCCGAGTTCCGCTTCCTGATGAGCGGCGCCACCTCGGCGGCCAGCGCCGGCGGCCAGCCCGGCCTGCTCCGCAACCTCGACTCGAACCCCGCGCAGCTCGAGGGCCTGCCGATCCCGGTCGCCAACAGCGACACCTTCCCGCTCGGCGACAGCGGCGGCCTCCAGCTCGCCAACGGCTGCGGCTACCCCGACGTCACGCTCGCCAGCCAGATCACGGACGAGAACGCCTACCTCCCGCACATCGCCGAGGGCATCGACGACTTCTCGCGCAACGAGTTCGTGTGCCTCAGCCAGGGCATGAGCGACGTCATCGCCCAGCAGACCGCGATCATCCACGCCGTCGGCATCACCGCCGACGACACCGCGACGATCAACCCCGACAAGGCGCGGATCGTCTGGTCGCCGCGCTCCAACATCGTCCTCTACGGCAACACCGCCCAGGTGACCGTGCTCGACCACCTCGGCGTCCCGCTCGCGCTCGGCACCGACTGGGTCGCCTCGGGCTCGATGAACATGCTGCGCGAGCTCCGCTGCGCCGACGAGCTCAACTCGATCTACTACAACACCCACTACAGCGACCGCGACCTGTGGAACATGGTCACGCTGAACGGCGCCCTGGCGACCGGCAGCGAGGGCGCGATCGGCCTGCTGCGCCCCGGCTACGCCGCCGACATCGCGGTCTTCGACGGCTCGCAGCTCGAGCACCACGCCGCCGTCGTCCGCGGCGAGCTCCCGGGCGTCGTCCTGGTGATGCGCGGCGGCAAGACCCTCTACGGCGACGCCGCGGTCGTCCAGGGCCTGACGGGCATGGCCTGCGAGGACCTCGACGTGTGCGGCCGGGCCAAGAAGGCCTGCGTCACGGCCGACACCGGCGGCGTCTCGCTGGTGCAGATGAAGGCCGCGATCGACCCGACCTACCCGCTGTTCTTCTGCGGCACCCCGGACCTCGAGCCGAGCTGCGTCCCCTCGCGCCCGAACGAGTACACCGGCGCGCCCGCGGCCGACGACCTCGACGGCGACGGCCTGACCAACGACGCCGACAACTGCCCGGACGTGTTCAACCCGCCGATGAAGCTCGCGCCCGGCCTGCAGGCCGACGCCGACGGCGACATGAAGGGCGACGCCTGCGACGAGTGCCCGACCGACGGCACCGACACCTGCAAGCTGCTCGACGCCGACGACATGGACGACGACGGCGTGCCCAACGGCGCCGACAACTGCATCCGCCTCGCCAACCCGACGCAGCAGGACGCCGACGCCGACGGCAAGGGCGACGCCTGCGACGCCTGCCCGACCCCCAACCCCGGCTTCGCCGCCTGCCCGACCACGATCGAGGCGCTGCGCGACCCGATGCACCCCGACCACGCCGCCGTCACCACCCCGGGCCTCGTCGTCGAGGTCCAGGACGTCTACGTCACCGGGATCCGCCCGGCGGTCGGCAACTCGCGCGGCTTCCACATCGAGACCGGCTCGCAGCAGCCGTACACCGGCATCTTCGCGTTCACCGGCGGCACCACCCCGTCGGTCAAGATCGGCGACAAGGTCCGCGTCACCGGCACCTACGAGCTGTACTTCGGCCTGCACGAGCTGGTCGTCGGCGCGGTCACGGTCCAGGAGACCGGCAACCCGCTGCCGTTCGCCCCGCTGACCGTCGACCCCGCCGAGGTCGCGACCGGCAAGCCGCTCGCCGTGCCCTACCAGTCGCTGCTCGTCGAGGCCGAGATGGTCGAGATCACGGTCCAGAACTCCGACGCGCCGATGGACTTCGACGAGTTCACGATCACCGGCGGGCTGCGCGTCGACGACGGGATCTCCGACTCGGTCAAGGACATGCAGCTCAACAACGCGTGCCCGGTCGCGACCAAGTTCGAGTCGATCGCCGGGGTCCTCAGCTACAGCTTCAACAACAGCAAGCTGCAGCCGCGCGTCAAGGCCGACATCGTGCTCGGGCCGAACAACATGTGCAACCCCTGGCCGTGAGGACAGGCTGACCCACGCTGCCCGCCTGACCGCGAGGACAGGCGGGCTTCGTCGCGCGCCCGGCTCGCGGCCCTCCCGGCAGCCTCGCCGGCCCCTCGATGGAGGGCCGCCTCCGACGAGCTCGCCGGCGGCCCCTCGCGTCCTCGCCGCACGCGCAGCGGCGCACGATCGCCCCGCCGGCGACCGTCGCGGCGCTGGTCGCCCGCCGCGACCTCGCGCGCCGTCCTCTGCTACAACTATGGGCCTCCGTGCTCCGCCGCCTCGCGCCGCTCGCCCTCGTCCTCCTCGCGGCCCCCGCCCGCGCCGAGGAGCCGCGGCACTGGCCGCTGTGGCCGACCGAGGTGCGGCGGGTCGCCGAGCCGCTGCTGCCGCCCGCGGGGGGCGAGCTCAGGGTCGTCCCGGAGACCCGCCGGATCGCCGCCGTCCGCGCGCTCGATCGCTACCCGACCCCGCTCGTCGCCCCGATCCTGCTCGACGCGCTCGAGGACCGGGCGAGCGGCGTCCGGCGCGAGGCGCTCGCCGCCTGTCTCGAGCGCCAGCTCGTCGCCTGCGCCGCCCCGGCGCGGCGGCTCTGGCAGGCCGAGATCATGGACCCCGCGCTGCGGATCGCCGCGCTGCGGGTCGTCGCGCTCGGCCCCGAGCCCGACCGGCTCGCGCTGTTCCTCGCCGCCCTGCGCGACCCCGACGAGCAGATCCGGGCCGAGTCGGTCCGCACCTTCGTCGCCGCGACCTGGCCCAAGGACCAGCAGGCGTCCGTCCGCGCCGGCGTGATCGCCAAGCTCGCCGACCCCTCGCCGATCGTCCGCCGCGCCGCCGCCCACGGCCTCGGCCTGCTCGGCCCCGGCGACGGCGCGCTCGCGCTGACCCGCCTGCTCGTCGATCCCGACCCGCAGGTCCGCCAGGACACCGCCCAGGCGCTCGCGCACCTGCGCGACCCCCGGGCCGCGCCCGCGCTGCTGCGCGCGCTCCAGGCCGGCGACGAGACCTACGTCGCCCGCAGCTTCCTCGCCGCCTTCGCCGACCTGCCCGGCCCCGACGTCGACGCCGAGCTGCTGCGCCTGCTCGACGCCCCGCCGCGCAACCTCAGCCACCGCGTGGTCGCCGAGGTGATCGCCCACCGCCCCGCGCCCGGCCCCGCGCTCGCCGAGGGCCTGGTCGCCCGCCTGCGCGAGGACCCGCTCCGCGGCCCCGCGCTCGAGGCCCTGCTCGGCCTCGGCGAGGCCGCCCGCCCGGCCCTGCGCGCCGCCCAGGCCCGCGGCCTCGAGCCGCCGCTCGACCTCGAGGTCCGCCGCCTGCTCGCCGCGCTCGACCTCCCTGACCGCCCGGCCATGTTCCTTCCGCCCTGGCCCGAAGGACAGGACAATATGGCCTGGCAGGCCGCCCTCGCCGCCCCCGGCCCGGCCCGCCGCCTGCGCGCCGCCGCCGAGCTCGGCG
>ERZ1066136.228-NODE-228-length-56809-cov-26.557705_pt1 | contig 56809 bp, 39 predicted proteins | sample MGYA00382783_ERZ1066136 | MGnify/ENA primary metagenome ERZ1066136 (study PRJEB33369, sample SAMEA5778366) | biofilm metagenome | biome: Industrial cooling water; feature: Water cooling tower basin; material: Biofilm | place: United Arab Emirates | collected... | reverse complement strand
GAGATCTCCCGCCGGGGCGGGATAGAAAAACTCGAGGTCGAACTCCTTCATGGAGTTCGACCTCTACGACCGCGAGAAGGACCTCTTCCTCTCGACGGCCCGCCGCCGCGAGCTGCTCGCCGGCCTCCCGGTCGTCTCGGTCGCCGTGCTGTGGGAAGGCCGCCCGCAGAAGCTCGGCGACGTCACGAGCCTCGTCGGCCCCTCCCTCTTCAAGACCGCCGAATGGCGCGATCGCCTCGTCGAGGCCGGCGCCGCCGCCAGCGTCCCGGCCGCCCAGGTGCTCGCCGAGACCGACCGCCACGACGCGATGGAGGGCGTGTACATCAAGATCGAGGACGACGAGCGCGTGCTCGAGCGCCTCAAGTGGGTCCGCGCCAGCTTCCTCAGCTCCCTCGTCGAGTCCGGCAGCCACTGGCTCGACCGCCCGATCGTCAACAACCGCCTCGCCGACGGCGTGTCGCTCTGGTGAACGTCGGAACCCCATGAAGGCGCTCCGCAGGGCGCCCTTTGCGGACCGCCGCGACGGCCGTCGAGCTAGGCCCTACTGCGATTCGCGCACCTCCGGCGGCGAGAGATCGCTCGGGCTCAGGGTGCAGGTGACGCGGGGGTAGACGAACTCGGTCTCCTGGTTCTCCCGCCGGCGGAGCCGCAGGAATTCGTGGCGCTCCTCGTCGCTGGCCAGGGTCAGCGGGGTGCCGTCCACGAGGCAGGGCTGCCCGTCACGCACGTGGACCCACGTCTTCGAGGTGCGCAACGTGACCCCGAGCCAGGTGTTGTCGGGATCTCCGGTCGCGGGGTCCAGCACGATCCGGTGGCGGAACCTCCGGTTGGTGTCGGCAGAGAATACGACGACACGGCCGTGGATGAGCGGGATCGCGAAGGATGGCCCCTCCGGCGCCTTCGACTCCACGAGCAATCGCCGCGACGGCCCGGCCCCGGGGCGCTCATAACAGGAGAAGAGGGCGATCTCGCCGGCGTCGTCCAGGTCGAGCGCCTGATCCGAGTGCGCCCGCATGGTGGCGTAGGCGCGGGTGTAGACCTCCAACAGCGCGTTGTTGAAGGGGAGCGCGAGCGAGGCGCACGCGCGGATCTTCTGCGCGAGGGTGTGATGAATGGATCGAAAACACTGGGCCGGGAGCGTGTAGGCGGTGGTGGTGCGGACGATCGGGACCCCGCGCGAGCCGTCGGGCACCACGAGCACCGCGCCGCGCCGGCCTCTCCCGAGCTCCTCGAGCCGGGCCGACGCGGACAGCTCCGCGAAGAGGTCGCCCTGAATCGGGACATCGTAGGCGCGGAACAGGTCGGACGCCTCGTAGATCGGCGCCCGATAGTCCCCCGCGTTCATGCTGAAGCGAAAGCCGTCCCCGTAATCGATCGGGTCCGACGACCGGTTCTCCTCGGCGTACAGCCGGCGCAGCTCCGCCATCCCCTCGGGCGTGGGGGCCTCCAGCTCGACCCGCGCCCCGTCCCGGACCAGAAAGGTGCGCCCGTCCTCGTGGACCGCCTCGGTCTTCGAGCAGCGCACCACGTAGCCCAGCCGGGTCGGCAGCCGCGCGGCCTCCAGCTCGGACGGCACGATCTCGTGGGTGTAGCGCCGGTTGGTGGACAGCGGCATGAAGAACACGGAATTGGGGTACAGCGTGATCGTGAACTGCTCCGGGAACTCGCCGCGCTCCGCGGCCTCGATCTCCTTGCGTCGGAAGCGGAGCCGGGTCAGCCCGCTGATCCCCCGGTGGCCGCGATCGAAGGGATCACCGGCCATCGGACCGAGCCGGTCGAGGCGCTCATAGAAGGTACAGAAGGCCATGACGCCGTCGTCCGGCATGTCCTTGGTCTTGTCGGCGTGGGACGAGATCCGGGCCTTCGCCTGCTTCTTCTCCGCGTCGGCCGGGGTGTTGTGATAGACCTGCGCGAGCACGTGGTTGAGCGGCGCCGCCCCCGAGAAGATCAGCGCCGCCTCCTGGTTCAGCGCGTCGACGATGTGTCGGTCGGTGGCGCGGAAGTTGTCGGTCGGGCCGGCCAGGTTGGTGGAGCAGCGCAGCAGCCGGAAATGGAGCGCATCCATCTCCTGCCGGACCGGCGTCAGGTAGATCCCGGTGCGGTGCGCCGTCGCCGGCTTGGTCGATTCGGTCAGCGACTGGAAGGTGTGCTCGCCGCGGATCCGCCCGGCGTAGTCGACCTCTGGATCGAAGAAGCAGCGGTAGTACACGCCGAGCCCGTGCACGCGGATCGGGACCCGGCCGAGGCCGACCACCGGCCAGGGGGCGAGGTCGCCCGTGTGGCCGTGGGAGCCCTCCCGGACCACCAGGACTCGCGACGCGGCCGAGAGGTCGAGGGCGGCGGCCTTCGACACGTCACCGCGCAGGTAGACGGCCTTCCCCGCGAGATCGGGCAGCCCCGCCGTGGGCTCGGTGATCACCGCGCCGGCGAAGCCGTCGATCGGGCGCTCGTCGCCTTGCGACGAGAGCACGATCAGGACCTGGAGAGCGTCGACGATGCAGGCTTCGGGAGCGCGCGGCCGGGCCATGGCGGCAGGGTATCACCGGGCGAGCCCGGCGCGTCGCCGGAGCACGCTCCCGGCGCTCCGGCGACGCGCCGGCTCCCGTGTCGTTTCGCGCGGCGCGGAAGCATCCTGCGTCGATTCATCCGGCCGAAGGACCGCCTCGCGGCAATGCTCGGGGTCCACCTGCGCGGCGCGTCGCAGCGCCTCGGCCCGCGAGCCGGATGTGTGGCAGCGCGTGGCGAGAGGTCGAGCGGCGTACGGAGACCGTGGTCGTCGAGACAGGGACCCCGTACACTCGCGCCTCGTGGCTCGACGCAGTGTCCTTCGATTCAAAGATCTCCCGGTGCGCCCCACGCGTTCCGTCCCTCTCCTCGTGGCAGTCCTGATCGCCGCCGGTCCGCTCGCGGCTCACGCGTCGCTCCGAATCGGCGACATCCGCGTCACCCAGCAGGCGAGTGACAAGCCCGCGTCGCTGATCGTCACGACGACGGCCGACGGGGCGAGCGAGGCCGACGTCGTTCACGCCGCGGTCGAGTCGGCCGACGGCACCCGCAAGGAGCTCGCCTGCTCGCCGGGGACCACGAAGCGGACCGGCACCGGCGGTCTGCCGAAGCTGCCGACCGGCAAGACCGCCGCGACGCTCACCCTCTTCGCCGGCGATGGCAAGGTCCTCACCACCTACGCCGGCGCGCTCCTCCCCGGCGGGCGGCTCGATCTCACCGACGACCACGCGCGGGCCGTCGCGCCCGCGGTCTCGGGATTCGTGTTCGCGTCGGGCGGGACCGGCGGGACCGCGCTCGTGACCCTCGAGGGCGCCAAGTCTCCGATCTCCGGCGGCGTGCTCACCGTCGACGGCGTGAAGACCCAGCTGGCCTTCGGCGCCGAGGCGACCGAGTGGGGCTGCGGTCCGCTCTCCGCCGAGAAGGCGTGGAACTTCCACGTGTGGACGGAGGTCGCCAAGTCGCCCGGCCGGTCCGAGCGCACCGTCTCGCGCCGGGACGACGGGTTCAAGGCCCGTGTGAGCGCGCCGTGGCGCGGAGAGGACAAGGGCGGCGTCCCCACGCTCGCGGCGGACGACGTCGGCCGGACCACCGTCGGCCTCGTCGCGCCCCCGATTCATGGCTGCGGATGGGGACGCACCTGCAAGTCCCCCGCGGCCCACGCCCTCGTCGGCTTCTCCACCGGCTGGTCCGCGAAGGACGCGATCCCGGCCTTCCTCGCGCTCGACGTCGAGGGCGGCGAATCGCTGCAGTTACCGCTGAACAGCGCCCAGCGCACCGGGGCGGTGAAGGTCCAGTTCGACGGAGATCCCGCCGGTCGTCAGGTCGAGCTCGTCACCGACGCCGGCCCCGTCCGGCTGACCGCCGGCGATGGGCGCGGCGTCTGCATGCCGGGCAAGTGCTTCTCGCTCGCGCCGGACGCGGGCGGCTGGGCGCTCATTGCGACCGCGTGGGCCCTCGACGCCGCCAAGCTCCCCGGCGGGATCCCGGTCGCGTTCACGCCCGCCGGCGGCAAGGATGCGCTCGTGGCACCGAAGGAGCCGAAGGTGATGATTCCGCTGCGGGAGGAGGTCGCGCTCGTCTTCGCCCGCACCGTCGATTTCCGGCCCGACGCCTTCGGCGGCCCGATCGCCGCGAAGCCCTCCTTCATCGGCCTCGAGCAGGAAGGGATCCACACCAGCACGGCGACGGCGACGGGGACCGTGCGCCGCGCCACGCTCGGCGCGACCGCCAGCGCCTTCTCGTTGGCGACGGCGAGCACGACCGGCCCCGCGCAGTCCCGGGGCGACCTGCTGATCGCCGGCGAGCCGATCGTCAGCGTGGGCGGCGGCGGCACGACGGATCCGGTCCGGCCGCCGGTGGTGTGGGAGGCCAACGGCGCCGGCACGCGGAGCGCGATCCCGTCGACCCGCAACAAGCCCGGTCTGCGGTGATTCAGGGCGAGCGGTGCCCCGTGAATGGACCTCCGGCAGCACCCCTGCGCCCCGAGCGCGGAGGGGTGCCGGCGGAGGACCTGTCCTGAAGGTCCTTCGTGCGGGTCCGGGCGCGCGCCCGGGACTAGTCGAGCTCGAGTTTGATGCAGTTGAAGATCTGGACGAAGACGTCGCTGTCGTTGTTGTTGTCGTCGTCGCAGCCGATGTCGATGTCGATGTCGCAGCGCGGCTGGCAGAGCGCGCCGACGGTGTCGACGCACGAGCGCTCGCAGCTGCGGGTCAGCTTGGCCTCGCACTGCTCGCGCGCGCGAAGGCCGAGCTGCGGGCCGCAGGTCTCGGCGGCCTGCTGGGCGCACGAGTCGATGCACGTCGGGCGACCGCCGTCGAAGCAGGCGCCCTCGTCGATCCCGACCTCGAGGCCGAAGCAGAACTCGAGGTCGAGCTCGTTGTCGCGGTCGTCGCAGTCGCCGTCGCAGGCGATCGGGGGTGTGGTGACGATCGGCCTCGCCGACGCGGACTGCGCCGTCAGGGCCGTCGCAAGTCCGAGGGCGGGGAGCAACAGGGGGAGTACGCGCAACATGGGGGGTCCTTTCTCGAAGGGGGAGCGCTGCGTCGAAACGATCCCGACGCAGCGCAACCGGAATGGTATGGGAGCCGGCCCGACAGGCAATCGAGGCGTGTAGCGGGGCGCATCATGCCGATCGCGGGCGCTCGCGGCGATCACCGTGCGAAACGGCGTCCGCCGCCGCCCTCGCGCGCGGACGGGCGATCGCGCGGCACGTCGTCGCGCCGACGTCGCCGACAGCGGGATCGGCGATCAGTAATCGACGGTCACGACGATTGCGCCGAGTCCGACGATCGGCGGATCCGACCGCCGCGCCCGCGCCGCCCTCACGACGCCTCGCCTGCGCCCGGCAGCGCCGCCAGGAATTCGAGGAGCGCCCGATTGAAGGCGTCGGGCGCCTCGAGGTTGGCGAGGTGCGCCGCGTCGGCGAGCCGCACGAGCCGCGCGCCGGCGATCGCGGCGGCCATCCGCTCGGCCTCGGCGGGCGGCGTGAGGCGATCGAGCTCGCCGACGATCACCAGGGTCGGGCACGCGATCGCGGCCAGCGTCGAGGTCGAGTCGGGCCGCTGCGCCATGCCCCGCTGCGCCGCCGCGACCCCCGCGGGCGTGCCGCCGCCGATCAGCCCGCGCACCAGCCCGGCGAGCGCCGGCTCGGCGGGCTCGCGGAGCAGCCGCGGCACCATCGCCTCGGCGACCCATCCGAGCCCGTGCGTCAGCGCCGACTCCGCGAACGCCTCGCGCCCCGCCCGACCCGCCGGATCGTCGGCGCCCGCGCGCGTGTCGGCGAGGACCAGCGCGCGGACGAGCTCCGGCGCCTGCCGCAGCAGCTCGAAGGCGACGTAGCCGCCCATCGACAGCCCGACGACCGCGGCGTTTGCGACGCCGAGGTGTCCGAGCAGCGCCCGCACGTCGCCCGCCAGGCCCGCCATCGTCGACGGCCCCGCGCCGACCGGCGTGCCGCCGAAGCCGCGGAGATCGGGCGCGAGCACCCGGTAGCGCCCGGCGAGCGCGTCGATCTGCGGCCGCCACATCGCGGCGTGCAGCGGAAACGCGTGCAGCAGCAGGACGACCTCAGGCGCCCCCGCGGGGCCGGCGTCGAGGTAGTGCAGATCGAGCTCATCGAGGCGGAGGCGCGGCATGCCCCGTTCCTATCACCGGACGCGTGGCGATGCACCTCCCGGCCCGGTGACGACGACGACGACATCCGGGCCGCGGGTGCCACGCGGGTGCTCGACCCGGCGCGGCCACCCAAACGCTACTACTGGATCTCGCTCGCCGACCTCTAGGCGGACGGGCTCGGCGACGCGGCGGCCTGGCACAAGGGACAGGCGGTCGCGGCGTGGGGTTGGTCGCGCCGGTGGAGGTCGAGCACCGCGCGCGAGAGCTCGGCGAGCTCGCGCCGGACCTCGCGCCGCGCCCCCTTGACCCGCGCGATCCGCATATCGTCATAGCCGGTCGTCTGGTGGCGCATCCACGCGATCACGGCGGCCCGGGCGCGCTCCTCGACCGGGATCCGCTCCGTGCGCGCGACCGTGCCGCTGCCGACCGGCGTCGCGTGGGCCGCCACGCGGGCGGCGACCGTCCGCGCGAGCGCCTCCCAGCGCGGCGCGAAGCGGAGGAACTCGAGCACCGCCTGCTCGAACGTGACGACGTAGGCCGCCTGCGTCCGCTCGCGACGCGCCGCCTCGGCGACCCGCTTCTTCGCGTAGGTCGTGGTCGAGCGCTCGGCGTCGAGCTCGGCGCGGACGCGGTCGATCGTCGCCGCCGGGGCCCACAGACCCTTCGAGAACAGCTTGCGGCCCTTCTTCTCGACCACCGCCCACGACGGCCCCGCGAGCTTGACCCGGCGGGTCAGCGCCGCGTCGCCGGGCGGCAGGCAGGCCCAGCCCGGCGGCGGCGACAGGCGGCGCCCGTCGGGCGCGACGAAGGTCTGCGGATCGGCCGTCGGCGTCAGGGTCAGGGTCTCGGACATCGGGGCGGCGACTTTTGCCACCGCGCGCGGCGCTTGTCGACTCAATCCCGACGCGACGCGAGCCAGCGCTCGACCTCGGCGAGCTCGGCCTGCGCCCCCGCCTCGCGGTACGCGTCGCGGACCGCCTCGGCCAGCCCGCGCGCGCGGGGCCGGTCGCGGCCGGCGGCCTCGGGCGCGTCCCACAGCGCCTGCGCGAGCAAGAACCGGGTCTCGGCGGTCAGCGCCGGCGGGTCGCTGGCGAGCCCGTGGATCACCAGCGCCCGCTCGAGCGGCCCGAGCGCGGCGTCCGGCCGTCGCTCCCGCAGCGCGACCTCGCCGAGCCCGCGCAGCGCGTCGAGCAGGGACGGGTGCTCGCGGCCGAAGGACGCCTCGACGATCGCCAGCGCCCGCTCGAACCGGGCCCGCGCCCGCTCGAGGGCGCCGAGCTTCAGGTCGAGGCTGCCGAGGTTGGCCAGCGACAGCGCGACGTCCGGGTGGTCCGGGCCGAGCGCCTTCTCCTGGATCGCCAGCGCCCGCGCGAACCGGGTCCCGGCCGCGTCGAGCGCCCCGAGCCGCATGTCGACGATGCCGAGGTTGTCGAGCGAGACGGCGACGTCGCGGTGTTCCGGGCCGAGCGCCTTCTCGCGGATCGCCAGCGCCCGCTCGTGCCGGGCCCGGGCGTCCGGATAGTCGCGGAGCTCCATCGCCGCGATCCCGAGGTTGTTGAGCATCGCGGCCAGATCCGGGTGCTCGGGGCCCAGCGCCTTCTCGAGGATCTCCAGCGCCCGCGCGAACCGCAGGCGAGCCTCCTCGACAGCGCCGGTGTCCAGGTACGCGTTGCCGAGGTTGTTGAGCGAGGACGCCAGCTCCGGGTGCTCCGGGCCGAGCGCCGCCTCCTGGATCGCCAGCGCCCGCTCGTGCAGGGCCCGGGCCTCGTCGTACGCGCCGAGCCGCTCGAACGCGGCGCCGAGGTTGTTGTGGGTCGCGGCGACGTCCGGGTGCCCCGGGCCGAGCGCCTCCACCTGGATCTCGAGGGCCCGCGCGAACCGGGCCCGGGCCTCGTCGTACGCGCCGCGATGGAACGACACGTTGCCGAGGTTCATGAACGCGAAGGCGACCTCCGGGTGCCCCGGGCCGAGCGTCTTCTCGCGGATCGCCAGCGCCCGCTCGAACCGGGCCTGCGCCTCGTCGTAGGCGCCCCGGTGCGCGAACACGAGGCCCTGTTGGGTCAGCGAGCGCGCGCGCCGGAGGCCGTCGTCCGGCTCGCCGAGCTCGTCGAGCAGCCCCTCGGCGTGGCGGGCCCACCGGATCCCCTCGGACGGGCGCGCGAGGTTGCGCCCGACCGTGCCGACGAGCAAGATCGCGGCGGCCGCCGCCGTCTCCGCCGCGTTCGCGTCGACCGCGGCGAAGTACCCGTCCTCGAGCGTCCGCTCGGCCGCGGCGTAGTCGCCCATCCGTTCCAGCGCGTCGCCGACGGCCAGCGTCGCCGCCGCGACCAGCGGCGGCCAGCGCAGCGCCTCGGCCTCGCGCAGCGTCGACTGTGCCAGCGCGAGCGCCTCCGCGTAGCGACCGGCCGCCCGCAGCGCCCCGACCTGCGACAGGCTCGCCTGGACCGCGCGCACGGCCGCGCGATCGTCCGGCGGCGCCGGTCTACGCTGGAGCTGCAGCGCGTCGAGGCACGGCGCCACCGGCCGCAGGCCTGCCGCCGCGACGACCGCCCTCTGCACCGTCTTCGCGTCCGCGCGCGACAGCTCGGCGACCAGCGCGGCGAGCTCCATCCGCCGCTCGTCGAGGCACCCGCTCGCGCGGTCCAGCAATTCCTCGGACCACGTCCCGCGCACGCGCGCGTCGGTGCAGGCCTGCGTCCTCGCGGCGCGCCACGCCTGCGCCTGCGCGTCGAAGTACGGGATCACCTTGTCGAGGGTCGCCTCGACGTAGCCGACGCCGGTCCGGCGCAGGCCCTCGCGCAGCGCCTGCTTCGCGGTCTCGTTCCACTCGGCCGCGATCGCGTCTCCCTGCGCGGCGCAGGCCTCGGTCCGCTGCGCCTCGTCCCACTGCTGATAGCCGACCGCCGCGGCGACGACCGCCGCCGCCGCCGCCGCCCGGGCGAGCCACCGCAAGCGCCGTCGTCCCTGGCTGCGGTCGCGGGTCAGCTCGGCGAGCAGCGCGTCCATCGACGGGAAGCGGTGGTCCGGCTCGATCGCCAGGCCGCGCGCGAGGGTCGCCTCGACCCACGAGGGCACGCGCGTGCGGACCGGCGGCGCCAGCCGCTCTCCGAGCAGCACCCGGCGGCTGAGCTGCTCGACCGTATCGCCCGCGAACGGGCGGTAGCCGTACAGCGCCTCGAACAGCGCCACACAGAACGCGAATTGATCGCTGCGGGCGTCGGTCCCGGCGCGCATGAACTGCTCGGGCGACATATAGCCCGGCGTCCCGATCAGCGTCCCGACCTCGGTCACGCGCAGGCTTGCGATGCTGGACTGGGTCAAGTCCGTCGACGGGAGCGGCTCCTCGCTGCCGACAGCCAGCGCCAGCCCGAAGTCGGCGACCCGCGCGCGGCCGTCCTCCGCGATCAGCACATTGTCCGGCTTGAAGTCGCGGTGGACCAGCCCGGCCGCGTGGGCTGCGGCGAGGCCGCGGCCGGCCTGGACGAAGACCTCGATGATCTCGGCCCATTCGCGGGCGCGCGCCGCCATCCAGGTCCGCAGGGTCTCGCCGCGGACCAGCTCGAGCGCGATGAAGTCGAGGCCGTTCCATTCGCCGACGTCGTAGACCTGCACGACGTTGGGGTGGGACAGCTGGGCCAGCGCTTGCGCCTCGCGCTGCAGGCGGAGCCGTGCCGCGCGCGGATCACCCCGCTGGGGGTGCAGCAGCTTGAGCGCGACCTTGCGGTCGAGCGATTCGTCGTAGGCGCGGTAGACGACCCCCATCGCCCCCTCGCCGAGCGACCCGAGGACGACATAGCGGCCGATCCGGACCGGCTCGGGGTGCTCGACGAGGATCTCGGGCATGCGCCATCGCGGGTTGCACCACGGATCGGGGCGGCTTGTACAGGCCCCTGCACGGGCCGACGCGGGCCCTTCGCGCGCGCACGGCCGTGCCGGTGCAGACCGGCGCGGCTCGGAGCGGCGGCGCGCCCGAGACCCCGCGCGAACACGCGGCCGCCGCGCGAACGCGCGCGCACGGCTCGGCGCCGCCCGTCAGCCCGACGAGCATCCAGGAACCGACGGGGCGCTCAGGCGGCGCCTTCGCCCTCGAAGGCGGCCTTGAGGCGCTTGCGGATCGAGGTCTCGAGCTTGGCCGCGTCGACGCCGAAGGCCTTCGCCATCATGCCCAGCTTGACGACCACGTCGACGCTGCGCGGCGCGATCGAGATCGAGCCGCTGACGCCGGTGCCCTTGAGGGTCGCCTGATTGCCGGACCAGCTCGACGTCACGCCGTACTTCTGGACCATCTGCTCGAACTCCTGGACCTTGCGGCGGGCCTCGTCCGGGCTGACGTTGTGGGGCTGGCTGACCTTGATCTCGCTCATCGGGTGGCTCCTGGCCGGCGAGTATATCGCTCACGGGCGCGGGACGCAGCGGGCGAGCAGGGCCTCGCGGATCGCATCGGCGCCCTCGACCGTCATGTCGAACTCGTGCGGGGCCCCGGCGACGTAGGCGATGTCGACGGCCAGGCCTGCGGCCGTGAGCGCGTCGTGCAGGGCGGTCGCCAGCGGCGCGTAGGCGCCGTCGTCTTCCTCGCCGATCATGAAGTGGATCGGGAGCGCGCCGAGGCCGGCGATCGAGGGGCCGAGCTCGGGGCTGCGGTCGTACAGGAGCTCGAGGTCGCCGGGGCCGGGCATCAGGCAGCGCATGGGGCCGCCGAACGACTTGTCCATCAGGGTGCGCGGGCCGTTGGCGAGCTGGCAGGCCTCGCCGAGGCAGTCGGGGCAGGTGGCCTCGCGCAGGGCGGCGCACGCGGCCGGCCAGTCGGGATCCGACTCGCCCTGGCAGGCGAGGTCGAGGCGGTGGAACGGGCCGGACGTCGGCATGGCGAAGTCGAGCGCGGGGCCGGCGTCCTGCCAGGTGAGGGCATAGCCGAGCTCGGCGCTGCCGCCCGAGTTGCCGGTCGCGCACAGGGGGCCGCCTGCGGGGGGTTCGGCGCGCAGGTGGCGGATCAGCGCCGCGAGCCGGCAGGCCGCCTGCTGCGGGCCGTCGGTGCCGCCGGTGAACCATCCCGCCGGCCAGCGGCGATCGACGATCGTATAGCCAGCGTCGAGCAGCGCCTTGGCCTGGGTGAAGTTGTAGAAGCCGGTGCCCTCGCCCCCGCTGCCGAACAGGATCGTGCCCCTCGACTCGACGCCGGGCTTCGCCTCGTAGATCGCGAGGTCGACGATCGCAGGCGCGAGGCCCTCGCACGTGACCTCGTAGCGCTCGCAGCGGGTCGCGGCCGGCGGCGACTTCTCGCAGGGGACGTCGAGCTTCACGACCGACTCGTCGGCCGGAGCGCCGGTCGTCCCGGCGGCGGTCGTGTCGGGTTCACCGGTGGAGCCGGGCGCGCCGGAGGTCGTCGGCGCCGCGCTCGTGCTGCCGGTGGCGGCCTCGGTGGCGGCGCCGGTCGAGTCGCCGGAGGAGGTGCTCGCGGCGGCGGAGCCCTCGGTGGTCGAGCCGGCGTCACCGGGACAGGCCGCGAGGAGGACGGAGAGGCAGAGCAAGCGCGGGTGGGTGGTCATGGTCGATCGCCGATCCGGGCGATCGTACACCGGCGCCCGAGCGCCCGGGCCGCGGCCGCCAGCGCCTCGTCGACGCGCCCGCGGCACGCGACGACCGAGGTGGCGCGGAGTTCCACCGCGCCGGGCGGGTTCGCGCGGGCGCGGGCGCCCTCCCGATGGGAGCACCACGGCCGTCGACGTGCCCGAGGGTATCGCCGGTGTCCTCGGCCGCGAACCTGCGCTCGAGGACAGGACGACGAGCCGGGTCGCGATCGCGGGCGCGCCCGCGCAGTGACTCCGCGCCTACTCAGCGGCTCGCGGCGGGGCTAACATTCGCGGCGGTTCCACACGAGGAAGGTTCCATGCGTTGGTCTCATTTCGGCGTTAGCGCGCTCGCCTCGGCGAGCTTTTGCATCCTGGCGGTCGGCGACGCGAGCGCGGCCCCTCAGCTGCGCGTGCAGGTCAGCCAGCAGGGCGACTTCGTCATGTTCGGCAACACCCTCGGGCACGACTGTGTCCCGACCACGCCGGCGCCGGTCGTCGGCACCCTCGGCGGCTGCGGCGCGAACACGGGTGACTCGGCGATCGACGTGTTCTGGCGGTCGGACTCGCCGATGGACGGGCAGGCCGAGGCGAACACCAACATCACCGTCGCGCAGGCGCGCAGCACCGCCGTGCTGCAGCTGCCGGACGGCGCCGCGGTGACCCACGCCTTCCTCTACTGGGGCGCCGCGCTGTCGGCCCCCGGCTCCGACATGAACGTCACGTTCGAGCGCCCGAACGCCTTCACCACCGACATCATGGCCGACGACTGCGTGCAGGCGGCCAACAACACCTACCAGTGCGCCGCCGACGTCACGCAGCTCGTCCAGGACAACGGCCCCGGCGCCTACCGGGTCAGCGGCGTCAACGTCGCCCCGGCGGTCGGCGTCACCAACGAGAACCTGTTCGCCGGCTGGCGCGTCGTCGTGCTGTACCAGCTGATGAGCGACCCGCTGCGCAACCTCGCGGTGTTCGACGGCCTCGACCCGGTGTCGAACGGCCAGCCGCAGAACGCGGTGCTGTCCGGCTTCCTCGTCCCGAACGGCGGGATCAACGGCAAGCTCGGCCTCGCGGTGTACGAGGGCGACGTCACGATCACCGGCGACCAGTTCTTCTTCAACGGCGGCATGGCGCTGACGAACGCGGCCAACCCGGCCAACAACTTCTTCAACGGCAGCCGCTCGAACCTCGGCATGCCGGTCAGCGTCGCCGGCGACCTCCCGCAGCTCACCGGCGGTCCGGGCAGCCAGTCGGGCATGGACCTCGACGTCGTCGACATCACCGCCAAGCTGACGCCCGGCCAGACGATGGCGCCGATCCAGGCCAACTCGACCGGCGACGTCTACTACCTCGCCGGCTTCGTCACCTCGGTCTCGGACTACCGCCCGAACTTCACCACCTCGACCAAGACCGCGAACGACGTCAACGGCGGCGCGCTCAAGCCCGGCGACATCATCGAGTACACGATCAACGCGATCAACACCGGCAACGACACCGCGACCGACGTCGTCCTGACCGACCCGATCCCGGCGGGCACCACCTACGTGCCCGGCTCGCTGCAGATCTCGGCCGGCCCGAACATGGGCGCCAAGACCGACGCCGCCGCCGACGATCAGGCCGAGTACGACGCCAACACCAACGCCGTGATCTTCCGCCTCGGCACGGGCGCCGACGCGGCGATGGGCGGCACGATCGCGATCAACGCGTCGTCCGAGGTCAAGTTCCAGGTCCAGATCAACCCCGACGCGCAGGGCCAGATCCTCAACCAGGCGACGATCAACGCCGCCGGCCTGATGGGCGCCCCGCCGACCGACACGCCGACCGACGGCAACGGCGGCGATCAGGGCGCCCCGCCGACCCCGGTCGACATCGACGAGTGCGAGACCGACGCCGACTGCACCGACCCGGCGCTGCCGAAGTGCGCGGTCGACCTCGACCCGAACCAGTGCGTCCAGTGCCTCGTCGACGCCGACTGCGGCCCGCTCGCGCCCACCTGCGACCTCCAGACCCTCGCGTGCGTGTGCATCCCGTCCGGCATGGAGACCTGCGACGCGGTCGACAACGACTGCAACGGCGAGGCCGACGAGGGCTTCCCGGTCGGCGACGTGTGCAGCGTCGGCATGGGCGAGTGCGCCGCCGACGGCGTCCTCGTGTGCAACGGCGCCGGCGACGGCACCGAGTGCGGCGCCACCCCGGGCGAGCCGACGACCGAGCTGTGCGACCGCCTCGACAACGACTGCGACGGCAACGTCGACAACGAGTGCGTCGCCTGCGAGACCGACGAGCAGTGCGGCGCGATCGACTCCGGCAAGGTCTGCGACCCGACCAACATGTGCATCGACGGCTGCCGCGGCGCCGGCGGCAACGGCTGCCCCGACGGCCTCGAGTGTACCTCGATGGACGACAGCATCGGCATGTGCGTCCCGCCGGGCAGCACCACCGACAGCGACAGCGACTCCGCCACCGACTCGGCCGGCAGCGACAGCGCGACCGACTCGGCCGGCAGCGCCTCCGCGACCGACACCAGCCCGACGACCGGCGACAGCGCGACCGACTCCGCCGGCACCGGCGACTCTGCCAGCGCCGGCAACACCGACGGCCTCGGCATCGACGACGAGGGCCTCGGCTGCGAGTGCAACGCCGACGACCCGCGCACCGGCGACTGGATGCTGCTCGGCCTCGCCGGCCTCGCGCTGGCCCGCCGCCGCCGCAAGACCGCGTGACCGCGCGGGCGCCCGGGCCCGCCGCACGGGCCCGGGTCTCGCGCGCGTCCCGATCGCGCGCAGACACCTGCCGAGCCCAGGGCGCCGGCTCCACGAGCGCCCGCCCGCGCGAGGCCGCGAGGTCGACGTCGACCTCGCGGACGCTCGCGCCCGCGAAGTCGCGCGCGAGGCCGCCGGCAGCCCCCTGGCGTCCCGCTACGCGGCCTCGTGGCCTGGGCTATCCTCGGGGGATGGCCGCGCGGATCCCCGTCACCCCCCTGTCTCTCGCGTTCACGCTGGCCGGAGCGGCGCTCGTGCCCGACGAGGCCGAGGCGTGCCGTCCGCCGCTGTGCGACGGCGACTACGGCCTCGAGGCGGTCGATCCGGTCAACGCCGACGCGATCCCGATCGACGGCGTCCTCGCGCTGAAGACCGCCGGCACCGTCGATCTCGCGAGCATTCAGTGGACCGTCACGCGCGACGGCCAGCCGGTCGACGGCGCGCTCGAAAAGCCCGAGGTCCCGGACATCCTGCTCTGGCGCCCCGCGCAGCCGCTCACCCCGGGCCCGCACCAGGTCACGGGCATGGTCGTCAACTCCGACGAGGACCCCGACGATTGCGTCCCCGACATGCTCGCGCTCGACTTCGAGTTCCTCGTCGAAGCCGAGCCGTCCGCCCCGCTCGCCGCGCCGACGATCGACGTCCAGGAGACCGTCTCGGTCAAGGAGGTCGTCGCGCTCGACGGCCTCGTCTGCTGCGACGGCGCGATGCCCAGCGACAACGGCCTCGACTGCGGCCCCGCCGATCCGTCGATCTTCTGGTCCGAGGGTCATTGCCAGCCCACGCGCGGGGCCGGCACCCTGCGCGCCAAGTTCTCCGTGACGACCGGCCTCCCGGCCGCCACCGACGCGCTCGTCACCCGCCAGCTCGTCGTCGACGGCGCCCCGTACGACCAGCCGCGGCTCGGCGTCTCGCCGTTGTTCGTCTCGACCCAACCGTTCTGCACCGAGGTCGTCCTGCGCAACCTCGCCACCGGCGAGACCCTCACCACGCCCCAGCAGTGTCACGGCGCCGACGTCGCCGACCAGCTCGGCGACCAGCCGATCGACCCCGGCCCCGGGCTCGCCGCCGTCTGCAGCGGTGCGGCGTACACCTGCGCGATCCTCGACGACGTCGTCCCGCGCTGGGACCCGGCGCAGTGCACCGAATGGCCGCCCACCGACGACCCGACCGGCGGGACCACGGGCGACCCGGGCGACACCGGCGACACGACAGGTGCCCCCGACGATTCGACGGGGGACCCCGGCGGCGACACCGGCGGCGACACCGGCGGCGGCCAGGACGGCGCCGGCGACAAGGGCTGCGGCTGCGACACCGACGATTCACCGCCCGGCGCCCTGCTCGCCCTCGCCGGGATCGGGCTCGTGCTCCACCGCCGGCGCCGGCCGTAGCGCCGCGCCCGGAGGCACGGGTCCACGCCCGGCATCGCGGCGCAGGCGGCGGGCAGGACGTGGCCCTCGACGGCGCAGAGCTGCCAGCCGGTGGGCGGGATCGGCAGACCCGCGTCACGCTGGCACGACACCGGCCGACGAGCGCTCATTTCGGGGAGTCGCGCCGCCGCTGGCCTCGTCCGCCGGACTTCGATCGCGTCCGCACGCATTCGCCGGAGCGCTCGTGTTCGCGCTCGCAGGCGGTGAAGGCCTTGCAGGCCTCGTCGGCCAGCTCGCCGTACTGGACGCGCTCCTCCGCGGAGACGCAGAGGGTGGCCGCGGCGACGACCCGGGCGCGGAGGAGCGCGGGATCGACGATCCACACGCGCGCGGTCCGGTCGGCGGAGCTCGTGACGACGTGGCGGCCGTCGGGGCCGAAGCTCGCCGACCGGACCTTGTCGCGGTGGCCGCGGAGGATCAGCGACTCGCCGCTGCCCTCGGCGTCCCACAACCGCGCGGTGCCGTCGGCCGACGCCGTGGCGATCCACCGCCCGTCGGGGCTGAACCTCGCCGAATCGACCCAGCCTTCATGACCGCGGAGGACCACCGGCTCGCCGCTGCCGTCGGCGCTCCACACCCGCGCCGTCTCGTCCTCCGAGGCGGTGACGATCCGCCGCCCGTCCGCGCTGAACATCGCCGAATCGACCCAGCCCTCGTGGCGGAGGACCACCGGCTCGCCGCCGCCGTCGGCGTCCCACACCCGCGCCGTCCTGTCCGGGGAGGTCGTGACGACGCGCCGGCCGTCGGGGCTGAAATGCGCCGACAGGACCCGATCCTCGTGGCCGCGGAGCACGATCGGCTCGCCGCGCCCGTCGGCGTCCCACACCCGCGCCGTGCGGTCCTCCGAGGCGGTGACGATCCGCCGACCGCCGGGGTCGAAGCTCGCCGACAGGACCCAACCCTCGTGGCCGCGGAGCACGACCGGCTCGCCGCTGCCGTCGGCGCTCCAGACCCGCGCGGTGCGGTCGGCGGACGCCGTGACGATCCGCCGCCCGTCCGCGCTGAACGCCGCCGAGACGACCGCGCCCGCGTGGCCGCGGAGGACGTTCGACGCGCCGCCTCCGTCGACGCTCCACACGCGCGCCGTCCCGTCCTCCGAGGCCGTGACGATCCGCCGCCCGTCCGCGCTGAAGCTCGCCGATCGCACCGCGCCCTCGTGACCGAGGACCACCGATTCGCCGGATCCATCGACGGCCCACACCCGCGCCGTCCCGTCGCGCGAGGCCGTGACGATCCGCCGCCCGTCCGGGCTGAAGCTCTCCGACGTGACCTCATCCGTGTGACCGCGGAGGATCTGCGGCACGCCGGGGCCGTCGAAGTCCCACACGCGCACGGTGTCGTCCGCGGAGGCGGTGAGCACCCGCCGGCCGTCGGGGCTGAAGCTCGCCGAGGCCATCGCGGTCGCGGCCCCGCCGCCCGCGAGGATCACCGGCTCCTCCGCAGGATCGACGTCCCACACGCGCACGGTGTCGTCGTCCGCCGCGGTGACGATCCGCCGGCCGTCGGCGCTGAAGCTCGCCGACATCACGCTGCCCTGGTGGCCGGCGAGCACCCGCGATTGTGCGCCGCCCGCGGCCCACACCCGCGCGGTCCGATCGCGCGACGCGGTGACGATCCGCTCACCGTCGGCGCTGAAATGCGCCGACCAGACCTCGGCCGCGTGGCCGCGGAGGACCACCGGCTCGCCCGGGCCGTCGGCGCGCCACACCCGCGCGGTCCGGTCCTTCGAGGCGGTGACGATCCGCCGGTCGTCGGGGCTGAAGCTCGCCGAATAGACCTCGCCCTCGTGGCCGAGGAGGACCCGCGGCTCGCCGGCGCCGCCCGCGTCCCACACCCGCGCCGTGCCGTCCCACGAGGCGGTGACGATCCGGAGGCCGTCGGCAGTGAAGCGCGCCGACGCGACCAGGCTCGCGTGCCCGCGCAGCACGATCGGCGCGCCGGGGCGCTCGACGTCCCACACGCGCGCGGTCGCGTCCGCGGAGGCCGTGACGACCCGCCGGCCGTCGGGGGCGAAGCTCGCCACCATCACCCCGCTCTCGTGGCCGCGCAGGACGATCGACTCGCCGGGGCGCTCCGCGCTCCACACGCGCGCCGTCCCGTCGTCGGAGGCCGTGACGATCCACCGGCCGTCGCCGCTGAAGCTCGCCGACCTGACCATCGCCGCGTGAGCCCCGAGGTCGATCGGCGCGCCGGTGCCGTCGGCGTCGGCCACCCGCACAGCGCCGTCCCCGCCGCCGGCGACGAACCGCCCGCCGTCGGGACTGAATCCCGCGACGGTGCCCGTCGCCGTGGTCACGACATTCGGCCGCTGCAGCAGCTCCAGCGCGTCCTGCAGCCACCCCAACGTCGCGACGTCGCGGACGTTCGCCAGCCCCGCGAGCGCGCGCGCCGGATCGCTGCCGCGGAACCGCCGCGAATACGCGATCCACGTCGCGTCGCGCGCGCGGTCGCGCGCCCGCTGGGCCTTCTCGGTGGCGCGGATGGCATCGGCGCGCTGCTCGTGGGCCTCCCTGTACAGCCAGAGCGACACCCCGGCCGCGAGCGTCGACACCACGCCCAGCAACCCGACGATCCAGGTCAATCGCCGCTGCCGCGCCGCCGCCCGCGCCTTCGCCTCCGCCAACTCCTGGGCGGCCGTCATCGCCCGCGACAGCGCCTCTATCGCCCGCGCCTGCGCCTCGCGGACCTCGCGCTCCTGCGCCCGCGCGGCCCGCGACGCCGCGAGGAACGACCGATCCGGCTCGCCGAGCGGCTCCGACGACCCCGCGACCCACGCCTCCGCGGCGGCGAGCGCCTCGTCGGACAGCAGCAGCCCCGCCGGCTTGCCCTGCCGCGCCCACAGGGCCGCCTGCACCTGCACCGGTTGCAAGTGCGTCTCGGCCCACCGCGCGTTGTCCTGGCGCACCGGTTCGACCAGGCGATCGTGGGCGAGCTCGTACCAGGTCGCGCCGCCGCGGTGCTCGGCGCGGACCAGGTGCGCGTCGACCAGCCGCGCGATCAGCTCGTTCGCCAGCCCCTCGCTCGCCTCCGGCGTGCGCAGCACCGGGCAGCGGATCCCGCCGGCCGTGATCAGCTTCTCGCCGACCCACCCGCGCACGGCCCGCTCGGTCGCCTCCTGCCCGGCCGCGATCTTCTGCACCTCCGCGGCGTAGTACACGCCCAGCGCGGCCGTCACGTCGCCGAACCGCGCGACGTCCTCGAGCTCGATCGTCGGGTCGTCCGGCGCCATCCGCTCCCACAGCCCGCGGCAGACCACCTGCAATTGCATCGGCTCGACGTAGAGCCCCGCCTGCTCGACGAAGCGACCGTCCGCCTGTTGCACCTTCACCGTCGCCAGATCGCAGATCAGGCGCTCGGCCGCCGCCTCGGTCCACGCGCGCCCGACCGCCGGCCCGACGATCGCCTCGCGCGCCGCGGTCCGATCGAGCAGGTCGATCCGGCAGCGATTGCGCAGGTGGGTCGGCACCTGCCGCGCGTACGGATCGAGCGGGGCGAGGTAATCCTCGCGCAGCGAGAACAGCGCCCAGATCGCCGGGTCGCGCAGCAGCTCGCCGAGCTGTGCGAAGAACGCCTGCTTGGCGGCGATCGCCAGCGGCGCGGCGGTCAACACCTCCTCGAATTGGTCGAAGACGAGGAGCACGCTCGCGGGGGCGCCGCGACGGCGCGGCCGGCCGGCGACATAGTCCTCGAGGCGCAATCGCGCGAGCTCGGCCGTCGGTCGGCGCATCGCCTCCGGGATCCCCTGCTCGAAGCCGAGCATCGCGCTCAGCGCATAACGATTGGTGTCCGCCGGCGCGTCCGCGGGCGGCGGGTGCCCGACGCGGGTCGGCCGCCAGACGTCGAAGCGCTCGCGCAGCCGCGGGATCAGCCCCGCGTGGATCAGCGAGCTCTTGCCGGCCCCCGACGGCGAGTGCAGCAGCACGATCCGCTCCGCGCCGAGCAATTGGCTCAGCTCGGCCAATTCGCGGTCGCGGCCGAACAGCCGCTCCCCCGTCTCGAAGGGGCGCGGCCCGACGAAGGGATTGACTCCCGGGCTAGAACCACCCACCTTCGTCCTCCTGCGCGGCCGGCGGGGTCGCGGTGGGCCCGCACGGCCCCGCGGGCGACCGCCACCGCGCGATCGATCTGCCCGTCGACCCGCAGCTCGCGGAAGAACCGGGGCATGAAGCTCCGCGCCGTCGCCATCGTGATCTTGCCCTGCATCGCCAGCACCGCCGGCACCCCCGCGTCCGCCAGCAACGGCGCCAGCGCGGACTGGCCGGTGCCGCCCGCCTCGGCCCCCGGCGTGCCCGCGCTCTCGCACGAGGCGAGCACCATCAGCCGCGGCGCCTGCGGCAGCTCGCCGATCCGCAGCGCCAGCTCGGCCCCCCCGACCGGCGCCGCCGCGCCCGCCTCGTTCTGCAGGTACAGCACCGGCCCCTGCTGCCGCGTCAGCGCGCTGTGGCACGCGAGGTAGACGATGTCGGGGCCGTCGCGCAGCGCGTCGACCAGGCGATCGAGGCCCAGCGGCTCGGCCAGGCCGACCACCCGCGCCTCGAGCTCGCCCAGGGCCTCGCGCGCGCGCGCGACCTCGCCGGCCGCGTCGAACGGCGCGAGCCCGTAATCGCCGGCGTTGGTCGGGGCCGCGACCGCGATCACCGCCCGCAGCCGCGCGCGCGGCCGCAGCCGGATCGGCCGCCAATCCTTGCTGCGCACGAACCGGGACAGCACGATCCGCTCCGACGTCGCCAGCGGCGCGTCGGTGTCCGGGTCGCGCAGCAGCTCCCAGCGTAGGTCGTGCAGCTCGGGCGCCGTCGGCTCGATCGCGATCCGCAATCGCAGCAGCACCTCGGCGCGCTCGAGCGCCGCCCGGGCCCGCTGGTAGAGCCCGCGCACGGCCGCGTCGGCGAACACCTGCGCCGCGAGCTGCCGGCCGTACGCGTCCGGGGTCGCCTGCTCGGCGAGCGCCTCGCGGTCGATCGCCGCGAGCCCGCGCACCGGCGCGACCTCGGCCTGGCTCTGCGGATCGACGAGGCGCAGCACCACCTCGTAGACGCCCCGCCGGGCCCGGTGGAGGGCGAGCTCGAGCTCACCGTACGTGCTATCCGGCATGAGGCGAGGACACGGTCCCACATCATCGGCGGTACCGCGGACCGTTTCAAGCCGAATGCACGACGATCGGCGGATCGCCGCGGCCGCAGACATCGGCCCGACCGCGGTGGACCCCGCCCGCGTCTGCGCCGCGGCCGATCGCGGCTCGCCCGGCTCTCACGCCGACGTGCTCCCGGCGACGCGCGCCCGCCTCGCGCGAGCGAGCGCGCGCCGCGGCGCGTCCGCCCGCCGGGCCCGACCCACGAGCCCGGCTATGCGACGCGGCGCGCGAACAGCTCGCGCAGCGCCGCGACCGGGTCGTCGCACACGCCGCCGTGCACCGGCGAGGTCTGGATCTGCGTGCTGCGCGGCGCGACCAGCCAGTGGAACCGCTCCGCCGGCGGCAAGGCGGCGATCGGCCCGGCGCTGCGGTCGGCCTCGCAGACGCGGCGCAGCGCGTCGAGGTGGCGCGCCAGCAATTCGCCGTCGACATCGGGGGCGAGCGCCGCGAGGCGGCCGGGGTCGAGGCGCAGCAGGCAGCCGAGGTAGCCGAGCGTCGGCGCGTGCACGATCACCCCGGCGTTGATGAACTCCTCGCGCTCGACGCGAGGCACCACGCGGACGATCGCGTAGTCAAACGGCGCGCGCGCGGGCACGGTCGGCCTCCTCGAGGTACGTCGTGACGTCGCGGCGGGCCCGCAGGCGCGCCGCGAAGGCCGCCCGGGTCGCCGCCGGGGCGAGCGCGGGCGGGGCCGTCCACCAGCCGTCCGGGACCGCCGCGACCGCCGCGTCGATCGCCCCGTCGCTCAGCCCGCGCGCCAGCCACTCGGCCGTCGCCGCGACCTCGCCGGCCCACGGCAGCAGCACGTGGCGGGCGATCAGCGGGAACCTCGCGTCGTGACCGGCGAGCGAGCCGTCCCAGTCGTGCTGCCAGTACAGCGCGGCGCCGTGATCGATCAGCCACAGCCCGCCGCGGCACCACAGCAGGTTGGGGTTCTTCGCCGTGCGGTCCATGTTCTGCGCGAACGCGTCGAACGCGACGATCCGCGCGGCGAGCCCCGGCTCGAGGTCGGGCCCGGCCGCCGGATCGAAGCCGACCGCGCGCTCGAGGAACGCGAGCCCGGCGTTGTCCCCCGCGCTGGCGACCACCAGCGCGCGGATCTCCGGGTCGGGCTCGTTGCGCCCGATCGCCTCGTCGAGCTCGACGATCACCAGCTCGGGCACCTGCAGGCCGAGCGCCCGCGCGAGCTCGCCGGCGACGATCTCGGCGACCAGCGCCCGCGCCCCCTGCCCCGCCGCGCGGAACTTGACGACGTACGCGCGGCCGTCGTCGGCCTCGACCACCGCCGGCAACGAGCCGCCCTCGCGCAGCGGCAGGACATATCGGGTGACGACGACGCGGCGGAGCACGCGGCCGATGGTACCGACAAACGCGGCCGCGCGCGACCGCCCCCGGCGGCGCCCGGGTCGCCGGGCGCGCCGTCCGCCTCGCGCGTTCACCCGAAGAACTGCGCGGCGTCGACGTAGCGGACGCCGAGCGCGCGGGCGAAGTCGTGGTCGCTGTCCATGTCGCCGACCATGATCACGTGCTCGCGCGCGAGCTTGTGGCGCTGGATCAGCGCGATGCCGAGGCCGGGCAGCGGCTTGCGGCAGAAGCAGCCGACCGGGAACGCGGGGTGCGGGCAGTACATCACCTCGGCGACCGGCAGGCCGAGCAGCGCGATCGTCCGCGCGAACGCGGCCTCGACGGCCTCGCGCGTGACGGTGCCGGACGCGATCCCCGACTGATTCGACACGAAGAACAGCGCGTAGCCCTCGTCGACGAATCGCTGCAGGCGCTCGCGCCGGCCGGGCAGCAGCTCGACGTCGTCCGGGTCGCGCGGGAACAGCTCGCCGCTCCGGGTCCGGCGCAGGGTGCCGTCGACGTCGAGCAGCAGGCCGCGGCCGGTGAACTGCGGGTCGGCGCGGCGGACAAACGGCACATCCTCGACGACCGAGAAGCCCTCGTCGAGGTGCGGCGGCTCGAAGCTCGCGGCCCACTTCGCCATCGCCGCCGGCGGCGGCAGGTTGGGGTCGTCCTTGCCGAGCTCCTTCAGCTCGTCGGGGCCGAGCAGCTTGCCGTAGCGCTCGAGGACCCGCAGCACGACGTTGGCGTAGGCCTCGTCGATCGGGGTCGCGAGGAAGCGGCAGCGGACCGGCACGCCGTGGCCGTGGGCGGCCCGGATCAGCGAGAAGCGCGAGGCCCGGGTCGCGTAGGTGTTGTCGAGCACGACCCGCCGCTGGCCGGACGCGAGCAGCGCGGCGAGCCTCGGCACCAGCTCCTCGAGGTTGCCGCCGAGCAGATCGCGGTTGAGCCGCGCGTACCCGCGATCGAGGTAGCGCGCGACCTCCGACGACTTGCCGGCGCCCTGGATCCCTATCATCACCACGACCTCGGGCTGGTCGCCCGGGCCCTCGCCGGCGACCAGCGGGCGCAGGCCGGCGGGCGCGGTCGGCGGGGCGGTCAGGGCGAGCGCCTCGGGGCTCGCGTCGAAGCGGATCTTGGTCGCCAGCTCGGCGCGGTCCTCGGCGTCCAGCCGCACCGCGAGCGCGCGCAGGCACGACTCGACGCTGGCCCGCTTCGTCGCGCCGAACAGCGGGATCACCGGCGGCCCGAGGTCGAGCAACGCGGCGAGCGCGGCCTCGTGCGGGGTGATCTTGTGGCGCGCGGCGATCGGCTTGACGGCGCGGTTCTTCAGCAGGTTGGCGGTCTTGGCGTGGCCGCCGAGCGGGCGGTGGGCGAGGAAGGCGGCGCCGATCTGCCGCGCCAGCGCGACCAGGCCGTCCGCCGCGCTGCCCCGGTCGATCACGCTGAGCTCGCACTGGATCGCGCGCACCGGGAAGTGCCGCTCGGCCTGGCGCACCTCGGCGATCGAGGTGTTGCACAGGCCGAGGTGCTCGATCTTCCCCTCCCTCTGCAGCTCGGCGAGCGCCCCGAGGCTCTCCTCGAGCGGGACCTTCGGGTCGGCGGCGTGCAGCAGCAGCACCCCGATCCGCTCGACCCCGAGCGCGGCGAGGCTGCCGTCGACCATCTTGCGCAGGTGCTCGCGCCGTCCGTTCGGCACCCACTTGCCCCGCGGGCGCGCGAGCCCGGCCTTGGTGATCACGCGGACCTGGTCTTTCGGACCTGACCAGGAGGCCAGGGCCTTGCGGACGAGCGCCTCGCCGTAGTGCAGGTCGCGGTCGCCCTCCGCGTACGAGTCGGCGGTGTCGAGCACGCGGATCCCGCGGTCGAGGGCGAAGTGGATGACGTCGATCGCGTCGGCCTCCGCGGGCCGGCCCTCGGTCGACAGGCGGAGCAGGCCGAGCGCGAGCGGGATCTCGAGCGCGCCGAGGACACCGTGGGGGGAAGAGTCGGTCACGCGGGCGAGCAAGCCACGTCCGCGGGACGGGCGCAACCGCCCCTCGACGAACCCGGGCGGCGCCGCGGCGCGCGCGCAGGTCAATGCGCCGTCGGCGTCGCCTCCTCTCGCGGGAAGATCAGCGCGCCACAGTCGGCGCAGGTGGGCTGCTCGCGGACGATCGCCAGCACCGGACCGAACCCGACCATGTACGCCATCATCAGCGGCAAGCAGATCACGTAGTCGGCGGCGAGGAACGGCGAGGCCGGCAGCAGGAAGATCGGCACCAGGAAGTACAACCGCCACCAGCGCCGCTTCGCCGGCGAGTTCTGGTACTCGACCGCGACCTCGCGCGCGCAACGGAGACAGTGCATGCCGGGGGCGCTGGCAGCCACCCGTGCACGCTAGCACGTCTCCCGCGGGGCGGCTGCGGGCGATCGACCCCGGCGCGCGCCCAGGGCGCGACGTCGACGGCCGCCGCTCCAGGTCGCCGCGCTCCGGGCGCTCACGCCCGAGGGGATCGCCCCGGCCGCGGCTCTGCCCGCGCCCGCCGGAAGCCCGGGGGCCGGCTCGCGGTCGCGCGAATCGCCACTCTCTCCGGGCGCTCGCCGCTTCGTCCGACTCCCCGCGCACGGCCGCAAGATCCTGACGTCCGCCCCGGCGATTCGCAGGTGTCGCGGCGTTCGTCGCGAATGCGGCGTGCCGGCCGATTCGTGGTACCGTCGCGCCCGCGTCCGCGGCCGCCCGCGCGGCCCGGCGACGGGCGATCATGGAATTGCAATGGATCGGCGCCTCGTTCGTGCTCGGCCTGCTCGCGCAGCGGCTCGGGCAACCACCGCTCGTCGGCTTCCTGGTCGCGGGGTTCGTGCTCGAGCTGCTCGGGCTACGGATCGACGCGTCGCTGCAGGAGCTCGCGGACGTCGGCGTGCTGCTGCTGCTGTTCACGATCGGCCTCAAGCTCGACGTCCGCAGCGTCCTGCGCCCGGAGGTGTGGGCGGTCACCCTGCTGCACGCCGGCGCGACGACGATCGCCGTCGCCGGGCTCGCGCTCGGGCTCGCCGCGACCGGGCTCGCCGCGTTCGTCGGCCTCGGGTGGAGCGAGGCGCTGATCCTCGGGTTCGCGCTCAGCTTCTCGAGCACGGTGTTCGCGGTCAAGGTCGTCGAGGGCCGCGACGACATGGGGGCGCTCTACGCCCGCGTCGCGATCGGGATCCTCGTCGTCCAGGATCTCGCGGCGGTGCTGTTCCTCGCCGGCTCGAGCGGCAAGCTGCCGAGCCCGTGGGCGCTGGCGCTGCTCGGGCTCGTCCCGCTGCGGCCGCTCCTCCACCGCCTGCTCGCGCTGTGCGGCCACGGCGAGCTGCTGGTGCTCGCCGGCGTCGCGGCCGCGCTCGGCGGCGCCGCGCTGTTCGACGTCGTGCAGATGAAGGCCGACCTCGGGGCGCTGGTCGCCGGGATCCTGCTCGGCGCCTCGCCGAAGGCCAAGGAGCTCGCCCACTCGCTGCTCGGGCTCAAGGACATCTTCCTCGTCGGCTTCTTCCTCACCGTCGGCCTGACCGGCCTGCCGACCTGGACCAACCTGGCGATCGCCGCCTTCCTCTTGCTGCTGCTGCCGCTCAAGGGCGCGCTGTTCTTCTGGCTGCTCGCGCGCTTCCGCCTGCGCGCGCGCACGAGCCTGGTGTCGGGCCTCCTGCTGACCAACTACAGCGAATTCGGGCTGATCGTCGGGGCGCTCGCGGCCGGCAAGGGCTGGCTGTCCGAGGACTGGCTGGTCACGATCGCGATCGCGCTCGCGCTGTCGTTCGTCGCCGCCGCGCCGATCAACGCCCGCGCCTTCGACCTGTTCCGCCGCCACCGCGAGCGGCTCGCCCGCAGCGAATCGCCGACGCGGCTGCCCGACGAGGCGCCCGTCGACGTCGGCGACGCGACCGCGCTCGTCTTCGGCATGGGCCACGTCGGCGCCGGCGCCCACGACACCCTGCGCGCGCGCTTCGGCGACGCCGTCGTCGGCTTCGACGTCGACCCCGACGTCATCGCCGAGCACACCGCCGCCGGTCGCAGGGTCGTCCTCGCCAGCGCCACCGACGCCGAGTTCTGGGAGCGCCTCCACGTCGACCGCGAGCGCGTCCAGCTAGTCGTGCTCGCCCTGTCGAGCCAGGAGGACAACCTCGTCGCGCTGCGCCAGCTCCGCGGCGAACGCTTCCGCGGCACGATCGCCGCCGCCGCCCGCCACATCGACGAACTGCCGGACCTGCGCGAGGCCGGGGCCGACGTCGCCTTCCACGTGTTCGCCGAGGCCGGCGCCGGCTTCGCCGCCCACGCGCTCGCCCACCTCGACGCCGACCCGCGGGCCCGGACGACAGGCGCCGCGTGAACGCGCACGCGCGTCAGCGCGCGAGTCCTTCGAGCCTGCGGACCCACGCGTCGAGGTGGGGGCACGCGTCCCGCAAGCGCGGTAATCCGATCCTCACCGCAATCAGCGGACCGACCGTCGCCTTCTGCACCTTGTAGGCCGGGATCTCCCGGATGAGGCGCTTGGACGGCGCGGTGTTCGGCCCGTCGTCGATGTCCTCCGGCTCCAGGTCGTCGATCGAGCGCCCCAGCCGCTCGGGCGCTCCTCTCGCCTCTCCGTCGGGAAACGCGGGGAGGAGCTGCTCGAGATCGACGAAGACGAGCGCCTCGAACTCATGGACCTGGATGTAGGGGACGAATTGCGGGCTGGGCAGCTCCGCGGCCATCGCCGCCTCGATCACCCGCGCGCGCTCGGCCCCCTTGACCCCGCGATCTTTCGGGTCTCCCGGATACTTCGGCAACGCATACAGATCGATCATGGTCGTGACGAACTCATGGGAGCGAGAGCGACCGACGTCGACCTGGATGGCGCCCTTTAGCCTTTCATACGAGACCACGCCACCAGCACTGCCGGGCAGCAACTGGGCCTTCGCAAAGACACCGAACCCTCGCAGGTGCGGCGCCAGGACCTGGGTCACGAAGCCCAGCTCGGTCGCTCCCTCGCAGAGGATCCGGAGACTGACCGTGCTCACCGAGGTCCCCCGCCGGTGACGTTCATGTCGTACAGCTGGCCGAGGTCGTAGTCGTTCACCCAGTCGCCGAGCCTCTCCCGGCTGAGCCGCTCGAAGGTCGACTCGCCGCGGCCGCTCTCGTCCTCGAAGCGCTCGACGACGACGACGTCCTCGGGAGCAAAGGCAGCGATCAGGCGCGAGGACTGGGTCGCGACGACCACCTGGCGCTTGCTCGCCACCGACTGAATCAAGGTCGCCACGGTCTGCACGGCGCTCGGGTGCAAGCCGAGCTCGGGCTCATCGATCGCGATCAGCGCAGGCAGCAGCTCCTCCGGCTGCAGCAGCGCCGTGATGAGGGCGATCGCGCGCAAGGATCCGTCGGAGAGCTGGTGAGCGCCGAACTCGTGGTCGCTGCTCCGATCACGCCAGCGCAGCCGGATCCGGGTCCTGTTCGGAGGATCAGGCTCGAGGACGAGATCTTGCAGATAAGGGACCGCGAGCCGCACGGTCGCCAGAATGCGGTCGTAGTGCGCCGGGTAGCTCTGCTGCAGCATGTAGAGAAACGCCGCCAGATTCTCCCCGTTGCGACCGAGGACGCGGTTATCTCCGATATCCTGGGTGAGCCGGATCGCCGCGGTCTCGGATGTGTCATGAAAGTGGTACACACGGAGGTCCTGCAGCCGCTTCAAGAAGACTCGCGCAGCGGCCTGCAGTTCCGGCTCGCCATCGAACGCCGCGTAACGTTTGAGGTTGGTCTCGACTGCCCCCGAATTGATCACACGGTTGAACGGCCCGGGTCCACTCTCGGGGTGGAACTCGAGCACCTCCTCCCAGAAGACCAATCGATCGGGCTCGGCAAAACCGAGCGAGAAGCGGTACGAGCTCGTACCCTTCTCGCCCGAAAAGGCGAGCTTCGCCCGGATAAACCCCATCAGCTTCGGCCCGTAATGCAGAACCGATGAGGCTCCCCCACGAGCAAGGACATACTGCTGGAGCCGCTCCGAGAGGATCGAGCTCAGCAGATGGAAGAACGCGACGAAATTGGACTTCCCCGCCCCGTTGGCGCCGACGAGCACGGTGAGATCGCCGAGTTCCAGGTCGAGCCAGCGGATCGAACGGAACCCCGAGACGGACAGGTGCGTCAGACGCTCCGGAGGCCTGCGCTTGTCGGGAGGGGCTTGGTCAGCGGTCAAGGTACGTCTCCGGAGCGAGAAGAGGGCGAAAAGTATATCCCCGAGCCCCACAGGCGCAAAATGCGCAGCTCCTCGGCCTGAGCCTGCCAGTTGGACGCGGACGGTCCGCCGCGCCCGGCTGGCCGCTCTGCCACCTCCGTGTGCGCGGACTGCCGCCTGCCACGGACCGCTGCTATCGTCCCTGCGTGGTCCCCGTCTCGGTCCTCGACCTCGCCCCGATCGTCCGCGGCCAGGACGCCGCGCAGGCGCTCCGCAACAGCCTGGATCTCGCGCGACACGCCGAGCGCTGGGGTTATCGGCGCTTCTGGCTGGCCGAACACCACAACATGCCCGGGGTCGCCAGCGCCGCGACCTCGGTCGTGATCGCCCACGTCGCCGGCGGCACGCAGACGATCCGCGTCGGCGCCGGCGGAATCATGCTGCCGAACCACGCGCCGCTGGTGATCGCCGAGCAGTTCGGCACGCTCGACGCACTGTTCCCCGGGCGGATCGACCTCGGGCTCGGCCGCGCCCCCGGCACCGATCCGCGGACGACGCAGGCGCTCCGGCGCGCGCAGACCGGCGACCTCGACGACTTCCCCGACGACGTGCAGGAGCTGCTCGCCTACTTCGTCCCCGCGAAGCCCGGCCAGGCCGTGCAGGCGGTGCCCGGCGCCGGCGCGGCCGTCGAGGTGTGGATCCTCGGCTCGAGCCTCTACGGCGCCCAGCTCGCCGCGGCGCTCGGCCTCCCGTACGCGTTCGCCTCGCACTTCGCCCCGGCCCAGCTGACGCGCGCGCTCGAGCTCTACCGCGGCCAATTCCGGCCGTCCGAGCGGCTCGCGCGGCCGCGCGTGATGCCCGGCGTCAACATCGTCGCCGCCGACACCGACGTCGAGGCGCGGCGATTGCTCAGCTCGTTGCAGCAGGCGTTCGTGCAATTGCGCCGCGGTCGTCCCGGGCCGCTGCCGCCGCCGGTCGACGATTACGAGGATTCGCTGAGCCTGCCCGAGCGGACGCTGCTGCACGACGTGCTCGCCTGCACCTTCGTCGGCTCGCCCGACACCGTGCGCCGCGGCCTCGCCGAGTTCCTCGCGCGCACCGCCGCCGACGAGCTGATCGTCTCGTCGATGATCTTCGACCACACCGCCCGCCTGCGCTCGTACGAGCTGACGGCGGACATCGCCCGCCAGCTCGCCCGCGCCGCCGCGTGACCGCCCGGGCGAGACGACGTGTGAGCCCGTCGCCGGCCGAGACCTGCGCGCCCCGCGTGCGGCGCCCGGCCCGCCCGCCTCAATCGAACAGCGCGCGCAGCACGTCGGGCAGGTGGCGGCTCCACGTCACCTCGTCGTGCTCGCCGAGCGGGTCCTCGAGCCAGTGCAGCTCGCTGCCCTCCTGGTAGCCGTAGACATCCCTCAGCAGCTCGACCATCTCGCGCCCGCGCTCGGTCGCGGCGGCCTCGATCACCTCGTTGTGGAACCCGCCGGTGCGCACGAGGCCCCAGTCGATCCACAGGCGCGGCCGGATCTGGGGATCGGTGAGCGTGCCCGCGAGCGTCTGCACGAGCGCCGATCCGGCGAGCGGCCCCCCGGGGAGGTCGCCGCCGTACACCGGATCGAGGCCGACCCAAAACGACGGCGACAGGCAGCCCGCGCGGCCGAACACCTCGGGCCGTCGATTCGCCAGGTAGAACGCCGCCAGCCCCCCGCGCGACGAGCCGACGATCGCCGTGTGCGCCGGACCGACGCGGGTGTTGTAGTGCGCGTCGACGAACCCGCGCACGCGGTCTGCGACGTACGCGGCGTACTGCTCGACCCCGCAGCAATTCGCGCCGTCCTTCCACGGCGTGTGCGAATATTCGTACTCGCGGTCGTTCGGCACGATCGCCACCACGATCAGCCGCGGGATCGCGTCCTCGGCGTACAGCTCGGCCAGGCGGCCGGCGACGTCCCACGTCTTGTTGCCGGCGCCGCCGGGCCAGAAGCTCGTGTTCCCGTCGTTCATGTACAGCACCGGGTAGCCCGGCCCGCAGGCGTCGTAGTCGCGCGGCAGGAACACGTGGACCTTGTGCGGCAGATCGTCCGGGCCGCCGACGTCGAGCGCGTCGAACGTGTGGAACCACCCGGCGGCGAACCCGTCGTCGTGCGACCACGCGAGCTGATCGCCGAGCATGAACGAATACGGCGCGGCCTCGGCCGGCCCGGGGACCTCGTCCGTACACGGGACGCCGGTCGACCCGGTCGACCCGGTCGGCCCGGTCGCCCCGGTCGACCCGGTCGGCGGATCGCTCGATGTCCCCGAGGACAGCTCGGGCGCCCCGGTCCAGCTGAGCCCGCCGGCGGCCTCCGAGCCGCTCGCCTCGCCGGCGGTGTCGGGCCGCGAGGACGGCTCGGCGGCGCAGGCCGAGGCGGCGAGGACGAGGAGGCACGAGCGGCGCGTCATCCCCGCGATCCTACCGGCGCGGGGCCGCGCCGATCAACCAGGAATCCGCGCGCTCACGCGCAGCCCGTCATCTCGCAGGTGCACTGCGACGACTGGGCGGCGACGAGCGCCGGCGGGTTGGCGGGGCTGAGGCACTGGACCGCGCCGGTGTTCGGCCCGCACTGGAAGTCGGCGCCCTGGCAGACCCCGTTGCCGGATCCGCACGACAGGTCGCACGTGCCCTCGCCGCAGGCGATCGTCGCCAGCTTGCAGGCGCCGTTGCCGACGCACTGGACCGCGCAGGCCTGGTCGGGGCAGGCGATCTGCGCCTCGGCGCAGGCGTCGTTGCCGTCGCACTGGACCTCGCAGGCCCAGCCCGGCGGGCACACCAGGTCCATGCCGGTGCACTTGCTGTTGCCGGCGCAGTCGAGCACGCAGAGGTCGCCGGCGCAGCCGCCGGTGCACGCGGCCGGGCACTCGCCCCCGAGCGGCGCCGGGCTGAGGCCGCACATGCACATCGAGGTGTCGCGCGTGCAGCCCGCGTCGCACGCGAGCATGCCGGCCGGCAGGCCGAGGCTCGAGCACAGCGCGCCGCCGAGGTCGGCGCCGTCGCACTCCTCCGCGCCGGCGCGGACGAACCCGTCGCCGCAGCTCGCCACGACGCAGGTGTCGAGGCACGCGTCGGAGTTGTCGGCGTTGCCGTCGTCGCACGCCTCGCCGTCGTCGAGCGTGCCGTCGCCGCAGGCGAGCACCGCGCAGGTCGTGCTGCACCCGTCGTCGTCGACCTGGTTGCCGTCGTCGCACGCCTCGACGCCCGCCTGGACGAAGCCGTCGCCGCAGGCCGCGGCGACGCAGCCCTCGACGCAATCGTCGGAGTTGTCGGCGTCGCCGTCGTCGCACTGCTCGTCGGGGTCGACCACGCCGTCGCCGCAGAACGCCGCCACGCCGGTCGAGGTCGGCGCCGCCGTCGCGGCCGTCGTGTCCGCGGCGGTCGTCGCGACCGTCGAGCCCGCGCCGCCGGTCGACTCCGTCAGCCCGAAGTCCGGCGTCGGCTCGACGCACGACGCCAGCAGCAGCACGGTGCCGGACAGGAGGACACTGGCGATGCGGATCACACCGGGCATGATAACCCGAAGCCCGTGATCCGACCACCGCGCGCGATCGCGGCGAGCTACTCGCGCGCGGCGAGCCGGCGTCCGCGGCCGACGAAGTCGATCGAGACCCCGATCCGGTCGAGCGCGTCGGCGACGATCATCAGCGGCTCGCACAGCACCAGCATCGGCCGACGCAGCGGCAGCTGTGGGACGCGGCTCGCCGCGTGGCCGACCAGGATCACCGCCCAGCCGACCAGCAGACCGCCGAGCAGCGCCGCCCCGCTCCACCACGTCACCCCGAGGACGACGCCCGCGACCATCGCAGCGACCGCGAGGACCCGGGCGGCCGCGCGCCACCCCGGACCGCCGACCGCGAGGTACGTGGCGAACGCGACCGGCAAGAGCCCCTCGATCGGAGGCGCCGGCGCGGCGACCTCGACCTCGACCTCGACCGCCTTGATCACGCTCGCCGACGCGGACGAGGTCCGCTCGACGATCGCCAGGGCGCCGGCGGACAGCAGCGCCCTGAGCGGCACGAAGCGGCCGAGCTGCCCGTCGTCGACCGGCGGGATCAGGTCGACGAGCTGCGCCCCCTCGCCGACGCGCCCGAGCAGCGCCAGCGCCTCGTCGCCGAGCCCCTCGGCGCGCGACCGGTCGGCGACCGTGACGCGGGTCGCCGGCCGCAGGCCCTCGCCGGCGCGCTCGCACCACTCGTCGCGGCGCCGCGCCGCCTCCATCAGCACGAACTGCGGCGACAGCTGCAGCGGCTCCTCGGGCCCGCCCTCCTGGAACACCGCGACGAACGAGCCCTCGTCGGCCATCGCCAGCCGGTACACCGCGGGCGCGCCGGTGAGTCCCGAGCACTGCGCGCCGATGATCTCGCGCCCGCGGAACCACACCGTAGCGACCCCGACGTCGGTCTCGAACTCGACGCGGCTCGGCTTGGCCGCCATCTCGAGCGTCTGGAACAGGTCGCCGATCGACACGTCCGCGAGCGAGCCCGCGAACATCGTGCGCGTGTCGCCTTTGCGAGCACCTGGTCTCTGGGCCATTCGATCGTCCCCGCCCTCAGAAGCGCCCGGAAAGCGTCACCCCGCGCAGATCGGCGCCGAGCCGCAGCCGGGCGGCGGCCCGCGTCCGCGGGGCGCTGCGCTTGCGATCGAGGACGACCAGCGCCGCGCCGGCGCCGATCAGCCCCGCGCCGACGACGACCCCCGCGACCCCGCCGGCGAGCGTGTCGTACCGGAAGCGGCAGCGGCCGAACGAGTCGACGTACTCGCCGTCGCACAGCCCGCGGTACGGCCGCTCGTCGACCGCGAGCAGCGCGACCCCGGTCAGCAGCGCCGCCGCGCCGGCGCCGATCGCCGTCCACCCGAGCGCCGCCTTGACCGAGCCGGACGTCGGCCTCGCGACCAGCGCGAACGCCAGCGCGTCGGCGGGCGTGTCGGGGCCGATCGTCACCGTCCGCGCCGCGTCGAAGTAGCCGTCCTTCTTGACCTCGATCCGGTGCTCGCCGGGCGTCAGCGTCGGCGTCACCGGCGAGGGCCCGACCAGCGCGCCGTCGACGTAGACGAGGGCGCCGGGCGGCTCGCTGGTGATCGCGGGCGCCGACGCCTTGCTGGCCCGGAAGTCGCCGGCGAGCTCGCCCGCGACGTCGGCGGCCGCCTTCTCGACCTCGGGCACGCTGCAGATCGGGCAGCTCGCGCGCCGGGTCGCCAGCAGCCGCCCGTCCTTGCCCTCGTGCAGCTCGAGCGTCACCTCGTAGCTGCGCTCGCTGACGAGGACCTTGCCGCTGACGACGAAGTCGCTGCCGGCCGCGCGAGCGCGGGCCGCCGTGCACGCGGCGTCGGTGCACGGCCCCGCCGCGGCGACGTCCGCCGGCGGCTCGACCGTGCGCACGCCCTGGCCCGACAGCCCGCGCAGGATCGCCTTGCGGACGACGTCCTCGATGTCGTTCGAGGCGTCGCCGGTGATCGCGAGCCGGTCGAGCAACGCCGAGCCCTGGGCCGCGCCCTGACTCCCGTCGGTCGCCGCGGGTTGCGCGTCGACGCCGGCGATGCTCGTGTGCGCCATCGCCGTGAAGATGAGCGTGCCCGCGAGCCATCCCGGCACAAGCATGACCGGCACTATACCAGAAACATCGGAGCAAAAACGCCGGCGCTGGCGCGTGGTACACTCGGCGCGCAGGAGATCGCAGGGTGACCCGGGGAATCTACGACGACGGCAACGCTGCACCGTCCTGGCTACACCTCGGCGATGCGGGGGCAGCGCCATCGGCCGGAGTCGCGCGTGCGCTCGATCTGCTCGCCGCGGTGCTCCTCGCCGGCGGCGGCCTCGGGCTGCTCGCCGCCGCGGCGCCGACCGACCCGCCGCCGACCGTCGTCGCGACGACGTCCGGGGAGACTCCGCAGGAGACCCCGCCCGACCAGCCCAAGGGACAGGTCGAGGCGAAGGCGCAAGGCGTGCCGACCTCCGCCGATCCGCCGGCGAAGACCTCGTCGCCGGAGCCCCGCGACGCGCCGGCCGACACCGACGCGGGCCCCGGCGAGGCGCCCGCGCTCGCCGGCGACCCGAACAAGCCCCGCGACCCGAAGGCCGCCGAGGCGCTGGCCGAGCGCGGCCAGCAGGCGCTCAAGGGCGGCAAGCGCTCGAGCGCGCGGAGGCTGTTCGAGGAGGCGCTGTCCTTCGATCCCAACAACACCGAGGCGCTGATGGGGCTCAGCAACCTGAGCTTCGACGCCGCCAACTACGCGACCGCCGAGAAGTACGCGCGGCAGGCCGTCCAGCTCGCGCCGCGCAACGCCGACTACAACCTCCGCCTCGGCGACGCGTACCTCAAGCTCGGCCAGATCCCGCGCGCGCGCACCCACTACCAGCGCGCCGCCAAGCTCGGCCACCCGTTCGCGGCGGCCCGCCTCGAGCGGCTGCCCAAGGGCAAGTGACGACAGGCCCGAGCGGCCAGGCCCGAGCGGCCAGGCCCCTTCGGACATGTCCCCAGGGACATTATCGAGACCAGCTCCACGGCTTCCACCACCGGCGCCGCGGGCCGTCCGGCGCGAGCGGGCGCAGCGAGGCGACCACGCCGTCCAGGTCGGCCGCGAGCTCGGCCTCGGGGGTCGAGCGCGGGGCCGCGAGCGCGACGACCCGCGCGTCGCCGCCCGCGTCGCGCAGCACGCGGAGCAGCGTGTGCCGCGGCACCTCGCCGTCCTGGCGCACCGCCGCGCGCGCGCGCTCGGGCCCGTCGGGCGCGGCCTCGACCGCGACCCCGGTCGCGCCCGGCGGCACGCTCGCGCGCGCGAGCTCCTCCGCGAGCCGGGCGATCGCCGCCGCGTCGGCGCGGGGCAGCACCTGCGTCATGCGCGCGAGGGTCAGCAGCTGGACCCCGTCGGTGCCGGCGAACGAGACGCGGGTGAACTGCGCGACGCCCTCGCCGCGCTCGAGCCGCCGGTAGCGCGGCGGCGGCACGACGGCGCAGCCGAGCCCCGGCAGCTCGACCTCGCCGTCGACCGCGGGCGCGTCCGGCTCGACCACCTCGAGGTGCGCGAGCGCCCACGCGAGGCCCTCGCGCACCCGCGTCAGCGGGTGGTCCGGGAAGCGGGCGTCGTGCGCCGGGTCGTCGTAGTGCGCCTGGCCGAGCCGCCGCATCTGCGCGATCGGGTCCTCGCCCGGGCTCTCGCGCCCGGCGAGCATCAACAGCACGCTCTCCCGCATCCCGGTCGTCGCCGCGCGGCCGAACACCCGCAGCTCGAACAGCCCGGCCCGCACCGGCGCGAGCAGGTGGCCCATGATCACCTCGTGACCTGGCTGATAGGTCATCCGATGAATCACCGTCAGGCCCGGTCCGCCGGACAGCGCGCGCGGGGTCAGCTCGACCAGCGGCGACCAGCTCGGGTCGTCGGTCCGCAGCGGCCTGTCGCGCGGCAGCCTCGCCGACACGAGCACGAACAGATCGCGGGTCTGCTGCTCGGCGTCGCGGACCAGCAGCGCGTGGTGCTGCGGCTGCAGGTCGAGCCGGACATCGTGCACGGCGCACTGCCAGCCGAGGCCGTGCTCGACGCCCGTCCACGCGTCGCGCTCGTCGGTCTGCAGCTCGAACCCGGGGGGCGGCGCGAACCGGACGCCGCGGCCGCCGGCGCAGATCTCGGCGAAGAAGCCCATGCCCCAGCCTATCGCGCCGGCGCGGGCGAGTCGACCCGCCCGCGCCGTCCGTCCGCCGGCGGCGCGGATCATTGGCCCGGCGGGACGTACGTGATCCACTCGCCGTCGTCGAGCGAGTAGTCGGCGCAGCTCGGGCGCGCGCACGCGACAGTCGCCCCCGCGAGCCGCGTCGCGCCGAGGCAGACCGCGCCGGCCTGCGACCACACCGCCTCGACCGCGCCGACGGCCCCGCCCGGCACGAGCGTACCGGCGGCGTTCTCCCACTGCAGCGCCGTGCCGTTCAGCGTGTAGCTGTGCCCGTCGCCGCAATAATCGGCGGTGATCATCTTCAGCGTCGTCTGCCGCTGGGCGACGCTCGCCGGGTTGCCGTCGCCGTCGAAGTCGGACTGCGGCCCGTAGTTCATCAGGCGCAGCTTCGCGGCGGCCGAGCCGGCGCAGGCGATCGTCAGCCAGCGCGGGTTCGGCTGCACGGTCTTGGCGGCGAGGTCGTAGGTCTCGCCGCCGAGCACCACCGCCGCGCTCGTCAGCGCGTCGGTGATGTCGCCGACGCACACGTTGCGCACGCCGAGCACCGCGCTGACATCGGGATAGACCAGCGCATACGCCCCGACCTTCGGCGCGCCCGCGGCCCACGAATCGATCTCCTCGTAGCCGGCGATCGTGATCGGCACGACCGCATTCAGGACCGCCGGGTCGTTGACGAGGATCTGCGCCCCGACCAGCTGGGCGCCGCGCAGCGTCACGCCGGTCTTGCGGGCGACCAGCGCGTCGCCCTCGACGTCGAGCGAGAACGCGCCGATCTGACCCAGCGGCGGCACGAACCCGACGATCCGCACCCCCGCGCCGTTGGCCGCACCGTCGAGGTTGAGCTCGCGGATCGCCCGGCCGTTGACCTCCGCCGAATTGAAGCCGCACCGCCACCGCGGGCACGTGTACGTGTCGCTGCGGAGCGAGGCCTCGCTCGCCTCCTCGACGCCGTCGCACGCCCCGGCGCCGACGAGCGCGCCAAACATACAAAGAACACCGTAACGCCGAACCATCATCGCCAACGATCCTCCCCAGAACGGTGAGTCGACCAATATCATTAATCGAGGAAAGAAAACTGTGATCGACGCGACACTCGCAACAATTCTTACGGGCCGCGAATGGCGGCACCGCGCTCGGGGATCACCGGAGCCCCTCGGCCACGCGGATCGCCGCGATCTCGGCCAGGCGCCACGCGAACGCCTCGCCGGCGCCGGCGTACCATCGTTCGGCCCCCGCGAGCTCCGCCGTCGCGCGAATAACATCGTTCCCGTTCGCCTCGCCGGCGAGCAGCGCCCGCGCGAGGGCGACGCGCGCACGATTCAGACGTCGCACCGAGATCAGGTCCTGCGCGGTCGCATCGGGGACGTTCAATTGATCCACGGCGCTCGCCAGCACGTCCCGCGCCGCGGCCGGGTGGCCGTCGGCCAGCAGCAAGAGCCCGAGGCACAGCTCGATCTCGGCGCGTAGCGCCCTCTGCCACCATTCGTCACCCGGGGCCTGATCCGCCAGGGCCGCGCGCAGCGCCTCGATCGCCGGCCCGCGTGCATCGGCGAGCAACGCCGCGTGGCCGCGGATCAGCGCGACCTCGGCCCTGTACGGCGTCGGATCGCCGGGCCCGATCCGCTCGAGCAGCGCGGCGGCCTGCCGCCGGGCCTCGCCCGCCGTGCTCGCGTCGCCGGCCTCCTCCGCGTGCTCGCCGAGGTGCGACAGGCAGGTCGTCCTCTGAACAACGTTCTCTGCGGCAAATCGTTCGATCGCGGCGCAGCCCCGGCGCAGCAGATCGACGCCCTGCCGCGGATCGGCGGTCCGGGCGGCCGCGGCGATCCGCAGCTCGATCGTCTGCGGGTGCGCCGAGCCGAGCTCGGCCTCGGTGATCGCCAGGGCGCGCCGCGTCAGCCGCTCGCGCTCGTCGGCCTGCGGGACCACCATCGCCAGGTTGGTCAGCGTCAGCGCGGTGTCGAGGTGGTCCGGGCCGAGCGCGGCCTCGCGGACCGCGAGCGCCTCGCGGAGCAGCGCCTCGGCGCCCGCGACGTCGCCGGCGCCGAGGCGCACCGCGCTCGCGTTGTTGAGGAACAGGCCGCGCAGCCGGGCCGGCGACGGCAGGCGCTGGATCAGCTCCCGCGCGACCTCAAGGTCGTCGCGGGCCCGCGGCAGCTGCCCCGGCGAGATCCCGCGCAGGTACATCCGCAGCGTCAGCGCCTCGGCAGCGATCTCGTCGGCGCGGACTCCGAGCGCGGTCAGGTAGGCGCGCGACGCCAGGACGTCGCGCTCCTCCCACGCCTCCGAGGTCTGCATCGACATCCGCGCGCGCTCGAGCAGCGCCAGCGCGACCGTCGGCCGATCGCCGATCACCTCGGCCTCGGCGACGACCACGTCCGCGAGGTCGAGCGCGGCCTGCTGCCGCCCCGCGCGCTCGAGGGTCCTCGCGCGCTCGAGCTTCGGGGTCCACGCCGCGATCGCGGCGCGGACCGCCGGATCGCCCGGCGGCGGCACGTCGGCCTCGAGCGCCGGCAGATCGTCGCACCGCTCGAGGCCCGGCAGGTTGCGCACGATCTCGAGCGCCCGCAGCCCGACCTCGGCGTTCGCCTCGGTCAGCACCGCGATCGCCTCGTCGAGCGCCACCTTGCGCTGGGCCAGGCACGCGACGCGGCGGTCGAGCAGCGCGCCCGAGTGCTCGCCGCGGCGGTGCGCCTCGCAGGCGCGGCGGTACCCGGCCTGCCAATCGGCGGTGTAGCGATCGAGCGAGCCCTCGACCTGCGGCCAGAGCTCCTGCGAGAACGCCGGCCCGAGGGCATTCAGCGCCGTCTCGGTCGCGGCGCGGCGCGCCTCGGTCCACACCGCGCCGATCTCCCGCGCCCCGCCGCTGCACGGGTCCTCGGCGGGCCCGGCCCCCGGCGCGAGCGCGTAACCGCCGACCCCCGCGAGCGCCGCGAGCCCGAGCGCCGCGACCGCGGTCGCGCGCCCGCGGCTGCGCCGGCGATCGAGCGCGCGCAGCAGCTCGTCCATCGACGCGAACCGGTCCTTGATCTCCGGCCGCAGCCCGCGGACCACGATCGCGTGCAGCCACGCGGGCACCCGGGTCGAGCGCGGCGGGCTGCGCAGCTCGCCGCGCGACACCGCGTAGGCGATCGCGGCCGGCGTCTCGCCGGCGAACGGCAGCTGACCGTAGAGCGCCTCATATAAGGAAGCGCAGAAGCTGAATTGATCGGACGCGTGGCCGACCGCCTCGCCGTGGAACTGCTCCGGCGGCATGTAGGCCGGCGTGCCGACCACCTCCTCGCGTCGCGTCAGCCGGACGTCGACCTCGCCCTGGCGCGGCTCGCCGAGCACGTCGAGCGTCGGGTTCGAGTAGCACAGCCCGAAGTCGAGCACGCGCACGCGGCCGTCGTCGCCGAGCATCGCGTTGGCCGGCTTGAAGTCGCGGTGGACCAGCCCGGCCGCGTGCGCCGCGGCGAGCCCCTGACCCGCCTGCATGAACACCTCGACGATCTCCTGCCACCCCGGCTTGCGCTCGATCGTCCATGCCTGAAGGGTCAGGCCGCGGATGAACTCCATCGCCACGAACACGTCCCCGTGGTGCGTCCCGACGTCGTGGACGACGGCGACGTTCGGATGAGACAGCCGCGCCATCGCCTGCGCCTCGCGCTGCAGGCGGGCGTGCGCGCGGGCTGCCCGCGGCCCCTCGCGCACGCGCAGGACCTTGAGCGCGATCTTCCGGTCGAGCTCCGGATCGTACGCGGCGTACACGACCCCCATCGCGCCGGCGCCGAGGCGGTGCAGCACCGTGAAGCGGCCGATCGTCCGCCCCGGCTCGATCGGCTGCGGCTCGCCGGTCGTCCGCGGGACATCGGCGAGGGTCCGCTGCGGATCTCCCGGCTGCGGCGCCCACGTCTCGCGGCGCGGCAGGGCCGGCGGCTCGGGCTGTTGCAACGCCTGCCGCGTCGCCACGACCCGCGCGGCGATCTCCCGCGCGTCCTCGCCGGCGAGCGCGAGGTCGACGAGCACCTCCGCCTCGCGCTCGATCGCCAGCGAGCGCGCGAGGCCGTCGAGCAGCTCGTCCCACGCCGCGCCGTCGACGATCAGCGGCGGCCCCGGCGGCGGCTCGGCCGGCCGCAGCCGCAGCGCGCGACGGATCCGCCGCAGCGCGCCGAGGCCGAGCCGCCGCTCCGCACCGCCGCCGCGCAGGAGCCCGCGGACGCTCGCCGCGTCCGCCGGCTCGGTCAGCGCCGCGAGCAGCTCCTGCGCCCGCCGGGCCACCTCGGCGCCCGCGACGTCGTCGACCAGCGAGAGCCGCCCCGCGCTGCAACGGATCAGCGCGACGACCGCGGCGAGCACGTTGCGCTCCCCGGGGGCGACCCGCGCGAGCTCCTGGCCCGCCGCCGCGATCAACACCTCGGGCGGCCCGGCGTGCTGCTTGAGCGCCAGGATCCGCGCCGCGAGGTCGACGCGATGAACATCGACGTCCGAGAAGGCTGGCTGAGGGGCCGCGGCCGACGGCACATCTGCCGCGCTCGCGCGCAGTGGTTCGACCTTTTCCATACCCTCCGCCGTGACGCCGAGCGCTTGACAAGGAACCGCAAATCAATCCACTTGGCAAGCCTGCAATGTGCGCACGTCAGGTTTACATCGTTCCATCCCCGCGCGCGAATTCGTACCAGGCCGCACACCCACGCGCAGGCCCCTGGCGCGCCCCAGGAGCACGGAATTGCCGGCGAACGCTGGCGAAGATCGCCGACGCGGTGTAGTCACGGGGACCATGGCCTCAGGGGAGCGAATCCGCAGAGTCGTGCCGGCCGCGTGGTGGCGCGACGCGGCGGTCGAGGTGCGACGATTGGTGACCGCGTCGGTGCTGCTCGCGGCGCTCGGCGCTGCGATCGCGCCGACCCCCGACCGCCTCGCCCTCGCCGCCGCGCTCGCGGCCGTCGGCGCCGCCGCGGCCGCCGTCTCGGCCTCCCGCCGCACGTCGGCCTGGCCGGCCTGGCTGGCCGCCGCGCTCGCAGTCTGCGCAATCGCGGCGGCGCGCCTCGGCGGGTCGCTCGACGTGTGCGCCGCCGTGCTCCTCGTCCAGACGCTCGCCGCAGCCCTTGCGCCGACCCAGCGCGCGGGGTGGGCCGGCGCCGCCGCGCTCGCCGTCGCCGCGCTCGCCGCCGCCTGGTGGCACGGCGACGGCCTCGCCCCCGCCGCGCCGCTGCTCGCCGGCCTCGCCGTCGCGCTCGCGCTCGGCGAGGTGTACGACCGGCTGGCGCAGGCGGAGGCGCGGGCGCACATGGCCGCGCCGCGCGGCGAGGTCGGCCAGACGCGCGTCGAGCTCGAGCGGGCCCGCCGCGACCTCGACGTGCTGTCGAGCCAGCTGCGCCGCGAGGCGACGCAGCGCCGCCGCGCCGAGGAGCAGGCCCTCGACGCGCTGCGCACCCGCAACGCCTTCCTCGGGGTGATGAGCCACGAGCTGCGGACGCCGCTGAGCCAGATCATCGGCTACAGCGAATTGCTACTCGAGGAGCTGCAGGAGACCGGCGGCGAGGGGGCCGAGGACGTCGAGCGGATCCACGTCGCCTCGCTCGGGCTGCTCGAGGTGATCGGCAACATCCTCGACATGTCGAAGATCGAGGCCGGCAAGCAGGCCGTCGCGGTCGAGGAGTTCTCGGCCGCCGAGCTGGTCGACAACCTCGTGCACAGCTTCGGCACCCAGGCCCGCCGGCGCGGAAACGTGATCCGCGTCCGCGTCCCCGACGCCCTCGCCCCGCTCCACACCGACCGCACCAAGCTGCGCACGATCCTCGGCAACCTGCTCAGCAACGCCTGCAAGTTCACCGAGGGCGGGACGATCCGAATGGTCGTCCAGGAGGTCGAGCTCGCCGGCGTCGGCCACGTCGTCTTCGAGGTGTCCGACACCGGGATCGGGATCGCGCCGGAGCATATCGAGCGGATCTTCGCCCCGTTCGTCCAGGCCGACCCCGCGCCGACCCGCCGGCACGACGGCTCCGGCCTCGGCCTGGCGATCAGCCGCCAATTCGCCGCGATGCTCGGCGGCGAGATCACCGTCGAGAGCGAGCCCGGCAAGGGCTCGGTGTTCCGCGTGCAGCTCCCGCGCAGCTACGTCGACCCGCGGCGCGCCGGGATCGTCGTCGCCTCGCTCGCCGGCTCGATCCGGCTCCCGGCTACGGCGGTGTCACGAGCTTGAACTCGATCCGCCGGTTGAGCGCCCGCCCGCTCGGCTTGCCGTTGTCGGCGATCGGCTCGTCCGGCCCGGCCCCGCGCGTGACGATCCGGTCGGCCGCCACGCCGCGCGAGGCGAGGTAGGTCTTGACCGCCTCGGCGCGCAGCCGCGACAGCTCGAGGTTGTATTCGCGCGCGCCGACATTGTCGGTATGTCCGGATATTTCGATCTTGAGATCCGGGTAGGCGAGCAGCACCTCCGCCGCGCGGTCGAGCACCGGCCGCGACTTCGCGCGGATCGTCGCCGCGTTGAAGTCGAAGTAGATCCCCTTGATGACACCCGTGTAGCGGCTGACCTGCGCGGGCAGCTGGTCGGGGCAGCCGTCGGTGTCCTCGAAGCCGTTGCGGGTCTCGGGCTCGGCCGGGCAGCGATCGTCGGGGTCGAGGATCTTGTCGCCGTCGGTGTCGGCGATCGGGCAGCCGTCCGGCGCGACCCCGGGCTTCTCGGGGCAGCGATCGACGTCGTCGAGGAAGCCGTCGCGGTCGCCGTCCTTCGGCGGGCAGCCGTCCGGCGCGACGCCCGGCACGACCGGGCACTTGTCGGCCGAATCCATGAAGGTATCGCCGTCGGAGTCCTTGTCCGGACAACCGTCGGGCGCGATCCCGGGCTGATCGGGGCAGGCGTCGCTCGCGTTGAGGAACCCGTCACGATCGCGGTCGGGATCCTCCTGCGGCGCCGGCGTCGGCCGGACCGGCGCCGGCTTGCTGCGGCCGAGCGTCACCGTCAGCCCGAGCAGCGCCTGCAGGTGGCTGGTGCCGTCGGTCTGCAGCCGCGCCTGCGCGCCGATCACGTGGCGGACGTCGAAGCGCAGCGCGAGGTGCCGATTGACGAAGTACTTCACCCCCGCGCCGTAGTGGCCGATCGGGTCGATGTCGCGGCCGGCGACCGCGGCGTCCGAGCGGACCCCCATCAATCCATAGCCGCCGAGCAGAAACGGCGTGACCCGCCACAGCGGCAGCTGCACGATCCCGTGACCGCGCAATCCATAGAGGAACGCCGGGCCGCCCGCGCCGTCGGCCGTCGCCTCGTAGCGGCTCCCCGGCAGCGCGCTGAACTCGAGCTCGAGCCCGAAGAAGCGCGCCGGAAAGAACGCCGCCCGCACGCCGACATCGGGCGAGACCCGCCGGAGCGGCTCCTGCGGCGCCGTGCGCGGATCATAGAAGTCGTGGACGCGCGAGAACACGAACGCACCGGCGAACACGCCGAGCTCGACCATGTTGCGCTCCGGGCGGAAGCGCCGCAGCGCCGGCTCCTCCGCGGCCTTGTCCGCGGCCTTCTCCGCGGCGTGCGCGGTCACCGGGGCGACCAGGCCCGCGAGCAACGTCCAAGCGATCAGGGAACGACGATGAACCACCATGACGACCAACCTCCCAACTTCGACACGATCCGGCCGCGACGCTACAGGTATTGCATCCCCGGGCAGACGACCCCGCACGAGCCCTGCGGGTTGATCACCGCGCTGCACGCCGAGATCGCCTCGAGGCTGTTGCCGATCTTGGTCAGCGAGCCCGTCAGGTCGAGCAGGTCGAGGCCCTGCACGCCGCAGCCGCGGCCGAGCGCGCACGAGACGACGCCGAGCGCGGTGTCCTCGGCCATACAACCGAGCAGGCACATGCAATCCTGATCGTCGGCGCAGGCGCAGTACTCGCCGTCGTGACACGACTCGGCCGCGCACTGCGTGCACGCGTCGGCGTCCGGCGGCGCCTCGCACACCTGCCCGCCGGTGCCCCCCGTCGCGTCCGTCCCCGCCGTCGTCGTCATGCCGTCGCTCGCGCCGCCCGTGTCCGTCGCCCCGTTCGTGTCGCTCGCCCCGTTCGTGTCCGTCGCGCCGTTCGTGCCCGTCGCCCCGTTCGTGTCCGTCGCCCCGTCCGTCGCGGTGCTCGTCGGCGCGGCGCCGCTGTCCGTCGCCCCGCCGCTGTCCGTCGCCCCGCCGGAGCCCGAGCCGCTGTCGTCGGTCGCCGAACCCGTCGCCGCGCTGCCCGTCGCCGCGCTGCCCGTCGGCTCCGTCGCCGCCGCCTCCGTCTCACCGCCCGCGCCGCCGCTCTGGCCGCCCGGCACCTGCTCGTCGCTGTTGCAGCCGATCGACGCCGCCGCGCACACGATCGCCAGCGCCCCGCCGAACCCTCGAACCCCATCGATAAACCACGTCATCGTCCCCACCCTCTCCGCTCGCGCGCGCCGACGGCCGTCGGCGGACGCCCGAGTCATGTCCTCGTCACCATGTTCTTCGAGACCTGTCCCGCGGACCATTCGTCGCGGCGCCTCGTGCCCTCAATCTCCGAGAAATCACCGCACGAGTAAAGCCGAAAGCGGGCCCGGCCCGCCGGCGCTGTTCACCGCGTCACACCACACCCGGTGTTGCAAGGAGCCGACACAGCCCCGCAGAACAGCGATTTCACGGCCTTCGACCCCGCCTCGGCCCCGGCGAGGCGCCGCGATCGGGGCGCCTCGCCGATCGGAGGATTCACAGCGCCGCGCTCGCACGGCCTGCCCCCCGCACTCCGCGGCGCCCACATCGTCGACCGGGATCCGATCCCCACGCAGCCGCTCCGCCGCCACGGAGCGCCCCGCAGATCATCCGTGCGCCCGCGGAGCGCGGCAGACCCGGCGAGCCGGCCCGACGGCGCGAGCGGCCGCACGGGCACGGCCGCGACCGGGGCGACCGCGCCCGCGCCCGTCACCTCCACGTCGCCCCCCGGCGCAGGTCCGACCCATTCGGCGACGCGCGGGCGACATCGAGCGGACTCGGCCATGCCTGCTACGCTCCTCGGCATGTCGAATCACAGCACAGGTCCCTGGTTCGCGCGCGGTCTCCGACGTCTCGGCCCCCGACGGTCCGGCCGCGCCCTGCTCTCCCACGCCGCCACCCTGCTCGTGCTCGCCGGCCTCGCGCTCACGAGCACCGGCTGCGTGCGGATCATGCAGGACGAGGTCGGCGTCCGGCGGCGGTTCGGCGCCGTCCAGAACGAGATCCTGTACCCCGGCCTGCGGACCTACAACCCCTTCTCCTCGCGCGTCTTCCGGCTCAAGACCCGGACCGTCAACCTCCAGATCGAGCCCGACCTGCCGTCGCGCGAGGGCCTGACCGTCCGCTCCGAGATGTCGATCCTGTACCGCGTCGACCCGAAGCAAGCGCCCGACGTCCTGCGCCGGATCGGCATCGACTACGAGGACTCGCTGATCCTCCCGGTCTTCCGCTCCGCCTCGGCCGACGTGTGCGCCAGCTTCTACGCCAAGGACATGCACAGCGCCTCGCGCCGCCGGATCGAAGAGCAGATCCAGCAGCGCATGATGGAGACGCTCAAGGACCGCGGCTTCGTGATCGAGGCCGTGCTGCTCAAGAGCGTCGTGCTCCCCGACGGCCTGTCCGCCGCGATCGAGGACAAGCTCCAGGCCGAGCAGGTCGCCCAGCGGATGGAGTTCGAGCTCCAGCGCGAGAACGCCGAGGCCCAGCGGGCGGTCATCGCCGCCGAGGCCAAGCGCAAGACCGCGCTGATCGCCGCGGAGGCCGAGCGCGACGCCCGCGTGATCCAGGCCGAGGGCCTCCGCCAGGCCGAGGTCACCCGCGCCGCCGGCACCGCCGCCGCCAACGACACGATCGGCAAGAGCCTGAACCCCAACGTGCTCAAGTTCATGCAGGTCGAGGCGTTCCGCGAATTGGCCCGCTCCCAGAACGCCAAGGTGATCATGACCGACGGCAAGACGCCCGTGATCAACCTGCCCTGAGCGCCGCGAACCACCGCGCGCGCCGCGGATCGGGGCGGCCGATCCGTCCTCGCGCCGCTGCACCGTCGGCGCCCCGGGGAATGCGTCGAGGCGCGCAGGGCCTTGGCGGCGTCGCCTGCGCGTCGCCCGGCCGGCGCTCGCCCGCAGCGGCGCCGGCGGCCCGCGTCGCAGCGCGACGCCCCCTCTCGCCCGCCCGTGCCTGTCGCGCCCATGATCGGCCCCGCGGGAGAGCGATCATGAGAAGCATATCCGGGCGTCTTTCAGGGTGGATCGCGGCGCTTGCCGCAGGGTTGTTCGGCGCGACCGGATGCGTCGTCGGCCCGGTCGTCGCCGACACGATGTCCGGAAGCACCGGCGGCGTCTCGGAGACCGGCGACGTTCCCGACGACCCTGGTGTCACCGACGCGCCCGCCGTGCCCGACGACCCCGACGAACCCGACGAACCCGCCGACCCCGCCGTATGCTCGCGGGTGAGCGACGAGCTCGCGGCGTGCGAGCCCGCGGCGTCGCCCGACGTCGTCTTCACGCTCGACGGATTCCCGGAGCCCGGGCCCGGCGCCTACATCGGCGCCGCCGATTGCACGATCGCCGCCCTCGACGCGGCGCCGGATCTGGCGACGATCGAGCTCGCGTGTGTACACCTCGTGGGCGACCTCATCGATCCGGTGGTGACCCTGACGATCCACGACGGCCCGCCCCTCGCCGGCTCGGCGCTGCACGTCGGGCGCGACGTTCGGCTCACCGCCGTGGTCACGCGCCCCGACTCGCACGGCCCCTACCTCGATTATATCCGGCTGACGCGACCGAGCGACGGCGCGCTGCTGCTGGCCGCGACCTACGGGGACGACGATCTCTCGCCGCGTCAGCACTTCCTCGACGAGATCGGGCTCCTGTCGGCCGACTGGTACGCCCCGCTGGCGATCGCGCATCTCGCCGATCTGTGCCCCGAGGAGCCGGCGGAATGCGACGGGTCGGGGACCAGGGAGCGCGGGGCGCTGTCGTTCACCGTCGCCGGTCGCGCGCCGGCGACGATCTTCGATCATCGCCAGGGGACGATCGACGGCGGCTACCAGGCGGCGGTCGACGACGTCCTGCTCTACGCCTATCCCTACGCCTGCGTCGACAACTCACCGCTCACCGAGTTCGTGGTGATCGCCGACGCTGGCTGCCCCGGGCCCCTGACGCAGGCTCCCTGACGCCAGCCGCGGCCCGCACTCTCCGCGCGGACGGTCCATCCCGGCCTCGCTGGACGTGCAGGCCGAATCGCCGGCGATCCGCGTCAGGCGACGGGCGGTGGTCCTGGCGCGACGGGTCCGCCCGGAAAGACGACATCAGGCGCCCGCCGCGAGCGGCCGCGTCACCTCGACCGGCGCCCCGCCGCGGTAGCGCAGCACATGCCCGCGGATCGCCGGCACGCGCGGCCCCGTGGTCACGATCCCGACCAGGTTGAGCGGATCGGTCGTCGCCACCTCGATCTCCTCCGCCGCGTCCGTCCCGGCCCGATGCAACGCCCGCAGCGCCTCCACCGCCTCGGGCAGCGCGAACTGCTCGCCCTGCAGCCCGGCGACGAAGCGGCCGCCGCGGATCTCCCCGCGCGCCTCGAGCCGGCGGTAGATGTCGAGCAGCATCCGCCACGGCGGCGCACCTGTCTCGCGGGACAGCAGCGCGCGGGCGACGATCCCGTAGCGGCGCAGGTACAGGCGCGCCCGGTCGACCGGGCTGCCGTCGCCGAACGGATCGGGCGCCGGGACCCCGCCGAACTCGCGGGCGATCAGCGACCAGCGCCCGCGCAGGATCCTCCGCGCCCCTCGCCGCGGATCGCCCGCCTCGCACAGCGCCCGCAGCCCGGCGAACCCGTCGCTCGTGATCGCCCCGGCGCGCGCCAGCTCCCACAGCGCCTCCTCGAGGTCGCCCGCGGTCGCCCCGGTCGCGCCCTTCAGGTCGGCCGCGAACGCCGCCCCGCGCCCCAGCGCCGCCGCGATCGCGCGCGCCAGCGACGACAGGTGCGGCCACTCGCTCGCCGGCGTCGCCGCGGGCGCGACCAGGTAGCACGCGTGCTCGCGCAGGAACAGCGACACCTTGCCAGCCCCGCGCGGCAGCTCGCCCGGCTCGAGCCCCTCGGCCGGCAACGGCGCGAGGCGCCCCCACGCGACCTCGCCCGACAGGCACAATTCGTCGAGCCACGCCGGATCGTAGTCGGCGACCCGGCGCGGCAGGATCTCGCGCTCCCACGCCTGCGCCGGCAATTCGAGCCCCTCGAGCTGCTCGATCACCTTCGCCAGCCCGTCGGGTCCGTGCAATTGCGTGCCCGGCTGCACGTGCTGCCAGCGCAGCAAGAACCGCACCAGCTCGGCCGGCGGCACCGGCCGGATCTCCTCGCGCAGCCGCCCGAGCGTCAATCGGTGGATCCGCTGCAGGATCCGTCGCTCGCACCATTCGACCTCCGACGACTCGTCGCCCGGCCGCGAGAAGTACCCCTGCAGCACGATCCCGTCGAGCTCGATCCGCGCCAGCGCCGCCTCGACCGTCGACGACTCGCATTGCAGCTCCCGCGCGATCGCGCTCGCCGTCCGCGGCCCCGACGTCTGCACGAACGCGCGGACCAGCCGGACCGCCGCCTCGTCTGGATCGACCGCGACGTCGAGGCCGGGCGGCAGCGCGATCGTCGGCTCATACCGGAACTCCGGCCACAGCGCGCGGACCAGCGGCAGCACCTCCGCCGCGGCCCAGCGCGGGCCCGCGGCGCCCGTCCGCACCGCCGTCGCCCGCCCCTGCCGCGCCAGCGCCGCGAAGTGCTCCGCCCACTCCGCCCGCGGCGCGAGCAGGGCCGGCGCGCACAGCAGGTCGTGCAATTCGTCGGCGTCGCGCGCCGCGTCCGGCCCGAGCTGCACCGACTCGACGACCGTCGCCAGCGCGCGCGGGTCGAGCTGCAGCAGGTCGCCGCCGCGCAGCGACAGCTCGCCGGGGCGCGGCGTCTTGACCGCGCGGGCCCACCGCTCCTCGAGCGGCGCGTCGTCGAGGAACGCGTACGGGTTGGCGGCCAGGATCCCGTGCGAAAACGGCGACGGCGCGACCGTGTCGCGCGCGACCGCCTTGATCTCGCCGCCGTGCAATCGCCGCAGCACCAGCTTGAGCCCGCTCGCGTCCATCACCTCGTCGAGGCAGTCGCGCAGCGTCTCGCGGACCAGCGGATGATCGGGCGGCTCGACCGGCATCCCGCCGTGGTTGTCCTGGCAGCCGGCCTGGGCCGGGAACACCGCCGCGAGCAGGTCGGCCGCGCGCATCCGCAGGATCGGTGGCGGCGTCCGGCGGCCGCCCTGCTGGCGCAGCACCGCCAGCGAGCGCGTCGCGTTCCACCGCCAGCGCGTCTCGAACAGCGGCGACTGCAGCGCCGCCTGCGTCAGCGCCTCGTCGACCGCCTGCTCGTGCAGGAAGTGGAAGATCGCCTCGAGCGGGAACGAGTGCTGCGGCCCGAGCGACAGCAGCACCGCGTCGTCGGTCGCCGCCGCCTGCAGCTCGAAGTCGAACGTCCGGCAGAACTTCTTGCGCAGCCCCATCCCGAACGCGCGGTTGATCCGCGCCCCGAACGGCGCGTGAATCACCAATTGCATCCCGCCCGACTCGTCGAAGAACCGCTCCGCGACCAGGCACGACTGCGTCGGCACCACCCCGAGCGCCCGCCCGCCCTCGGCCACGTAATCGACCGCCTGCCGCGCCGCCGACTCCGACAGCCCGTATTCGTCGGCCAGCCACGCCTGCGCCCCCGCCTCGTCGCCCGCCTCGATCCGCGCCCACAGCTCGCGCCGCAATTCCGCGACCTCGCGCGACAGCTCCTCCGTGCGCGCCAGCCCCTCGCCGTTCCAGAACGGCACGTGCGGGTGCTGCCCGGCCGCGTCCTCGACCCGCACCCGCCCCTGCGCCTCGACCCGCTTGACCCTCCACGGGTGCGAGCCGAGCAGGAAGATGTCGCCGACCATGCTGTCGATCGCGAAGTCCTCGTCGACCGTGCCGACGACCGCCTCGGTCGCGTCCTCGACGACCGTGTAATCCGCCTTGTCGGGGATGGCCCCGCCCGACGTCAGCGCCGCCAGCTGCGCCCCGCGCCGGCCGCGGGCCTTGCCGTGGATCTTGTCGAGGTGGACGAACGCTCCGGCCCGGCCGCGGCGGGTCGAGATCCCGTCGCCGAGCATCTCGATCACCTGCTCGAACTCGCGCCGCTCGAGCCCCGCGTACGGGGCCGCCCGGCGGACCAGCGCCCACAACGCCTCGACGTCCCACTCGCCGGTCGCGCACGTCGCCACCAATTGCTGCGCGAGGATGTCGAGCGGCGCCTCGCGGACCACCGGCCGGTCGATCCGCCCCGCCCGCATCGCCCGGACCCCCGCCGCGCACTCGAGCAACTCGTCCTGCGTCAGCGCGAAGATCCGGCCCTTCGGCGTCCCGCCGACCGCGTGGCAGGCCCGGCCGACCCGCTGGCGCAGCACCGCGATCGACCGCGGCGACCCGATCTGCACCACCAGCTCGACGTCGCCGACGTCGATCCCGAGCTCGAGCGACGACGTCGCGACCACCGCCTTGATCGCCCCCGTCTGCAGCCGCTGCTCGACCGCCAGCCGCGTCCGCTTCGACAGCGCCCCGTGGTGCGCCGCGACCGCCCCCTCGCCGAGCCGCTGCTCGAGGTCGTGCGCCATCCGCTCCGCCAGCCGCCGGCCCTTGACGAAGATCAGCGTCGTCCGGTGCTCCGCCAGATACCGCTCGATCCGCGCGTACACGTCGTCCCACGCCGTCCGCGACGGCACCGCCGACAGCGTCTCCTCCGGCACCTCGACCGCGACGTCGAGCGGCTGCCGGCGGCCCGCGTCGATCACCCGGCAGCCCCGCGCCGGCGCCGGGGCTCCCCCTTCGGCCATGGCCTCCGAGACATGTCCCACGAGGAAGCGCGCAGCCTCGCTCGGCGGCTCGATCGTCGCCGACAGCCCGATCCGCTGCAATCGCCGCCCGCACAGCGCGTCGAGCCGCTCGAGCGTCAGCGCGAGGTGGGCGCCGCGCTTGTTGCCGACGAGCGCGTGGATCTCGTCGACGATCACCTGCTCGCAGCCGGCGAGGATCGCCCGCCCGCGGTCCGACGTCAGCAGCAGGTACAGTGACTCGGGCGTCGTGATCAGCACGTGCGGCGGCCTGCGGACCAGCCGCGCCCGCTCCGCCGTCGTCGAGTCGCCGCTGCGCAGCGCCGTGCGGATCGGCGGCAGCGTGAGCCCCAGCTCGGCCGCCGCCGCCTCGATCCCCTGCAGCGGCGCCTGCAGGTTGCGCGCGACGTCGGCCCCGAGCGCCTTGAGCGGCGAGACGTAGACGATCTTCACCCCCTCGCCGAGCTCGCCCGCGAGCCCGCGCCGGACCAGCCCGTCGAGCCCCGCGAGGAACGCCGCCAGCGTCTTGCCCGAGCCCGTCGGCGCCATGATCAGCGCGTCGCTGCCGCCCGCGATCGCCGCCCAGCCGCGCCGCTGCGCCTCCGTCGGCCCCGCGAACCGGGCCTGGAACCACCGCTCGACCGGAGCGCAGAAGCGCGGCGCGATTTCGGCCTCCATGGCGCGAGCATAGATCGGACCTGATTGCATGTACAGTGCCCGTAAGCCCGGCCGGGCGGCGGGCGTTCGGGGCGCATGCGGAGCACTTCGGGTTTTCGGGCCGGCGCGGCGGCCCTGCTGGCGACTGCGACCATTTGGATCACCGGCACCGCCTGCCACGCCCGCCCCGCGGCGACGCCGCTGGCCCCGCCCGACCGCCAGGCGATCGAGGTCCGCGAGCACCCCGGCCTGCCGGAGGTCCCCGTCGTGTCCGCCGCGTCCGACCCGCTGTCGCCCGCCGTCTGCGCGGACGACCCGCGGATCGCCGCCTGCAAGGTCCACCGCCCCGACGCCTCGCCGCACCTGCTCGGCCTGGCGACGCGCGGCGGCACGATCGGCGTCGCTTGGGTGACCGCCGGCAACAGCTGGCTGCAGGGCTCGCGCGATCCGAACCGCCCGGGCCGCGCCGGCTTCGCGTGGTTCGACGCGGCCCTGAACCCGCGCGGCGAGACCCGCCTCGACGTCTCCGGCTCCGCCTTCGACATCGACCTCGCCGCCACCGCCGACGGCTGGGTCGTCGCCGTCCAGACCGACCAGAGCCTCGAGCTGCTGCGCCTCGCCCCCGACGGCGCGCCCGCCGGCCCGCGCACCGCCCTCGCGCGCGCGTGGACCCCGGGCATCACCACCACCCCCGCCGGCGACGTCCTCGTCGTCCACACCGCCACCCTCGACGGCCGCGCCCCCGAGGTCGCCACCCTCGTCGATCGCCGCGGCGCCGTCGTCTGGTCGACCGAGGTCTTCGAGGGCTCGATCGAGCCCAACTTCGGCGGCCAGGTCTACACCGACGGCGGCGGCTTCCTCGTCGGGCGGCGCGACAACCACGGCGTCTCGGTCGCGCGCGTCGAACCCGACGGCACCGTCAGCGCGCGCCGGACGGTCGCCGGATCGACCGAGTACCCCTCGCTCGCCTGGTGCGGCGCCGACGGCCGGCTCGTGTGGACCGACTTCGGCGCGCTCAAGATCCGCGGCACCGCGATCGACCGCGCCGGCCGGGCGCAGGGCGTCGAACATGTCCTCGGGGGCACCCCCACCTATTTCAACCACTCGCCCGCGCTGTGCGACGGCCCCGGCGCGCTCGTCCTGCTCGGCGGCTACACCGGCGGCACCGGCGTGTCCAACCGCCTCGACCTCACGCACGTCGACCCCGTCCGCGGCCCGCAGCCCGGCGCGGTCGCCGTGCTCGCCGACAACGGCCACAACGCCTACGACTCGCGGCTCGTGCGGCTGGACGACCGCCGGGTCGCCGTCGGCTGGATCTCGCTCAGTCGCGCGCACACGCGCTCGCAGATCGGCCTCGCCGTCGTCGAGCCCCCGTCGCGCCTGGCCCAGGAGCCGCTGCGCGCCGTCGACCGTTGACCGCTCGCGGTCACTCCGCCTCGCGCGCGACCAGCTTGACCACGCGGAACCCGACGTCCTCCCCGGGCCGCGCCCCGAGCCGCGCGCACGCCCGCCGGATCCGCTCCTTCCCGACCTCCGCGATCGTCGGCAGATCGGCGCGCCCGGTCGGCGCCGCCTCCTGCACCACGATGAAGCGGCGGCGCCCCCCGTCCGCGCGGTTCTGCTCGAGCACCGCCTGCGCCGTCGTGCACGAGCCGGCGAAGAAGTCGAGCACGACGTCGCCCTCGCCCGACGCGAGCGCCACGATCCGCCGGAGCAACTTCACCGGCTTCGGCGTGTCGAACGGCACCTCGCCGGCGAACAGCTCGCGGATCTCGAGCTTCGCGTGGCGGTTCGATCCGGCGAACTCGTGGCTCCACCACGTCACCGGCACCACCCCCTCGCGGACGTCGGTCACGAACCGCTTGAGGTACGGCAGGTCGCTGTCGCCGTCCTGGCCCCACCAGATCCGGCCCTCGGCCGCGTACGCCGCGAACGTCTCCGGCGGCACCCGCCAGCTCGTCCCCGCCGGCGGCACCCGCTCGCGGCCCTGCGGGTTCTTCACCGCGTAGCGCCGCCCCGCCCGCTCCTCCTTGCGGATCAGCGACGTCCGGGTCCACGGCCCGCGCGGATCGCCGTCCGGGTTCTTGTAGTTGGCCAGCTGATCGTCGCTGCGCGGCAGCAGGTTGCGCGCGAACGCCTCCGAGCGGCGGTACACCAGCACGTACTCGTGCGTCACGCTGATCCCGCGGGCGTCGTTGGCCGGCGTGTCCCGCTTCTGCCACGCGATCGTCGCCGCGTGGTTGGCCTCGCCGAACAGCTCGTCGAGCAGCACCCGCAGGTGGTGCGCCTCGCGATCGTCGATGCTGACGCACAGCGCCCCGTCCGCGCGCAGCAGCGCGCGCGCGAGCACCAGCCGCGGCAGCATCATCGACAGCCACGCCGCGTGGTCCGCGTAGCGATCGGGGTACGTATAGTCGTTGCCGGTGTTGTAGGGCGGATCGATGTAGATCAGCTTGACCTGCCCCGCGTGCGTCGCCTGCAGCAGCTTCAGCGCCTCGAGGTTGTCGCCCTCGACGAACAGGTTCTCGGTCGTCGCGTGCGCCAGCGACTCGTCCGGCGCCTCGCTCATCCTCGCCGCGCCCGGCGTCCGCGCCAGCGCCTCGGCCTCCGCCTTGCCGGGCCACGAGAACGACGGCCGCCCGACGGACGCGCGCGGCGGGTCGTCGGGGTCTCGCCTCGGCACCCCCCCGCATATACCAGCCCCCCGGCCGATCCTCCACCCCTGGGCCTTCGAGGTCCCGGTCGGGTGGGTACGATCGGGCGGCCGGGCCTCGCCCGCGAGCTCGCGCCATACCGACGCGCAGACCCCCGTTCGCTCCACGGACCCGGCCGCCATCGAGGTAGTGGCCGCCGCGGCGCCGGCCGTCACCCGCTCGTACGATTAATTCGCCGCGCTCACGACGGCGCGAGCTGCCGGCGGATCGCGTCGGCCCACTGCTCGAGGTTCGACAGCGTGCTCTCGAGCTCGCGCGGCGCGGCCTCGATCCGCCGGATCATCGCCTCGAGCTGCTGCTTCGCCTTGCGGATCCGGCTGCGCGCGGTGTCTTCGACCACCCCGAGGAACGCCCCGATCTCGGCCCCGGACAGCTTCTCCCAGAAGTAGAGCTCGAGGATCACCTGCGAGTTGACCGGGATCCGGCGCAGCGCCTGCAGCAGCACCCGCTCCTCGGCCTGCGCGACGACGAGGGAGATCGGCGAGGCCCCGAGATCGACGACCGACACCTCGTCGAGGTCGACCCGCTCCGGCGCGCGCCGCTTCCGTCGCAGGTGCTCGCGCAGCAGGTTGTGGGCGACCGCGAACAGGTACGTGCGGAACGACGCCTCCTCCCGGAACCGCTCGCGCCCCTCGACGCACGCGACGAAGGTCCGCTGCACGAGATCCTCGATGTCGTCGTCGAGCTTGTTGCGGAAGAAGCGATAGATCGCGTCGAAGTGCCGCGCGAACAGCAGGCTCCCGGCCTGGCGATCACCGGCCCGCCAGGCCCGGAACAGCTCGATGTCGCTCGCCACCCGAACACCGTACCACGGCGGGCCCGCCGTTGTAACGGCCTCCGGCGTCGCCGACACTACCCCGGATGAACAGGCCCGACCGGCGCACCTTGAGCCCGGCGCCGCGCCTGCGGAGGTCATCATGTCCGACACGAACACATCCCATTCGCCCCAACCTCGCACCGCGAGCAACCCCAGCTTCCTACGCCGCGTCCTCTATGACAACAACGGCATGATCTTTCCGCAGCTCATCGAGGAGAACGTGACCGATACCGGCACGTCGACGGTCGAGATCATCCCGTCCGGCGCGCCCATCTACACCCTCGGCGACGTGACGATCGACCCGAGCCCCGGCGTCACGCTCACCTACGACAGCACGACCGGCACGATCACCGCCACGTTCGAGCACCCGTGCCTCGACGGCCAGACGCACGAGTGGGCCCTCACGTTCTCGATCCCGCCGCTCGTCCCGCTGACCGTCAAGATTCGCAAGACCCGCGTCCCGCCGCTGTCCCCGACGGTCGCCTCGGGCTAGGGCCGCGTGATCGACGACCCCCAGCCCGAAGGCGTCCCGTCGACGCTGCCGCAGGGCCCCCGCGGCCCGCGGCCGCTCGACGCCGAGGCGATGCGCCGGCGGATCGGCGCGCGGCTGTTCGGCGAGGCCGAGGCCCCGGCCCACCTCGATCGCTTCCGCGTCCTCCGGACCCTCGGCGTCGGCGGCATGGGGGTCGTCTACGCCGCCGAGGACGCCACCCTCGGCCGGGTCGTCGCCTTGAAGGTGATCCGCGACGACGGCTCCGGCCGCGACGACGAGCGCGCGCGGATCCTCCGCGAGGCGCGCGCGCTCGCCCGCCTCTCCCATCCCAACGTCGTCCAGCTCCACGAGGTCGTCGCCGCCCCCGAGGCCGTCTTCCTCGTCATGGAGTACATCGCCGGCACCACCCTCCTGCAATGGCTGCGCGCCGGGCCGCGCGACCTCGCCGCGATCCTCGCCGTCTTCGCCGCCGCCGGCCGGGGCCTCGCCGCGGCCCACCGCGCCGACATCGTCCACCGCGACATCAAGCCGAGCAACATCCTGATCGGCGACGACGGCCGCGTGCGGCTCGTCGACTTCGGCCTCGCCCGCGGCCTCGCCTCGCCGCCGACCACCGCCGCCGATCCGACCCCCCTCGAGCCCGCGACCCCGCGCGACGGCGACCCCGCGCACCACACCAACACCGGCGCCCTCGCCGGCACCCCCGTCTACATGGCCCCGGAGGCGTTCCTCGGCGGCCCCGCCGACGCCCGCAGCGATCAGTTCGCGTTCTGCGTCGCGCTGTACGAGAGCGTCTACGGCCAGCGCCCGTTCGGCGGCGACGTCCTGCCCGGCCACGAGCTCTTGCGCCGCGAGCTCGTCGTGCCTGCGCGGGCCGGCCGGCGCCGCGTGCCTCGCTTCCTCCGCCGCGCGCTCGTCCGCGGCCTCGCCGCGCGCCCGACCGACCGCTTCGCCGCGATGGACGACCTCGTCGCCGCGCTCGAGGCCGGACCTGTCCGAACGCGCAGGTGGCTGACCGGCCTCGCGGCCGCCGCCCTCGCCGGCGCCGCCGCCCTCGGCC
>ERZ1066136.226-NODE-226-length-56968-cov-13.521550_pt1 | contig 56968 bp, 44 predicted proteins | sample MGYA00382783_ERZ1066136 | MGnify/ENA primary metagenome ERZ1066136 (study PRJEB33369, sample SAMEA5778366) | biofilm metagenome | biome: Industrial cooling water; feature: Water cooling tower basin; material: Biofilm | place: United Arab Emirates | collected... | reverse complement strand
GCTTTGCCGAGGCCTTCCGCTTCTGGCTCAAGCTCGGCTTCATCAGCTTCGGCGGACCGGCCGGGCAGATCGCGATCATGCACACCGAACTCGTCGAGCGCCGGCGCTGGATCAGCGAGCATCGCTTCCTGCACGCGCTCAACTACTGCATGCTGCTGCCAGGACCGGAGGCGCAGCAGTTGGCCACCTACATCGGCTGGCTGATGCACCGCACCTGGGGCGGGATCGTGGCCGGCGCGCTGTTCGTGCTGCCTTCGCTCTTCATCCTGATCGCGCTGAGCTGGATCTACCTGCGCTTCGGCGACGTGCCGCTGGTCGCAGGCATCTTCTACGGCCTGAAGCCTGCCGTGACCGCGTTGGTACTGCACGCGGCGCATCGCATCGGTACGCGGGCCTTGAAGAACCGCTGGATGTGGGGCATTGCGGCGGCTTCGTTCATCGCGATCTTCGCCTTCGACACGCCGTTCCCGGCCATCGTGCTGGCGGCTGGCCTGATCGGGCACTTCGGCGCACGCCGCTGGCCGCAGGTGTTCGCCCTTGGCGGGGGACACGGCAGCGCCAAGGCCAGCTATGGACCGGCCCTGATCGATGACCACACGCCGACGCCACCGCATGCGCGCTTCTCGCGCAGCCACCTGGCCAAGGTGCTGGCGGCCGGTCTGGGGCTGTGGCTGCTGGCGATGGCGGCGCTGGTCGCGACGAACGGCCTGCAGGGCACGCTGACGCAGATGGGCTGGTTCTTCACCAAGGCGGCGTTGCTCACCTTCGGCGGAGCCTACGCCGTGCTGCCCTACGTCTATCAGGGTGCGGTCGAGACCCACCAGTGGCTCAGCGGCCCGCAGATGATCGACGGCCTGGCGCTGGGCGAGACCACGCCCGGGCCGCTGATCATGGTGGTGGCCTTCGTCGGTTTCGTCGGGGGCTGGCTGAAGCAGGCCCTGGGGCCTGACGCACTCTTTCTCGGGGGCGCACTGGCAGCAACCGTGGTCACCTTCTTCACCTTCCTGCCGTCGTTCATCTTCATCCTGGCCGGGGGGCCGATGGTCGAGGCCACGCACGGCAAGCTGGGCTTCACCGCGCCGCTGTCGGCGATCACGGCCGCTGTGGTCGGGGTGATCCTGAACCTGGCGATGTTCTTCGCGTACCACGTGCTCTGGCCGCAGGGCTTCGGCGGGAGCTTCGATGGGCTCTCGGCTGTCATCACCATTGCCGCCGCCGTGGCGCTGTTCCGATTCAAGGTCGGTGTTTTGCCGCTGCTCGGTGCCTGCGCAGCCGTCGGGCTGATCGCCACCTGGCTTGTTCCCTTGCTGCGCTGAAGGAGTCCCCATGGACGCACGTCTCCAAGAACTATCGTTCGACCCTGCAGCGCTGAACCGCCTGTCGCCCGCGCTGATCAACAGCCACCACCAGAACAACTACGGCGGCGCTGTCAAGCGGCTCAATGCGATCCGCGCCCAGCTGTCGTCGACCGCGTTCGTAACGGTGCCCGGTTTCCAGCTCAACGGCCTCAAACGCGAGGAACTGATCGCTACCAACTCGATGCTTCTGCACGAGCTGTACTTCGGCAGCCTGGGCGGCGATGGCGTGACGATGGAACCCGCTGCGAAGCTGATGCTGGAGGCCAGCTTCGGCAGCGTCGAACGTTGGCGTGAAGAGTTCAGCGCCATGGGCAAGGCCCTGGGCGGCGGCTCGGGATGGGTGCTGCTGGTGTTCCAGCCGCGCGAAGGCTCGCTGGTCAACCAGTGGGCCGCCGACCACACGCACGCTGTGGCCGGCGGCGTGCCGATCCTGGCGCTCGACATGTACGAGCATGCGTATCACATGGACTACGGCGCTGCGGCCGGCGCCTATGTCGATGCATTCATGGGCAACATCGACTGGGCCTCCGTCTATGGCCGCTACCAGCGGGCCGTGCATGCGGCCAGCGAGCCGTTCGGCTCCACTCAGAACGAGATCGGCGACGCTCTGGTGTTCGACGTGCGTCGCGCGGGCGTGTTCGAGCAGGCCCGCACGATGATCCCTGGCGCGCGCTGGTGCGACCCCTCCACGGTCCCCACCTGGTCTGCCGAACTGCCGGCCGACCGCGACGTGGTCGTGTACTGCGTGTACGGCCATGAAGTCAGCCGCGCCACGGCGATGCGCTTGCGTGCCGCTGGCGTCCATGCGCGCTACCTGTGTGGCGGCATCGACGGCTGGCAATCCGCAGGGCGGCCGTTGGTGGACAAGCCTGCGGGCCAGATGCCATGAACGCATCGCCCGCACCCAAGGTCGCACTGCTGTATCCCGGTGACCGTGCTGCACGTGATCGCGCCGACCCCGCGGCGAGCCGCTTTGCCGCGCTGTTCGAGGCCTTCGCCGCTGCCGGCGTGGACGCCCAGCCCGCCGTCTGGCACGACGATTTCGCCGACGAGGTCAGGGACCAGCTGCGCACGGTGCAGCTCGTTCTCGCGTGGTGCAACCCGATCGAGGACGGTCGCCGCCGTGATCGGCTGGATGCCATGCTGCGCGAGGTGGCGGACGACGGTGTGATTGTCAGCGCGCACCCGGATGCCATCCGGCGACTGGGCACCAAGGACGTGCTGTTCGAGACCCGCGACCTGCCCTTCGGCAGTGACGTTCATCGCATCGACAGCCTGGTGCAACTGGCGTCCGAACTTCCGCAGCGACTGCGACAGGGTGCACGCGTCCTCAAGCAGCACCGCGGCCACAGCGGCATCGGTGTGTGGCGTGTCGAGCAGTCCGGCGAAGGAATGCTGACGGTGCAGCACGCCCAGCGTGGAAGCTTTCCGCAACAGATGGACATGACGACACTGCAGTCCACGCTGGCACCGTACTTCGAACCCGCTGCCGGCGGCCACATGCTGGACCAGGCGTGGCAGCCGCGCCTGGTCGAGGGCATGGTACGGGCGTACCTGGTCGAGGACCGTGTGGCGGGATTCGGGCACCAGGCCATCAACGCGCTGCATCCCGGTGCACCGACGCCGGGGCCGCGCCTCTATCACGACGCAGAGCTCGCGGAGTTTCAGACACTGCGCGGTCAGCTGGAATCAAGCTGGGTCACGTTGCTGCGCGAGCGGGTCGGGCTGGCGCGCGAGCGGCTGCCGCTGCTGTGGGACTGCGACTTCATGCTCGGCGAGCCGGCGGCCGATGGCGCCCAGCGCTTCGTGCTGTGCGAGATCAACGTCAGCAGCGTGTCGCCGTTTCCGCCCTCGGCCATCGTGCCGTTGGTCGGGGCCGTCCGGCGTCGTCTTGGTTGGCCACCGAGGAGTCCGTCATGATCGCGCGCCGTACCCTGGCCAGGCTGTGGGTCGCGCTGGCCGCAACGCAGGCCCTCTGGGCTGGCGCCGTCGAGGTGCGCTTCGATCGGGTCGCCGACAACGTCTATGCCCACGTCGGCGACATCGGCGCTCGCACCGTCGCCAACGAAGGGCTGAATGCCAACCTGGGGTTGGTGGTGACGCCGGCGGGTGCGGTGCTGATCGACAGCGGCGCGACCTTTCGCAGTGCCCGCGACATCCATGCGGCGATCCGCCGAGTCACTGGCCAACCCGTGCGCTGGGTGATCAACACCGGCGGCCAGGACCACCGCTGGCTCGGCAACGGCTACTTCGAGGCCCAGGGCGCCGAACTGATTGCCCATGCCACGGCGGTGCCTGACATGCGCTCGCGTGGCGGCGATCAATTGGCAGCACTTCGAACGCTTCTGGGCGCTGCCGCGGAAGGCACGGTTCCGACGCTGCCAAAGCGCCTGCTGGAAGGCACGGATGCGCGGCTGGAACTCGGCGGCACGGTGTTCGAGTTCCGTCACCGCGGCGGCGGCCACACGCCGGGCGACATGATCGTCTGGCTGCCTCAGGCGCAGGTGGCCTTTGCCGGCGACATCGTCTATGTGGATCGCTTGCTCGCCGTGATTCCAGTCAGCAGCACACGGGCCTGGCTCGATGCATTTGCAGCGCTGGAGCAGCTCGCGCCGAGGCGCATCGTGCCGGGCCATGGCCGCGTGACCGACCTGGCCACGGCGCGCGCGCAGACCCGTGCCTACCTGGAAGCCCTGCGCGCGCACATGAAGCGCGCTGTCGAGCAGGGCACCGACGTGAGCGAGGCGGTGAAGTCGTTCAACCTGACGCCGTTCCTGCACCTGTCGAACGCTGGCGAACTGAACCCCGGCAATGCGAGCCGAACCTACCTCGAGGTCGAACGCGAGTGACCTGGGGGCACGACCGCGCTCCATCGGAGGTTCGGTGGCTTCCGAGTCGCATTCGTGATCGGCCGAAGCGAGGAGGCGGGCTGCCGGCCGCTGTCGGCCTCTGCGTGTCGTTGGCTCTGCATGCGCTGGTGTTCGTTGGAGCCTTCACGCACCTGAGGGTGCTTCCGGACAAGGCAGACCTGCCTGTGAGCGAGCAGACCGTCACGCTGCTGACCATCCGTCCGCCCGAGCCCGAGCCTGAGCCATCCGCAACCGAGCGCGAGCGCCTGCCTCGCAGAAGCGACGCGTCTGCGCTGCCGGCCGCGCCGCTTCCTGCGCCGAAGCTTGCCTCGGACGTCGAGCCCGTCGCGCCACGCGAACCGGCTTCGATGGCCGCACCCCCCGCGCCCACAGCTGCGGAATGGGCGTTTGCCGCCACCTACAAGCTGAAGAACAGCAAGGGCTACCGCTACACCTGGGGCCAGCAGGTTCGCAGCATGATGGGCACGGCGGTCGAAGGTCCCGAGCAGGGCATGGTCCGCTTCCGCGTGGAGATCGCGCCCGATGGCAGCCTGACCCGGCTGGAGACGCTGTGGTCCACCTCAGCGGTTGCCGAGCGACTGGCCCGCGATGCCATCGGCAACATGCCGCGATGGCCACCCACGCCGACAGGCAAGCCATTGATCTTCGAAAGGACCATCTCGTTCTCGCCGTTCGTAACGGATGGACCACCGCTCTACAAGGACGACTGCCTGCCTGACCCGCCGGTGTTCAGGAATCCGTTTGCATGGAACGGCTCGGCGGCTCCTGTGCAGGCTCAAGCCGCGTCGACAACCGACGAGCCAGATCCACAGGCACTGGAGGACTGCCTGAAGCAGTTGCCAAGGGATTCGATCGAGGCAGAGAGCGCGCGCGACCGGCGCCTGATGGAGCAGTGGGGATGGCGTTCTGGCCAACCTGGGCGTTGACCTGCCGATCGTGCGAACGACGGCTTCACGGTGATTGATTCGCTGGCGTGCGCGACCGCAACGGGTCGGCAGTGACAGTTCGCGGCCGGTCACAGCGGTCGTTCGGCCGCCGCCGCGACCGGCGCCTTACGGCTGACCGGTTACGGCGCCGGAGCGGTCATCGGAAGAGCCGATCCGCGCAAGACTGCTTCCGGCCAGAGCAGCCGCTCAGGCACTGAGCCCGAGGGGCTGCACCCAGTCTCAAGCGGCTGTAGCGGTCGGTGCTAGCAGCAGCCCGGCCCGCTGTGCTCGAAACCAGGTCAGAAGGGCTCGTCGTCGTCAATCGGCGCCCGAGTGTCCGGGCTGTCCGGTTCGACGGCCGCAACCCCGCTGGCAGCCAGCGTCCTCTCAAGCGCCTTCTCGACGGCATCGATCCTGCTCTTGCAGACAGCGTAGGCCTCGACCGATTCGTTGACGATCCGGAGCAGGTCGTCGATGTTGGGATCGCTTTGCCGCCTCAACATCTCGGCATTCTTCTGCAGCACGCCGTACGCCTGCTTGAAACTCACAGCGTCGTCCATTCTTGCCTCCATTCAACTGGCGCCGGACTTGCCTCGAACCTCGGTAGGTACGCTGCCATCTTGGAACTCCACACTCGCCTGCCGCGCGTCATGAAGTGCCTTTGCGCTCATCAACGCCCTGCCCTCTGCATCCCGTACGACCGCGAAGCCGCGCCGTAGTGTCTTCTCGGGACCCTGGCCAACGATCTCGCGCATCAGGGACTCACTGCGCTGGCGCGCATCGGCGACAGCTGCATTCGACTCGTGCACCACGGCCCTCATCGCTTCGTGCACCTTGTCCCGCTCACGCTCGATGTCCATTCGGGCGCGGTCCAGCACGGTGGTCACCAGTCCCGTGGCGAGCTGCCGCGCGGAGCGCAACGACTGGCGAGCCTCGGACGCCACCTCAGCCATCCACAGAGGTGTCTGGCGGCGTGCTGTCTCCAGCTGCGCCCGTGCCTGCTGCCGGATGGCTCCGATCCGGTCATCAACCCCGGCCTGTGCCGCAGCCACGGCTCTGCGGGCTGCGTGGTGCACACCGTCATGGAAGTCACGGGTGGTCGTGCGTGCTCTGTCGATCTGCCGCAACGCACCCTCCCGCACCTGCGCGTCGGCCTGGCGGATGGCGCCGCGCCATTGCGCTGCCGAGTGCGCCGCCTTCGCATGAATCGCGTCGAAGGCCTGTGCCGCTTCGCGCACCCGGTCGACGATGGTCTGTTCGATGCCGGCGATGACCTTGGACGGCGTGTCGAAGCGCGTGTGTGCAACCTCGTCGAGGATGGTGTTGTCGCGCTCGTGGCCGATGCCGGTGAAGACTGGGATCTCCATCTCGCACAGACACCGGGCAAGCGCGTAGTCGTCCAGCCAAGCGAGATCGCTGACGGCTCCTCCGCCTCTGATGATCACGACGGCATCGGGAAGCACGTCACCCGCCTGGCTTCCCGCCGACAACGCGCTGAGCAGCGCGTGACGCATCTCGGCCGCGGCGCCCTCCCCCTGGAATCGGCTGTGCACGATCACGAAGCGGCAGATCGCGAACTGCTCTAGCCTTCGCGCTTCCGCCATGAAGTCCCCCAAGCCGGCTGCCTGCTCAGGGGCGAGCACGACAACTTCTCTGAAGTCCCATGGAGCAGGCAGCCTGCGGTTCAGGTCGAACAGCCCCTCCCGCTGGAGCCGCTCCCGGATCTCGCGTCGTCGGGCTTCCAGGTCGCCGAGGGTGTACTGCGGGTCGATATCCTCGATTTGCAGGCTCAGCCCGTACTGCGGGTGCAGCGCGGGCTTCGCACTCACCAGCAACTTGATGTCAGGCCCGAGGACCATCCCCGTGGCCTTCTCGAACCTGGCCAGGATGACGCGTGCTGTGGCCGCCCAGATCACGCCGCGCACCTGGGCCCGAACCTGCCCGGTCGCGTCGCGCTCAGCCAGTTCCAGGTACACGTGGTTCCGCGCCTGGACATTGACCACCTCGACACGCACCCACTCTCCGCTGCGGAATGCGCTGGCTATCGCGGCGCTCGCCCGTCCCATCAACTCGGACAGCGAGACCCCACGAACGACGGCGACATCGGTAGACGCGGGCTCTGCCGCCGCTCCTTGCGGCAACCATGCCCGGAAGGGCTCGAGGCTGTATCCCGGCGGAACGAACCAGGCCTTGCGCTCGGCGTCGAACTGCGCGCCGAGCGCCTTGACACGTTGGCGCTCGGCATAGCTGGACACCAGATAGGTGCGCCCGGTCATGAGCTCCGCGCGAGCCGCACCAGGCCCCGGTTGTCTTCCTGCCCCAAGCGACTCACCGAATCCCCTGCACTGTTGCGATGAGCAGAAGCGGTGCGCGCTGTCCCCGCCCCACTGCAAGCCAAGGCTCCTTGCCGCCAGGCCCGAGGATCGCTGAAGTTCATGCCGCAACCGCTGCACACGTACCGAGGCCCGGCGACGAGCACACCGCGTTCATCACGCTGAACAACGCGGCGGTAGCTCGTCGCGCCGCAAAGGCGGCAGCGGTTGACGGGTTCGGACATGACGGATACTGTACAGATATCCATATCTCGCGGGAAGCAGCCTTGTCCTTCCACACTTCGAGCCAGATGGAGGTACCAGCTTCTTTCGTTGCGATCTATTCGACCGAGGCTGCCGGACGCGTCAGGAAGCTGGCCCTGCCATTGGCTGCTCTGCATGAGCGCCATGAGTTCTGCGAAGACTTGGCACAGGCCCTGGTCGAGTCGTCACGAGCTCGATTCTTCGAACTCAGGGTGACGGAGGAAGACGTGCTCCTCAAGGTGCTCGTGGGCCTGACGGCATCCGAGGAGGTGCTGTCCGAAGCCGAGTCGCAGTGGGTGGTGCGGCGTCTGGCCGAACTACTGAACTGGCAGCCCCTGGTCACTGGCTAGCGCTTGTCTGCTGCAGGGCGAGTGGATTGCCCCGCAGCAGCTGCCATAGTGCACCAGCCCGGACCGCGTCGGCCGCTTCATCGTCCGCAGCGGAACCGATCCCGTCTTGCAGCCCGCGCGCCACTTGCTCTAGGACCTCGGGCGCCGATGCGGCCAGAAGAGCCCGCAGTACGCACGACAGGACGTCCAGGCGCACTTCGAGTTCGTGGATGCGCGACTTGGTCATGATGCCTCCTTGATGGCGGGCATCGTCGCTCACCCCTGCGCCCGGCGCATCGCCCCCGATGGCGGTGACAAGAGGGCCATCCGACGGGGGGTTCGGCACGGCTGACCAGCCCCTCCATAGGGGGAGTCTGGCGAGATCAAAGTCTCCGCGCCGGTCGCTGGCCCGCCGCCATGTGCGGAAGCTGAAGCAGAGGATTGACCGTCCTTCCCGCAGGTGAACCTTCCGGCGCGGAGGGGTCGCTCAGGGGTAAGCCTCGATGACCGTCGCCTTTGCGCCCGTGGCGTTCACCGCCTCGACCATCGACGCGATCGTCCGGGGAATGAACTGGCTGGAGTCGCCCACCACCGTGCGCGCCATGGTCGCCCCCAGGGTGGCTGCGCTGAAGGCGCCGGAGGCCTTCTCGAATGTCGTGTAGACGTTCAGCGACCAGCCGCCCGAGTAGGGCATGACGCACGCGAAGAAGGTCGTGCCCTCGCCGTACTTGGCCATGGATCTGTCGGCGGCGTTGGCGGTGACGATGGCCCCTTCGCAGGTGGGCACCTGCAGGTTCTGGCCCGATGACGCTGCCAGGGCCCCCAACGCGCTGCCCTTGAAGGGCGAGACCAGCTGGAACCGGGGCGCCTTCTCCGGCAGTGGCGAGGGCGGGATGGCATTGTTGATGCGCACCCCGGAGGTGTTCTTCTGCAGCGCCGTCTTGACCGCCTCCGCGATCTTGGCGTGACTGACCTCCGGCCCACCCTTGATGTCGATGATGACGTAGCCGCTGGTCATCTCACGAGTCGGCGTCATCGAGGCACAGCCTGTCAGCGCGGCGACAAGGATCAGCACGGAAGAACGGACGGATGCGGACATTCAGGAGCCTCCTTGGTGTTGGCCTACGGGCGCGGGCTGCCTCGGAGGCTTGCGCGTTCCCGGATTAGTGTGTGTATGAATGAGTGTAAGTTATGGACAGTGGGCTGGTCATGCCAGCCCGCACAGCGACCGTCCTTTCACCTCAGCGCGCCTTTGGGCAACGGATCCGGGACTTGCGGCTGGCCCAAGGCCTCAAACAGGAAGAGCTGGCCGCGCACTGCGGCTTGTTCCGGACCTACATGAGCCGCATCGAGACGGGTCAGGCCAACCCGACGCTGACCATGATCCATGCGCTGGCCACCAGTCTCGGGGTCACGGTGGCTGACCTCTTCCCGCTGGAGGAGGCGCCGACGCCATCGAGCGTGCAGAGGAGCCGCACCGGCACCCGCGGCAGGGTTCGGTGAGGGCGCCCGCGCCCCCTCCCCCGCGTGATGAAGAAACTCAAGCACGCAGGATCTCGGCCACGAGGTCAGCGCGGATCCTTCCCAGTCGGTAGAGCTCAAGCACTGGCGACAGAGCAAGGTCGCTGTGGCAGGCACGGATGAGTTCGTTGGGCCTGGCTTCCCCCGCCTCCGGATCAGCACTGCCGTCCTCCTGGGCCTGAGCTGCGATCTCCGCGACGGCGACAGGCGCCGAAGTCATGAGCCATGCGAGGAGGTCGACCTGATCGGTGACCGTGAGGTCTCGGGAGTCGCTGCGGATCGACATCGCCAGGGGGACTCCGTCGCTGATCAACTCACGCTCAAGCAGATGCAGCGCAAGGTCCCGATCGAAGGAGAGCTCCTGCCGTGGTGTGATTCCCGGCTGCATCCTCAAGACGACCTCAAACGATCGAAGCTCGGCAGGCTCACTGCCCTGCCTTCTGCCTCGAGCGGGTTTACTCGCGATCACTCTGCTCTTCCGCGTCTCAGACATGCGCGTGTCCTCCCGAGACAGCGATCCTGTAGCCCTTGATCTCGCGGCAGGGCCAGAACCGAATCCGGTCGACGGCGTCATGCGCGCCAATCCACAGGACAAGTTCCCGTCCCATGGTGGGCATCACGCCGGGGTGGGCAATGCCTCCCGTGGAGAGCCGGACGCCCTTGCCGGCGCCACGCACCAGGATCACACCGTCGATTTCCTCGGTGCGCATGTGATGGCCCAGCGCGAAGGCATGGAGCGCGTTGAACCAATGACGGGACTCCTGTGCTTGCGGCGACTGGCGCAGTCGCACCTCGACGTGTAGTCCGCCCATGAACATCCTGACGGGGTACGCCGCCTCGTCGATGACAAGGTCGTTCACGGTCATCTGATTCCTCCTTCCACTGGCGTGCGCCGAAGCGCGATGCCGAACAGGTTGCGCCTTTCGACTCGCTGGCTAAGCTCCGGAGGTACTCCGCAAGACACTCCGTCGACCACGAGTCAGGGTTGCTTGCAGCACGCCATCCAGGTTGGATCGCGTGCTGCGCTCGGGCCGCTATGCCGTCTGCTTGCGGGCGCGGGCGGCCCAGATGCGCAGCAGGTAGGGAGCAGCCGACAGCACCTCCTGACAACCTGACTGGCGGTAGTGCACCGGCTGCCGGTTGCCGGCATAGGTGGTGGCCGTCGTCAGCAGTTCGATGCCCAGCACCTTGACGACATCGACGAGACGCGCGAACTCACGGCTGCGACGAGTGGCCTGGGACGAAGAGAGCCGCTGGCAGCTGTGCCGCTGGCCGCGCTTGATCTTCACGGCTGCCTGGTCGGCGTGTTCGCCGCACAGGCCGCACCGGTACCGGATGCGCGAGTCCTGGTTCGTGTACCCGTCGGCCGTCGACAGCAGTGTGTCGCCGCGGTCCTCGATCGCCTTGGACACATCGGCAAACTCGGCGGCTCGCCGATCGTCCGTGCGGGTCTTCTCGCGGCAATGCGGGCAGCCCCGGGCCTGGATGTGAGCCAGGGTGTCCGACACCACGTGGGCAGCATTCTTGAGGCACCGCCAGCTCAGCGTCTGTTGGTTGCTGATGTACGTACCCTCCTCGAACAGAGGCTCGAAGCCGGCTGCCCTGGCGGCAGCAGACACCTCGGCGTGCGAGAGCCTGCGCCGATCCCCGAACGCCTCGTTGGCGCACCGAGGGCAACGCGTGCCCTTGCGCTGCCCGTCGGCCGAGCCCAGGACGTTGTTGATGTTGACCGGGTCCAGCACGCCGTGCTCCTCGCACGCCAGCGTCACGGTGCGCCGGAAGGGGTCGGCATCGACGAAGCGCATGCGCCCGAGATCACCGGTCGCCCTCAGCGCCTCCTCCACCCGCTCCTTGGCCTCGCGGGTCCAGGACTGCGGAAGCCGGAGCACGCGCTCGCCGATCGCGATCCGCTGAAGGATGCCCGCCTTGCGCGCCTGGTAGCCCCGGTCATGCAGGAGCCAGGGCATCTTCGCCTCGAGCGCTGTGGCCACGATCTCGATGACGCCCTGCTCCCGGTCGGTGGCCAGCATCAGGTCGGGCACGAAGACGGGGACGATGCGCTGGTCCTCCGACAGGAGCAGGAGCTTGTGCGCGTCCCGCTCTGCCTGTTCCCTCATTGAGACTTCGGCGCCGCCGCGTTTCTGATGCACTGGGGCGTCGGGGTTGTAGCGGTGGTTGCCCTGGTGCTCCAGTGCGAGGAAGACCGTTCCACCGTCTGGGGCGTGGAGCTCGGCCCACCCGTCGAGGCGATAGCCGGGGCCCTTGAGCACCGACGGGGTGTACTCCCGGATCAGGGTCGTGCCCAGCAGTGCGCCGGCAGCGAGCACAGCAAGGGTCTCGCCCTTGCGGGTGGTCCGGTCGTACTGACACGTGACCTGCACAGCCCCCGGCGCGAAGATGTCGATCCGCCGGATCTGCTCGAAGCCGCTGGCCGAGCGCACCATGATGTGCTCGCCGCGGTTATGCAGCCACTCCTCCTCGGTCGTGATCAGCGTGAAGCTATGGGCCTGCACGCGCTGCTGGATGTCGTGGTACGTCAATGCCTTCGTCATGTCCTTGCTCCTTTTGTGTTGAGGACAAGGTGACTTTGGCGATCGAGGGTGTTCGGCTAAGCCGGTTTTGGCGCGGCCCGATACCTAATCTGCAGATGGGTTGCGGCGCGAACTTCAGGCGGCCGGATACAGAATCCTGGCGTGGACCCACGGACAGCCGCCTACTACGAAGCGCACGCACCCGACATCGCCGCGCGCTACGAAGGCGTGGCAAGCCCTGTTGCGCGCTACTTCCCTGCGGCGTTCGTCACCGGTAGCAGGGTGCTGGACGTCGGAGCCGGCTCGGGCCGCGACATGGCTGCACTCTCAGCCGCAGGGTGTGAAGCCTATGGCGTGGAGCCGGCCTCCGGCCTTCGGGGTGCCGCCATCCAGGCGCACCCGGAACTTGCTGGCCGGATCGCTGCCGGTTCCTTGCCTCAGCTGGGTGAGCCTTTCGGTGGCGGCTTCGACGGTGTGCTGTGCAGCGCGGTCCTGATGCATCTGCCCGAGTCGGATCTGTTCGATGCCGCCCTCGCTCTGCGCAGGGTGCTGCGCCCAAACGGGCGACTCTTGCTGTCGCTTCCCGAGGCCCGAGTTGATGTGGGGGCGGATCATCGCGATGCACAAGGCCGTCTCTTCCAGCCGTACACCGCCGACTATCTCCAGCTCCTCTTCGAGCGCCTCGGCTTCCAGCAGATCGGCAAGTGGGTGACCGAAGACGCCCTGCAGCGCGCAGGCACCTCATGGTTCACGCTCCTGCTCGAGCTGCGGGCAGGCGGCCCTCTGCGCGCCGTGGACCAGATCGAAGGGGTGTTGAACCGGGACCGCAAGGTGGCCACCTACAAGCTCGCCCTTTTCCGAGCCCTGGCCGAGATCGCTGGGCAGGAGCCGCGTACGGCAAGGTGGCTGCCGGGGGGCCGCGTGGGCGTGCCCATCGACCGGATCGCCGAGCGTTGGCTCGTCTACTACTGGCCCATCTTCGCTAGCCCAGCACCGGTACCGCAGTCCCAATCCGAAGGAGCCGGACCGAACAACCCGGTGTCTTTCCGATCTGCGATGACGGCGCTCATCGCCCACTTCCGTGAGCAAGGAGAACATGGCGGCCTGTCCACCTGGTTCACAGCCTGGACGACAGCGCGACTCTCACCCGAGATCGCCGCTCTGCAGAAGCAAGCGATGCGGGCGGTCGTCAATGCCATCAGAACGGGGCCCGTGACCCACTCCGGAGGAGCTCTGGAGACGGGGCCGGTGTTCGAGTACCAGCGTGAGGGACGCTTGGTGGTGATGTCCTCCGACCTCTGGCGAGAATTGAGCCTGCTGGGCCACTGGATCCTGGATGCAGTCATCGTCCGGTGGGCCGCGCTCACCGAGCGCTTCGCCCTGCGCCAGGGCATCACGTCAGCACAGGTGCTGCCGCTCCTACTGGCAAGGCCAGCGCCCGAGCGGGCCACCGCCCTGGCTCGCCAAATCTACCTGGATAACGGCGCCGGCCACTGCGTGTGGTCCGGGCGGCCCCTCTCGCAGGACAGGCTGGTCGTTGACCACGTCATTCCGTTCGCCCTGTGGGGCAACAACGATCTGTGGAACCTGCTGCCCGCCGACCGCCGAGTCAACGGCGAGAAGTCCGACAAGCTGCCGGCGGCCGAGCTGTTGATGGAGCGAAAGGCCGACGTCATCCACCGCTGGGCGATGCTCCGCGACACAGTCCCAGCCGCCTTCGATCTCCACGCGAGTCGGCTGCTGGGCAGAACGCCTTCGGGGCCACTGTCGTGGCAGGACGAACTCTTCGGGTGCCTGCGACAGGCTGTCGAGCTCACGGCCATGCAACGAGGCATCGAGCGCTGGACGCCCAGCGGATTCCAGTCCTCAGGCTTGGGCTGAGCGCAGCTGCGCTGCCGTCAGCGCTTCGGTGCGGCCCTGCCGCCTCGCTTCAGCTCGGCTTCCATCCTGACAACGAGTTCGGACAGGCTCAGGCCGAGTGCCACGGCCAGCTTCAGCGCGATGGCCATGGTCGGCATGTGCTCGCCGCGCTCGATCTTCCCCACGTGCGAGCGCTCCACACCGGCGGAGTGGGCTAGAGCTTCCTGCGCCAGGTTGTGCTCCAGGCGAGCGGCACGAAGCGCCGATCCAAAGGCAGCCGCCACCACTGGGTCACTGGTCTTCGCTCCCTCTGGACGGCCGGGCTTGACTGAACGCTCAGACATTGGGTCGAGCGTCGGCTGATGAGCGCTTCTAAACCACGTTATCTTTAACTCGGTCTTGAGATCCACTTCCGGAGTGCAGGCCGCGTCGAGGCCTCGGAAGGAGGTCTCATGCCCGCCCGTCGTCGATGCGCCGCCTGCGGTCAGGTCTTCAAAGTCCTGCCGCAGGTTCCCGAGCAGAGCTACTGCGCAGAGGCCGCCTGCCAGCGAGAGCGACGCAAGCTGTGGCAGCGGGCCCGTCGAGTGGAAGACCCCGACTACCGCGAGAACCAGGCGCGGGCACAGGAAGCGTGGCTGGCTCGCAACCCCGACTACTGGCGCGAGTACCGCCGTCGGAACCCCGAGTACACGCAGCAGAACCGCGAGCGTCAACGCACACGGCTGCAAGAAGCACGCGCCACGCAACCTACGGCCGTAGATCGGGCCGAGGTTGCCGACCTGCTCCGATCGGGGCTCTACCGCCTGACGATCCTGGCCATCGATCGGTTTGCAAAGATGGACGTGTGCTTCCTCGTGGAACTCGTTCCTGTGAGAGGTGACGAGTCCTCATGAGCTCGTTTGCAAAGAGAGGACTCGCTCGGCGCGCAAGTGCGCCGCTGCTACCTTGATCGTCCGATCACCGCATCTGTCCGCAGCACGCGACGGACCCGCCGGTGAGTGTCCGCACCGAGCACCCTGAGCAAGTACAACCATGTCCACAGAAGAAGGCGGCACCGGCACGTCGGTCCCGCGCATGCGGGCCGCCCGATACGTCCGGATGTCCACGGAGCACCAGCAGTACTCCACCGAGAACCAGGGCGACAAGATCCTCGAGTACGCCGAACGGAGGGGACTGGAGATCGTCAGGACCTATGCCGACGAGGGCAAGAGCGGTCTCCGGATCGACGGACGCGAGGCGCTGCAGCGGCTGATCCGCGACGTCGAGTCCGGCAACGCAGACTTTCAGGTCATCCTGGTCTACGACGTGAGCCGGTGGGGGCGGTTCCAGGACGCCGATGAGTCCGCCTATTACGAGTACATCTGCCGGCGGGCAGGCATCCAAGTCGCCTACTGCGCGGAGCAGTTCGAGAACGATGGCTCCCCGGTGTCAACGATCGTCAAGGGCGTCAAGCGGGCGATGGCTGGGGAGTACAGCCGTGAGCTATCAGCCAAGGTGTTCGCGGGGCAGTGTCGGCTGATCGAACTCGGCTTCAGGCAGGGAGGGCCGGCCGGATTCGGGCTGCGTCGGGTTCTCGTGGACCAGGCCGGTCAGTTCAAGGCTTCGCTCTCTCGGGGCGAGCACAAGAGCCTGCAGACCGACAGGGTCATCCTCATGCCAGGCCCGGACGAGGAAGTGGAGATCGTCAACCAGATGTTCCGTTGGTTCGTCGGCGACGGACTTGTCGAGTCCCAGATCGCTGCCCGGCTCAATGGGATGCGTGTGAAGACCGACCTGGACCGAGACTGGACACGTGCCACCGTGCATCAGGTGCTCACGAACGAAAAGTACGTCGGCGCCAACGTCTACAACCGGATCTCCTTCAAGCTGAAGAAGCTGCGGGTGGAGAACCCGCCGGACATGTGGATCCGCCGGGACGGCGCCTTCAAGCCAGTCGTCGCAGCCGATGTCTTCTACACGGCGCAGGGCATCATCCGGGCACGCGCTCGTCGCTACACCGATGAGGAACTGCTGGAGCGCTTGCGCGGCCTGTTCCAGAACCGCGGCTACCTGTCCGGGCTCGTCATCGACGAGGCCGAGGGCATGCCGTCCAGTACCGTCTACGCGCACCGGTTCGGCAGTCTGGTGCGGGCGTACCAGCTCGTCGGCTTCACCCCGGATCGGGACTATCGCTTCCTCGAGATCAACCGGGCGCTGCGTCGCATGCACCCCATGGTCGTTACCGAGACCGAGCGGCGCATCGCGGAGCTGGGCGGTGAGGTCCGGCGCGAGCCGTCCACCGAGCTGCTGCAGGTCAACCGGGAGTTCTCGGTGTCCGTCGTGCTGGCACGCTGCAAGGTGCTGGATCACGGCGGCCGGCGCTGGAAGGTGCGCTTCGACACGAGTCTCCAGCCTGACATCACCGTCGCGGTACGGCTGGACGCGGCGAACGCCGAGGCTCTCGACTACTACCTCCTGCCTCGCCTGGACTTCGGCGCACTGCGTCTGAGCCTCCACGAGCACAACGCCGTCGAGCTCGAGAGCTATCGCTTCGACACGCTCGACTACCTGTATGCCATGGCGGAGCGCACACGGGTGCGGTGGGCCGCATGAAGGTGGATCCCAGCGCGGCCGAAGTCCGGATGATCGACGTCACCCGTGTCGACGTGCTCAACCCGCGCGAGCGCAACGACAAGGTCTTCGACGAGATCGTCGGCAGCATCAAGCGCGTCGGCCTGAAGAAGCCCATCACGGTCACGCCTCGAACCGGCGACGACGGCACCGAGCGCTTCCTACTCGTATGCGGCGAAGGGCGCCTCAAGGCATTCAAGGCTCTCGGGGAGCTGACCATCCCGGCACTGCTCGTCGACGTGAGCGACGAGGACGCCTTCATCATGAGTCTGGCGGAGAACATCGCCAGGCGCCAGTGTCGGCCGCTGGAGCTGCTGGCCGGCATCGAGCAGCTTCGCGAGAAGGGCTATGCGCCCAAGGTCATCGCCGCCAAGACCGGCCTGACACTGACCTATGTCCAAGGCGTGCTGACCCTGCTGCAACAAGGAGAGCAGCGCCTGATCGTCGCCGTGGAGCGAGGCGAGATCCCGCTCAACGCCGCCATCTCCATTGTCCGCGCCGGCGAGGACGACAAGGCAATCCAGAACGCGCTGCAGGAGGCCTACGAGGCAGGCACGCTGCGCGGCAAGGGCCTGATGGAAGCCCGCAAGGTGATCGAGCGTCGGAAGACCCTGGGCAAGTCGATGAGCCGGGCGACTTCGCGGAAGCGGGAGATGGTGACCTCGAGCAGCCTCGTGCGCTCCTATCAGCAGGAGGTCGAGCGGCAGAAGCTGATGGTGCGCAAGGCCGAGCTGACGCAGCAAAGGCTGCTCTTCGTGATCAGCGCGATGAAGCAGCTCGTGGCGGACGACCACTTCGTCACCCTGCTGCGCGCCGAGGGCCTCGACAGCATGCCGAAGCAGTTGGCCGAGCGAGTAGGGCTCGCGCGAGCAGCGTCATGAGCAAGGTGGAGCTGGGCTTCGTGCCGGAGCCGCGCATGGTCGCGGTCGACCGGATCCTCCCGTCCCGCAAGGCTCCGCTCGGATTGGTCACTTCGAGGAAGTACAAGCAGATCCAGGCATCGATCGCGGAGGTCGGGTTGATCGAGCCGCTGACGGTCAGCCCGATGGCGGGCGTCGAAGGAAGCTACACCCTGCTCGACGGCCACATGCGCCTCCTGGCCCTGCGGGAGCTGGGCCGCACCGAAGCGCCTTGCCTGGAGGCGCTGGACGACGAGGCCTACACCTACAACAACCGCGTCAACCGCCTCAGCTCGATCCAGGAGCATTACATGATCCGGCGGGCGCTGGAGCGCGGCGTCGCGCCCGAGCGGCTGGCCAAGGCCTTGAACGTTGACGTCAGCCATGTGCGCAAGAAGATGAATCTGCTCGACGGGGTGTGCCCCGAGGCCTGCGCGCTGCTGGAGGATCGCCAGTTCTCGGCCGAGCTGTCCCGGGTGATCCGCAAGATGAAGCCCACACGCCAAGTTGAGTGCGTCGAGCTGCTGGTGTCGGCGAACACGATGACCGTTGCCTACGCCGAGGCACTCTTGGCAGCGACGCCGCCGGAGTTGCTGGTGGCGGGCAAGAAGCCCAGGAAGCTAGCCGGCGTGTCGAAAGAGCAGATGGCCCGCATGGAGCGGGAGATGAGCAGCCTGCAGGGACAGTACAAGCTCGTCGAGCAGAACTACGGGCAGGATGTCCTGACTCTCGTTCTCGTCCGTGGATACCTCGTCAAGTTGCTTGGCAATCAGGCGATCTCGAAGTTCCTGCGCTCAAGGACGCCCGAGATTCTTGAGCAGTTCGAATCCGTCACTGCGACGGCGTCGCTGGAGACGTGAGATGCGGGCTGGCCTCGGACGGGTTTCGGGTTACAGCCTGTGGGCACCTGAGAGACGAGGACCGGGCGCGCACACGCTCGGTTAGGTCACGACGTCGCGCTGATTGACGCGGACCTTCACTGCGCGTTCAGCAACCTTGTTGCGCAGTGCATCACGCAGCGAGCCGCCAAGGTCAGCTCTGAGCGATCGACTCCGCTCTGGGAACAAGGAGGACGTCAGGCATAGTGGGACTCTGGAGAGAAGCCGACCGCATGGCACGTCGGCGCGCGCATCCACTTCTCAGGAGTCTTTCGGCGGCCCCATGACGATCGCGCTATCGAGGCTACAAAGCGCAAAGGCAGTGCAGGCTGCGCTGGACGAGTTCATCCGACTCGGGCGCACAGGTTTCCTGGAGCAGTACGGCTTCGGGCGTTCCCGCGACTACCTCGTCCGAGATCCAAGAACCGGAGAGCTGTGTGACTCCAAGGCAATCATCGGTGCAGCCTGGGGTTACGAGTTTCCAGCCGAGGGGCCCCTGCGGCCTGATCAGTTCTCCGGCGGCGACGCAACGGTGGCGAAACGACTCCGAGACCTCGGGTTCGAGGTGGTCACCGTCGGCGAGGACTGGTCGGAGGATGAGGTCAAAGCGACTGTCGAGTCGTACTTCGAGATGTTGACCCTCGAGGCTAGTCAGCGCCCGTACAAGAAGACCGAGTTCAACGCTGCGCTGCGACTGAGGCTGCGGGGACGTAGCAAAGCCTCGGTAGAGCTCAAGCACCAGAACATCTCGGCCGTCCTTCATGGTCTGGACCTCCCATTCATCCCCGGCTACAAACCTCGTGGACATGCACAGTTGTTACTCCGCAAGGTCGTGCAGCGGTACGTGGTGGACCAGGGTCACTCGTTGCACAAGGTGATCGATGCGCTCGAGGAGAGTACGCCGGCTCAGACCAAGGACTTCCACGCGCAGGTGGTCGATCCGCCACCATTGCAAGAGGTGGAGGTGCCCCTGGACACTTTGCCGCGCGTCCGCTTGCCGCGCCATGTGGACTATGCGGCTCGCGACGAGCGCAATCGCCAACTGGGGCGGGCTGGCGAACAGTGGACTTTGCAGTTCGAACAGCGCCGACTCATCGACGGCGGTCAGGGTGATCTGTTCCAGCGCGTGGAGTGGGTCTCGGACACCAGAGGCGACGGCGCCGGCTTCGACATCCTCTCATACGACAACAAGGACACGCCCAGGTACATCGAGGTGAAGACGACGAACGCGGGCCACGCTTCGTCCTTCATCATCAGCCGCAACGAGCTCGAATTCTCTCGTGAGGTGGGCGAGGCCTTTTGCCTGTATCGACTGTTCCAGTTCAGGCAGTCACCGGCGATGTACATCCTGCGCGGTGACGTATCCCGGCACTTGGATCTGAAGCCCATCGACTACCGAGCCTCATTCAAGCGCCTTGTCGAGCGAAGACTCGAATGAGAAGGCGACTCTGCTCATCTTGCTTGACACTCTTCGAGCACGTCTGTGCGGTTCGGCTCAGCGGACTGAATGACTGCCGAGCACCCGACAGCGAGAATCGATCACGTAACCGACTGATCACCGATCATTTGGCCTGAGGGCGAGACATACCGCGTTCGTTAGCCTGGTGGTTTGCGGTTCCTAGGATTGAGGCAGAAATGGCGCTACTTGCTTCGAGCAGCTATCAAGCAGGTTGTGTGGTCACTCTGACACGCGTGCCTTGAGATCGACAGGGCAGCTGGATGTCAGAGCAAGAGGCCACACGTCAGTCAGCCCGGGAGGCCGGGACAGCGTTGCCCTGGCCGTTGTTGTCGGTCGACGTCGAGACGAACCCTGCCGATGACAACCGGATCTTTCTGCTTGGCGCCGTCCGGTCCGACGACGGGCGTTCCCTGACGCTCAATCCGCGGAGGTCGTCGGCCCAGGAAGTTCGGGTCCGCCTCGATGAGTTGGCCCAAGGCAGCCGTTTCCTGGTCGGCCACAACCTCCGGCGGCACGATGCCGCAGCACTTCGGAGCCAGTTCCCAGGCCTCAATCTGCTGTCCCTGCCCGGCCTCGACACCCTCGAGCTGTCGGCGATCGCCTTCCCGACCAACCCGTACCACAGGCTGGTCAAGGGCTACAAGCTCTTGTCCGACTCCCGGAACGATCCGCTGAAGGACGCGCGAATCACGCTGGACCTGCTGCGGGACGAAGTCGCGGCGCTGAGGGCCATGCACGAAGAGGATCCAGCCTGGACCTCGCTGTTGCACTATCTGGTTAGATCTGACGAGCCATTGAGCGCCCTGATGGCGAATGTGCGCGGTGCTTCCGAGCCTGCGGCAGCGCAAGCTAGCCAAACCGCACGGGCGCGCTTCCAGCCCTTGTGCTGCGGCACCGCTCTGACGCGCCTGACTGGCGCCGCCCTTGGCCAGCGCGCCGGCGATCAGTTCGCGCTGGCCTACGCCCTGGGCTGGATTCGCGTGGCTGGCGGCAACTCGGTCCTGCCCGTCTGGGTCCATGAGTCCATCCCTGAGGTCCGGTCGCTGCTGGCCGAACTGCGCGAGCGAGACTGCCACCAGAGCAGTTGCGACTACTGCCGGCAGCAGCACAACCCCGAGCACCTGCTCTCGACGTTCTTTCAGAAGCCGTCCTTCCGCGACAAGCCTGCCGCTCCCGACGGCACATCGCTACAGCGCGCCATCGTGGTGGCCGGCCTGGCCCGCAGGAGCCTGCTGGCGGTTCTGCCCACCGGCGGCGGCAAGTCGATCTGCTACCAACTTCCCGCGCTCGTCCACTACTGGCGGGCTGGACAACTCACCGTCATCGTTTCCCCACTCCAGTCGCTGATGAAGGACCAGGTGGACAACCTGGTGGCCGCCGGCGTCACCTGTGCCGTGACCATCAATGGCCTGCTGACCCCGCTGGAGCGGCGGGCCGCGCTGGACAAGGTGCGGCTTGGGGATGCAGGCATCGTCCTGGTTTCCCCGGAGCAGTTTCGCAGCCGCACTTTCACCGACGTACTGCGGATGCGCGAGATCGCGACCTGGGTATTCGACGAGGCGCACTGCCTGTCCAAGTGGGGCCAGGACTTCCGCACCGACTACCTGTACGTGTCCCGCTTCATCCGGGAGAACCTCTCAGGCCGGCCCGCCCCCGTCGCCTGCTTCACCGCTACGGCCAAACCCGACGTCATCGAGGACCTGTGCGGGCACTTCAGGGAATCGCTTGGTCTCGAGCTCACCCAGTTCCTCGGCGGTCACGAGCGGTCGAACCTGAGCTACACGGTCGTCGAAGCGAAGAAGGCGGAGAAGGCTCACCGGATCGCCGAGCTGCTGCGCTACGAGTTGCGCGACGGCGGCGCCGCCGTCGTCTTCTGCGCCACTCGCAAGACCGCCGAGACTTATGCCGAGGTCCTGGAAGCCGCCCGGATCCATTGCGAGTGCTTCCATGGCGGCTTGACCCCGGACGTCAAGAAAGAGGTCCAGACCCGGTTCATCGCCGGTGACACCCCGGTGATCGCCGCCACCAACGCTTTCGGGATGGGCGTGGACAAGCCGGACATCCGCATCGTCATCCATGCCGACATCCCCGGTTCCCTGGAGAACTACCTGCAGGAGGCCGGGCGGGCTGGCCGGGACGGTGGCGCAGCACGATGCGTGCTGCTCTTCGACGAGGAGGACGTCGAGACCCAGTTCCGCCTGTCGGCGACCTCTCAGCTCACGCCTCGCGACTTCACCGGCATCCTTAGAGGCATCCGCGGCCGCTCGAGGCGGATGAAGTCCAGCGAGATCGTTGTCTCGGCCCGGGAGCTGCTCGCCGAGAGCGAGGGCACCAACATCGACATCGAAAGCCCGGACGCGACGACCAAGGTGTCGACGGCCGTAGCCTGGCTGGAGCGCGGCGGGTTCCTCAAGCGCGACGAGAACAGCAGCCGCGTCTTCCCGGCCAGCTTGAGGGTGCCCACCTTGGAGGATGCGCTGGCCCGCATCCAGGCGGCCGACCTCTCCGAGGAGAACCGGAGCCGGTTCGGCGCCGTCGCCGCAGCGCTCTTCCGGAGTCAGACGCCCGAGGGACTGAGCACGGACGAGCTGATGCTCGACGCCGGCATCCCACCCGACGAGTGCTTTCGCATCCTGTATCAGCTGGAGAAGCTGGGCATCCTGGCCAACGACCTGGGCCTGACCGTGCGCCTCTCTAAGGGAGTGAAGGGCGCTTCCGACTTGGCGCTGGAGTTCCTGGACCGAATGGAGCGCGAGCTGCTGGACCTCATGTCCGAGGCGGCCCCTGACGCTGAGGTGGGCGGCGAGCCACAGCATCTGGCCGTTCGACTGGTCTGCACCGAGCTGCGCCGGCGTCTGAACGTGGGAGAAGACGACCCCAGGGCTTCACCCCAGCGGCTGCGCGACTGCCTGCGCTCGCTATCGGAGAGCTTTGGCAGCGGCTCGCAGAAGCGCAGCATGATCCATGTACGCGGCCTGGGCCCAGACAGCTTGCGGATCACACTGCACCGCCCATGGAGCCAGATCCGCTCGATCTGCGAGCGAAGGCGCGCCGTAGCGCAGGTCGTACTCCAACGCCTCCTGCAAGAGCTGCCCGAGGGCGCTCGGGAGGCCGGCCTGATAGTCGAGTGCAAGGCCCGAGACCTGCTGGACGCGATCGAAGGCGACCTCGAGCTGCGCGGCACCCTCAAGGAGCCAGCCGTGGCTCTTGAGCATGCACTGCTGTACATGCACGAGAACAAGGTTCTCGATCTCGACAAGGGTCGGTCGGTGTTCCGCTCGGCGATGACGATCCGCATCGACCCCGACTCGGCCAAGCGTCGATTCCTGAAGGAGGACTTCGCACCGCTCGAGGAGTTCTACCGCGAGCGGACGCTGCAGACGCATGTGATGCACGAGTACGCCAAGCTTGGCCTGACTGATTCGGCGGCGGCCCAGGCCTTGGTGACGGCCTACTTCACATGGCCGAGAAGGAAGTTCGTCCGCGAATTCTTCAAGGGCCGGAAGGATCTGTTCGAGCTGGCCACCACGGAGGAGTCCTTCCGAAGGATCGTCGATGACCTGCGCCACCCAGTGCAACAGACACTGGTCGAAAAGCCCGCAGTCGGTAACCACCTTGTCCTGGCCGGGCCGGGATCCGGCAAGACTCGGGTCCTGGTCCACCGAATCGCGTACCTGGTGCGCGTACGCCGAGTGGCTCCCGACCGGATCATCGCCCTCGCCTTCAACCGGTCGGCTGCAACAGAGCTTCGCCGCAGGCTCATTGGTCTGGTCGGCGATGACGCGCGCGGTGTCACCGTCATGACCTACCACGCTCTGGCTCTTCGCCTGACCGGCACCAGTCTGTCGACGGCGAACCAGAGCGGCCAGGAAGTGGACTTCGGCAAGCTGCTCCAGGACGCCGTCACGCTCCTCGAGGGCGGCGGTGACACCTGGGGAGAGGCTGACGACGTCCGCGACCGGCTGCTGCAAGGTTACGAGTACATCTTTGTCGACGAGTACCAGGACATCGACGAGCAGCAGTACGCTCTGGTCAGCGCGCTCGCCGGGCGCAGGCGGACCGATCCCGACGCCAAGCTGAGCATCATGGCCGTCGGCGACGACGACCAGAACATCTACAGCTTCAAGGGCGCGAACGTCGAGTTCATCCGCCGGTTCCAGAAGGACTACGGTGGCGAGGTGACCTACCTGGTCGAGAACTTCCGGTCCACGCAGAACATCATCACCGCAGCCAACCACATCATCCAGCGCGGCCTGGATCGCATGAAGGTCGATCATCCGATACGGATAAACGACGCGCGGGTAAAGGATCCGCCCGGCGGGCGGTGGGCAGCGGTGGACGACGACACGCGTGGACGGGTCAAGCTCATCAGCGCACCGGTCGATCCCAACCTACAGGCGCAGCTTGTGCTGCACGAGATCGGCCGCCTGCGGCGCGTAGACCCGGCGCTGGTCTTGTCTGAGGTTGCGGTTCTGGCCCGGACCCATCGAGCGCTGGAGCCAGTACGTGCGGCCTGTGAGCAGGCTGGCCTTCGCTATCAACTACTGAGCCCTGAAGCCAACGCCGCGCGGGTTCCGCTGATGCAGTCCCGCGAAGGCTGGCGTATCGCCGGAATGCTGCGACAACGGCGAGCACGCCTGATTCGCATTGCGGCCGTGCATCGCTGGGTCGGGCGTCGTCAGCAGGATGAGCCAGCTAACCCATACTGGGAGGACATTGCAGGGTGCATCGAGGAGTTCGCGGCGGAGGCCCGGGCTGCAAGGGTCACGGCCTCCGAGCTGCTCGAAGCCCTGCACGAGGCCGGCAGGGAGGCCAAACGCAGTGGCCAAGTGGGTGCAGTCCGGCTGATGACGGCGCACGGTGCGAAAGGCCTGGAGTTCGCACATGTCGTCATCATGGATTGCGGTGATTGGCGCTGGACGTCAGAGGACGAACGTCGGCTGCTGTACGTCGGCATGACCCGGGCGAAGGAGTCGCTCGTGCTGATGCGCGCCGAGGACGGCCGGAACACCTGCCTCGTTGACCTAGCAACGGTCTCCGGCGTCATGCATGCGCTGCCAGAGCAGCGGCCAACCCACAAGCTGGAGCTGGACAGGCGGTACGTGTCGCTCGGCCCGGCAGAAGTGGATCTGGGCTACGCGGGGCGACGCCCCCCCAGCGATGTCGTTCACAACCATCTCGCGCGCCTGCGCCTCGGGGACGAGCTCAAGCTCCGCGGGCGCGAGCTTGAGACTTCAGAGGGCAATTCGATCGGTAAGCTGGCTCAGAAGGTGTCCCTCGAAGGACACCTTCGATCGGCGCACGTCACCGGGATCATGGTGCGGACGAAGGCACGAACCGATGCCAGGTACCTGGACGCCATCCGCACCGACGTCTGGGAAGTGGCACTGGCCGAGGTGATACTCGAGCCTGCCGATGCATCATCGGCGACAGGTTAAGTCAGTACTTGTCGGCCTCTTGCCGGCTGACTTTGTCGGGCGGATCTCTAGGGACACGCTGGTGCGACAAGCACGGAGACGATGAACATGGCTCACTTTCAAGGAGAAGTAGTCCGCGATCCACAGGGGCGCGAGGTAATCCGGTTCACGACCGCTTCGGGTGTCCACGCGACCGTAGCCACATGCATCTCGCAGGAGGCCCTGGACAAAATGGCTCGCAGCCTCAGGCGCAAGCTCGCCAGAAGCCGGACCCGCCGAGCGGGCGCACCGAGACCAGTTCCCACCGAGGACTGATGCCCCATCAGGCCGGCGGAACCCCCTTAGGGCCCTCTACCGAGCCCCACCGGACGTGCGCACCCTGCGGATGGCCCCCGATAGACGGACAACCCGTCTTGCGTCCACCCACTGCCGCGTCGGCCAAGAGTGGCGTACCGCACTTTCGCAGAAAGCGCGGTCCCTTCTTCCTAGACCCCGTTCTGCGTAGCTCGACGACATGCTCACCCTCGACAAGACCATCGATCACGCGACGCTACGCGGCCTGGTCGACGCAGGCGCGCACGTAGGTGCCGAGGTGGTCGGCTCTGGCGGCAGCTGGAGCATCGTCATCAACTACGGCCGCAGCAGCCAGACGCTGGCGACCGCTCGCGGCCGGCCAAAGACCTTCAGGCAGTTCGAGACGCTGGCCAGCTACCTGAGGGTGCTGGGCATCGTGCAGTACCGAGTCAACGCGGCTGAGTTCGAGCCCAGCGGGGGCACCCAGAAGGAGGCCCCCGCCCGGCGGAGCGTGAAAGCTTCCGAGCGCATGAAGCGGGCCCACGAGGCGGTAGCTTACGACGCTTGGTTCCGTGGGCAAGTGCTGGCCTCGATCGACGATCAGCGGCCGAGCCTGAGTGACGACCAGGCGCGCACCCAGATGGCGGCGCGCCGGCAGGCTCTGCCCAAAGAGGCAGGCAGCAAGCCTCCCGGCAAAGGGACGGCCAGCGCCGCGCGTTGAGCCGCGGCGATCTCGATCTGAGGTGGCGCCCGATGGCGCCCGCGGACTGCGAGGCCAGCCGAAGACGGGACGCGAACGGTCGCGTGTCGAAGGTGACGGCGTTAGCCCACGCCGAAGATCTCCAGCGTACAGTCGAGTAGCTCTCTACCTCAAACTTCCATCTAGCAGATTGAGAGCTCATGCTCGCCCCTCACCTGACGACGAACCGTTGAATCAACAACGCACCCCATTTATCGAACTGCAGCATCGCGCCCTCGCGGCGCTACAGGAGGGCTTCATTGCCAGCGATGTACAGCACCCTGAGGCCGCGTTCGCACGTTCCGTGGTCAGGCAGCGGAATCTTCTCAAGGTGCGTAGCGACGCACGCCGCCAGTTACCGATTGGCGAACTTCTCCGGTATGAGCACTGGCTTATGGGCGAGATTGAGATTCGCAGCCGGTCTAGGGACTTCAGGGCGCGACGGGACGTTCTCTATGAAACCCCGAAGGAAGTTACGGTCTTGCCGCTACACGAGGCTCTGCACTTGGCCCTGCAGCTTCTTGAGAGCAACCAGGTTGCCCTACAAGAACAGCTCTCGGCAGCGGGGGCAGTACACAAGCTGATCTCCGAGAACCGACTTCTTGAGGCAGAAGAAGCACTGAAGAATCATCGAGCGAACTTTGGCGCGACATACTGGTCGGCCGAAACCGAAATCGCGCTGGTCAACGCCCGTGCTTCATCTGAAGAAGTTAGAAACGTCCAGAAGAGGTTGAGTGGCAACCAACGCGGGCTGGTTCGCTTTTTTCTTTCCGCCGCGGCTACTCGCAGCGACAGCGCGGAACTTGCAACCAGACAGCTTGCTCTCCTCGGGCGACGCATCAGGAACTCAGACCTCGTCGGGCCACAGAAGATTCACTCGCAGTACCGAGCCACCGCGGCTTTACCGGCCACCGAGGACGACTTGGCTGTGGTCCTCGCGTATGAGCTTTTGTTGCCGCCGCTGGATGCTGCCCTTTCAGCTATCTCGGTCGCATACACAGTCTTTGCCCGGCGGGCTCCTGTGGATGCTCGCACCCAAGCTGCCGTTGACGCCATTTTGTCGAAGCACGGGGCTCCGATTCTGTCGATTCCTCTTCCCACAACCGCGGTCGAGGGAGGGCAGTCCACAGTTTGTTCGAATCTCTCGCGCTTCATTCGCGGCGCAGTCTCGGGCTTGATCTCCGGATCAGAATACCGGTCAGTCCTTGGAGAGAGAGGGCTCGAAAGAGCAATAGCAGCTCAGTTGACAGCTGATGATGCCTCCGCCAAGGAGGCGCTCAACCACTTTACGGCCTGCTTCCCGTTTCATCCGTGGTCTATTCAACTTCGTCCTGCGATCCCGCTTCAGACATTGGCAGAACTAGTTCGGGATATTGCTGAACAGCGGTCGCGCACGATTGAGGCGCCGGTCCACGCAGAGATCGCGCGTGCCTTCCTTGACAGTATGGCTGCACATGAGGAGCCAGCATTCAAGATGTTGATCGACGGTGTCGCAGCGGAACACGCTCAGAGTCTTCTGAGGGACGCAGCATTCCAGCGGCGTGTCGAGAGGCTTAGCAAGACCGCGCGAGACTGCTTTGAGGTGGCGTTGGCTTGGGCTCTGCTGCGCGCAGGAAATCAAGTCGACTCCATGCGGGTCGCGCTGCACACCGGACTCAGGAATCAACGAATTGTGGGGTCCACACCGCTCGTAGAACTGTTTGAGGGCAAGTCTTGGCGGCATCTTAGGCATTTCGATGCACTTCTGGAGCTGTCCTGTGCTCTACAGCTCTATCACGTCGCCACCGGTGATCCGCAGGCCAAAACCACCAAGCGCTTCGCTGTGTCGGCGCTGATGAAGCGAGAGAACTGTTCGGACCTGGCGACACTGGTGTCGAGGCTAGGAGCAGGCACCGACGTTGAGCCGAGCATACTCAACTTCTTTGTCGGACAAGTGCTTGATCTTCCTCTCATTGAGTTACTTGGGATCGTCAACAGCACCGATGCCGCGCAGCAGGAGCTTCTAAAGGTCTTGCGGGCCGGAGCAGGCCTGCCCGCCGCGGACGTTGCTGCCATGCAAGCTCGCGTCGCGGAGATCGAGCTTTCAATTGCGATTGCAAAGGCAAGAGGCACCATTGATGCCACCAAGGTGTTCGTCGGCGAGTCGGAGCTTATCCAAAAAGCGACCCTAGACTACCAACTGACTTACGAGCACTACCAGCGGCTGATCGCTGAGCGTCCGCTGGGCGACGTTGACCTGGACGCTCTATTACGAGTTCGGTCTGCGGACTTGGAAACCGACGTCAGTGACTCGCAGCGCCTGCTGCACGAGATCATGACCGGGGTTTTGGACCTCTTCCTCAACGACCCCTCCGCAGGGCTTGATTCCGTGATTGGTCGAAGAATTCGCCACGGCACCATCACTGGCGCCCTGCGCGGCACGTTAGATCAAGTGGGCATGATTAGCCACCGCCCGAAGGCTGGTGCGCCCTACGAAGTTTCCAAGCGCCTTGCCGATGACCTGTCTGCATATCCGCCGAAGCAACGAGCTGCAGTCTCTGCGGCCTTGAGCAGGTTCTCAGCCTCCATTGACAACCTATGCCAGATTCTGTGCGATGAAGTCTTCCAGTGCCAACGGCAGAACCCGTCATCTCGATTGCGTCCTGCTTTTGCGCTGGAAGTAAATGCAAGAAACCTATCGGGTCTTCTTCAGCTTGCCCTTCAAGATCAACCCTTTGAAGAGTTCGTGCGTGTTTGCTTTGCGATGTTCTGGATGGGAATCTACGCCAATATTGAAAGGGAACGGGGAAGCATTTCCGCCTACGTAAAGAAGTCTCTCAGAGATGCTTGCACGAAACTGAAGACAGAGCTGAAAGCCTTTAGTCTGCCGGATCGTCTCCTGATCGATCGCGCTCAATTGGCGTCCGACTTGGTGCTTACGAAAGGAGAAATGATCTTAGGCTGGCTGGCCGTCCCGAAAGCAGACGAGACATCTGCATACCTCAGGATGAGCCACATCGCGTATGGAACAGAGATGCTGGTGCGCGGGCAGCACAGCGACTTCACCCCAAACGTGACAATCGATGCATCGGCTGATGCCCTGTCACTCGACAACGGGATGCTCCTGCATGACGCACTGTACATTCTGTTCGACAATACCGCGAAGCACTCAAAGGCTGTACATCCGGATATTAGCGTAGCCATAAGTTCTGCCGACAGGAGCCTCTCTGTCAAATTCGCTTGCACTGTCTCCTCGACAGTGCTCGCTGAGCTAGAGAAGGGCAGGCTTGCCAGCGTTCAGAGCGAAATTGCGGCACGAGGGGCAGCATCTGTCGCCAAGCAGAACAAAGGGTCCGGCTTAGGAAAGCTGTCAAGCCTCACGATTGCTCGCGGTGGGCGGCTTTCGATGACATTAGACAACGCGTCATCGTCTCTGGTCACAGTATTCGATCTTCCGCTGCACATCAGTAAGTACTCGAACACTGAGCTCGCGGGCGGTTCGTCATGAGCGCTCGAGTCCTGATCGTCGAAGATATTGAGACTAAGAGTTTAAGCATGACACAGCTGGTCAATGCGGTGTTATGCCCTGTTGAGGTCCACTGCGCTGGGTCGGTAAAGTCGGCAATCCAGCTTCTGAGCGAGCATTCGTTTTCTCTTATTCTTCTCGACATGTCTTTGCCTACCTTCGACCTCACAAAGTCCGAAGGCGGCGGCACACCGCGCCCGCGAGGTGGAATGGAGCTGTTTGCGCACCTTGACGGGGTTGGGGTTGAAGTACCTGTAATCGTCGTAAGCGCTTACGGCGCTTTGGAGGAAAAAGGTTCGCTTGTTTCGTTAGAGGAGATCTCCACGCGGCTGCGGAAGGATTATCCCGGGCTTTTTCGAGGAAGTGTTCTCTTCGATTCTGTGTATACGGTATGGGCTGACGAGCTGTCGGCACTAATTCGAAAGGCGCTCAAGTAGTGAAGCCGCTGAAGGTGCTCTTTGTCGAGGATGAGGTCCATAAAAAGACCCGCCTTCTCGATACCATCAAGGCCAATCCGGAGCTCTTCAGTGAGCCTCACGTTGCCGAGACAACAGCCAGTGCGCTTGCGCGACTGGGGGCCGAGCGATACGACCTGCTCTTGGCGGACCTGATTCTCCCTCGGCAGTACCGCGGTGAAGCATCCGAAGCGAACGGAATGGACTTGCTTGAATCGGCCGCACAGCTCGACGAAGCCTGTGGTGCAGCCTTTACCTTGTCTATCTCGCGAGCAGAACAGGTTTCTCTGGAAACCCAGAAGTACTTTTCCGGCCGTCCCTGGGGCCTATTGAGATACAGGGATGACACGACCAGCTTTCTAGACGATCTTGTCTCAATTGCCCAATACGTTCAGAAGGCTCAGGCAGGTCAGGCCGAGAAGAATCCTGAAGTTGACGTCCTCATCATCACTGCACTACCCGAACCAGAGTTTCTGGCTGTGGAGCGTGCTTTACCGTCACTTGGCCCCGTGCGGCCCTTGGATGTCAGGCAATACTACCGACTCGGCGAACTGACCCTTTCGGAGACTCGCAAGCTTTCTGTTGCTGTTGCTCACTGCGAGCGGATGGGACCGGTGCACGCGGCTGTTTCGACCTCAAAGCTTTGCCAAGCGCTCAAACCAGAGCTTGTTGTAATGGCCGGCATCTGCGCGGGTTATCCAAAGAAGACGTCGTTGGGTGACGTCGTGGCGGCTGAGACCTCTTGGTTGTGGCAGGACGGGAAGTTCTCGGCGGTAGACGGTGCTTCGGGCTTTCAGGAGTCGCCTCATCAGGTACACGTGAGCCCCGCTGTCAAGCGCTGCCTCATGGACTTGAAGCGTGATGACAGTGTCTGGAATGCTTTCGGGGCAGCGTCGCGCCAAGTTGGTGTTGTTACCCCAAAGCTCGTTAGCGGCCCGGTTGCAACGGGTGCGGCGGTTCTTGCCGACGCTAAGGTTCGCGACTCGATCGCGCAGACTCAACATCGCGCGGTTGTAGGTCTCGATATGGAAACGTATTCTGTCTACGTCGCCGCTGAGTCATGTTATTCGGTCAAGCACTTTGTGTCTTTGAAGTCTGTCTGCGACGGCGGGGACAAAGACAAGGCAGACGAATTTCAATCGTATGCTGCAGCAGTCTCGGCTGAGGCAGCCTTGGCGTTCATCAGCAAGTTTTTTGGCGGATCAACGATGTGAATGATCTTTGTCGCAGTTTCTCTATCGAGTTTGGGATACACATGCAGCGTGCGTGCCGAGCAGCTTCGTCGCACTCAGCGTCGCGGCATAGAAGCTTATCGCCGCCACGCACACGAAGGGCTGTGCGCAGGACTGGGCGAGGCTAGCTCGGGCACCAAACCTCGACTTCGTCGGCGCGGATGCTTGCCACTTCGTTGTCAATCGATGCGCCGCATGGCCACGCCACTGTCCCATGGCGGAGATACGCGGCCGCGAACTCACCCGCGTTGCGAAAGGATGCCAGTGGACCCGTTAGGCGCTCTGGGTCGAACTCAACACGGAGCTTTCGTCCGTCCTCAAAGACAACCTCGAGTTGGAGATGCCCGAGCACGCTGAAGCTCGCGATCCTTGATGCCAACTTGGTGGCCCTGCTGTGCGATCGATGGCACGCACTATCCAGCAAGGCGTGCCGTCAGATCAAGATCAGCTCCACCTCGTCCACGCTCATTTGGTCCCTGCGCCGGTCGTACAGCCCGGTTGTCCGGGCCGACTCGTGGTTGGCCATCTGCTGCGCCACCTCCAGACGTCCTCCATTTCGCAGGTATTCAGTGATGCCGGTGGCGCGGAAGCTGTGGCACCCGATGCGGGTGCGGATGCCCACCGCGGCGGCCCGTCTCCCAACCATCCTGAAGACGTCGCCCTGCGCCATCGGATTGGCGGTCAACCTACCCGTGCGGCCTGCTGCGGACCGGAATAGGTATGTCTTGCCCCCGACCAACGAGGCGCCTTCGATGTACGCGCGCAGCCAAGCCTCGAGGTTGCCGTGGCACGGCATTTCGTGTTCCTTGCCGCCCTTCTCATGCAGGCGCACCCAGGTCTTGCGGGCCTGGACGTAGACATCCTCCAGTCGCATCTGGGCCGCCGCGCCAACGCGCGCGAAGGTGTAGACCATCAGCCCGATGAGAGCGCGGTCGCGCAAGCCGATCACCGTCGTGGTGTCGATGGCGTCAATCAGCGCCCTCACCTCCTGGGCAGACAGCACCGGTGTCTTGCCCTTCTTGACCGAGTGACGAGGTCCGCGAACGGCGCTGGCGGGATTCATTGGCAGGATCTGCCCGATCACCAGCCAGTCGAACAGCATGCGCAGCGCAGCGAGACGCTGCTTCACGGTGGGCGCGGCCAGTGCCAGGCTCTCGATGTAGCCGGCCACGTGCACGGGCTGCACGTGGCGAACGTCATTCAACCCCCGGCTCGAACACCAGGTCGCGAACTCGGACGCCGCGCGCGCGTAGGCCTTACGGGTGTTCGGATTGCGGATGTTGACGGCGAAGAACTCGAATGCGCGCTTGGCTGCCGGTGCGTCTGGCGCGTATAGCGCCGGCACCTGGCCAGTCGCGTCGAAGACGCTCGCCAAGGTCCGGCCGGAGATGACGACGGCGGTTTCAGACATCGACGGACCACACATGCACGCCACCGCGCTCGAGTTTTGGCTGCCTGAATGAGCCGGGGAACATCGGCGAGGCGAAGAAGACGTAGCGGTGCAGTTCGGGCCGCTGAGCGAGCTTGTCCAGGTCCTTGGCGAGCTTGCGGTTGTTCCTGGGGTCCACCGCGGCGAAGGTTTCGGCACCCACCAGGCCCTCGACCTCGCTCATCACGTCGAGCGGCTGCGCGGCATGCGCACCTGGCGCAATGCTGAAGCTGCCAGCGTCCGGGTGGAGCTCGAACAGGACGCGCACCGCCGACAACGCAGCCAGGTAGGTCCAGATCTGATTCACCTGCTCGATGGCGTTCAGCGCGTGACCGTCGAGTGGATGGAAGCCAACCTGGTCGAACTTCAACGCCCGCAACAGGCCGATGCCGTCCCCGTCGAACGACACGATCCATGCCTGCAGCTTCGCGGCCGACGCCCTCACCTGCCCGGCCAGTTCGTCGGCTTCGGCAGCGTTGCGGACGAGGAGCACCCCGAGCTTCATTTGTGAATGATAACGTCCTTTATCAATCACGAATGGGAGTGAAGTATTTCATCAGGACGGAGAGCCTCCCGGCTTGGCAAGCTGGCGCCGGTGGCGATCGGTAAGACCGCGCCGGGCCCGGAAGGGCTCTCCCTAGCATCTGTGCCATGACACCCCCCTGCAAATGTCCTCACTGCACCAACAAGCTACCGGCTGCGCTGGGGGCTACTAGCAGCTTCTTTCGCGCGGGCGAATGGATGTGAGGCGTGGCCACGGCCAGCATGCGGTCGGTAAGCCGCCCAGGCACCCGAAGAAGCCGGCCGTACAAACCAGTTCGAGATCAGCACCGAGGAACCCGACGATGGACCGAAAGCCCCGCAAGGATGGCCACGACGACTTCGGCCACTTCAAGAGCGAGCCCTTGAAGTTCGTGCTCTACCTGGTGCGCGAACTGAGGTTCGCCTTCGAGGCTGCGGCAGCCAGCAAGTGGGTGACGTGGTGGACCTGTTCTGCGGTTGCGGTGGGCTCGGCATCATGGGTGACCAAGAGCCTGTTCCTTCCATGATCGAGCATGTCGGCGCACAACACTCCCAGGGCCAGCGGTGCCTTTTCTGCGGCACCCCGGGAGGCAGGAGGTTCTCCCCGGGGGAGACGCTAAGGCCGCAGGGCCCGGGGGCCTGCATGTCCTGCGATGTAAATGCAAGGACGACACATACCTGCAGATAGCAATACGCAGCAGAGATAGCAGCGGGGAGGCACGGCTGCCCCCCGGGGTGGTGCCCTGAAGCCTTGCGCCGTGCCGCACCGGCCACCCATACTGCGTTCAACGAAAGGTTGCCGCCACATGACCACCGCCAGCGCCCCGAAGCCGGCCAGCACGGACCGCAAGATTGCCCAGAAATGGGGTGCCGCCGTGGCCAGTGCGGGCTGGACCGCGATGCCCAACGTGATCATCAAGCGGCAGAAGGCCCTGGGGCTGACGCCGCTCGACGCGAACATCATCCTGCAGCTCCTGACCTACTGGTGGGAGCACGAGAACCTGCCACGCCCGTCGAAGGCGACCATCGCCGCAGCGATCGGCGTTGACCCCCGCACTGTGCAACGCCGCATCGCCTCGATGGAGAAGGCCAAGTTCATCAAGCGTGTGCCGCGCACTTCCAGCACCAAGGGCAGCAACCCGAACCTGTATGACTTCAGCGGCCTGATTGCCGCCGCGCAGCCCTTCGCCCTTGAAGAGCTGCAGGACATCGAACAACGGAAGAAAGCCAGCGCTGAGAAGCTGGCCCGCAAGCGACCTCGCCTGGCCGTCGTGAAGAGTTAAACGGCGTAGTTCAACGGAGAGAGCGTCGGCGTGCATGCGGCCTGCTGAGGGCCGCTGCAGGCTGCGAGTAGGAGTGCTGGCATCCTATCAGCGCCGAAGATCGGGGTTCAACTCCCCGCGTCGTCCCCATCTGGCAGGGCCCGGGGCTACAGCCTCGGGCTCAACCCTCGAAGAAGTCCTCGTCCACCTTCTTCAGGTGCAGCACATCCTCATCGCGGCAGCCGACGTTGTAGCGGATCATCAGACGCGAAAGCTGCAGGCCATCGATCAGCACGATGCGTGAGCCCAGGCCGCGCGCTGTATCGACTGCCGGTTGGCTGAAGGCCGCGGTGGTGACGAAGATGCCCTTGTGGGCCTTCTTCAGGCTCAGGGCGCCGTAGAAGTCGCGGATGGCGCCGGCGCCGATGTTGTTGCCCTCGGCGTAGCGCTTGGCCTGGACGAAGATCTGGTCCACGCCGAGCGGGTCCTGGTCGATGACGCCGTCGACGCCGTCGTCGCCGCTCTGGCCGAGCGCACGGCCGGCTTCTTCGGAGGTGCCGCCGTAGCCCATGGCCAGCAGCAGCTCGACGATCAGTTTTTCGAAGAAGGCCGGCGGGGCCTTGCGCACGCGGTCCAGCAGGTCGGCGGCCAGGGCGCCGGTGATGGCGGCGTGGGCCTTGCGCAGGGCCTCGTCGGGCGTTTCGGTATCCACCGCAGCGCTCAGGGATGCGAACACCTGCGCGGGAGCTGCGGCCGATCCTGATGCCGCGCCGTCGGCCTCGTTGACCTTGGCCTTGAAGTCCTGGAACTCCTTGAACTGGTCGAGGTAGGCGTTGTTGATCGTGGCCGATGCATCGGCCAGCGCGGCCTGGCCGCGCGGGGTGATGCGGAAGTAGCCTCGGCGCGTGTTCTCCACCAGGCCGGCCTTGGACAGGTAGGCCTTGGCCCAGTTCACGCGGTTGGCGAACCGGGTCTGCTTGCCGCTGGGCAGCAACTCCGCGCGTTCCTCCGGCGTGAGGGCCAGCTGGTCGGCAAGCTTGTCGACGGTGTCGCCGATCCGGGTTTCGCCTGCTGCGGCACTGACCAGGACGGGGCGCATGAGGGACTGGTAGTCGGGGATCATGCGAGCGCCCTTTCCGCCTCGAGCTGCACTGGAGTGCCTGCAACTGAGAAGGACCTCGCCAAAAGCGCACGGAACGTCGCTTCCGCCTTCACCATTGCCGCCGCCTGCTGCTGCTCGATGGCGAACATTGCGGATCCCCGTTGGGCGAACTCGCGTTGCAGATCCAGCGGCGGCACGAAGACCGGCAGTGACTTCACGTCCTGCTGGTTGATGCTGGACTGGTTGATGGCGTGCTTCGCGTTGGCCAGGAAGTGCTGACGGGAGAACGGTTGTTGTAGCAGCGCAATCACGAACTCTGGCAGCGCGCGCGCTACATCGATGGTGAACCGCATCATGTTGGACTCGAACACCGTCGGCTCCGGCAGCGCCGGCACGATGGCGCTCTTGCCCAAGTACTCTGGGCTGTTCACGCGGTTGACCACGATGTCGCCTGCCGAGAGCGCGAAGCGTCGCTGCTCATTGGGTTCGACCTGCACGCGCTTCAAGGCAGCGAGGTCGGTGACGCGGCCATCGTAGAAGGCATCGATGCGCAGGATCGGCGCGCCCGAACCATAGGCCGACTTGTGCTTGTAGAGGCCATTGCTCGGGCCATGGGCGATCAAGTCGCCCAGGACCGCCTGCGGCCACCCCTTCGGATTCGTCGCCGGGTCGCCGAACATGTCGACGAAGATCGCCGGGATCAGCGCGGCGGCTTTCTGCTGGGCCTGGCAGCGCAGGCGGACGATGCCTTCGGCGCGGGAGAGCAGATCGACGATGAGGCGTTGCTCGGCGATCGCCGGGAGCGGGATCGGCAACGACAGCACGAAGTCCATGTCGGCTCGGGGCATTCGCGCACCCGCGCTGCGCTCGACGATCTGCTGCACCGTCGACGGCGCTCGCAGGAAGTAGCTCAGGTACTGCCTGTCGCACTGCGACGAAGGCAGCAACGGGATGATCTCGGTGGAGCACTTGCCTGGTTCCGTCGGCAGTGCAACCTTGTTGAGATAGGGCCGAAGCTTGCCGTACAGCACGTGGCGCTCGTCGAACCGGAAGCTGTTGGCTTGTGGCACTTCGGGTGTCTTGGAAAGGTCGCCCTCGACGAATCGCCCTGTTCCGGACTCAATGCCCTCCAGTCCCAGATAGGGAAGTTCCTCGCCGTGACCCGGTCGGACAGACGTGCGGTCTTGCGTGCAGACCGACCCCAGCGCGACTCGATGCAAGCTCATGCCGTCGCGCTGGCGAGTGCCAGCCGCAGTGCCTCGACCTCTTCAGCGATCTCGGTCTCGATGACGGCCAGTTCATCGAGCAGTTCCCGCGGGTCTTGGTGTGCCGCCTGAGCCTGGCTCATCGGCCGGTAGCGGCTGGCCGACAGGTTGAAGTCATTGGCTCGCAGCGCGGCGGCATCGGCGAACCACCAGCGTGCTGTCCACTCGGCCTTGGCGTCACGCGCGCCCCAGGTCTGCAGCCGGCCTTCTCGGTCGCGGTAGGCCGCGGCCAGGCCGGGCAGGTCATCGGCCTCGATGGCCGTGTCGTGGTTGGCGTCGAGCTTGTAGCCGTCGTTGTCGGCGTGCAGGAACATGACGTTCTCGGTCTTGCCGCCTCGTCGGAAGAACAGCACCGAGGTCTTCACGCCCGAGTAGGGCTGGAAGACGCCGCCGGGCAGGCTCATCACCGCCTCGACACGGTTGTTTTCGATGAGCTGGCGGCGCAGTTCCTTGTGCGCGCCGGTGGAGCCGAAAAGTACGCCCTCGGGCACGATGACGCCGCAGCGGCCACCCGGCCGCAAGCTGTCCATCATGTACTTCATGAACAGCAGTTCGGTGGCTGTGCTGGTGCCGATCTTCACGTCGTCGACGATGCGGTCCTTGTCCACCCGACCCGAGAACGGCGGGTTGGCCAACACCACGTGGTAGCCCTCGGGCGGCAGGCCCAGCTCGGCCCTGCGCTCATTGTCGAAGCTGGTGGTCAGCACATTGCGCAGCAGCACGCGCACGTTGGGCAGGCCGCGCAGCGTGAGGTTCATCGTGGCCAGACGGATCATTTTCGGGTCGACGTCGTTGCCGAAGAAGGTCTTGTTCTGGATGGCCGAGAGTTGCGGGCCCGACAGCTTGTCGCCCAAGCCGCGCGCTTGCATCTTGCCGTCGATCTCAACGTGCTGGATGGCGCTGGGCGACGAGTTGGCCAGCCGAATGTGGTTGTAGGCCGCAACCAGAAAGCCCGCGGTGCCCGCGGCGGGGTCGTAGACGGTCTCGCCGACCTTGGGGTCGACCATCTCGACGATGGTGCGGATGACGTGACGCGGGGTGCGGAACTGGCCCAGCTCGCCGGCCTGGCGGATCTGCCGCAGCACATGCTCGAACAGGTCGCCCTTGGTGTCGGCGTCAGACCGATCCAGGCGCAGGCCGTCGACCAGTGTGACGACCTGGGTCAGCACGGTGGGCTCGTCGATGACCAGCCGTGCGCCGTGCATGAAGTTGACCGCGGAGGCGCCGGCCACCTCGGTGAAGAACGGGAACACCTCGTCGCGCAGGAAGCGCACCAGCGGCTCGCCCGACAGGCCCGTGGCCCACACCGACCAGCGGAAGCGGTCTTTCGGGATGGTGGTGTCTCCCTTGGTCGGCGCGTTGAGCGGGTTCTTCAGCGTCCAGAAGCCGTCGAACATGCTGGTGTACGGCTGCTTCAGCACCTTGGCACGCGCCTGGTTCTCGGCGTCGATGCCCTCGACCAGGTAGAAGAAGAACAGGAAGGCCAGTTGCTCGGCGTTGCTCACCGGGTCGGGGTAGCCGCCGCCGAACAGGTAGTTGCGGATCGCGTCGACATCGCGCCGCATATCGGGGGTCAAAGGCATCGGTCGGTCTCGGGTCTCGGGTCAGGACGGCGCGCGGGGCTGCACGCCGGAGTCTTGTTGTGATGGGTCCGCGTCGCCAAACACGGCGGCGCTGAGCGATTCGAGGATGTCGTCGAGTGCCTCGGCACCGCCGAAGACGCGAAGCGCCTCGGGCAGGCCGCCCATCAGCGTGAAGGGCGGAAAGGCGAAGTGCCCGGCGGTGAACTCGTCCCAGGTGTCGGCGTTGGCGCGGAGCTGGCTGCCCACGGTGCGCAGCCAGCGCTCCTGGTCGGGCGAGAACTCCTCTTCGCGTGCCAGGATCCAGGCCTCGAAGCGGGCGCCGATCTGTTCCTGCTGCTGCTCGCTGGCTTCGGGGAAGACCAGGTTGCCGTCTTCGTCAACCGTCACCCAGGCACGGGTGTTGGGGTCGATGTGGTCGTCGACATCCAGCGACAGCAGCTTGCGCGGCTCGTTGTACGGCCGGGGCTTGCGCTCCATGACGAGACCGCCCTCGCCCGCGGCTTCGTCGTCACCGTGGTAGTCGGTGACGCCGACGAAGTCGAACATCGTGAAGACCGGCTTGCCCTTGGCCTTGCGGGTGCCGCGCCCGCGCATCTGCTGGTACAGGATGGTCGAGCGGGTGAAGCGCGCGAAGACCAGGCTGACCACTTCGGGGCAGTCAAAACCGGTGTCGAGCATGTTCACCGAGACCAGGATCTGCGGGAACGGCTCCTTCTTGAAGCGCTTGATCTTGGTCATGCCGTCGACGGTGTCGTCGTCGCCCATGCCGGAGACGACGTAGTCGGCGTAGCGCACCTCGGGCGAGGGCTTCTTGTCGGCAAAGGCCTGGTCGAACATGTTGGCCAGGGTCTCGGCGTGGCGCTTGGTGACGGCGAAGACGATCACCTTGCCCAGCAGCGGCTTGCGCAGCACGCCCTTGGCGTCGAGGTAGCCGTTGTCCATGACCTGGCGGAACTCGCGAACCATGGCGCGGTTGCGCTCGGGAATGGTGATCTTGCGTTCGAGGGCCGCCGGGTCGATGGTGATGCTGTCGGTCTTCTTCGGCTCGCGGGGCTTCTTGTTCGCCGCCGCCTCTTCCTCAAACAGCTTCTCCAGCTCTGCCTTGGTGTCGGCGTCCATCGCCGACCAGTCCAGCTCGTCACGCGCGACCTCGAAGCCGCCTTCGGCCGCCGTCTTGACGGTCTTGGCCTTGTAGATCTGGTACGGCACCAGGAAGCCGTCCCGGATAGCGTCCTTCATCTTGTAGCTGAAGCTGGGCCGGTCGACCTCGAAGAAGCGCAGCGTGTCGCGGATGGCGAGCTTGTCGTCTTCGTCGCCGAAGGCCGACGGGTCGGCGATGCACGGCGTAGCGGTCAGGCCCACCTGCACGCCGTCGAAGTGCTTGAGCACGCCGCTCCACTTGCCGTAGATCGAGCGGTGGCACTCGTCGGAGATCACCAGGTCGAAGTAGCCGGCCGAGTACTCGCTGTAGATGTTCACCATGCTCTGCAGCGTGGTGATGGTGATGCGCTTCTCGTCCTGGAAGCGCCGGCCGGCGCGCAGAACGTAGGCGGGGAAGTCGCTCAGGTGTTCGGCGAAGGCGTCTTCGGTCTGCTTAGCCAGCGGGATGCGGTCAACGAGGAAGAGGACACGGGTGATCGCGCCGGCCTCGAACAGGCGCTTGATGAAGGCGGCGGCCGTGCGCGTCTTGCCCGTGCCGGTGGCCATCTCGACCAGGAGCTTGCGGCGTCCGGTCTGGATCTCGCGGCACAGGGTGTCGATGCACTCGGTCTGGTAGTCGCGCTCGACGATGTGCTTGTCGATCTCGACCGACAGCAGGTCGCGCTTGACCTGGGCGGTGGCAGCGCGGCGCTCCAGGTCGGCCTGGGAGAAGAAGGTCTTGACCAGGCGGGGGAAGGCCTCGGTCTGCCACTGCCAGAAACGGATCTCGTTGCCGTTGGCCAGAAAGATGTAGGGCACCCCGAGCTGAGCGGCGTAGGCCTTGGCCTGGTCTTCGGCTTCGGCCGGGTTGATGGCGGCCTTCTTGGCCTCGACGACGGCCAGCGACCGGCCGTTGCGGTCGCACAGCACGTAGTCGGCCTTGGTGCGGTCGGGCAGCACGTACTCGAAGCGCACGGCGTTCGTGTTCGTGACCTCCCAGCCCTGGTCACGGAGCTGGGCGTCGATCTTGACGCGCGAGAACGCTTCGTTGGTCATGCGCCCTGCCCTCTCTCTACGGTTCGCGCAGCGCCTGCTCGACCGAGGCCAGCATCAGGCACAGGGTCATGGGCTTGATGGGTGACTCGATGAAGCCGCGCGAGAGATAGAAGCGCCGGGCCTGCTCCGAGATGGCGTGCACCAGCAACGCGGTGACTCCGGCGATGCCGGCTGCCTGGATCGAGCGCCGGATGGCGTCATTGAGCAGCGCGGTGCCGATGCCCTTCTGGTGGTGGTCCTTGTGGATGGCCAGGCGGCCGAGGACAAGCACGGGGATCGGATCAGGCCGGTTGCGCTTCATGCCGGATGGCGCCTCGGCGTGGCCGATGCCGCCGGCAGCTAGGCAGTAGTAGCCGATGACGGTATCGCCCTCGCACACAACGTAGGTGCGCGACGACCCGTTGGCCTGGTTTTTGGCCGCTCGGCGTTTGAGCCAGTCGTCCAGGGCCGGCTCGCCACTGTCGAAGTCGGCGAGCTGGTGCCAGTCGGTCAGCGGTTGCGGCGCCGAGAGCATCGGCGCGGTCACTTCCCGCCTTTTCCTGCGCTCTTGCCTGCAGCTTTGCCGGTGGTAGCGGCCATGTCCCAGGGCGCGCGGGCCTTGAGGGTGCGGCGCAAGCGGTCGGTGGGTGCCGGTGGCTTGTCCAGCATGGCCTGGAAGGCCGCCAAGCCTTTGGCGTCCAGCGCAAAGTAGGTCTGGTCGAGCAGCACGTCTTCAGCCTGCCGGCAAGCGGCTTCAAGCATGAAGTCAGAGCGGCTGCGGCCCAGGCGGTCGGCGGCCTGGTCGATCAAGTCACGCTGGCCGGCCTTGGCACGGATGCTGATCGTGACGGGTTCCTGGGCCTGGGCCATGAGCGCGTCTTTCGTGTGCTGCGTTCGTCGTGTCATCATTGTATGTCACTTGTCCATACAATGCCAACCTGGAGGGTGCAGGGCGCGGTGGTGGCACGAGTCGGGGTCCGTCAGAGGGCTGCAACCCGTTTCGAGGTCAACCCGCGGCTAGTGACCGAGGCGACGAGTCGGCGGGCTGACCGGCAGATTCCTTCTTTGCAGTAGAGGGGGCTTCCTCGCCCTGTGAACCTCGGGCGGGTGAAGCCACGAGTTCGTGAGCAGCACCCTGGTCGGTGCGCGAGGGTGCTGCACACGGATGCAGCATGCGTACGGCGTGACGAAACATGCCGCCGCGTGCCTTGCGTGTTTCTGCCAAAGAGCTGGGCGCCGCCGGAACGCTGATATGGTTCATGCCGTCGTTGACTGGGTTTCCATGGTCCGCACGGTATCTGGGGCCGCCCCCGTCGTCCATCCTGTCAGGACTGTCAGGGTGCATCGCCTTCACCGACAGACCTGGCCTGAAGGTGGCGGTCGACGCTTGGCTTGGCGCGCAAGGCGTACAGCGGCTACGCTGACGCTCGACAAGCCGCGTTGGCATCAGCGAATCAGAGACGACCTTCCAGGCCACGGGTCGCCTTACACCGGGGCTGGCGCGAAGCCACGCACTCAACCCGCATCGCCCACCTCGCCCAGCTCGGCCGCGATGGCAAGCAGTTGCTCGGCGCTGGGCTGATCCCACCGGTCGCCATGCGTGGCCGCGCCGTAGTGCCGCAGCATCTCCTGGCGCACCATCGGGTGCTGCCAGCCGCTGGTAGTGAGTCGCTTCAGGATGCTGGGGTGCGCCCCGCGTGCCTGCAGCGTGATCAACAGGCTGGCTTCCAGCTCCTTCTGGGCCTGCGGTGACATCGCTTCGATGGCGCCTGAAAGCCTCTCGTGCCGACGGCGCGTCCACTCCGCCAGCCAGCGCGCGCGCCGCTTGTCCTGCATTTCACGGCTGGCCGGGCTGGCGGCGTCGGCCGTGGCAGCGGCCAGTGCCGCCGCGTCTTCATTGCGCTTGCTGGCCCGGGCGGCCTCGCCCGGCATGAGCGCGCGGAGATACCTCACGGGATCGCGCAGCGGCTCGGGGTAGTTGCTGGCCAGCCGGCGCTCCAGAGAGTCCAGGCCCGCTCGAAAAGCCTCGTCGCCGTAGTCCTGTGCCATGGCCTCGGCCGCGTCGTCGCCCACGCCCAGCCGCTGCGCTCGCGTGATGAGGGCCAGATCCACCGGTTGCGGCGGCGTCGACATGGGCAGCGAGGCCTGGCGCTTGGGGCGGATGCGGAACTGGATCTCGCCCACCGCCCTACCCTGCTTGTGCTCGACCAGCTCGACCTCGATGTCCGTGATGGCGTTGATCTCCGCGACCGCGGGCTTAAGCGTGTCGCGCTTGAAGATGCGATATTCGAGCCGGGCCGACTTCTCGCTGACGGGGTTGCCGCTGAGCACGGGCACCCACCAGCGCCACTCCTGGCGCGCGGTCTGTCCGATGTCCTTGTAGCGCGTGCAGATCTCGTAAAGCGCCACAGCTGCGTGCGAGCGCAGCTGGCTTATGACCTCCAGCCTCAGTCGAGCAAACACGGTCGGCTCGAGCAGCTCTTGCTTGAGGTTGACGGCGTAGGACCACTCGACCCAGACCTGGCCGCCCTGCTTGCTCAGCGTCGCGTGTGCCAGCAGGCCGCTGACGTGCCAGGCGCTGCCCTCCCCCGTGGTCGGCGACTGCCACTCGACCGTGGTCGAGACCATGGCGCGGAGGTGCTTCTTGATGAGGGCGTAGTCGTTGCTGTCGAAGTCCAGGCCGCTGATGATCGATTCCAGCGGCGCCCGGAAGACCTCGCGCTCGAGCCCCTGCTCCTGCGCCTGGTAGAGCAGCACGTTGTAGGTCTTGCGCCCGAGCGTCGTGATGCGGGTGGACTTCGGGATGATGGCCAGCGTGTTGACGGCTTTGCGCAGCAGTTTCGTTCCGTTCCCAGGGATCGGGAACGTCGACGCGGGGCGTGGCGCCTCATGGGCCGCCGAGGTCGGACCGGTTGCATGAGTGCCGCGCTTGTTTGAAGCCACGCTCGGACTGTATGCCAAACGTGAAACACGGATTCACAGTTGGCCGTCCGCCTACCGGGCCTTGGACGTCTTGGTGTGAACCGCAGGTTCACCGTTGATCCGGCGCTCCGAAGCGGAGAGTTTTCGGGATGCTGTCTCGACTAGGACCCAGCAGTGTGAGGATCGCCCGGGCCGTGGCGACATCCACAGGGGCCAGTGCCATCACCGCACGCGGCGCAGGCACCTTTCCCGAAAACTCTCACGTCACGACGACGCAGCAGGGACCCCGAAGGCACTGAAGCGGAGAGTCTTCGGGAGGCCTGGGTCGCGCGGACACCCGGCTTGCGATGCGGTGCGGCTCCGGCTCGAGGGGATGCGCCGTAGGCGCTTGCCTTGGATGCAGGGTTCCCCGTGTTCACTCACCCAGGTTCCCGAAAGTCCTCCGCTTCGACCTGCATCCACTCACCTGTGATCCCGAAGACTCTCCGCGCTATCCCGTATCCACTCACGCAACCACTGCCAAGTGCTTGATTTCGCTTAGAAATTCGCTCGTTAAAGGTATTGAAGGACTTCAAAGAGCCAGAATCTCTAAAAATCCAGCAGCCCGGGCCTTGAACGTCGACCGTTACCGGAAACGCGCGCTTTACGAAAGTCGACGCAAGCGCACGTTCCGCGTCAAGCAGACGATAAACTCGAGGCCCCGAGGAGTGTCACGATGGCCAGCCCGATCATTCAGCAAGCCAAGCCCATCAGCCTAGCCGACATCACCGCACAAGCGGAACGAGCCATGGCCATGATGGAGCAGATTCGCGCCGCCATGCTGGCGCCGACGGCACGTAAGCTGCCGCCCACCTTCACCCTGTCGCAACTGGCGGCGATGCTCGACGTTGAAAAGGGCTCGGTGTCCCACCGCATGACCCGCGGCGACCTGCCGGCGGGCCGGCTCAACGCGTCGGGCAGCCGTCGGGAATTCACGCTGGCCGAGGTACGGGCCTGGGTGCGCGAGTACCGCAAGGACCGGTTGCGGCCGGACGGCGCCGAAGCCGTCACCATCAGCATCGGCAACTTCAAGGGCGGTGTGTCCAAGACCACCACTGCCGTCACCCTGGCGCAGGGGCTGTCGTTGTTGGGGCACCGGGTGCTCGTGATCGACACCGATCCACAGGGTTCGCTGACTACCCTCTTCGGCATCCTGCCCGACACGGAGGTGGAGGAGACCGACACCATCCTGCCACTGGCGATGGGTACGGAGACGTCGATCCGCTACGCCATCCGCCCGACCTACTGGGACGGCATCGACCTGGTCGGGGCTGCGCCAGTGCTGTTTGGAGCGGAGTTCGCGCTGCCGGCACGGCAGACGCAGGAGCCGGGTTTCGAGTTCTGGCGCGTGCTGGATCTCGGGATCGACGATGTGCGGGGCGAGTACGACGTGATCGTGATCGACACGCCCCCTGCCCTGTCGTACACCACGATCAACGCATTCATGGCGTCCGACGGCGTGATCATGCCGTTGCCCCCGAACGCGCTGGACTTCGCCTCCGCCTCGCAGTTCTGGAGCCTGTTCTCCGACCTGGCCAACGAGTTGCTCACCAAGCGGGGCCTGGACAAGACCTTCGAGTTCATCCACGTGCTTCTGGCCCGGGTGGACTCGGCCGACACCGCGAGCAACGTGATCCGTCAGTGGATCGGCCAGACCTACGCCGAGAAGGTGCTGCCGGTGGAGATTCCCAAGACCGCGGTCACGGGGGTGACCAGCGCCGAGTTCGGCACCGTGTACGACGTGTCACGGTACGACGGCAGTGCACGCACCTTCAAGCGCGCACGTGATGCCTACGACAGCTTCGTCGGGCACATTGAGGGTTCCATCCGGGCAGTGTGGGATCGACGACGCCAGGTGTTGAACGGTTCAACACCCGATCGCAAGGAGCGCCAGCGATGAGCAAGAAGCTCGCAGCCAAGGCCAGCCTGATTCAGGCTCCTCCAGTCCCCGCGCCCGAGGCGGGCCCGGCGCCCGAGCGCACCGAGACCGCCGATGTGCGGCCCAAGACCGCGCCCGGCTCGATGGCCTTGTTCATGGCGTCGCAGTCGGCGGCCATCAAGGAGGCCGACGAGCTGCGCGAGAAGCTCAAGGCCTTCGACGGCGCGCGCCCGGTGCGCAGCCTGGACCCGCAGACCGTACGGCCTTCCAAGTGGGCCAACCGCCACGAGCATTCGTACGCCGACGCGGCATTCGAAGCGCTGAAGGCAGACATTGCCGCCGCCGGAACCAACGTGCAGCCGATCAGCGTGCGCCAGATCCGCGAGGAGGTGTTGAACGGTTCAACACCTGCCGGGCCGTCGTACGAACTGGTCTACGGCCATCGGCGGCACCGGGCATGCCTGGAGCTTGGGTTGCCGGTGCAGGCGCTGGTTACCGAGCTCAGCGACCAAGCGCTGTTCGAGGCTATGGAGCGCGAGAATCGCGCCCGCAAGAACCTGAGCCCCTGGGAGCAGGGGTGCATGTACCGCCGCGCGCTGGAGCAGGGCCTCTATCCGTCGCTGCGCCGCCTGGCCGAAGCCGTCGGGGTGGACGTGTCGTTGGTGTCCAAGAGCGTGTCGCTGGCACGGCTGCCCGAAGCGGTCGTGGCGGCGTTTGCCTCGCCGCTGGATATCCAGTTCCGCTGGGCCCAGCCCCTGGCCGAGGCCCTGCAGAAGGATCCTGAAGGGGTGCTGGCCCGTGCCGCCGGCATCCGCAGCGCAGGGCAGAGCGCTGCGGCGGCGCAGGTGTTTGCCGCGTTGACGGCGCCCGGCGAGACGGAGGTGTTGAACGGTTCAACATCGGGCCCGCGCGTGATCGAGGGTGTCGCCGGTCGCCGTGCCGTGATGAAGCGCGACAGCCGGGGCCGCTTGAGCGTCGAGTTCGGGGCCGGTTCGGTCTCGCCCGAGGCCGAGGCGGCGCTTGCCGCCTACATCGAGAAGATGCTGGGTAAGGCCCGCTAGGTGCGCACAAACGCGCCCTGCATGGCGCGGTGCTTGCGCGCCTTCTCGGCGCGCACGTAGATCGAGGTTGTTGCCAGGCTCTCGTGGCCGAGGTTGGCCTGCAGCACGTCCTGCGGTACCCCGCGTGCCGCCGAGTGCGACCCGTAGGTGTGCCGCAGCCAGTGCGTCGATGCCTCACGGATCCGCTCAGCGGCGCGTGGGTCCCGTACCGACATATTCGCCGCACACCGTTCGAAGCCCGTCACCAGCACCTCGTAGATGCGTGCCTGAGTGAGCGGCGCTTCCATGCTCAACTTGGCGATGAGCGGTGTCTCCGGATCGTTGTCGAATATCTCGGTACGCAGCCCCCGAATATCCAGGTACGTCTGCAGCGCATCCACGGCCGGATCCGGCAGCGGCACCTCGCGCCACTTGTTGCGCTTGCCCAGCACCATGATTGACCAGGCCCACTCGCCGTCGTCGAGCTGCTCATGGCGCAGCCAGCCGAGCTTCGCGGCGGCGAGCTCGGCCAGGCGCATGCCGGTCATGTAGCCGAAATCCAGAACGAACTTCAGCCGGTGAAGGGCAGGGGAGGGCGCTGCCGCCAGCTCGCCCTCGATCCACTCCTGCACGAGCTGCCACTGCTTTTGCGACAAGGCCCGAAGCTGCGGCATCGACGGCGCATCCGGCCGTGCCGGCACGTCGTCCCAGGGGTTCGAGTCGAGGTAGTGCCGGCGCACGAGCCACTCGCACAGCGAGCGCACGATGGTCATGGCCGATGCTTGCGACCGCACCGACAGGGGCCCCTCAAAGGGCCGCCAAGCCTCCGACCACCGCTGCGCGTTGCGCTTTCCTACCCACTCCGGCCCCGGCGCGGCGAGGAAATCCCGGTACGCCACGCAATCATCCCCGTCCAGCGACGACAGCGCCTTGCGCCGCTCCATCACGGCCCAAAGCAGGAACCGCTCCGCCTCCTTGCGGTAGGCGCGCCAGGTGTGGGTGCCTTGCACGCGCAGCCGCAGCCAGGCCTGGATCGCTTCGTAGTCGTTGGCCGCGGCGACCTTGCACCGGTCCAGCGGCGCGCGGTTGAGGCCACGTGAGCCGTCGCGCTCCGAGGGCGGCCGGAAACGTTCCAGCGGCACGATGCCGATCCGGGGTGGTGGCGTGAGCGCGGCGGTATCGACCTGCGAGAGCGGCACGAGGGCAGGGTAGGGTAGGGCCCCCAGCGTCGCCTCGTGTTCGCGCAGCCAGCGCACGATGCGCGCGGCGCCTTCTGGGCCGACCTTGGGGATGCCGCGGTGCCAGTTGAACCCCTTGCTCTTGATCCAGAAGACCAGTTCCTCGAGCTTCCGGATGCCAACCACGGCCAGCCGTCCTGCTACCCGCTCGTCAAGCCAGGCGGCCACCGGATCTGCCGTGGCGGGCTCGCGTACCCCAATATTCGTGAGCCACTGGATCGCCTGGACGAGCCGCTCGCGCAGTCGCTGCCGCCGGCGCGCCGCGCTGCGGGAGTCGACCTGGCCGCTCTGCTCGCCGTACTGCTCCTGGTAGAGCTCGATGAGCTCGGCCTCGCTGTAGTAGTCGGCCGGCTGCTGCGCTGCGAACTCGTCGAGCGTCGGGATCTTGGCGCCCTTGTCCGGGATGGCTTCCGGGTCACGGCGGAGGAGGGCGGCCAGGTCGGGCCGGCCATGGGCGCGGGCCAGGCTACGCAGCTCGTCCAGCAGCCGCTGCAGCTCGCCGCGGGCGCGGCGGCCGTCGCCCTGGCCGTCGACGTAGAGGTAGCGGTCCCAGGCGGCGACAAGATCCAGGCCTTCGGCCCAGCTGCGCACGAAGGCCATCTGGGGGTGGCCCAGGCGGCGGATCGTGGTCGGGGCAGGGGGCTTCATTGGCATCGAGCTGGCGGTTTTCGGGCGGGATGTCTTCGGGGTCGGCTGGAGCCGGCTGCGCTAAGTGCCTGTCGGGACTGGGATTGGTGCGAGTGTGCCCGATCCGGAGGGGTTTCGGAGGCCAAAAACATGTGCCTTGATAACAAGGATTATCAAGGTGCTTGGTGGCCCAGAGGGCAGGGAAGGGACGTCCGACGGCACCGCCTTCAGCGGCTCCGTGCCCTCAGATCCGAAGCCATGCCTGGCTCGGGGAGCGCCCGCAGGGTTCACGCGCTCATGTCGAGGTGCGTTCGGCGTCCTGAACCCGCAGGTCGTTTGTGCGTGTGCATGCCCCCTTGTCCGAGCAATGGCCGCACCCAGCTGCACGACTTGACTTTCTTTGGCCAGAGACGCAAATTTGGCTTTCAACCAAAAAAGATCCAAATTCCGGCGTCCACCATGTCCGACCCGAACCTGTTCCACCGGCCCGGCTACGCTCAAGATCTGGCCCGCCAACTCCTGGAGCCCGGACCTCTGGACCAGGGCCTGCGCTCGGGCGTGTTCCTCTCTGGCATTCGCCGCATCGGCAAGACCACCTTCATCCGGAAGGACTTCATCCCCGCCCTGCTCGAGCGTGGCGCGCTCGCGCTGTACGTGGATCTGTGGACCGACCGCTCAAGCCCGCCCATGACGCTCATGCTCGAGGCGGTGCGCGCTGCGGCTGCCGAGCTCCAGCATCCCGCCTCCAGCCTGCTGCAGAAGCTCCGCCGCGTCAAAGGCGTGGACTTCGGTGCCGCTGGCATCTCCCTGAGCCTGCAGCTCGACGCCCTCGGCACGCCCGGCGGCGCCTCCCTCGCGGACGTCTTCATCGAACTGGTGAAGAAGGCCCAGGGCCACGTCGTCCTCATCATCGACGAGGTGCAACAGGCCATGGCCACGCAGGATGGCCAGGACATGCTCTTCGCCCTGAAGGCCGCGCGCGACCGGGTCAACACCGCCACCGATCTGCCGGGCCAACTGCTCATCGTGGGGACTGGATCGCACCGGTCGCTCGTGACCGACATGGCCACGCGCCGCTCGCAAGCCTTCGCCGGTGCGCACACGGCCTCCTTCGAGCCGCTGGGCAAGGACTATGTCGAGTGGTTCCTGCGCCGGGTCGAGGCTGCCGGCCTGGTCGCGCCGCCGCTGGAGGCTGCGCTGGAAGGATTCCGCAGCGTCGGCAGCCGGCCGGAAGAGCTGGCCAAGGCCGTGCGGCAGTTCCAGGACGAGGTGGCCGCCGGGCGCGGCGCCGACCCGGGTGCGGTCTTCGCCACCATCTGCGCCACGTTGGCCACCGCCGCAGCCGAGCTAGACATCCAGTCCATCGAAGACGCGGGCGAGCTCGCCGTGCTGGCCTTCTCGCGCATCGCCGCCGGCCAGCACCGCGGGCTCTTTGCGGCCGACACGCTCGCGGCGTTCTCCGCAGCCCTGGGCCGAGACGTCTCGCCCAACGACATGACGCCGGCCATCGAAAAGTTGGTCTCCGCCAACCTCATCGTCCGCAAGGGGCACGGGAGTTTCGAGATCGCAGACCCGTTCGTGCGCCACGTGTGGCTGCAACATCTGCAGATGCGCCAGACGCTGTTGCGGCCTGAGGCCCCGCGGCCAATTTAGCCAACCTTGGAGTTCTTTGCGCCCAGACCTCAGCGTTTCGTGAGCTCGTTCTATCAAGAGAAGACGGGCCGTGCGCAGTCCATGGGGCGCCTGTGTGAAGCACCATGCTGACAAGCTGGCAGGCTCGCACAAGAACTTCGGATAACAGACAAAGAAGAAACTGACGCAGGCGCCCAAGCTCTTCGACATCGAAGACGAACCAACCGCCGGCTGCTGAACCCGGGCGATCTACTGCAGCAATCCTTGCCTCTAGCGGCAAGGCGCGCCGACTCCAGTGGCGATGAGCGGGCAAGATACAGGGCTTTGTGCAGCGGCGTGACACCGACCGACGATGTCGTCAGGCGATGTCGGCTCCTTGCTCTCCTCACAGCAGCTTGCGCCGGCGGACCGCGAGAGCGCGCCGCGACTGGGACGCGGTCACGGCTCGAAGGCCGCTACATCCCTGGGTCTCTGGCCTTAGCAAATCGACCCGTCTCTTCACCGCCGCCAAATCGACGGGTGCCCGGATGTCGGACGTAGCCACATCCATCGGAGGTAACCGACCAAGGTCAGTGCACCAGTCGCCTCTGTTGGCATCCGCGGTGCAGCAGCGAAGCCAGAGTCTGAGCGGAACGCTCGAGCGAAAGCACCTTGGACAACAGGTTGGCCAAAAACGAACTGGGCCCCTCACCTTGAGCTGTACGCCACCATCCCTAACGTTGACGATGCGTCAGTGTCGCTCAGGAACCTAACCCACCAAAGCAGCGGCGTATAGTGACATCAGCAGGTGCCACCAAACCGTTGCGCCGACCGAGGAAACGCATGTGTACGTCTGAAACGAATCTGTCTTCAAGCACGAACCGCAACAACCACGGGATTGAATCCGCGGGCAGGATAGAAGCTGACGCCTGTCGCGAGTCTGCATCTAGACGAGTGCGCCACTTGATGCTGATCGTCGCGTGCATGGCAAGTGCGACAAGCCCTGCGTACAGTGCAACAGACAGCCCTACACCGCCCAAGCTGATTGAGCCACCTGCGCCGCCCGCGGAGAAACCCCAACAGGTTGTGGTGAGAGCAGCACGCGACTCAAGCGTGACCGGAAGCGTTAGCGGTTCCCTCAACATACAAAACTTTCTCGCAGCGCATCAGGCGGGCAAGTCACGTGCGCCCGGATCGGGATGGAGGAAGCCCAAGCCGGCTGCCTCTGGGAACACCGATACACCCGACCCCGAGCAACGTGAGAGTTGTGGAGGCGGTGCCTCGTCCACCAACCCGATGACAGGGACGCCAGTTGTCATCGCAACTGGGGAAAAGCAGCTATTTGAACAGGACTTCTTTGCCGTCAGCGATTACGGCCTGAGTCTCGAGCGTACATACCGAAGCGCGGTCAGTACTTCGTATCCAATGTTTGGCCCAAAGTGGACGTCGCCATATGATCCAATCACCCTGACCAACAACGGACCATTCTCTACTGGTACTCGTTGTCTCCAGGAACCGGACATCTGCTATCCGCGCACAGTACGGGTAACGTTTCCTGACGGGGCCACCTACGTGTACAGGCCCACCGGGCCGGGCGAAAACACATATCGCGTCCAGGGATCAGAAGCGGGCGGACTGTTGCTGGTTACCCAAATCTTCCAGTCCAGCCGCCTGACCAACTTCGGGTACACCCTGTACAAGGACGATAAGACGTACAACTTTGCCAATGGCGCTCCGACGACCAGTGAGCAGCCGATCAAGATACTGTCAATACTCGATGATCGGGGCGCGCGGATTCGGAGCTTTCAGTACCTGAATGCTTCCAGTCTCAGAATCTCGAGCATCACTGACGCAGGAGGTCGTACCATTCAGTTCGCATGGACGAATGGCAAAGTGTCTTCCATTACTGACCCGAACGGCGGAGTGTGGACGTATGCGTATAACGGGATGAGCATGCTCAGTAGCGTGACCTCTCCTGGCCCCAACCCGAGCGTCCGCACCTACCACTATGAAAGCCCCGCCGGATACGGGCTGCTGACCGGGATTTCGATTAATGGCGTGCGCTACAGCTACTACGACTACGATACGAGCAAGCGAGTCACCAGCAGCATGCTTGTCAATGGCGAAGTGGGAGAAACCTTCAGCTACGCCGCAAACGAGACTACGGTCACATCGGCTGCCGGACAGCCCACGACCTATACATTCAGCACGGGCGCAGATGGGATCAAGAGGGTTTCGGGTGTTTCCAGGCTACCCACCGAGTCCTGTCCTGTTGCTGCTGCACAGGCCACAACCTACGATGCCAACGGGTGGACCTCTTCGACTGAGAACTGGAATGGCACCAAGACCAACTTCAACTTTGACGCTTCGGGCAAACTTCAATCGAGAACTGTAGCCGCAGGCAGCTCAGTCGAGTGGACTGAGGTCAACACTTGGTCTGGAGGCCAGCTCACTGAAGTGCTCCTGAAAGACGCCAGTGGCTCGGCTTTTCGCAAGACCAACTACGACTACTTCCCAAACAGTCCCTTGGTCAGTCGCGTGACAGTTACCGACCTGACGACTAACGCGAGTAGACAAACGAGCATCGGATACACGTTTCATCCCAACAGGGTTGTGGCAACGCGCACGGTCACGACTCCAAGCGGTGCCACTACCCACTCCTACAACACTGCGGGAGACCTCGTTTCGTTGACCAATTCGCTCGGCCACCAAACCACTTGGGGAAGCTATAACGGCCTCGGTCTGCCTGGTACGATGACCGATAGCAACGGCGTAGTTACCAATTACAGTTACCATGCGAACGGAAATCTTCTGTCGGCAAGCTTGGTCTTGCCGGATGGTGTGCGTACAACAACCATCGCCTGGAATCACAACCGGCAGCCTCTTGCGGTTCATTATCCCGATGGTCGAGTGCTCCGGACCGAATACGACGCCGCGATGATGCCTGTCCGGCGTGGCAATGCGCTTCAGGAGTGGGTCACACGTGCTTACGACTCAAGCACGCGAGTTGAACAAGTGAGCTCCTCGCGCAAGGTTCCAACCCTGAGTGGTCAGATGCCGATCGGAACCATTAGTGGGAACTTTCTCAAATCCAAGACCTACGATACCTTGGAGCGGCCTGTCCTCATTCGCGGATCGCACAATCAGGCCTACACGATTTCCTACGACCGGAATGGGAACGTTGCGTCGTTGAGCGACGGTGTGCACCCAGCGGAACAGTATCGCTACGATGCTCTTGGTCGTATCGAGCAGCACACGGCTCCCGATGCTGGGGTCACCTCCTATACCTACGATCGCACGGGAGTCATCAAGACCGTCACCGATCCGCGCGGTCTCATCACAACATATGTGTATAACGGCTTCGGCGAGGTAACGAAGCGCATAAGTCCTGATACTGGCGAGACGACGTACTCGTACGACGGCGCTGGTCGACTTCAAACCGAGACAAGAGCCAACGGGAAGAGCTCGACCTTCACGTGGGACTCTCTCGATCGCTTGACCAGCCGTGCGAGCGGTGGTGTATCCGAAACCTTTGGATATGACCAGGGCGTGTATGGCAAGGGACGCCTGACGAGTTATGGCAACGGAGCTGACAGCACGATACTGGTTTATGGTGCTGGTGGTGAGTTGCTTCAAAAGACTTCGACCGTCGTGAACGTCTCGTACGCTACTGCATGGGCGTACGACGCCGCCGGCCGAATGACTGGCATGACATACCCAAATGGTCTAGCCCTGACATTTGGCTGGGATACTCAGGGGCGCCTGTCCTCGATAAGCAGTGGAAGTAACACGCTGGTAGACAGTCTGTTGTACCAACCTGCGACAGACCAGCCATACGCTTGGCGCTGGGGCAGCGGGCGAGTGCGTATGGTCACTCGGGACTCCGATGAGCGTACAACCCAGATCGAGAGCCCCGGCACACACGGACTCTCTTTTGCCTACACCCCTCGTCTTGACACGATCGCGTCCATTTCCGACGCCAATTACCCAAGCCAGACCTCGAGCTTCGGGTACGACCCGACAGGCCGCCTGAACTCGGTGACCAAGCTGTCTGACAATCAGGTGATCGAATGGGAGAAGGATGGGAACCGGAAGGTCTACAGCCGAGCTGGGTTGACGTACACGCCCACCTATAATCCCGCTGGACATCATCTCCTGTCTGTTTCCGGGGGGGTGTCGCGCAGTCTCGGGTATGATCCAGCGGGGAACTTGGCGAGCGACAGCCTTGGCAGCAAGCAGTACGGCTACGACGGGTTCGATCGCCTCGGAGCGCTGTACTTGAGCGGCGCGCTCTCGGCTGAGTACCGCAGCAACGCGTTCAATCAGCGCGTCTACAAGTGGGTGCCCGGCTCTACGAATAGGTTTGTGTATGGGCCGGCGGGGGAGCTGCTTTACGAGGATGGCCCGACCCCAACCGCCTATGTCTGGATGTTCGGCGAACTGGTGGGGATGATGCGAGCCGGTGGCTTCTACGCGAGCCATAACGATCATCTGGGAAGACCTGAGCTACTGACCAACAGTTCCGGTGGTGTCGTTTGGCGAGCCGCAAACTCGGCCTTTGATCGAAACGTTGTGCAGGATTCAATCGGAGGTTTTCATATCGGGTTCCCGGGGCAGTATCACGACTCCGAAAGCGGGCTTGTCTACAACTGGCATCGCTACTATGATCCGTTTATTGGTCGATACACCCAGTCCGATCCCATCGGGCTGGCAGGAGGGATCAATACCTACACATACGTGGGTGGGAACCCGGTCAGCTACACCGATCCGACAGGGCTTGATCGCTACTACGACCCAGCTTGGGGTGGCGGTGCTGGGCAGGGCTGGTGGTGGAACATGCCCAGGCAGCACGACTCGCCGTATGCGCCAAGCGGGTTCCAGCCTGCACCGTCGGTCACGCTGCCTTGGCCGGGCAATGGCGCACCGCCGGCTGATGCCACCTATCGCGGATGGCGTCCGTGGGAGCCGCGAGACGGGGACCGAATCGTGACTCGAGCGATGTGTACCGCGATGACTGCCGGTGTTGGTATCGGCTTCCCGGTCTCTACGGCTGTGTCCAAAGGATGCGCTGCACTGGTTGATCGGATGCCGCGAGACCCATGCAAAGCCGGCGGCGATACCTTCCATGGGGCGCCGTAATGCTGAGTTGCCCTCACTGTGGAGCGAAGCGCCCGCTGTGGCGTCTGCAGCCAGAGTTCAAGTGCGATTCGTGCGGCCGGCTCGTTAAATCCAACGGTCTCGGCCTCGGGGTTGTAGCGGGGGTGCTGGCGTCGACCATCTCCTTCGTCCTGCCCTCAGCTGGCTGGTCGTTGGCGAAAACGTTGGTTGTCTACGGGGTGATATGCATTGCCGTAACGGTGCTGCTGGCTCCGTTCGTTAGTTTGAAGAAAGGCGAGTGAAGCCGCTACGGGCTTACGTCTTGCTCCTCTTGCTGGTGCCGCCCTTGTTGCCCTTGTCCTCGGGGTTGATGAACCCGATAGGCCGCTTGGGCGGATCGGGCGGCGCCATGAGTTCGCGCAGCGCCTCGAAGACTTCTCTGAGGTGTTTGCGCGTGTTGCGGCTGAAGGTGTCGTGGTTCATGGCCAGGGCTTCAGTCTTCTCTTCGCGCCTGGCCGGTCGCCGTGGGCTTGATCGTGCCGGCCGCATCTCACTGCTGGTGATAGTTGGCGATTGGCACATTGGCAGTGTAAACACTTACTGACCTTTGATATTAGGACTTATCAAGGTAGCTAGTGGCCTGAATGGCGGGGAGGGTGGTCCGTCGGACCGCCGGGGCCAGATTCAGATCAGGGCCTGCGCCTGGCGCAGGTGTGCCGCGCTCGCCGGCAGGCCCGAGCGCTCCAGCGTCCCGATCAGCTCGGCCGCCGTCTGCGGCGGGCGGTTCAGGCGTGCGCGCATCTTCTTGACGGCCGCCAGTGCCTCGTAGGGACGGAGCTCGAGCTGGTTCAGCACGAAGTCGTCCGGGTGGATGGCCTCGATCTGGTGCGGATCGAGGGCGTCCGCCGGGAAGTCCTTGAGATTGAAGGTGACGATCGCGTCGGCGTGGCCGGCGATGGCGGCCGCCAGCACGTGGCGGTCATCGGGGTCCGGCAGGACCAGGCCGGCGATCAGGTCTTAGTAGTTCCCGACGAGGCAGTCGGGGACCGAGCGATTCATCAGCTCGACCAACGCGGCGAGCCGTGGCTCCAGCTCGGGCCGATTGCGGGTCAGGTTCCGGACCCACTCCTCGTGGATCCGGGCCGTCCACCTCGCGTGGTACAGGCCGTCGACCGCCAGGCTGAGCAGCAGGTCGCGCAGCGGCGCCGGGTACAGCGTGTTCGCGTCCAGGACCGCCGTGTACTGCGACGAGCCGGCCATCAGTAGCCCAAGCCGAGTTCCTGGGACAGGTCAGCGAGTTTCTGCAGGGCCTCCTCGGACTGGGCGCGCTGCGCCGCCTGATACCGGCGCAGCTCCTCGAACTCGATCCGGCGGTGGCGGCCGACCTTGCGGCACTTCAGCCTTCCAGCCTCGATCTCCTTGATCACGAAAGGCCGCGAGACGTTGAGCAGCGCCGCGGCGTCCTGGGTCGTCAGCTCGTGGTTCTGCGGTACCAGCATCACCGGGCGGCGCTGCGCCATCATGCCGAGCATCTCCGCGAAGAAGCGCAGGGCCTGCGGTGGCAGCTCCAGGAGCGGCGCGTCGGTGATCTCACCCTTCTCGTCGACGAGGGCGATGCGCTGCGCGCGCGAGTGGTCGAGCGCCGCCATCAGGCAGCGCTGGGCGACCTTGGCCATCTCGGCTTCCCGTTCGGAGGCCGGGGGTTCGAGCAGGTCGGG